>Ga0315298_1005126_pt1 | contig 18925 bp, 16 predicted proteins | sample WHS_1_MG_FD_203077 | JGI IMG/M metagenome (GOLD analysis project Ga0315298, IMG submission 203077) | Extremophilic microbial mat communities from Washburn Hot Springs, YNP, Wyoming, USA - WHS_1_MG | ecosystem: Environmental > Aquatic > Thermal springs > Hot (42-90C) | place: USA: Wyoming...
ATCCGTAGACACGGACATGAGCTGCCGGACGAAGGGATCGATCAATTTCCGTAGCCAGCGCGGTAACGCGGTGAATTTTTCTGGTTTTTAAATGCGCCGATGGGCTTTTCAATCCGCCGTCTTACGACGGCGGCTACGAAGGCGGCTACGGGGTTGGTTTGGTTGGATTGATTGGATTTTGGTTCGTAGCCGCGCTCGTAAGAGCGCGGAAAACAAGATTTAACCCGAAAAGACTAGGGCTGCACATCAACCCCGGCGCGCAGTGGACTGGGCACTCCACATTAACTCTGCATCTCAGCGGTAAACCAGGAGGGACGGCTTCCATGTCGGTCTGCTCGTTTTGGCGAATTGGGACAGTGCTTGGCTCTGCCGGCAAGATGCCGGCCGCATGTTAGGACGGCCAGGTTTTCATGCAGGACCATGCTCTCGGAAGCCCACACAAGGTAAGCGGTTACAAAGTGTGCCGCGGCTGCAACTGCAAAATCTGGGGAAACCAATGACTTATTGATATCGTTTTTCACGCATCTGGGATGTGTAGGCTGGTCAATTTGATTGCGGGAGTGTTCTGCATCTTTCCATTCGAGTGGCAAAGTCGCCAAGAAAATCCTTGCGCCAGCGGCTGACGGTTTTTGCACCCAGATGATGCCCCTCAGCAAAAGCCGGGTCAGGGTCATCAGACCACCAATTGGGATACACAGATGAAGGTTCTCTTTTCTGGTCTGGACTCGGCAATACGGCAGTGAATTCACCGCAGAACTTCCGAACTGGTTCATTAGTACACTCGATAACGTAACTCCACACCTTTGGGTCCCTCGGTGCAAAACGAAACCGTATTCTACCATTGTCAACTTCGACCGGTACACTGACACGATTGTCGAATGTCACCTTGAACCCTGAGTTGGTTGGAACGTCGAATGGTAACGGTATGTTGAACTCGACCACACCAAAGATTTCGACTTGGTCGTCTTTGGTGGTTAATCTGGTGAAGTTGGTCTTGGCTGGGGGACCGATCTTTTTGAATTGTCCGCCCCAACCAGGCGCGGAAGGGTTTTCCGGGTCGCCACATAACAACCACGCAACACTTGGGCTGTCGCCCATTTTGAGTTTTCCTTGCAACAGTGATTCAAAAAAGGTTCCCATGGCACCGCGGTCCTTTATATAGCGGGTTACAAACTCTTTGTTCCCCCAATCTCCGGTTTGTTCTCCGCCGACGAACCAGCCGCGGTAGGTTGAATTGGCCTCAATCATCCAAAGATCGGGATGGTGCTCCATTATGTAGGCATATGCATTCACACTCCACATCTTGTTTGGCCCACCTATGAAATACACCCGGAGCCGAGGCAGGATCTCTGGTGCATCGTGTAACGCTTGTGCAAGGTCTTCCAGGCCACCCCAGACAAGCACATATAACGGTTCCGGTGTGTCACGCCTTGCGCAGCGTATCAACCACTCTGAACCCTCGGTCGGTGAGCCAACACCGGCAAGACCCGCAGATACAGTCGCGCCCTGTTTGGTTATACTGCGTAGGTACTTGGGAGTGGGATATTTATTCGACCACGCTCGCAGCTTCGGATAATCTTTCTCGTACAGCTCGATTATCTTGAGAATGGCTTCCTTTCTACCCGCGCTTCCACATGGTGACGAGATTATTCCTTCGAGTTCAAGGCAATCGGAATAAACAAAAAGGTGGACTAATGATTGGTAGTCGTCCGGATCGGTTCCTCCTGCGTCAGTGCATACGACAACCCTGAAACGGTGGCCGCCTAATGCGCCGACCGGTGTAATGCAACCAGCCGTCGAATTTTGGTGTGACTGAACCGCGCCTGTGACCAATGCCAAAACCGCCAAAACTAACCTGCCTACGCAGCCGCTCAGGAGGCGCTTTCCGCAGCGGCGCGTTCTGACACCGGATGCGGGTAAAAGGAAGCAATAACTCTGCAAAACAAAATGCATGAATAAATCCTAATTCAACCGTTTCGATGGTTCATTCCTTTTTGCTAGCGAAAATCACCCGTTTCCTAAGCAGAAACTGGCGGGGAAAATATGCGCTTAGACCTTCTAACCCAACCCATGCAAATAAGTTTGCACCTGGGATAACTAATTGCCCATTGGGTTTGGAAGAGGATATCCTCGGCTTTTGGGTTTAATGAAATTTCAAAGTTTGGAAGGGTCGCCGGGCGATTTTTAGACGGTCTCGGGAATATTAGGATTCCGGTCTAATTGGCTTAAAAAAAGGAAGACGACAGCGTGGCCGGTTAAGTAGATTATGGTGAGAAAAGTTAGGTTCGGACTATGAACCGGAAACAAACAACTTGGCGTATATCTTGTGCGGCTAATAAACCGACCGCGTTTATTAGCGAGTCTGGTCAGGCTCGTGGTTTTACTTTGATCGAGCTATTGGTGGTGGTGGCGATTATCGCCATCCTTGCGGCATTGCTGTTGCCAGCTTTGTCAAAAGCCAAAGAGCGTGCAATGCGCGTTAGCTGCAACAACAATCTCAGGCAAATTGGGATGGCTGTTTTCAGCTATGTTGCCGACCACGAAGATAACCTGCCCCCGAACCGGGTTAACGCAACATCAGGTTCGGTCTGGTATCCGTACGAGTTTGGGCGTCGAGTTGTGGGCCAACACCAGTGGTCCGAGGGACCGCATAATCTGGGTTCGCTTTGGGCGGTTGGGGTTATTAAGGATGGTCACGTTTTTTATTGTCCTAGCGCCCGAAGATTTATGGGCAGCGCGTTTACCAGCAGCGGTGACCCTGCAAACCCGTTTGCTTATGAAACCTACGCAAAGACAGATAGTTGGCCGTGGGGCCGAGACCCAAGCGGCTGGAACCCAGAGGTTGTTCGAACGGGTTACAGTTATTTTCCTCAGTCAAAGGCCAAAGAGCGCGACGCTCGTGGCAACATTTTATATGCCCAAATGAAGCAAATTAAAGTAGGTGGTGTGACGTACAACCTTCTGAAATTTAGCGAACTGGATACTTCAAAGGCCATGTGTACAGACTTGGTATATAGCAGCATACGCGAGGCGCAACCACACCGTGAAGGCGGGTTTGGTGGAATAAATGCATTGTTTGGGGACGGGCACGTCCGCTTCCAAAGCCAGCGCAATGTACCGGAAGCATTCACAGGCCCATTTGCAGACTGGAGCACTTTGGCCCCGATCGGCATTAGGAAGATCATGAATATGTGGCAGCCGTGAACCAAGCTGCACTTTCCGCAGCCGAATTCACGTGTGAACGCTTTGATAATCCGATGCCCGAGTGCATTGCACCTAATCGAATGTGACGGTGGAATATTATTTACCCGGCACGAAATGAACGAGACAGCAACTGCATAGCGAGCCTTCTGGAACTTGAGGGTGTTGTGTTACAAAGGCGAGTTAGTGGACCATCTAATCTTAGCGAGACGACACTCGGCGGAGACTGTTTCGCCAGCGGCTTTGATGTTTTGTTCGGTTCATCGGGCAGTACGATGAGGCAAGTCCCGCCACAGCATTTTAAACCGAAGATTTCACGCTTTTTCATTGCATGGTGCCAACAAAACCACGGTGATCAGATATGGCCCAAGTCATTTGTCCGACCCGAATATACGAGAATATTCTGTCCTCAAATGCGGAGACCTCATATGATCAACTCATGAACAACGCAGTTACTAAGTCCCAAACAATCGCCGTCATATACGGTAATCGCGATTTTTTCCCCGATCAGTTGGTTGCCGAAGCACGTGCTGATATTGAAAAGGTGTTTGGTCGGCTTGGCATCAAAGCCATTCAGCTCAGCCCGACGGATACAAAGCTAGGCGGGGTTGAAACATTGGCAGATGCCCGCAAATGCGCCGAGTTGTTCAAACAGCATGCAGCCGAGATTGACGGTGTGTTAGTTGTACTGCCGAATTTCGGTGACGAGAAAGGCGTTCTGGAAACACTCAGACTGTCTGGGCTGAATGTACCGGTACTTGTGCAGGCGTATCCGGATGATCTCAACAAGCTAGACCCTGCACGCCGCCGCGACGCTTGGTGCGGCAAAATTTCCGTGTGCAATAATCTTGTCCAAGCCGGCATCAGGTTTTCGCTTACCCGTAAACATGTTGTGCGGCCAATGGACGAGTCTTTCGTCACAGACCTAAAAAACTTTCTGGCAGTGTGTCGTGTGGTAAACGGCCTGCGCGGTTTGCGGCTTGGTGCAGTCGGCGCGCGGCCAGGCGCATTTAACACCGTACGGTACTCGGAAAAAATCCTCGAACGACACGGCATCAGTGTGACAACGGTTGACCTATCTGAAATCCTTGGTAAAGCAGCTCGACTCGATGCCGGGGCGCCTGCCGTAAAAGCCAAGCTCGCTGCGATCAAACAGTATGCTCCTGCGGAAGGTGTGCCGGCTGAAAAGCTCGTTCAAATGGCTAGGTTCAGCGTTGCGCTCGAAGATTGGATGGCGGCAAATGACATTGACGCCACCGCAATACAGTGCTGGAGCGCGCTACAACAGAACTGGGGCTGCAATGTGTGCACCATCATGAGCATGTCGAGCGAGAAATTCATGCCCAGCGCATGTGAAGTTGACGTAACCGGTGCGCTCACAATGTATGCAATGCAGCTTGCTGCCGGTTCGCCTGCTGCACTGGCGGATTGGAACAACAACTACGGCGATGACGACGACAAATGCGTCCTGTTCCATTGCGGTAACTGGGCCAAAAGCTTTTTGCCCGATATCAAAATCGCCAACGCACCTATCCTGGGCAGCACGCTCGGTGTTCAAAACACCTACGGTGCGCTTGCCGGGCGTACGCCAGCCAGTCCATTCACATTCGCCCGAATCACCACAGCCGATGCGGATGGTGCAATCCGGGCTTACGTGGGCGAAGGCGAATTGACCAATGATCCGCTAGACACCTTTGGTGCACGCGCCGTGGCGCATGTACCCAAGCTGCAGGAGCTGATGCGTTATGTTTGCAAGCATGGATTCGAGCATCACGTGGCAGTGACGCAATCGCGCACGGCAGGGGTTCTGGCCGAAGCATTTGGGAACTATTTGGGTTGGGAGGTGTATCATCACAATCCAGGCACAGGGGCAAATTGAGCCCACAACGACGAGATATCAATGGTCACTTTCATTTGGGTTGAATTCCTATGTGGAACCACAAACGCCAAATTGAAACTGCCACGCTGAGCTGTGGTGTTTGGCGGCGGGTGTTGGTTGCGGTGTGTTTGTTGGTTCAAGGATTGGTGGTGTTTGGAGCTACGCCATTTAAGCCGCGCATCGTAGTTTTGACCGATATTTCCCCCGCCCATGTCGAGCCTGACGATATGGAATCGCTCATTCGACTATTTGTGTATGCGGACATGTTCGAGATTGAGGGGTTAGTGGCCACAACCGGCTGGAGCAGCGCCGGTGGTACAGCCGATTGGATCAAACTTATTCACCAATGTATTGATGCGTACGAGCAAGACTTGCCCAACCTCATGAAGCGGTCGAAACAGAAAGGACACTTGCCAGATGAATCGCGTCAGCGGATCGGTTACTGGCCAAGTCCTGGCTATTTGCGGTCCGTGACGGTAGTTGGCAGTCAAAAGCGCGGCATGGAGTACATCGGTGAGGGAAACGACTCGCCAGGTAGCGAGCTTATCATTAAGCTTGCTGATGAGCCGGATGATAGGCCCATTTGGGTGTTGGCGTGGGGTGGTGGAAACACTTTGGCTCAGGCCGTTTGGCGTGTGAAGAAAGACCGAACGCCGGAGCAACTCCAGACGTTCCTCAAGAAAATCAGGTTCTACACGATTACCGACCAGGATCGCGGATACCAACGCGGGACGCCTTATGAAATAAGCTCGCATCAGTGGTTACGCCGTGAATTTGAAGGAGACCTGGTTTTTCTCTGGGACGAATCAGCGTGGACTTTTCAGAACGACACGGGCAAGCGCAACTGGAAAGAATATGAGACTCACATTCAGGGCCATGGCAAGTTAGGCAGCATTTATCCGAAGTACAAATACGGTGTGGAAGGTGACACCCCGTCTTTTCTGTACGTCATGCCCAACAGTCTCAATGATCCGGAAAATCCTGGTTTTGGCGGTTGGGGCGGGTACTTCGAGTGGGGAACCGGTCCAAATAACGTTACCAAGGCTTACGTTAACCACCGAGGTACCAGGGCATACGATGTGACGCGGAAATACGCAGAACGATTTTATCGGGCGATATTCAACGATTTTGCGGCTCGGATGGACTGGGCGAAAGACGGCAAAGGCAACCGGAATCCCGTCGTGATCGTCAATGGTAACCGTGGCGTTGCGCCTATCAGGCTCAGCCCCAAACCCGGCGCTCGCATCGCCTTGGACGCATCGAAAAGTCACGACCCAGACGGCGACAAATTGAATTTCTCGTGGTGGGTGATGTACGAGGCGGGCACGTACACGAATCAGGTCACGTTAAGTGGCACAAATTCGAGCCGTGTGAAAATTGAAATCCCGCCGGACGCAAACGGTAAAACGTTTCATGTGATTTGCGAGGTCACTGATAATGGTGAACCGCCACTAGTTGGGTACCGGCGTGTGATTTTTGACATCAAATGAAAAGATGGCCTATGAAGGCTTACTACTCGCATGGCACAGTTTATCAGCTTGCGAAGAAATTAGCTATAACAGTTGCGGTTTCCGCTGGCATCTCAACGTTTCTTTCGGCTGCGGATTCAGAGTCGCGGGTTAAACCGCGTGTGATTGTTACCACAGATGGTGAAATAGACGATCGCAGCAGCATGGTTCGATTCCTGCTTTACACCTGTGATTTTGATGTGGCGGGGATCGTTGAGGTGAACTCGAGGTATCAGAAGCGGGGGCATAGCGACAAAAAGTGGATTCAAGCACAAATTGATGCCTACGAGAAAGTCTTGCCGAACCTCCGGAAACATAATCCTGATTATCCGGATGCCGATAAGTTGCGCAGTGTGATGCGCGTCGGAAATGAAAACCCCAATGATCTCTGGGTTGCGCCGCCCGATATGGAAACCAAGAACACGCCTGGCGAACAATTGATCATCCAGACCCTTCTTGATGATGATCCTCGACCTGTGCATGTGCTGTGTTGGGGTGGGGCTAATACAGTGGCTTCTGCCTTGTGGCGGTTGAAGTTTACGGGTGAGTACACCAGCGAACAGTTCAAGAAGGCCGTTTCCAAAGTGCGTATTTACTGTATCTGGTATCAGGATGGTGGTGGATCGTGGATTCAAAATAATGTCCCCGAAGCCTGCATAAATGAGGCATACAAGTGGGACAATGTTTGGGATTACGAAAGCTATGACAACGCGCGGAAGCCAGGTCGGCTTAGTGCCAATCCATGGTGGATCCAAGAGTACATGAAACCCGCCTGGTTGGAGAAAAACATCAAGGTAGGACGCGGTCCACTGGGTGCGATGTATCCGCAAAATTATGTCAGTGAAGGCGACACACCGTCGTTTTTGCACCTGGTTAATAATGGGTTGGATGCTCATGAGGATTACACGCTTGGCGGTTGGGGCGGCCGTTCAGTAAATGACAATCCGGCCTTCCCCAATCATCTCACCGACAAACACCTCACTGATGATGGAGATCCCCACAAGATGTACTGGCGTTGGATTCCGGCCGCCCAGAACGATTTTGCTGCTCGAATGGCCTGGTGCGTTAAAGAGTTTAATGAGGCAAACCATCCGCCTGTGGTGAATGTGGATGGTCCCTTGAGACGATATGTAAAGCCTGGTGAAGTAGTTTTCCTGCGGGCTACGGCCACGGATCCAGATGGTGACCAACTTACATGCAGGTGGTGGCAGTATGCTGATGCAGATTCTGTCAGGGCTGTGGTCAGGATAGATAACGCGGATACATTTGACCGGGCAAGCTTTGTTGTACCGGACGAGCCTGGCAAGGAGATCCATATAATTTGTGAGGTCACTGACAACGGAGGGCCACCGTTAGTCGGGTACAGACGCATTATCTTTAACATCAAATGAACCTGGAGATGCAATGAGAGGATTTTTGCCATTTTTGTTGATGTCTGCGTTATTGTGTTGCCTCGCTGGGCTGTTTGGGGGCGCAGGTGTGTGTTATGCGAACTCGCCGGATTTCAGTCTAATCGGCTTTGCAACCGTTGGTGGACATACCACAGGTGGTGCTGGCGGCAAGACAAACATCGTTACCAAGCCTGAGGAATTCCGCGCGTGTGTTACTGGAGATGAGCCACTTGTGATACTTGTTTCCGGCACACTGGATTTGGGCGCGAATACGGTGAAAATCGGGTCAAACAAGACGATCATCGGGGTGGGCACAAACGCTGGTTTTATTGGCCACCTTTATTTCCAAGGCGTTAGCAATGTCGTCATGCGTAATCTGAGCTTTGCCAACCCAAATGGTGTTGGTGGTGGGGACAGCTTAACATTGCACTCGTCGCATCATGTTTGGGTAGATCATTGTGATTTCTGGGATTGTGCAGATGGACAGTTCGACATCACGCATGGTAGTGATTTTATCACGATATCTTGGTGCAGGTTTAATTACACAAATACTGCCAGTGATCATCGGCTTTCGATGCTGATCGGGAACAAAGACACTCTTGCTGCCGAAGACGCTGGTAAACTACACGTGACGCTACATCACAATTGGTTTGGTGATCTTGTTCAGGATCGTGCCCCGCGGATGCGATTCGGCCAGGTACATGTGTTTAACAACTACTACAGTGCGACAAATTCCGGCACCTGCATTGGGGTGGGGTGCGAAAGCCAGGTATTGGTCGAGAGCTGTTATTTTGATGGTGTCAAACGCCCGTGGCGTTACCGGAGCAGTCCGTGCCGCCCCCAAGGCCAGATTCAATGGAATGACGATAACGTGTTCACTCATCCGAAACTGGTGCTCGAGTGTAGGAACACGCCAGCTTTCAGGCCCCCTTTTGTGTATAAGCTCGACCCCGGCAAACAAGTAAAGGAGATTGTGACAAAGTATGCTGGTGTCGGGAAAGGCCCTTTTGCATGTGAATGACCCGTATGACTGATCTTGAACTAGAGCTAAAATCTGTACGTTACCGGCGGGCAATCTTGAAGTACATCAGGCATGCCAATGCCGGACACACGGGTGGTAGTTTGTCGTGCGTGGACATACTGAACGTGCTGTATAATCGCATTCTGCGGATCAGTCCCGACACCGTGTCCGACCCGAACCGCGACCGTTATGTACAAAGCAAAGGCCACTCGGTTGAGGCACTGTATGTTGTGCTGGCCGAGCGCGGGTTTTTCCCGGAATCGGAGCTGGAGACACTCTGCCGGTACAAGTCGCGGTTAATTGGTCATCCGACGCGGAAGGTGCCCGGGATCGAGATGAACACCGGCGCACTCGGGCACGGCCTTTCAATCAGTGTGGGGATGGCACTGGCAGGCAAGATGGATAAAGCAAGCTATCGGGTGTTCACGTTATTAGGCGACGGAGAACTTGCTGAGGGCTCGAACTGGGAAGCTGCAATGGCAGCGGCGCATTATGGGCTGGATAATCTGATTGCGATTGTTGACCACAACCGGCTGCAGATCACGGGTCCAACCTGTGAAGTCATGTGCACTGACCCGTTGCCGGACAAGTTCAGCGCTTTCGGTTGGACGGTTCGCACAGTCAACGGGCATAGCATACCCGAGCTGACGGCTGTGCTGAGCCATCCGCCTATTCCCGGCAAACCGACCTGTGTAATAGCCAACACTGTGAAAGGTAAGGGGGTCAGTTTCATGGAGAACGATCCAAAATGGCATCACGGTGTGCCAAGCGACGCGGAGTTCGAGCGTGCGCTGGCTGAACTTGACGCTGCTGAAGCGCGACTGTTACAAGCCACATGAGTGCACCTGCTACACCAATGTTTTCGCCTGTTGCTCAAGCGCAACTTGAGCGACTCGGATTACAGCTCGGTCGGCCGAACCTCGACGAATACGCCGCCACGCTCATCGAGCTTGCGCAGGCTAACCGTCAGATCGTTGTGCTGACCAGTGATTCGCGCGGGTCGGGCAAGCTGTGGCCATTTGCACGCGCGCTGCCGGACCAACTGATTGAAGTTGGTGTAGCGGAGCAAAACTTGGTCGGGATAGCAGCGGGTATGGCAGCCTGCGGGAAGAAACCGTTTGCAACCTCACCGGCATGTTTCCTGACCGCACGTGCGCTCGAGCAGATAAAGAACGACGTGTGTTATTCGGATGTACCGGTTGTGTTGGTGGGCATCAGTGCAGGGGTAAGCTACGGCGCCCTTGGCAGCACGCATCATTCGTTGCACGATATTGCGGCGCTGCGCGCGATTCATAATGTGACGATCATTGTGCCTGCGGATAACTTCGAGACGCGTGAGGCAGTGCGTGCTGCCGCGCGGGCGTCTCATCCGGTGTACATCCGGTTCGGTAAAGCGCCAATGTACAACCTGCACAAGCCGGGTACAAAATTTGATGTTGGCCGTGCGATTGTGCTTCGTGATGGCACGGACGTTGCGTTCATTGCCACAGGCGAGACAGTCGTGCATGCGTTGCTTGCAGCCGGGCAGCTTGCCGAGCGCGGGCTGGAATGTCGCGTGTTGAGCATGCACACGATTAAACCGCTTGATGTCGAGGCGGTGCTGCAGGCCGGGCGACAGTGTCGTGCGGTGGTCACTGTCGAGGAACACAGTGTACATGGCGGTTTAGGCGAGGCATGTGCGGCGGTGCTGATGCAAGCTGGTGTGCACACGCCGATGCGTATAGTGGGCATACCGGATGAAGAGACTGTAACAGGCAGCCAAGGTGAAGTTTTCCGGCAGTATGGCATCAGCATGGAAGGATTAAGCGCAATAGCAGAACAGCTTGTAAGCCCCATACGACCCATGTGACCTATGAGCATGCAAGGTTTTATTCCCCCGCATGGCGGTTATCGCAACCTGCTGGCCTACCAAAAGGCCGAGATGGTTTATGACATTACCTACCGGTTCTGTCACAGGTTCCTTGAGAAGGGCGACCGCACGATTGACCAGAAGATACAAGCTGCGCGCTCCGGCAAACAAAACATCTCCGAGGGCTCAGAGTTTTCCGGCACATCCAAAGAAGCCGAGATCAAGCTTATCAACACTGCCCGTTCGAGCATGGAAGAATTGCTTAATGATTACGAAGATTTTCTGCGTGTGCGCGGTCTCAAACGCTGGGGGAAGGATTCCAAAGAAGCCGGGTCCGTGCGTCAGTTGCGGGCCATACCAAACGTAAGCTACGCCGATTTCCGCGAATTCATCGAGACGCGCCCGGCTAAAGTTGTGGCCAACATAGCAATTTGTTTGATTCACCAGACGAACTACCTGCTCGATCAACTCAAATGCTGGCTCGAACAAGATTTTCTTAAAGAAGGCGGCTTGCGCGAGCGCATGACACGCGCGCGCCTAGCCGCATGCAACAAGTCACATTTGTCCCATGAGTCCCATGATCATCGCCATTGACCAAAGCACTTCTGCCACCAAGGCCGTGCTGTTTGATGCACAGGGTCGCGTGTTGGACAAAGCCGCGCGCGATCACCGGCAGATTTACCCGCAACCCGGCTGGGTCGAGCATGATGCAGAAGAAATCTGGCAGAACACACTCGCTGTTATCGGCGAACTAACAGCTCGGAATCGAGCGCACCTGGACAAGGTTGCTTGTCTGAGCATCACAAATCAGCGTGAGACGGTTGTTGTGTTTGACCGCGCGACAGGTAAACCGCTCCACAACGCAATCGTCTGGCAGGACCGTCGGGGCGACCCTGTTTGCCAGAAACTGCGTGATGCAGGTCACGAACAGCTCGTGCTCGGAAAAACCGGCTTGAAGATTGACACATACTTTTCGGCATCGAAGCTCAAGTGGCTCATAGGCGAAAGACCCGATCTTGCCGCCAAACTCGGCAACGGCAACGCACTCATCGGCACGATTGATACGTACCTGATTTATCGTCTCACAGGCGGCAATGTTTTTGCCACCGACCATACCAACGCCAGCCGCACGTTGCTGTTCGATATTGGTAAGCTGCGGTGGGACGAACAACTATGCAACCTGTTCGACGTGCCGATACGCGCGTTGCCCGACGTACGCGAAAGCGCCGCGCAGTTCGGCCGCACAGACGCATGCGGTGCGTTACCGAACCGCGTGCCGATCATCGGCGTGATGGGCGATTCACAGGCGTCGTTGTTTGCACAACGTTGTTATCGGCAGGGCATGGCCAAGGCAACTTTCGGTACCGGCACGAGCGTGTTGCTCAACATTGGCAGCGAGCGCCGCCCGACCGGCAAAGGCGCAGTGACTGCGCTTGCGTGGGTTTGGCGGAGCCAACCGACGTATGCGCTCGAGGGGATCATCAATTTCTCCGCTGCAACAATCGAATGGCTCAAAAACCAGCTCGGCCTGATCCGCGACACGGCCGAAGTCGAGGCACTGGCTACCAGTGTGCCCGACAACGGCGGTGTGTATCTGGTGCCTGCATTTGCGGGATTGAGCGCGCCGTACTGGTCGGCTGAAGCGCGTGCGGCCATCGTTGGCATGACAGCGCATACACGACGCGAGCATGTTGTGCGTGCTGCGCTCGAATCAATTGCATACCAAATCCGCGATGTGCTAGATATGATGCAGGCCGAAGCCGGGCTTGCGGTGCAGAGTTTACATGCCGATGGTGGGCCGACGCGGAACAGGTTCCTGATGCAGTTCACAGCCGACCTGACCGGGGTCGAGCTGCGCGTGGCAGATGTACCCGAGTCATCCGCCTGGGGCGCAGCAATGTGCGGTTTGCTCGGGCTTGGATTACACAGGTCACTCGATGAGCTGGCTGCAATACCGCGTCAGGCACAGATTTATCGGCCGCAAATGCAAGCTGCGCAGGTGCAGCAGTTGCACACCGGCTGGCTGAAAGCTGTCAAACGTGTGTTGTGAAGGTGTGTTGTGAAGTCGCATCGAAGTCAAAGTAACATGAACAATCAACCAAACGCATCGTAGCCATGAAAACGTTGCAATTTGTCTGTACAGTTACAGTTGGTGTAGTGCTGGTGTTTTGTGCAGGATGCAAACCGAAGCCTGAACAGCCTGACTCGGGTGCACCACCAACAAAGCCACCGGGCAAACGCAAAATTGCAATTGTTATCTCGACCCTGAACAACCCGTGGTTTGTTGTGTTAGGCGAGACAGCCAAAGCACGTGCAATCGAGCTTGGGCACGATGCGACCGTGTTCGATTCGCAAAACGACACCGCGCGCGAAGCTGCCCATTTCGAGAACATCGTTGCAGCCCGGTACGACGCTATCCTGTTCAATCCGACCGATGCAAACGGCTCAATTGCAAATGTGCGCAAGGCAAAGGCAGCCGGCATACCCGTGTTTTGCATTGACCGCGAGATCAACGCAACCGACGCCGCTACAGCACAAATCTTGTCCGACAACTACTCCGGGTGCGTTGCGCTGGGCCAATACTTCGTGCAACGGGTCGGCACAAACGCAAACTACGCCGAGCTGCTCGGCCTTGTGGGCGATAACAACACGTGGAACCGCTCCCGCGGCTTTCACAGTGTAGTTGACCGGTACCCGGGCCTGAAGATGGTTGCACAGCAGAGCGGTGAATTCGACCGCGCAAAAGCACTCGAGGTAATGGAATCAATCCTGCAGGCGCATCCGGACATTGAGGCGGTGTTTTGCGGCAACGACGCCATGGCAATGGGCGCATATCAAGCGCTTGTTGCTGCTGGCAAGGACAAACAGGTCAAAGTGTTCGGGTTCGACGGTGCCGATGACGTTGTGCGTCTGATTGCAGAAAAGAAAATCGAAGCAACGGGCATGCAGTTCCCGAAAACCATGGCGCGTATGGCAGCCGAGTTTGCGGATGAATATTTCAAAGGCAAACGCGATTTCCCGCAAAAAGTGCCTGTGCAGGTCGAGCTTGTTACGCAGGACAATGTGCACCTGTACACCGGCTACGGCCGGAAAGAGTAAGACAGTGGTTCAGCGACCAGATCGCGCATGAGTTTGCTGTGCAAGTTCAAATACGCATTCGGGGTGGATGGTCGCGCTCTGTCGCAACTACGATTCCGAACGGCGCTGGGTCAGCAGGCGCAAGCCAACGCCCTCGATGTGAGCGGGGCCGATCTGGCAGGTGCGGGACGGTGCCCGCCGGCGTTCTTTGGATGGTTTTGCTTTGTTAAAACCCGGTCTAAATTCGGTAGGGCGGGCAGTCCTCTGCCCGCCGCACCCAGAATTAACAGCGTGCATCCCGCACCAACAGACAAGCGGTTCGTAGCCGCGCTCGTAAGAGCGCGGAAAACCAGATTCGTGCTGAGAAGCCGGGCCGGTGTGACCGGCTCCGGCGCGCGTCCCGTCCCGCATCTTAGGCGGGACGGGACGCGCCCTACCTTAACCCTGCGCCATTGTGTCTGTGCAGTGAAGAATTGGACGCGAGGTTTTTGGACTGCGGTGCCCCAGCACTGTTTTCGTTTGGAGGGACGGCTTCCACGTCGTCCAAAATCGGTCGGGGTTGAACCCGACCCTCCAAGCCAGCCGGCATCTGGCACATGTGAAACTGCGCCCCTAGATGGTCGCGCTCCGTTTCTCCCGCAATTCCGAACGGCGCCGAATCAGCAGGCGCGAGGCGGCGCACTTTGTTCCAGATTATGTGCGCAAGATTCATTTGCGTTACTGAAAATGCGATGTGTGGCACGTGCCTGCTGCACTAGCGCATCAGCATGAGTATGCAACGGCCATTGCAAATTGTACTTGTGTTGGTTGGGCTGGGGGTGTTTTTCTGGCTCATGCCACCGGTCAGAGTTGTGCGCATGCACAACGTCAAAGGGTTGACCCCGACCGGTTCGTTCGACGCCGCGCGGTTTGTCGAACAGTTCTGGACGAACCAACTGTTACCGGCAGTGTCGCGTGCAACGCCAGCCGATGAGTTGATCGCTCTGCTCCGAACCAACGCCGCCGCAGCACGGCAGAAGTTCGGGCGCAGCATCGGCTTGAGCCAGACCTGCAACTTTTTCATGGCTGGCACAGGCACAGTTGTTGGTGTGTCAGACACAGAAGTGCTTGTCGCAGTAACACCGGACGCGACTGCACCCGACATTGCGCTGCAGACAGGCTTGATCTTCGGCAACGCTGTCAGAGATGGTACAGGTCTGATTGACGTGAACGATTACCCGAACTCGCAGGATTTTAATGCGATCTCAGCCGAGTTAAACCGGTTGATTGAACAACACGTTGTACCGCGCCTGCGCCAGATTGCCAAACCGGGCGCACGCATCAGGTTCGCCGGCTGCGCTGAGCTGAGCGGCGAGACTACAGCGCCGCTGCCCGTGCGCGTTGTGCCCGTGTTTGCGGAGGTGGAATGATGCCCAACAGTAGCCCAGCCGAGGTCGTTTTACAGGCACGCAACATATCGAAATCGTTTCCAGGTGTGCGCGCACTCGATGGCGTTGACCTTGATGTTTGTGCTGGCCGATTAACCGCTGTTTTGGGCGAGAACGGTGCCGGCAAATCAACCCTGATGAATATTCTTGCCGGTGTGTTCCCACCAGATGAAGGCGAGATACACCTCGAAGGCCGCCGGGTCCAATTTGCAAACCCGCGTCAGGCACAACTGGCCGGTATAGCAATCATCTTTCAGGAACTGAACTTGGTACCCACGCTCAGTATTGCAGAAAATATTTTCCTCGGACGTGAACCTGTGCGACGCAGCGGCCTGATTGATTACGACCGCATGCATCAACAGGCAGCCGCATTGTTGGCCGAGCTTGAGCTGCGCAGCGACCCGCGCACACAGGTATCAAACCTGCGCGTCGGCCAACAACAGGTCGTCGAGATAGCTAAAGCACTCTCGTTCAACTCCCGCATCATCATCATGGACGAGCCTACATCAGCCCTGAGCGAACTTGAGGTGCAACATCTGTTCGGACTGATCAACAGGCTCAAACAACAAGGTGTGGCTATCATATACATCACACACAAACTGGATGAGCTACCGCATATAGCCGATGACATCGTTGTACTGCGCGACGGTAAACGTGTCGGTGCAGGACCGTTCCGCGAGTTTTCAACAGACCAAATCGTGCGCATGATGGTCGGTCGCGAGCCGACCGAACTGTACAGCCGCACCCGGACACAGCCGGGCGATGTTGTGTTACGCGCCGAGCACATTGTGTTGCCGAACCCGGACATGCCGGGTGCGTGCCTTGTTGACGATGTAAGCTTCGAGGTGCGTGCTGGTGAAGTGCTCGGCATATTCGGTCTGATGGGGGCGGGCCGTACCGAGCTGCTTGAGACGTTGTTCGGCCTGCATGCTGACCGCGCCACAGGCAGTGTCTGTGTGCGTGGCAAATCTGTCCGGCTCGATTCGCCAACAGACGCAATCGCAGCCGGCATTGCGCTTGCGCCCGAAGACAGGAAACTCGCCGGCCTTGTTCTCGGCATGAGCGTGGTCGAAAACACAAGCTTGCCCAGCCTCGCCCGATTGGTTCGGTTCGGCCTGATTGATCACAGGGCTGAACGCGCCCTTGCGCAACAGTTCGTGGGGCGGCTGCAGATCAAAACACCGTCACTCGACCAGGCGGTACTGAACCTCAGCGGCGGCACACAACAAAAGGTTGTGCTTGCAAAATGGTTGGCAACCAACCCGACCGTATTGTTGCTAGACGAACCCACACGCGGCATTGACATAAACGCAAAACGCGAGATCTACGGGTTGATTGACCAGCTCGCCCGCGCAGGGCTTGCGATTGTGGTCGCCTCATCCGAGCTGCCCGAGCTTATGGCAGTTGCAGACCGGATCATGGTCATGTGCGAAGGCCGTAAAACCGCCGAGTTCGCCAGAGCCGATGCTACCGATGAAAAAATCATGCACGCCGCACTGCCGAAGTCCAATTGAGCAACACATATGCAGCTCGCAAAGAAACAATTACTCACACGGTTTCAATCCCTGATCGCACTGGCGCTGATGATCGTGGCGCTGAGCGTGCTGTCGGACAAGTTCCTCACCGTCAACAACGCGCGGAATATCCTGCTGCAAATATCGGTTAATTTGTGCCTGTCAGTTGGCATGACACTGGTTATTCTGACTGGTGGAATTGACCTGTCGGTGGGGGCGATACTGGCTTTTGCAGGTGCGGTTGGAGCCGGTTTGCTCAAGAACGGCGTTGTCCTGCAACCGCTTGGATTGCACCTACAGTTCACAACTTCAGGCGCAGTTCTGGCTGGCCTGGCTGTTGGGCTTTTGCTCGGCTGGTTTAACGGGTTCACCATCACACGGCTCGGCCTGCCGCCATTTGTCGCAACACTTGCCATGCTCAGCATCGGACGCGGCCTGACCATGCTCTGGACAGGCGGATTCCCAATCACAGCGCTCGGGCCGCAGTTCGGGTTCATCGGCACGGGTTATCTGCTCGGTCTGCCCATGCCGGTGTGGATTTGTGTTGTGTTGGTTGTGCTGTTCCACGTCATTGCTCGCAACACGCGGTTCGGCAGGTACGTATATGCAGTTGGCGGTAACGAACGTGCTGCGTTGCTGACCGGGTTACGTGTGGACAGGATCAAACTCGCCGTTTACACACTGTGCGGGCTGCTGTCGGCTGTGGCTGGACTGATTGTCACTGCGCGACTCGATGCAGCCGATCCGAAGGCGGGCATGGGATACGAACTTGACTCAATTGCAGCGGTTGTGATTGGTGGCACATCGCTTTCGGGTGGACGCGGCTCGATTCTCGGTACGGTGTTGGGCTGCCTGATCATTGGCGTGCTCAACAACGGCCTGTTCCTGCTTGATGTATCCCCCTTCTGGCAACAGGTCATCAAAGGCATTGTCATTCTTGCCGCAGTTGCAGTTGACAAGCTCGGAGCGAAACGTACTTGAAACGTCCTTGTGCAGGCACAGGTGCGCTGTGGTAAACAGGTAATCCCGGATATTTCTCAAACTTGGAGTGCTGGCACGCCGAAACCGTTGTGGCGCATGCTGTAGGGCGTGGCGTGATACAGCAGACTTCGGAAGTGCGGGCTACGAAAACCGGGTGAAATATCTGGGCTTTAGGCTCGGCACGGGTCGCAATATCAACTTCGGCCAATCCGCAACGTGGATCGTCGCATTTAACCCATTTTCTTTCCTGTTTTTCGGGCAAGCCATTAACTAGCAAGGGGTTAGCTTGTTTGAGGGTTTCATGTGTACCCGTACAGAATGCATTTTGTCTCTTGTCATCACCCATATGTTGTTCTTCTCGTGGCTATGAAATCCAAATCCCAGCAACTGGACCTCGAAATCCAACAACACCGCGGCAATCCAGTGGGCTTGATCCGCTCCTCTTTCCGCAAGGACGGCAAAGTGTATCACGCCACATACGGGCGCATTACGGGTTTGTCGCTGGAGCAGTTGCGATTGATCCAGGCAGCATTCCAAAGGCGAGTGATGCCTGAGGACTCGCCTGAGGCTTTGCAGATTACCAGCGGCAGGGAATACGGCGCCAGCGCTGTTGGGCTAGCCCTGGCAAAGGAGTTGGGCCTGGACCGGATTATCTATTCTCGGAGCGAGCGATGGGTGCGTTGTGCTCTGGCGCTGATCGTTGGTCGGTTGGTTTATGCGGGCAGTGAACTGGCTCTTAGTCATATTGGTGAGTTGAGCGCGTTGTGGGAGCTGTGTAGTGTCAGCGGTCCGATTGACGTGGATCGCGATTGTTATGCTGTGATGGATCGGTTGCTGGAGCGCCAAGGTGCAATTCAGCGCAGTCTTGCTGCTCGGCATCTGCAGGATGGGTGTCTGGTGCTTTATGATCTGACCAGCAGTTATGTTGAAGGCGCTTATCAGCAAAGCCAGATAATAGCCTTTGGTTACAACCGTGACGGCAAACGTCGGCATCAGCAAATGGTCATCGGGCTGTTGTGCAACCGGGATGGCTGTCCAGTTGGTGTGGAAGTGTTTGCTGGCAACACGCAGGACGC
>Ga0315298_1005128_pt1 | contig 18918 bp, 12 predicted proteins | sample WHS_1_MG_FD_203077 | JGI IMG/M metagenome (GOLD analysis project Ga0315298, IMG submission 203077) | Extremophilic microbial mat communities from Washburn Hot Springs, YNP, Wyoming, USA - WHS_1_MG | ecosystem: Environmental > Aquatic > Thermal springs > Hot (42-90C) | place: USA: Wyoming...
CCCCCGTGAACGGATCCGGACATCGAGGCTTCGTCCACGAAGAGGCCAAGGCTCTCACCGCTGGGCAGCGTCATGGCGAGGCCGGGATCGGCGTGGCAGCTCTGGCACGAGGAGGCCTGGCCATCGGGGCCGGAGACGGCCATCACTGCCACCGCCTCCGGAGCGGCGACGACCGATCCGGCGTTGCCCCCGACGTAGAGCCCGCCAGCCCACAGAAGGACCAAAGTGGTCAGAGAGCGGCGCATCCAATGGTTCATCGACGGTTACGCTCCCACGGTCGTGTTGTAGAGGCCGCTCGCAACGCTGTGCCTACTCGCCAGCCTCGCGCGCTGCCCGCCCCACATCGAGGACCAGATCTCTGGCCCTCAGGGGCACCAGGACCCCCATCGTCAGAGGTTCCTGGTGCCCAATCTGGCAACTGGCCGCAGCTGGCCTACTTGGCCTGCCACCTTTTTGCGGCAACCTCGCTGGCCAGATCAACCAGCTTGCCCATGTGGGCCGTCTCGACGTCCTCGGCGTCTGCCGGCTCGCTCCGCCTCTGACCGCGAAGATGGGGCTCCAGATAGGATATGCCGGGCTGCGCCATGGAGCCCGCCACGTGAGCGGCGGCCAGCTTGCGAGAGAACAGACCGGTCCGCATCTTCTCCAACAGGTAGGGGATCAGCACCAGCAGACCGGAGATGGGAAGGAACAGGGCGTAGGCCAGACCCATCAATGGCCCCAGCACCAGCACCAGCGGCTGGGGCGACCGGAAATACCGATCGTCGGCTCCCCCCTCCAGCCTTCCTCCATCTCTGGGGACTGCCACGAACTCTCCGCTGCTGGAGCTCCAGTAGATCCCTCTCTTGACGACCTGTCCTCCAGTGTACTTGGTGACCATCTTGCCCTCCTCTTCTCCAGGCTCAATGCCTGACCACGACGTTTCTCATCGACCCGCGGCGACTTCGCTCGTTGAGACCCGGGGCCCAGCTTTCTGGCTCGCCGCGGCCACCTCGGATCCCCTGTACTCCAGGTGCTCTTGCAGGACCGGCATTCGGTTTACGATCCACCGGTAGGTCATAATCTCGATGGTGAAGACAGCCACGACTATGGTGACCTCCTGCCAGGTGGCCAGCTCCCGGTTAGGAAGGTTCCAGTTGAAGGCGATCAGCGAAACGTTGAGGCGGTTCAGGATCACTCCCATTACCGTCAGCAGGGCTCCGAACCGAACCAGCCCCACCTTTCCCTCCCGACTCGCGACCGCCAGCAGCACGCAAGGGATCAGGACGAAGCCGACCACCTCCACCAGGAACCAGTAGCCCCAGGAGCTGTTCAGCAACGCCCAGTTGTGTCCGTGGGCGACGGAGATCACCTTGAAGGCGAAGTAGGTCAGCAAGACGAAGGAGGCTGCCTTCCCCAGACCGAGGGTGATCCGGTCCACGCTGGTCAGGTAGTGGTAGTCGGCCCTATCGGCGAAGAAGCGCAAGGTGAGAGCGCTGACCACGATCACCATGCACAGCCCCGTGGCGATGGCCGACACGAAGAACAGCCAGGGCAGGTAGGGGCTGTACCAGAGGGGGTGTAGCTTGCCCGGTGCCAGCAGGAACATGGCTCCCAGCGCCGACTGGTGGAGCGTGGACAGGATCACGCCGAAGATGGTGAGCCCGATGGTTAGCCCTACGGCCCATCTCTTCAAGGATCGGAGCCCCAGCCATTCAAAGATGGACGGCGAGAACTCCAGGAACTGGACCGACAGGTAGAGGGCCACGTGCCAGGCCACCAGGAACATGACCGAGCCGGGCCCGAAGGACACCACCATGGGATAGTAGATCCGCCATGGGCGGCCCAGGTCGATCAGCAGGAACACCACCGCGAAGAAATAGCCCAGCAAGCCCAGCAGGATGGCGTTCTTCACCACCGGGTGATAGTCCTTCATTCCGAACAGGTACACCGCCGAGCCGAGAACGAACCCGGTCGCCGAGAGAGGCACACCGGCAAACAGCCCGCAGCTCAGGAAAAGCCCCCATGGCTGTTCGTTCGAAGCGCTGGTCACGGCCGCTAGACCCCTGGTAAACCGCAGCACCAGCAGATAGAGCGCGACGCCGATCAGCAGGGCTGCCGCCACGTTTAGCGGGGTGATCATCCCCCTCGCATACTCCTTGAGCGGCTGCCCCATCAGCAGCTTATCCTTAAGCCACGGCCCCACTCGGGAAGCCCCCCTCGTCGGAGCTTCCTCCACGTACTGCATCGTCATCGCTGGCTCTCCTCCTCTTTGAGATCGCTGGACTCGGCTCGAGCCGCCTGCTCCCGACGGTTGGACATCAGGTAGATGCCCCCCAGCAGGCTTGGCCAAGCGGTGAGCACCAGCGGCACGAAGGATAGGAAGTCTCTGGTCAGTTCCGGATAGGCTGTGGTTCCCAACTCGGTGGCAAAGTCCAGCTGCTCGAAAGGAACACCCGAGAGGTAGAGCCAACTGGTGCCCCCAACCTCCTTCTCGCCGAAGATCTGGTTGACGTACCTGTTCGGCTCATTCCTGATCCTATCCCTGGCGATCTCCAGCAACTGGCTTCGCTTTCCGAAGGTGATGGCCTCCACCGGGCAGGCCTCGGCGCAGGCCGGCACTAACCCCTGGGCGATCCGGCTGTAGCACATGTTGCACTTCTGCACCTTGGGCTCGAGGGCACTGGCGTAATCGTAGGCCGGTACGTGGAAGGGGCACGCCACCATGCAGTACCGGCAGCCGATGCACACGTCGGGGTTGTAGACCACGGGCCCCTCGGGAGTCTTCTTCATCGCTCCCACCAGACAGGCAGAGGCGCAAGCCGGCTCCTCGCAGTGGTTGCACTGGACCTTGCGGAAAATCGGCTTTCCGCTCTTTGGGTCGGTGTAGCGATTCACCACCGTAAACGCCTGGGCAGTAGGCCTCCTCTTGGTGGCAAACACGGACTCGTCATCGAAGGGGGTGCTGGGTGCCGGCAGATTGTTGACCCGGTTGCAGGCGGCCTCGCACCGGCGGCACCCTATGCATCGGGTCAGGTCCGACAGCATTCCGAAGCGGTCGGGATAGCCGGGGAAGCTGGCGGCCATCGCCTTGCTCGGGGCGCCAGCCACACCCGCTGCCAGGAGCGAGCCCGCGAGAGCGGCCGTACCTTTTAGGAAGCCCCTTCGACTGGTTCTCACCGCGTTGTGACTGGTCTCGGACTTCGAGTTGGGATCTGTCATGATTCCGCTTCTCACTTTCTAGAGTTGGCTCGCCGCCACTACGACTGACTCGAGGGCTTGTGGCACATCTGGCAGCCGTCGTTAGACCGGTCAACGTGATCGGCCGGCACCCTGGCCGCTCCTCCGATCCCCTGACCGTGGCACATCAGGCAGTTCTCTCGCCCTGCCACCGGATGAGTCATCTGGCTCGGTCCGGTAGAAGCGGCGGCCGGCGCCGCCCCCGAAGGAGCCTCGACGGCAGGGGCGGCGGTCGATACTTCCTCTTGTGGGATGGTTTTGGCCTGCACCACTGGCAGCGTCGAGAGCGCCTGCCGGGTCGTGGACGGCTTGTGGCAGCCCAGGCAGACGACGTTGGCCTTATAGGAGGAGTGGTTCCCCGGCAGAGGCAGTGGGCCCTCCGTGGTGTGGCAGGCAAAGCAGTTGGCGTAGCTGTCCAGCAGCGGATGCGAGATCAGCGGCGCCGTGGCCGGAGAAGGGCTATCCTTCTTGTCGACCTGCGCGGTGTCGGGTTTGTCGGCGTGGCACTCGGTGCAGCTCATGGGCCCAGAGAAGGCCTCCTTGTGGCAGTCCATGCACCTTTGGTGATAGGCGGCCTTCAGCCCGGGCTTGTCCGGAGTGCTCCCATCGAAGGGATCGTTGTGGCAGTCCCTGCAGGGTTGAATCTGCCCGTTAGGGCTGTGGTGGTGGCAGGTCTGGCAACTGATTACGTCGGGACCCATTTCGTGAGCGGCGAACTTGGCCGGCCCGTAGATGTTAGCCAGATAGTGGGCTTCATCCACGCTGGCCCATACCTCTGGCCGTGTAGTGGCCGTGGCGGGTGTGCCGAAGCAGCTAGCCGCCAGGCCGGCGAAAGCCAGAGACACCAGGGCGAGCGGCAGGATCTGCCGCCTCACGCTCTTACCTCTATTCTGCATCCACAGCCAGAAGCCGACGAACGCGAAGAGGAAGGCAATCGCCAGGAGGTACTCTATCCCCTTCGTCAGCGTGATCAGCTCCAACAGAGTGTTCATCCTCGACCTCTCTCAAACAGCGTTGGTTGTTGGCTTCGCCCAGTTGAAACCTGGAGTCGCTCCCCGCCTCCACACCCTCCCGTTCCACTCCTTCGTGCGGCATGAGTCTAGTCTCGCCGCGGCGGCGGCGGAATCGAGCAACCAGTGGAAATAGCGGCAGGAAATGGCCTAGTTCTGGCCAGATTGCGTACTATTTCACAAACATTCCGTACTAGAAGGAATCGGTCGATTCACGACCATTTCCTAGGAAAGAGCGGGGGTTCTCCTACTCCAGGGTCGGGCAATTCTCGAGCCTCTTTACTATTCTTTGCCTAAGGTCTGCCTACTCTGCCCCATGGAGAACCGGTAGGGTCGTTCTACGCCAGCACGCGGGCTTCCGGACGCTGTTCCAGGGATAGCCGGAAGTGATAGAATGCCGATGGGCATCAGGGATCGGGCATCAGGACTCAGCAGTCAGCGCACTCTTGTTGAGGGGAGGGAACGATGAAGATCGCGGGCAAGATGGCACGGCTGGGCCAGGAGACGGCCTTCGACGTGCTCAACCAGGCCAAGGCGCTGGAGGCCCAGGGGAAGAGCGTCATCCATCTGGAGATCGGGGAGCCGGACTTCGATACCCCCTCTCCCATCATCGAGGCGGCCGACGCGGCTCTGCGCCAGGGATACACTCACTACGGATCTTCTCAGGGGCTGCCGGAGCTGCGAGAGGCTATCGCCGTCGAGGCCTCCCAGGTGCGCGGCATTCCGGTGAGCGCCGACCGGGTGATCGTCACCCCGGGTGCCAAGCCGATCATGTTTTTCACCATCATGATCCTGGCCGAGGAGGGGGACGAGGTCATCTATCCCGACCCGGGCTTTCCCATCTACGGCTCCATGATCAACTTCGTGGGGGCGAAGCCGGTGCCGCTGGTTCTTCGAGAGGAGAACGATTTCGGCATCGATCTGGAGGAGCTTCGCTCCAAGATCACCCCAAAGACCACCCTGCTGATCCTCAACTCCCCCCACAACCCCACAGGCGGGGTGATCCCCGGGGAGCAGTTGGAGGAGATCGCGGCCCTGGCGGTAAAGCACGACTTCTGGGTGCTGGCCGATGAGGTGTACCGGCGGATCCTCTACCAGGGGAACCATGTCAGCATAGCCAGCTTCCCCGGCATGGCCGAGCGCACCATCATCCTGGACGGCTTCTCCAAGACCTACGCCATGACCGGGTGGCGCCTTGGCTTCGGTATCGCTCCGGAACCCCTGGTGCAGCACTTCGTGCGGCTGGTGAACAACAGCGTCTCCTGCACCCCCACCTTCATCCAGCGGGCGGCCCTGGCGTGCCCGACGGCGGAGCCGGATGTGGCGAAGATGGTGGCGGAGTTCGCGGTCCGACGGAAGGCCATAGTGGAGGGGCTGAACGCCATCCAGGGGATTCGTTGCCGCTGGCCGGCTGGCGCCTTCTATGTCTTCCCCAACGTCCAGGGGGTGGGGATGCCCTCCAGGGAGTTCGCCCGCTACCTGCTGCACGAGTTCGGGGTGGCCTCCCTCTCCGGCACCGCCTTTGGGGACGCCGGCGACGGCTACCTGCGCCTCTCCTACGCCAACTCCCTGCCGAATCTTCAGGAGGCGCTGCGCCGCATCGAGGCGTGCGTGCAGAGCATCAAATAACAGCGGTGATCATTGCCAGGCGGCTTACGGAGGGGCGGAGCGGGAGCCTCCTCGGGAAGCCGGATCAAGGGTCGAGGCCCGTCCCCGACCCTCGGCTTCGACCCGGCCATGACAGCTACAGCGGCAACGGCTTGGGTGGGGCGGGATAGGCCACCTTGCTGTGGGTTAGCCCCGCCTGAACCAGCATCTCCGCGAACTTCAGGGAGACCATCGCGGCGTTCACCACCGGCACCCCCAGCTCCGCCTCGAGCCGATCGGACACCCCCAGGAAAGCCATGGACATGCACCCCAGCACCAAGGTGTCCGCGCCGTCTCGGGAAAGAGCCTTCCTGCCTGCCTCCAACACCTTCCGGTAGCTGAGGTCCGGATCTCTGGCCAGCTCCAGGACCGGTACCCCGGCGTCCAGGACGCTGGCCAGCTTAGAGCCGACGCCAACGTGGTGAGCCAGCCGTTCTAGCGGCCGAACTATGGACTCCAGCACCGTGACGATACTGAAACGATGGCACAGACTGGCGGCTGTCAGCATGGAGCACTCGCCGGGACCCAGGATCGGTATGGTGGCGATCTCTCGACAGGCATCGACTCCCGGATCACCGTAGCACCCGACTATGGCCGCCGAGAAGCCCTCGCGCTCCGCCTCCTGTACCCTCCGGAGAACGCCTGGGACGGCTAGATACTCCTCCGCCATGGACTCGATGGAAACGGGACCGGAGTCCAGGTCGACGACCGCGACCTCCGTCCCGGGTGAAGCCCACCCCTGTAGGATGCCGCGTCGCCTCTCCAGCTCGGCGGCGCCGTGCCCTCCTTTGGAAACGGTACCAGGCATGATGTAGATTATCCGCATCTCTCCACCTCTCCGGTCCTGGTCGCCAGTGGATATCGCAAGAAGAGCGTTGCTCGGGAATACCCCGTGGACATGCCCTCTGGCGTGTCCATGCTCGCCAGGCCGCGACAGCAAGCTCGCTACTGTCGCGTGCCCCCGGACCCGATTTTCATGGACACATGCTCAGCGGGAACCCCCAGGGAACGAGGAGCTTCCCCCGAGCCGTAATGGTCTGGCCTGGCCCCGTATAGCACCCCAGCGTTCTCAAGTCAACCCCCCCAGCAGTAACAGCCAAGAACCGATACCTGGCTGAACGTAGGTTGCTCACCGCCGAGGAGAATTTGCGGGCAGCCGAGGCGCTTCTCAACTCGGGCATGTACCAGAGGGGACACCATGGAAACCAGGAGCGATCTGATCCCCAAGCACGGCGGCTATCGGGGAGGCTGAAGAGCTTCCAGATCGCTCGGCTCGTCTACGACGTCACGGTGCGCTTCTGCGATCGGTATGTCGAGCGGAGCAGCCGAACCCACGACCAGATGGTACAGGCAGCCCGCTCCGGCGTGCAGAACATCGCCGAGGGCAGCCAGGCGGCGGAGACATCGAAGAAGGTGGAGCTGAAACTGACCAACGTTGCGCGGGCCAACCTCGAGGAGCTGCGGCTGGGCTACGAGGACTTCCTGAGGCAGCGGGGCTTGGAAGCCTGGGTCCCCGGCGACCCGGGCCGGGCCTAACTGATCGCCCGTCGTCCGGGTACCGCGGAAGACGTGGTCGCCTGGGTGCGGGAGGTGCATGAGAAAAGGGGAAGTGGACGGAGTGGACGAGACGGACAGAGTGAACAAGAGGAACAGTCCACCTCGTCCACCTAGCCCACCTCGTCCACTCGGTATCCTACGCCGCGCTTGCTGCCAACGCGGCCCCGACGCTCATCGCGGTGGCATGCAGCCTGCTGGACCGCCAACCGGCGTCCCAGGCTGCCGCCTTCGAGCAAGATGGCGGCTTCGCCGAGCGCCTCTACCGATACCGGAAGAACCGGAGAATCGGCACATGAGCCCTCTCTCCTGGTCCATCACGAAGATGTCGCCCTCGCCCCGGTAGACGCCTCCTACCTGGATCGCCCCTGTCGGATCCCTCCAACCAGCCCCCTAACGGCTCGGAAGCCGTACACCCCGGGCAACAGAACCGCCCAGAGGATCAGCAACGTGGCCACGGAGAAACGGGAGATCTCGCTGCCCAGGGCGACGCTCTCCGGCTCGAAGACGAAGCGCACCTCGTGCTTGCCTGGGGGCACAAGGACCGCTCTGAAGAGGTAGTCGGCACGGTACACCTTGACCTCGTTCCCGTCCACCGTTGCCTTCCAGCCGGGATAGAAGCTGTCAGAGAGCACCAGTGCCGCGTTGCGGTCGCTCTCGGTCCGGATATCGACCTCCGTCGAATGATAACCCACGATCTGAGCACTGCCCGGCTTCCCGTTGGGGTTGCCCCGCAGCCAGTCGTCAACAGCCTGGTCGGCCAGGCCGGTGTCCGGCAGCGGATTCCGGCTGGGGTGGTCGCGGGTTTCCAGTAACACTACCTTCTCTGGATCGAAGTCGCCGTGGACCATGGTGTCCATGATGTCGGGTTGCTTGAGAACCCGCGCGGTGGGGACCAGGAAAGCCTGAGGCAGACGGGAGGGATTCTCCATGATGACCACCTCATCGTCCTCGTAGCGAGGGATGAACTTGTCCCTGCCGAGCACCTGATGAGCCGTATTGGGGTTCTCCCACAGCATCATCCCGTACAGCCTCACCTTACCTTTGGGGTAGGTGTAGTGGAACTCCACCCTGGCCACCGTCCTGGTCCTGTCCAGCTTCAAATCCGAGAAGTAGAGGTTCGCCTGGTACCGGCGGCCGTCGGGATCGGTCACCCAGACCTTGTCTGCCACCCGCACCGATCGATGCTGCATGTAAGGGGTCACGTCGGGCCGGTCGTAGGCCCATTCGGCCGTGTCCCTTCCGGCCTTCACCTTCAGGGTCACCCGCTCTCCGCTGGTGTCCACCACCACGATATCGGCCACGTCCGCATCCTGCGGAATGTCGGTGGCATCGCGCAGGTTTGAGACTATGCACACCTCGTCGGCCTTAACCGGGGGGATCATGTAGAAGGTGGGATGGGCTCCCCGGTTGCCCGCGGGTCCATCGGCCAGGGGCCGGTCGGGATAGTAGGCCGTGTACTCGTAGGAAGGAAGGGCGGGGAATCGCTTGGGCAGGATGACGTAGCGAACGCCGTACAGATCCACCAGTGTCTTGTCGTTCCGGTTCAGCGCGCTCATATACTCCTGGTGGCGGATCGTCTCCAGCGAGCTGTATCCCGTGATATCGGCCACCCGGAAGGGGAGCAGTTTGTTGGCCTCGGTCTTCCGGACCTCGGGGGCGGTGTACACCCTCTCCATGCCGTCGCTGTTGTGCGCCATCAGCCATCGCGACGCCGAGTCCGGGGTGGTCAACTGGTTGATGTGCACCGTCGGGTGAAAGTCCAGAGCGAACAGCAGCATGTCCACTGCCACCAGGGCTACCAGCGCGGTTGCCCACACTCTCCACAGCCGCCGGAAAGCAAACCAGCAAAACAGAAGAAGGAAGGTCGCCAGCATCAGGGCCAGGGAGATGCTGGTCTTCTCGTTGGTGGGATCCAGGGAGTAGTTGAGGAAGTTGAGCACCATGTCGGAGGTGAGCCAGGGCCTGGAGTTTCTCAGGGAGAGGTAGCTGTCTTCCACCAGCTTCTTGACCGCCCACGGCTCCTTCTCGATCCAGAGACGGAAGCTCAGCAGCCACCACACCACTCCGGCCATAGCGGTGAGCAGGCCCAGCAGGTAGAGGGCAAAGCCGTTTACCCCTATCAGGCGGGAGAGACGGTCCCAGCGGCTTCGCTGCCCCCCGGCGCTCCTTGGGACCAGGGTCCTGCACAGCCAGTCTGCTCCGAAGGCGGCTAGAACGGCAGCGCTGAAGGTGACCAGCATGGTGAACCGGCCGGGAACCCGCAGGGAGGAGAAGCCCGGCAGGTGCCACAACTGCTCGTAGAGGGGGTAGGGTGAGTAGTTCCCGAAGGCAAGCAGAGTGGCGGCCGTGGCGGCTGCCAGGTAGAACAGCACCAGACGACGCCGGACGAAGATCACGGCTATGGTCGCCAGCACCAGGGGGGCGATGCCCACGTAGATGGTGGTCTCCCACTCGGACCAGAGGGACCAGTAAAACCGGTTGGTATATCTGAAGAAGTAGGGAAACACCAGGTCCACCAGGTTCTGGACCGGCATAGAGTAGGAGGTGGCGAACTGGTAGTTCACCCCGGTCCCTCGGAATGAGAAGAGGCCCAGCTCCACCAGGGGAAGCACCTGCACGGCGGCGATGCCGAAGGCCACGGCAGGGATGATCCCCAGGAAAAGCACCGCCATGGCGGTTCTGTGGAAGGTGCGCTCCAGGAACCGCGCGACCCAGCGGACGATTGCCCGGAGCGACCGAGCGGCGACAGGAAGCCCGGGAGACACGAAGCCCCATACGCTGCTCAGCATCCTCAAGGTCCATCTGATGCATGCGAGTACCACATCGTTCCCGTGCTCCGCAAGCTTTGCGAGGAACAGCCTCTGCCCCTTCAGGAAGCGACGTGCCCGTCGGGCGAGCCTCACGGTGGAGGCCATCACCGATTGAAGGAACTGTCGTATCCGCAGACTCAGCTTCGCGGCGAGCGTCCACAGCGCCAGAAGGTAGTGGCATCCCCGTTGGGCCACCCTCATGGCGAAACCCGATGCCCTCGACCAAGCAGCGAAAGCCTGCCGCCTGCCTTCGAGTACCCCTCTCTTCTCGGCTGCCGGCGGCGGGCCGAACAGGAGTGTTCCAAAGATCAGGTCCCGTGGGGAGACTCGTATCTGGGCCATCCAGCTCGTCAGCGCTGAAACGGCGGCTGCCAGGCGCGGACCTCCAGGAAGGGGCATCTTGATCGACTGTCGCCGATGTTCGGGAATCGAAGCCTCCATCGCTGGTTTCGCGCCATCAGCAGTCGGATTCTCACGGCCGTCCAGGACATCACTACCGGTTGGAGCGCGGCCCTCCTCGTGCCGGGCTTCATCCAGAATGGGGCCGCTCGCTGAGGCTTCGACCGTCGCTCCGTTGGCACCACGCTCATGAGTCGATGGCAGCGACGCCGGTGCCAGGGACGACACTGGCTCCTCGATGGCGAAATCACCACGGCAGACCGCTAGTCCAAGAGCGGCAACCGCCGTGGGTTGGCCCTCTCCAGGCATCGATGCTTCGGCGGGGGGTTCCACCCCGACTGGAGCCTCGATACCCGACTTGGGAACGACCTTGTGAAGCGCCAGGGAGTAGATCGCCGCGGCCAGTTGAGCCGATTTAGGCGCCGGATGCCGTTCTCGTTTGCCTCTCGGCGCCGGCCAAGCGATCGGGCAGAGCAGCACCCGGAACGGGATGTAGAGCGCCAGGAAGAAGCCGCTCATCAGCAGCGGTTGGATGTGCAGGCCCAGGGACTGGATTCCCACCGCCGTACCTGCAAAGGTCACATACAGCCACCGCCAACGCCGCACGTTGCGCAGTGCCATCTCTATCATAAGCAGGGTAAGAGGCAGCCATATGGCGGTGTTGACCACGTTGGTATGGTGCATCTGCATGACCATGAAGCTGCCAAAGCTGAAAGAAAGGGCCCCGACGGTGGCGGCGAAACCGTTCAGCCGGAGCGATCGGAGGTAGGCGTAGGTGAAGGTGGCGGCCATGAAGTAGCGGGCCACCCGGAGCCAGATGAAGGCTTCCGCCTCCGGCAGCAGCAAGCGGGCCAGCAGATTGGGCGGATAGAGCATGCCGGCCTCGCCGTCGGCGAAGAGGGGAAATCCCCCGAATATGTACCTGGTCCACAGCAGGAGTCGGCCTTCTCTCATGACATCCACGAGCCTGCTGGCTATGGGGAAGTAGTACGTGACGGTGTCGGAGCGGTAGTAGACCTGTCCATCCTGGATGGCGTTGCGGAACAGCACCAAATCCGCGGCCAGCAGAACCGCGAGGGCGGCCACCACCGAAAGGACAGACCAGAGGAAAGTGATGAGTGATGAGTGATGAGTGATGAGCCGCAACAGTGCCAAGTGCCCGATGCGAAGGTCGACCGAGGCAAACCTCACCCTCCCCCAGGGAAAGAGGGGATTTCTTTGTCTCTTCGTCCCCGCGTCTCCGCGTCCCCACATCTCCGCGTCCCCTTCTGCCTTGTGCCCTGTGCCTGGTGCCTTCGGAATCAGTACTCCACCTCCAACGTATGGGGACGATCGTGGCGGTAGCGCACCCTGAGGATACCGGTGCGCTGGTCATACGAGAAGTTGCTGCCCAGACTGAGCGTCGAGGAGCAGGGCAACGCCCTGCCATCCAGCCGAACCGAAGCGGGGGGAGGCGTGTAGAGCTGCACGAAGCCGGTCACAACCGTCGGTCCCATCAATTCTACTCTCAGCCGCCCGGGTTCGCTCTCTATCTGGAAGGAGCTGTTGGTCCACATTACCCCCGGGGTATCGCGGAGCAGGAACAGGCGGAAGCTGCTGCCCTCCAGCCTGGCCGTGAAGGTTCCCCTGGCCTTCAGGTAGCGATTGGAGGAGACATCGTATACCAGGTACTCTTTCTGATCGTCAAGGCCATAGTCGGAGAGCCTAAAGGTGAAGTCTCTGGCCTCCTGCTCCCGATTGACAGCTCCCAGATATGTCACGCCATTGGTAGTGGTGGCGAAAGAGCGGGCGAAAGGCATGCCCTGGAAGCGGGTCTCGCCCTGGAACGCGTTGTAGTGGACAAGGACCGCCCGCAGGGCACTCAGGTCGCGAGGGGAGAGTTTCGTCAGGTCAATGCTCATGGTCATCTGGGTTCCCATGCCCAGGGCAGCTTCGAACCACTGCCGGATCATGGGCTGAGATTCCGGACCGCCCCAGATCATGCCCATGTTGGGCCTCTGGCCTAGAACGGTCTTCTGCATGGTCGCATAGTCGATGTGCTCCAGCAATCCTCCTTGAGGATAGCGGTTCTCGAAAGCCGGGTACTCGTCCCCGTAGCGGAAGGTGTGGGCGTACTGATTGGCGAAGTTGGGAACGGCCCACCCGCTCTCGATGTAGACGTCCTTCTTGGCCCTGGTAGCCTCTTCGTAGACCAGCCGATATATGTCCATGGTGAACATCCGTATCTTGTTGACGTCCCCGAAGGTGTCGCGCTCCTCCGCCATGAGCTGCTCTCCTTCGGCCTGGCCGAGGCCGTCGATCTTGATGCCATCCACGTCGTACGTGGTGAAGAAGTCCGAGATCAGCTTCCTCATATAGGCTACCAGTTCAGGGTTGGTGAAGTCGTACACGTAGCTGGCACCGTTGTTGTCCGTCTCCAGGGGGATCACCCAGTCCGGATGCTGCTCGATGAAACCTCTCAGACCCAGCCAGTTCCCTTCTCGCTCCCGGTCGTCCAGGTAGGGGGCCGAGTAGTAAAGCACCACCTTGATACCCTTGGAATGGGCATAGTCGACCAGCTTCCGCAGGCCGTTGGGGAACTTCGCCTCATCCACCTCCCAACCGGAATCGGGACGGCCCTCCGCCTTGTACCAGCCCGCGTCCAGCAGGATGCTCCAGGGTCCCAGATCGGCCAGGTTGCGAGCGATGTAGTCGATCTGGTCTTTGATGGTCTGCTCGTCGTAATCCATCCCAAAGGCGTACCAGGTCCCCCACTGGTACTTGACCCAATTGGGTATCGGAGGTGGAGGGTAGAGGCTGGCCATGATCCTTCGGAACCGGGCGGTGGATCTCTCGGTGCCGGCTCGGGGAGTTACCTGAACGAAGAGACGGGGAGAAGTCTGGATCACGTTCGCTCGCACGTCCTCGGGCACCACATGCTCGAATCCCAACCGGGCGGCGACTCGCCCCGAGTCCAGTCGGACGCTGAACTGGGCGGGGTCCTCCATCTGATCGATGATGGCCAACAGCAGTCCCCGCCGCTGCTGGCGATCGTACAGCACCACCGGCTTTCCCAATCCCACCAGCTCCTTGCGGAGAATGGAGTCATCGGGCACCTCCGCGCGTCGTATCAGGCTGGAGTCGGTGAGGTAAGCCGCTTCCTCCCGGAGTACGAAGTACCCATGATCGTTCGGATCGAAGTAGGAGAACTTGCGAACGGCGACGTGATCCTCCACCTCGGCCAACTGCAACTGATAGGTGAGGTAGCTTCCTGAATCGAAAAGGGTCAGCCGGGACGCAACGGCGGCATCGACGCCCGGTACTAGAAACAGCGCGGTCACCTCCACGCCTGTACCCAGAACCGGATCCGCCACCTGGCGAAACCAGTAGCCGTTATGCCCTTCCGGAAGGGTGTCGGTCGAGAGGGTGATGGTGCTCGTCTCCGAGGTGGTGATCGAGGCCGTGGTGTCGTAGGCCACCAGGGTGCGGGTATCCAGGTCTAGGATGTCCATCAATCCGTGTCTGTCGCCCCCGTACCCCAGGGTCACGGCCAGCCTGTCGTTGGCCAGCACGATCTGATCCCGCTCGGTATCGAAAACCGCCGCGGCGTGCCCAAGGCCCGATCCCAACTCCCGTTTGCCCAGTGTCCCCGAGATGGTTTCCGCCTCGGTCTCCGATCGTCGGCGAATCTCCGCCCAGTCGGCCTCCCGAGCCTGCTTTCGCTTTTCGCGGTCGGCTTCTAGGACCCACCGCAACTCTCCCACGGGCTGGGCGATGCCGGCCGGGGTCAGACGAGCGTTCGCCCAGTCGGCATAGTCCAGGGTGGAGCCGTCGCCAGCATCCTCCACCACCAGCTTCATCCGATCCACGCCGGACACGGGCAGCTCCACGGATTTGGGGCCGTCTCCAGACTTTAGCACGCCGCTGTCGTAAGCCAGCGCGCCGTCCAGGAACAGCTTGAAGACTACACTGCCCTTGCCTGGTGGGACCACCGCATCGACCCCGATGTCGGCCTGGAAGAGGCTGTACCTGCCACCCAGCGGATAGACGATCTCCGACAGGGGGAAGGTTCCGATCCCCTTGTCGTAGCTCTTGTCCCCTATGGCCAGGGTGCTGTTGAGAAACGAGGTGTCCAGTTTCGGCAGGTTGTCGTCGGCCAGGGCAACCCAGCCTGTGGTCGCCCATTCCCAGGGAAGCTCGCTCAGGTACACCGGTGGTGGCTCCGAGACGAGTCCGTTCTCATCCTGCTTGGCAGAGACCGGGCTGTCCCCAATCCTATCCCATGCTACTAGGGCCACGATTCCGGCTGCCGCCACAGCCGCCAGCGTGGCTATCAACGCAATTCTCGTCTTCATCCCATGGCCATTAGCCATTAGCCGTCGGCCGTCAGCCCTTCTCGCTTCCCTTTATCGGTATCGGCCATACCCCTTTGCCTCTTGTCAGCTGCCTCCTTCGCCTCTTGAGAGAGCGTGAGCATCGAGGGACTGGGGGTGTCCCCCAGCGTCTGTTGACGGGAGTGAGGGCTGACAGCTGATTGCTGACCGCCGTGCGCCTTTGTGGCCACGGCCAGCAAGGAGAGCCCCCATGGGAAGGAGATGGCGGGCAACAGTGCGGATTCGATCTCCAATGCCGCCAGCAAGAGGCGGTTCAGTATCGGGGAGGGCAGATCGAGATCGGGGCGCAGGGAGTGAGCGGTCCCCTCCGCCAGTCGCTTCAAGGCCGCCACGGGGAACAGGAGGGAGTTCACGTGGCTGAGTTTCCTAACACGGAAGCCCGCGTCGGCCAGCTTTGCCGCCAGCTCGCCTCGGGAGTAGCGATGTCTGGTGTGGACAGCCACGTCGTGGGCCCCCCGCAGCCAGTCGTAGGCCGGCACCCGGATCATCACCAGCCCGTCAGGTCGAAGGACCCGATGGAACTCCTTGAGGGCCAGCCGATCGTTCAGAACGGCCTGGTGATAGAGGACGTCGAAGGACACAACCAGGTCGAAGGACTCCGAGGCGAAGGGTAGCCTCTCCACCGACGCTCTGGCCATGGCGGTAATGCTCCTCTTGCGGCAAAACTCGATGGCCTCCGGCGCCAGATCGACTCCTGCAACGGTCCCGAAGCGTTGCAGGTACTTTAGCATCCCGCCAGTGCCGCAACCCGCATCCAGGATGCGGGCCGATCCGCGCCGATCCATGTATCTGCTCAGCAGGGAGCCTACCATCCTCTGCATCCCCAGATACCACCAGTGCTGCTCTTCCATTTGGAAGAGCCTGTCGTATTGCTCTTTATCCATGGTGTTGTCGACCTAACCCCTGGGATTAGGTCTGAACCCCTAACCAAACTGGTTTATGGTCTCCGCCACCTCGACGACAAGCTCGTCTGGCAGCTCGGGGTAGAGTGGAAGGGAGAGTATCTCCTCGGCGCACCGCTCTGTAACCGGCAGGGCACCTCGAGGGAGGCCCAGATCTCGATAGGCCTCCTGCAAGTGAACCGGCACCGGATAGTGGATGAGAGTGCCGATGCCGCGCTCAGCCAGGAAGCGTTGCAACTCGTCGCGGCGGCGGCTGCGCACCACGTACAGATGGTAAACGTGGCGGGCATACCCCGCTTCCAGGGGACAGAGAACCTCTCGAAGACGGGAGCTATACAGGGTAGCCTTCGTGCGACGTACCTCATTCCAGCCATTCAGGTGGCGCAGCTTCACCCGAAGGATAGCCGCCTGAACCTCGTCGAGCCTGCTGTTGTATCCCTTGCTCTCGTGGTAATACCGTTTCCGCTGGCCGTAGTTGCGCAGGAGGCGCAGCCGGTCGGCCAGTTCCGGATCATCGGTGGTTACGGCCCCGCCATCTCCGCAGGCCCCCAGATTCTTGGTAGGGTAGAAGCTGAAAGCCGCCATCGACCCCAGACTGCCGGCTCTCCGACCCTTGTACTCGGCGCCGTGGGCCTGGCAAGCGTCCTCGATAACCGGGATGCCATGGCGCCGGCCGATCTCCAGGATGGGATCCATGTCCGCCGTCTGTCCATACAGATGGACCGGGAGAATCGCCTTGGTGCGGGGGGTGAGAGCGGACTCGAGCCGCGCTGGATCCATGGTGAAGGTCCGTGGATCCACATCCACGAAGACGGGGCGCGCCCCGGCGAAGGAGATGGCGGAGGCCGTGGGGACCGCCGTCAGGGAGACGGTGACCACATCGTCGCCAGGCTGTACGCCGCAGGCTACCAGCGCCAGGTGGATGGCCTCGGTTCCCGATCCGACCCCAACGCAATGGGCGACACCACAGTAGTCGGCAAACTCCCGCTCGAAGCTCTCGCCCTGTTTGCCCAGGATGAACCAACCGTCGTCCATGACTTGCTCCACTGCGGCTTGGATCTCCCGCCGCAGTTCCCGATGCTGGGGTTTCAGGTCGTTGAACTCGATGCGCATCGCCATCCGCCTTCCTCCTGCTCTCCCTCCGGTAGATGGAACCCGCCTCCCCCTCTCCCAAGGGGAGAGGGTCGGGGTGAGGGCTTGTCTGCTGTGCTCCTCCCCCTTCAGGAGATGGGACTTGTTGGCTTACCAGTAGTGTTCTTTGTAGCGCCGGTAGTACTCCACCGTGATCCGCAGGCCCTCGCGGAGCGAGAAGCGGGGCTCCCAGCCCAGCGCCCGGCGGATCTTGGAGTAGTCGGAGTAGACGCTGCCGATGTCGATGGATTGCTTCTCGGGCGGAAAGGGGACTAGCCGGTAGCTCCCGCTACCCGCGACCTCTATCAGGGTCTCCACAAACTGCCGTAGGCTGTAGGGTCCCACCCCACCCACATTGAAGAATCCCCCATCCGCGGCAGGACTAGCTCCTGCCAGGAGAAAGGCCTCCACGACATCATCCACGAAGGTGAAATCCCTAAGCTGGCTTCCGTCGCCGAAAAGGGAGATCTCTTCCCCATCGATAGCCTGCCGGATGAACCAGGGGATGAAACCCTGACGGTTGTGTTTCATCAACTGACGGGGGCCGTAGCTGTTGGTGAGTCTCAGGGAGGCGGCCCGAATCCCGTAAACGTTGTTGTACAGGATGTGATACCATTCGCCGGCCATCTTGTTGATGCCGTTCACGTCCGTCGGTCGCTTGGGGTGCATCTCGTCCACCGGCAAGCGAAGGGGCTTCCCGTAGATCTGGCGGGTGCTGGCATACACCAGCTTCACCCCGGGATTGAACTTCCGGCACGCCTCCAGGATGGACAACTGGGCTCGGCAGTTGATCTCCAGGTCGGTGTAGGGATCCCGCATGCTGTCGATGTGGCTCACCTGGCCCGCCAGGTTGAAGATCACCTCCTGGCCCTGCACCAGGTAATCCATACTGCTCTCGGTGCGGATGTCGGCCACGTTCACCCGCACTCGATCCTGGATGTCCGCCACGTTGAAAAGGTTGCCCCCGTAGTCGGGGATGAGGGAATCCACCAGCAGCACCCGGGCACCCAGATCCACCAGCCGATGGGCCAGGTTGCTTCCCAGGAAGCCAAGACCGCCGGTGATGAGAACGGAGCGATTTCGATAGAAGTCGGAGTAACCGGTGGCGGAGATCATGCCTCTTCTCGAGCGGCGACCACAGCCTCCACCTGGGTCTGCTTGGCCCCCTTCTCCAGCACCAGCTCACGCCACAGCCGAATCAGGTCCACTCCAACCCGAAACACTCGACGGAAGTTGAAGAACTGGGAGCGCCCGTAGGCGCGGTGATAGTGGCTGACCGGCACCTGCGCTATGTGGAAGCCGGCATCCTGAACCTTCTTCATCATCTCGACGCAGATTACTCCGCTGTCCCTCTCCAGTCTCACCTTGTCGAAGACGGTGCGGCGAAAGAGTCGGAAGTCGCAGTCTACATCTCGGACCTTCAGGCCGAAGGCGGCTTTCACCGTCCAATGGTACAGCTTTCCGATTACCACTCTGTGAAGAGGGTCAGATCGCTTGACCTTGTAGCCGTTCACGACATCCACGTCGGGAGTCATCGCCTGGAGCAGAAGCGTCAGCTCGCGCGGGTCGTACTGAGCGTCTCCGTCGGTGTAGAAGACGAGATCCTTGGTGGCATTTGCGAACCCGCTGCGCAGGGCCCCGCCATACCCGCGGTTCTTCTCATGGTGCAACACCTTCAGTCTGGGGTAGCAGCGCTTCAGCTCCTCCAGGACCTCGGCGGTGTAGTCGTGGGAGCCGTCGTTGACGACGATGATCTCGTAGTCATCGGTTAGCGACCGCAGTGTCATGTCGGCGGCGATAACCATGCTCGGGATCGTGCCGGCGTCGTTGTAGGCTGGAAAGAAGGCCGAGATGCTGGGTTTCATCCTGC
>Ga0315298_1005130_pt1 | contig 18917 bp, 15 predicted proteins | sample WHS_1_MG_FD_203077 | JGI IMG/M metagenome (GOLD analysis project Ga0315298, IMG submission 203077) | Extremophilic microbial mat communities from Washburn Hot Springs, YNP, Wyoming, USA - WHS_1_MG | ecosystem: Environmental > Aquatic > Thermal springs > Hot (42-90C) | place: USA: Wyoming...
CGGCCACCGTAACCAACCTGGAGACTCAGGAATCGGTGGAGTGCATGTTCCGCCCGAAGGAGTATACCTTCTCCAAGGCCAACAACTGGAACTTCGCCACGACCAAGGGCAAGAACGTCCCCCAATTGGAGTTCAAGGGAGGCGATGCGGCCACGCTGACCATGGACCTCTTCTTCGATACCTACGAGAAGGGGACCGACGTGCGCACCCGCTACACGAACAAGCTCTGGGGCTTCATGAAGATCAACACGGCTAAGATGAACCAGAAGACGGGAAAGAGCGAGCCCCCGAAGGTGGAGTTCCGATGGGGAGCAGCCTGGTCCTTCAAGGCCGTGATCACCAAGATGACGCAACGCTTCACTCTGTTTCTGCCGGACGGGACGCCCGTCAGGGCAACGGTGAACGTCGTATTCCAGCAGGCCGAGGACACGGGGCAGTACCCGTTTCAGAACCCCACCTCCCATGGGCTGGCCGGACATAAGCTACGGACTGTGCGGGAGGGGGACATGATCGACTACATTGCCTTCGAGGAATACGGTGTCCCGACGCTGTGGCGAAGGATCGCCGATGCCAACCACATCGACGATCCTTTGAGACTGACGCCGGGCCAGGTGCTGGTGATCCCACCGCGCTAGGTACGTTGACATAATCGCACGCAGAGTGCGGGCCCAGGGCGCATGGGGAGTCCTCACCCCGACCCTCTCCCAAGGGGAGAGGGAGAGGATGGGGAGGCCCTCACCCTGACCCTCTCCCAAGGGGAGAGGGGGGAGGCGGGTCCAGGGCGCAGCGCCTGGCGGGGGTTCGGGGTGTCGCCCACAGTCCCCCTCTCCCCCTTCCTCTGCAGGGGAAGGGGGCAGGGGGATGGGCAACCCGGGGTTTGGGGGCGTCCCCAATCTCTTTCCACCTCTCCAGGGAGAGGTCAGTGGTCAAGCTGGGTGTTCATAAGGAGAGCAACAGGTGCCGGCAGGCGTGGAGACCATAACTCACTGGTTCGTCAAGATCGCGGGGAGCGACATGCCGCGCGAGATGATGGATGCCCTGATCAGCATGGAGGTGGACGACAGCCTCGATCTGCCTGACATGTTCACCATCCACGTGAGGGATCCACACCTGCAGTGGACCGAGTCGGGCCCCTTCGTGCTGGGGGCACCGGTGGAGATCTCTGTGAAGACGGAGACCTCCGAAGCCCGCCTCATGGCCGGCGAGGTCACGGGGCTGGAGCCCACCTTCCTCAAGGACGCGGGGCCCACGCTGCTGATCCGGGGCTACGACCTGTCGCACCGGCTGCACCACGGACGCGCCACCAAGTCCTTCATTCAGAAGACCGACGGCGACATGGCGAAGGATATCGCCAGGGCCGCCGGGCTCCGGTCCCACGTCGATGCCACCACGGAGGTGTACGACTGGGTCCTGCAGAACAACCAGACCGACTTGGAGTTTCTCCAGGAGCGGGCGCGGCGGATCGGCTACCGGATCTTCGTCGAAGAGCAGACCCTTCATTTCGTCCAGGCGCCGCCCCCGCCGAGCCAGGTCCCCACCCTCGACTGGGGCATGCAACTCCACGACTTCAGAGCGCGATTGGTGACCACCGAGCAGGTGAGCGAGGTGGTTGTGCGTGGCTGGGACCCGAAGCGCAAGAAGGAGATCATCGGTCGCGCCAGGGTGGCCCAGGGGCTCCCGCAGATCAGTCAGGCCACCAGAGGTGGCCAGGTTGCCCAGCAAGCCTTCGGCAACGCGGGGAAGCAGGTTGTGGTGGATCGCCCGGTGGCCACCCAGGCAGAGGCGGATTCGCTGGCGCAGTCACTCTGCAATGAGATCGGCAACGCCTTCATTCTGGCCGAGGGCAGCGGCTTCGGAGATCCTCACGTGCTGGCGGGATCAACGGTCAACCTTACCGGGCTGGGCACCAAGTTCTCAGGCCAGTACGCGGTCACCCACAGCCGCCACCACTACGACCCCAAGGGCTACACCACTCACTTCAGCGTCACGGGCCAGCGGGGCGCCACCCTAACCCAATTGCTGGGGGTGAAGCCAGGGGGCGTTGTGCGTCCCGGCGTTGTGGTGGGAGTGGTGACGGACAACAGGGATCCCGAGGGCTGGGGCCGCATCAAGGTGAAGTACCCCTGGCAGGACGACAACATAGTCAGCCACTGGGCGCGGCAGGTCACCCCAATGGCGGGCGCGAGTCGCGGTTTCCAGTTCCTGCCCGAGGTGAACGACGAGGTGCTGCTGGCCTTCGAGCACGGGGACATGACCAGGCCCTACGTGCTCGGAGCGCTGTGGAACGGGGTAGACTCTCCTCCGGAGAACAGCAGCCAGGTGGTGAGTGGACAGGGCAAGGTCAACAAGCGAATCATCAAGTCGAGAGCTGGGCACATGGTGATCCTGGACGACACAAACGACGTGGGCGGGATCACCGTCGTCGACAAGACCGGCAACAACAAGATCACCATCGACTCGCAGGGCAACAAGATCACCATCGAGGCCCAGGGGGATGTCCAGATCAAGTCCAGCCAGTCGGTAAATATAGAAGCGCCGAAGATCTCGATAAATGGCCAGGCAACCGTGGATATCAAGGGCGGCAAGATCAACCTGAACTAGTGAAGGGATCCTTATGCCACAGCCGGCGGCGAAGCAGGGCGACAGGATCACGGCAACGGATACTCATGTCATCATGGTGCCTTCGCCGGGCGGGCCCGTGCCAACCCCACTGCCTCACCCCTTCAATGGGATACTCAGCACTGGGCTGAGCACGGGGGTTTTCATCGAAGGCCGACCTGCGGCTACCAAGGACAGCGTCGCCACCAACACGCCGCCGCACATTCCACAGGGTGGGCCTTTCCAGAAGCCGCCGACGAATCAGGGTCGGATCATCATGGGCAGTCCTACGGTGTTCATCGACGGGAAGCCCGCGGCCCGAAACGGCGACCAGGCGATGACTTGAAACGACCCGATGGACCTGCCGGTCGGGCTGGTGGTGGCGATGGGCACGGTCTTCATAGGACCGTGATGGACGAGGCGAGGTGGGAACGTGCGAAGCGGTGACTCGGCCAGGGCGATCCTGGGGAAGGGCTGGGCCTTCCCTCTCCGCGTGGGGCCGCGGGGAGGGATCGATCTATCCAGCCACGAGCAGGACATCGAGGAAGCCATCTGCATCATCCTGATGACGGCCAAAGGGGAGCGGAGGATGAGGCCCGAATTCGGATGCGGCATCCACGACCTGGTCTTTGCGCCCAACAACGCCACCACGTTCGGGCTGGTGGCCCACCACGTAGAGGAGGCTATCGGCTGGTGGGAGCCACGCGTCGAGGTAGAGGAGGTCAACGTCAACCCGGACCGGCAGGATCCGTCTCGCCTGTTCATCGACGTCCGGTACCGCATCAAAGCCACTAACGATGTGCGCAACCTCGTGTACCCGTTCTACCGAATTCCCGGAGAGGCGTGAGGAAGATGGCCTTTGTGACGCCCAACCTGGACGACCGTCAGTTTCAGGACATCGTCGACGAGGCGAAGCGAAAGATCCCCCTCTACTGCCCAGAGTGGACCGACCACAACGTCAGCGATCCCGGCGTGACCCTGATCGAGCTGTTCGCCTGGATGACCGAGATGATCCTGTACCGGCTGAACCGGGTGCCGGACCGGAACTACGTGAAGTTCCTGGAGCTGATGGGGGTTCGTCTCCACCCTGCCAGGCCGGCCCGGGTCGACGTGACCTTCCGGCTCTCCGCTCCTCAGCCCGAAGCGGTGACGATCCCGGCCTATACCGAGGTGGGCACGGAGCGCACCAGCAGCCAGGAGTCCATAGTCTTTGCCACATCTCGCGACCTGCGCATCGTGGTGCCCCACCTGGCCTACTCCGTCGTCTCCCGTGGGGATGCCACCTTCCACGACTTCATGCCCGCGCTCCGGAACCCGGAGATGGACCTTCCGGTTTTCCAGGAAGTCCCTCAAGAGAACGATGCCCTGTACCTGGGCTACAAAGAGGTGCTGGCGGGCCTCACCCTCGCGCTCACTATCCGATGCCACATCGAGGGCATAGGCGTCGACCCCCGCAATCCACCCCTGGCCTGGGAGTGCTGGAACAGCGCGGACCAGAGGTGGGAAGCCCTGATGGTCGAGTTGGACAGTACGGGGGGCATCAACCGAAACGGAGAGGTGATCCTTCACGTGCCGTACGGCTGCGGCATGCGGGAGGTAGACGGCAAGGCGGCCTGCTGGATCCGCTGCAGGGCCGTCAAGCCCCAACCGGGCCAGCCGGCATACTCGGCCTCGCCCCACGTTAACGGAGTCGAATCGGAGTGCATCGGGGGGACGGTGCCGGCTCTTCACGGGCAGCGCTTTGTGCAGGAGGCATTGGGCCGCAGCGATGGCACGCCGGGGCAACGGTTCCACCTCCAGTCGACGCCGGTCCTTGCACGGCAGGAGGGGGAGACACTGCTGGTGGAGGGGGACGAAGGCGGCTGGGAGGAGTGGCGCGAGGTAGAGACCTTCGGCGGCAGTATGTCCGGGGACTGCCACTTCACCCTGGACAGCATCTCCGGAGAGATCGCTCTGGGCCCGGTGATCCGCCAGCCCAACGGCCAGCCCAGACAGTACGGTCGGGTACCGGCCCATGGGCGCCGCCTGATGTTCTCCGCGTATCGGGCAGGTGGGGGTGCTGTGGGCAACGTGGGACGCGGCACCATTAAGGTGCTGAAGGACTCCATCCCGTACGTCTCGTGGGTGAACAACTTTCAACCCGCTCTGGGAGGCGTCGACGCCGAGGACCTGGAGGCGGCGAAGATGCGGGGGCCCGAGTTGCTGAGGGCGCGCAACCGGGCGGTCACCGCGGAGGATTTCGAGTATCTGACCAGGGAGGCTTCATCGAAGGTGGCGCGGGTTCGCTGCCTGGCCCCAAAGGGTGCCAGGGAGGCGAGCGCGTTGCCGCCGGGGCAGGTGGCTTTGCAGGTGGTACCTGCTGTGGCGACCGTGGATGGCCCAATCCCCCCTCGGCAGTTGGCGCTGGAGTCGGGGCTGAGGGAGGAGATCCGCGCGTACCTGGAGGATCGAAAGTTGCTGACGGTAGAGGTGGCCGTTGGCCCTCCTCCCTATCGATGGGTGGCGGTGGAAGCCAGCCTCAAGGCGAAGCGACGCACGGATCCCGCAAAGGTGAAGGCAGAGGCTGAGAGAAGTCTCTATCGCTTCATCAACCCTGTTGTGGGCGGTCCCGAGAGTGAGGGATGGCCCTTCGGCCGCGACCTGTTCGTTTCCGAGCTCTTCTCGCTGCTCCAGCAGGTACCGGGCGTCGAGCATGTGAAGGACGTGCGGATGTACGCGGTCAGTCCGGAGAATGGGACGCGGGAAGGTCCCGTTCAACAGGTAGCGGCGCCCCCCGACGGATTGATCTGCTCCTTCCAGCACCAGGTGGTGGCCGAATGAGCGAACTGAGCACGAGTCCAGAAGGGATGGCTCCAGTCCCAGGATGGGGTCTGTCTGTCGTGGGGCCGAGCAGGTATCTGGAGTACCTGCCCGGCCTTTACCGCCAGGATGAGTTCATGGGGCGGTTCCTCCTGATCTTCGAGGACATCTTGAGTCCCCTGGAGAAGATGGTGGACAACCTGCCGCTCTACTTCGATCCGGATCTCTGCCCGGAGGGGTTGCTGGACTATCTCGCCCGGTGGGTCAGTCTGGCTCTGAATGAGCGCTACCCCCTGGAGCACCGTAGGCGGATGGTCAAGGCTGCCGCCGAATTCTACCGCTGGCGAGGTACCCGTCGCGGTCTGAAGGCGTTCCTGGAGGCCGTGACCGGCGTAACCCCTTTGATAGTGGAGAACACCGACGGCATAAGGCTCGGACAGGACTGCCGACTGGGACTAAACAGCCGCCTGGGCTCACCCATTGCCCACTGCGTGGCTGTGACCTTGCCTGTTGAGGGCGAGGTCCAAGTGGATCGGGCCGAAGTGGAGGCCCTTCTGGAAGCGGAGAAGCCGGCGCACACGGTCTATCTGCTCCACATAGTGCCCCGCCAGACACAGATCCTGATGGGTGTCATCATGAGCGATGGCGAAGGGTCTCTGGTGGCGCATAGAGGTGCTTCGCTTCCCCTGGTATGACAGTGGCAGCCACCATTACGGTGGCGATGCAGAAGTGAACCGACAGCCGAGGTCGGGGTTGGGAGGTGACGGTGATGGCTCCGCCATACCTGAATCGGCAGCAGCTCAAGAGAGTTAACCCTTTTGAAGGGTTGATGATCGACTCCGCTGCCTGGGCGGACGCCCACGGATACCACCAGGACCAGCAGCGGCTTCACGCTCTGGCGCTGCATCAGGCAGGCATCGTGGCCGGGCTGGAGGTCACGGCATTCTCCCCACCCGACCTGTCGGTAGTCATCCACCCCGGCCTGGCCATCGACCCCGAGGGGAACGTGATCCTGGTCACCCAGGCCCAGCGGTACTACCTACAGCCCAAGGAGCGTGGAACCCTGTACCTGATCCTCGAGTTCCGGGAGGTCGCCACCGATCGGGCTCCGTATGACGGCGAGCAGCCCACCCGCATCATGGAGGCCTACCGCATCCAGCAGCGGGAAGTTCTGCCGGAGGGCCCCTATCTGGAGTTGGCTAGGGTTCGCATAGATACCGCCGGACAGCCGGTGCGAGATGCTCAGGATACGAACCTCCCTGGTGCGAACGAAATCGACGGCCGGTACCGGCTGAATGCGACGGTGCGCCCGCAGGGGGAGATATCTTTGGGGTTGCTGGTGCCCAGGTCCGGGGGAGCCCCGAGCGGGCGAGTTCCCACTGGGCTGCGCAATCTGGTTCGGGAGCTGGGGGAGGGTTCCGGCTACCGCGCGGTGTACCGGGGAGTGCTGACATCCCCCCTGGATGCCGCCAACTGCCAGCTCGTCTACATGGGGGGTTCCGAGTCCTTCTCGCTGGACCAGCAAGATCTGGCTGCCCTGGCTGCCTTTCTAGAGAGAGGAGGTGTGCTGATGGGCGAGTACTGCGGTGAAGGCCGGGGGGGCGAAAGAGGGGGCGGCTTCGAGATCGGCTTCAAAGTGGTCGCGGAGAGGCTAGGATGCAAGCTTGCCCCGGTGAGTCGGGGTCATCCCCTGCTGGACACCCGATACCCCTTTGCGGCACCCCCAGAGGGGGCGGCGGGAGGAGGAGAGCTGCTGGAGGGCGGGGGTGCGATCTACAGCACCCTGGACTACGGGTGCGCCTGGGCGGGAGGCCACGATGGCCGCCCCCTGCCCAGAGGAACCATCCGGGATGCGCTGGAACTGGGGGTGAACGTGGCAGCCTACGCTGACCATCGGAGGCGTCGCGTGGAGTTGATGAACCCGGCACTTTAGCCGAGATGCCCTTGGCGCCCATCCCTGTTGGCCTTGAGGAGGTCGAGCATGACGGACCCGGTCGCTGTAACCCTGAGCCAGAAAGAGTTCAGAGTGGACGTCGGTGGAACGTCCTCGACGACCGCGACGGTAGCCAACCGGGGCGCGGTGGTTGACCAGTACTCCCTATCCGTGGAAGGTCTTGATCCCGCGTGGTGGGAGGTCACGCCCCCGACGGTATCGCTCTTCCCGGGCGATCAGGCCTCCGCTACTGTGACCTTCCGCATTCCTCCGGGGGCGCTGGCGGGGAGCCACTCCTTCCGACTCAAGGCAGTGTCTGCGGCCGACCCCTCGCAATCGTCGGACGTCGAGGCCACGCTGGAAGTGGGCGCTGCCGGCGGCCTGCTGCTTACCCTGGAGCCTGCGGTGATATCGGGTCGCTCCGGGTCCTGTTGCGCGCGGCTGAGCAACAGAGCCAACGCCGAGGCCAGGGTGAGTCTGGCGGGACGGGACAAAGAGGAAGCGCTGGAGTACAGCTTCGAGCCGGCTGTGCTGGCGGTTCCAGCCTTCGGCGAGTCGGAGGCGGTCCTGAAGCTGCGGCCGAAGTCCAGGTCACTCTGGGGGAAGCCCAGGGACTACAGCTTCTCGGTGGGAGCTCTCCCGGAGGGCGCGGAGGAGCCGGCCGCCGAGGCCGAAGGGGAGATGCACTACAAGCCCTTGATCGGGGCCTTTGGCCTGCCAGCCGGCAAGTGGCGATGGCTCCTGGCTCTCATACCCCTCCTGGCGCTGGCACTGCTCATCCGAGCGATGCAGCAGCCCGAGCCGGCGCCTCCTGCTACACCCACCGTGGCGGCAGCAGCCAAACCGACCGCGGCCCCTCAGCCCACTCCGCAGCCGCCGGCCCAGCCGAAGGACGCGGGCGTCGCGGGGGCCAAGGTTGCCCTGCCGACCATCGCCGCCTTCGAGCTGATCCGGGCACAGCCCGGTTTTGCCCTCACCTGGAAGGTTACGGGGGCAGACAGGGTCGAGCTGAACGGCGAAAAGGTGGATCCCGAGGGAAGGCGCCCGATCCAAGAGCCTAGGGACCAGGGATTCGAGCTGAAGGCAACTAACGCCGGAGGATCTGTCGCCAAACGGATCAACACGCTGCTGTTCCCACCGCCGGTGGTGAAGTCGCTGAGCGCCGAGCCGCCCAAGGTCTACGCCGGCCGGCCGTCGGTGCTGCGATGGGAAGTGACGGGGGCTGAGCGGGCGAAGATGGATGGAAACGACGCGATGCTCCCGCGGGGCTGGCTGGAGGTTCGTCCCGACGCCACACGGGACTATCTGCTGTCGGCGGAGAACTCCGTCGGCTGGGTGGTCCAGCGAGCAACTATCGAGGTGCTTCCCGGTGATCCGCCGCCCGAGGGACTCAGCGTATATTCCTACAGCTTCAGGGACAACACCGACGACTGGGAGTTGGGGGCAGGCGTCTGGTCTCGGGTCCCTTGGGAGGGCGGGTACGCCCTGAAGGGCACGAACCATGGCTTCGTGCGGCTGACCGCCCACAGCGGCGCGATTTCGTTCCTGGGCTTCCGCTTCAATCTGGACAAGGACGGTTCCGGCTTCCAGGCGAACCTACTGGAGACCGTGGAGGGACCCCAGACCCGCTACTCTGTCAAGTTCGACGCGAAGGGGATAGAGATCACGAAGCAGGATGCCGGCAAGGCGACGCTTCTCGCCCGCAAGACCAGCCCCATAAGCACTGGAGCGGGCCACGAAGCGATGATTATGGTTGGCGGGGAATCTGTAGACGTCTCGCTGGACGGCAAAGAGACCATCGGCGCCGACGACCCTTCCCCGCCGGGCGGAACGTACGCCAGCTTCGAGTGCCTGTCGGAACCCGCGGTATACGTACAAAACGTTGAAGTGCGGATAGGGCCGGAGTCGGAACTGCACCCGAAGGCACCGAGGCAGTAGGGCGAGGTGAGACCATGGCCACCGAGATAGAGCTTCAGCTCTCCCAGACGGCATTGCAGGCGACGACCGATGGCCCCCCGGTGGTAGCCCGCGCCATCGTCCGTAACCTCAGCGGGGTGGTGGATCAGTACACCCTCCAGGTCGAGGGCATCGACCCTGCCTGGTGGCAGGTCACGCCTCCCACCGTTTCGCTCTTCCCGGGCGACGAGGCGACCGTGGCCGTGCAGCTTCGTGCCCCGGCCGGGGCAATTGCTGGCGGCCACGATCTCGTGCTGCGGGCGGTGTCCGGCGATGACCCATCGCGGAGCGCCACGGCGGCACTCCGGCTGGAGGTAGCGGCCGCGGGTGCGGTTTCTCTCACCCTGGATCCTGCCGTCCAGACCGGCCGATCCGGGCACCACACCGTCGCCGTGATGAACACGGGCAACGCCGAGGCTCGACTGACCCTGGCCGGCGAGGACCAGGACGAGGCACTCCTCTACTCCTTCGAGCCGGCTGCCGTGACGGTGCCGCCCTTTGGGCAAGCAGTCGCAGCCCTGGAGGTGAGGCCGAAATCGCGCCCCTGGCAGGGCAAGCCGCGGGCTCACGCCTTCAAGGTCCGGGCGATGCCCGAGCAGGGTGAAGGCCCGGTGGCTGAAGCCGAGGGTGAGCTGACCTATAGGCCACGGGTGGGCCCCATGGCGCTTCCGGCCGGCCGGTGGGCCTGGCTGCTGGTCTTGATCCCTCTACTGCTGTTGGCCCTGCTGGTGCGGTCGGCGTTGAATGAACGATCAGATGAGCAGGCCGAGGCCGCCGCCCGAGCCACCGCCACCGCGTGGGCCGCTGCGGCTGCCATCGCTGCCTCTACCCCCACTCCTCCCCCGGCTGCGGGCAATGGAAGCACTGTGAGTGGTCCTACCATCGTCCAGTTGGCAGCCGGGAAGGCGGGCGAGGGTTCCCCCCGCACTCTCGTGATCTCATGGGACGTGGAGCGGGGAGAGACCGTGAAGGGAGAGGTGCGCGGCGCCAAAGGGCCCCTGGCCGAGGCCAGCCGCAAGCTGGACTACGATCTGAAGGCAACGGGACAGGGTGGAGCCGCTGCAGACTCGGTCCAGGTGGTGGCCCTCGGTCCCCCTATCATCAAGCGGTACATTGCCAGGCCACCCCGTCCAGGCGAGGGTGATATCGTCCGGCTGGAGTACGAGGTGGCAGACGCCGACTCGGTGGAGATCGAAGGCAAAAAGGTAGACCCGGTCCGGGGCAACCTGGATCCCCGGGAGATAGGCAAGGACCCCATGCGCGGCTACATACTGCAGGCAGTGAATGGGGTTGGACTGGTCAGCAGCATCGTCTACTTCGAACTGCCTCCCAGCGGGACCCCCGCGCCCGGCGCCACGGAGACTGCCACGCCAACGCCGACCGAGACGCCGACTCCGGCCGATACCGCCACCCCTGTGCCCCCAGGAGTGACGCCCGAGGATACCGCGATGCCGGCGGCCACGACAACGTCGGAGCCGCCGTCGCCTACTCCGTCCGTGACGTTGACTCCAGAACAGGCGCCTCCCACGGCGACCAACACGCCGATTCCTCCGACCGATACGCCGGTTCCGCCGTCCAGCACGCCTACCTCCGCGCCGCCCTGCGGGATCAACTCCTTCGCGGTGTCGCCGAACACCGGCTACGCGCCCTTCCTCCAGCAGTCAGTCACCTTCAGATGGTCGACCAGCAACACGGCCAGCATAGCCATTCGTTGGAGCGACGACGCTGGGGCCCACGAGTATCGGTCCCAGTCGGTTTCCGACTCCGCTACGCAGCAGGTGAACAAGAGGGAGGCCGGGACTGTTACCTTCAGCCTGTGCGGCTACAAAGATGCGGCAGGCACCGAACCGAGCTGCGTCGGGCCGACTACCGCTGATCTTACGGTCGCCAGCCCGCCGACTGCGACCCCGACGCCGACACCGACGATCAACATAATACGCATCATCCCTACGATCATACTGATTTTGCCGACGGCGACCCCTGTGCCCCCTAAGATCAACTCCTTCAGCGCATCCTCGCGCTGCGCGGGCGAGGGGTCCCCGCAGGTGACTCTGAACTGGTCCACCAGCGGCAGCTCGAACGCTCGGGTATACCTGTACCGGAACAGCTCTGTTCAGGGCCAGACCCTGATAGTCAACGCGTCGACGCAGCTCACCGGTTCCTACGTGGACAAGCCGCCTTCCGGGCCGACGGTGAGCTACGTGCTCACCGTGCGAGACCAGGCTACGGGCCAGTCGGCCACCGACACCGAGCCCAACAGTGGCGGGCTCTCCACCATCTGCATCTATTGATACTGACCAACGGGAGGGCGCTATGCCGGATACTGTCAAGGTCGCGCTGGAGCCCTCGGCGCTCCTGCTTCAATCGGGGGGTGATACCGCCGAAGCGGTGGCAACAGTAAGCAACCTGGGTGAGGTGCTGGACCAATACGACCTGGAGATAGAGGGGCTGGACCGCACCTGGTACACCATCCATGCCCTGACCGTGGGCCTGTTCCCCGGGGACAACAGCCAGGTCCGCATCAGCTTCCATCCGCCGAAGCGGAGCGACATCCGGGCCGGCGACTATCCGTTCCTCCTGAAGGCCGTTTCCCAGGTCGACCGTAGTCGAGGCGGTTCGGTCAAGGGCTTCGTGAAGATCCAGCCATTCGCGGTCTTCAAGGCGGAGATGGCCCCCCAGCGGGTCACCGCCCGCCGGAGCGGCAGCTATCGGGTGTCCATCAGCAACTCCGGCAGCGTGGATCTGACCCTCGATCTGAAAGGCGCCGACAAGGAGGGGGTCTGCAGCTTCAACTTCAGCCCGGAGACCGTGGTGGTTGCTCCCGGCGAGAAGGCCAACGCCTCCATGAGCGTTAGCCCGAAGCGAGGGTGGCTCACGGGGCCGGTCAAGGCTTTCGACTTCGCGGTGACGGTGGCACCCCAGGGCGCCAGGGGAGACGTGAAGACCATCAACGGCAGCCTGGTCCACCGCCCGCTCTTGACCTCGTGGGCACCGATCAAGATCATCATCAAGACCATCGTGGTGCTGGCGATCCTGGGGGGCGGCTCCATGTATGCACTTCGACTAGGCGGGGGGATATCCGGCTATCAGATGGGGCTGGGCAAGCTGTGGAACCAGGCGGTGGAGTTCGTTTCAGGGTCGCCAGGGCCCTCCCGGTCTGCCAAAGATGGGCCGCTGGTCTACACTGAGGGGTTCAAGACGATGCACGATGCCGAGCCAGAACTGGTTGGGGACCCGGTGGAGAACGTCACCTACGATGGCGCCGGCAACGGCTACCAGAACAGCAAGAACGGCACCCTCTTCTGGCTGAAGGCTACAAACACCGTGTATTTCTTCACCAGGGATGCGGTCTACGTGTTCCGGGACAACCGCAGCCAGGTGATCGATAGGGCTGGGAAGTAGCAGCGCATTATCCCGGCCGAGCGAGCCGAGACGGGGCCGCTACAGGTCATGAACAGGGAAGCGGATGGCCAGTCGAGTCGCAGCAGCGCGCCCGTGAAGATGAGCTTCAGAAGCTGATCGGGCGTGTTCGGTTCCTCCCATCTCCGGGCGAGCAGATCAACGCCTCCATCCCTCCAGATAACGGGTTACGTCGGGGGTCGACATGGGGCATCGGCCAGAAAACGGAGCGCAGCTACGCGGTCGGTTGCACCTTTGCTTCATTCTGCTCTGCCTTCTCTTCTTGCACCTCCAGCAGAACTCTGCCAGCCACCGAGTGCACTTCGCAGTCTGAGACCTGATCTGTGATAGTGTTCATTCCGGGATCCACTATGGCCGGAGCATAGAGCGTTACCTCACATCCCGGCGTGATCTCACTGCCCCTATGGTTTCGAGCTTCCTCGTTTGGCACCCCCAAGGGAATCGAAGGATTCAACCCATTTGCTGCGACAGATGTCTGTCTATCTCGCTCACGAATGATGTTCAGGGGCATCTCCAGCAAACCTTCTGCCTGCAGGGCGTGCATCTGGATCAAGGCATGCATCCAGGCAAGGGTGGACTCGGCGCCCTGGTTCTGGTTCAGACCGGTCGCCTGCAAGCCGTCAAAGCAAGCTCCGGTAGCTTCGTCGTATACCGGCACTCCCAGGTCGTTGTCTCCCAGGAACCACCTGAAGGTGCGCAGGGCGTCTTGGAGCCACCGCCTGTCACCGGTGATGCGGAAGGCTTCGATGCAGGCACCAAGGGTGGTATCAGCCTCGATGGGCTGCTGATCGAACCTCGCCCTTCTGCTGCTGTCTCGGTCACACCAGCCATCGTTGCCGATGGGCACGAAGTGTCCATCCACTGTCTGGAGTGACAAGAGCCAGCGCAGGACGTCCAGCCCGATCTCTACCATGTCTTCTCGTCCAAGGCACCGACCGGTGGAGATCAAAGCATGGGGCAGACTGGCATTGGAGTAGGTCACCAGCGGGTCCGGCCACTGCCATTTCCCGCCGTTGTTTGGGGCGAAGGCGCGCATCTGCGGATTCCGCCCCAAGGCGGCCACCGATTCCGCCGCAATCATTCCATTGATTCCGCCCCATTGCGGACAGTGATTCCACTGCAAGGGGGACACTGATTCCACGCCAAGGGGGCCACCGATTCCGGTCCAAAGGAGCCACTGATTCCGCCGAAGGCGGCCATGGCTTCCGGTGCCAGCCACCAAGGTGCTGCCTGACACGATCGGCGCGGCTTGGCTCCAAGAACTGGCAACCGGAACGGAGCGACGCAGGATAGCTGAAGTTGTTAGCCTCCGCCCTCAAGAGATAGATGGGGGCGGAGATGTCGGCAGAGAGGCTATCTATGCGCAAGATCAGAGAGGTGCTGAGGCTGAAGTGGGACTTGGGGCTGACCAACAGGGCAATCAGCAGGAGTTGCGGGATCGGGCACACGGCAGTCAGCGAGTACCTGAAGAGGGCCGAGAGGGCAGGGCTCTCCTGGCCGCTGCCCTCTGAGATGGGCAATGCTCAGTTGGAGAAGCTGCTGTTTCCGCCGGCGATTTCGCTGCCTTCGTCCCAGAGGCCGCAGCCGGACTGGGTCAATCTCCATCAGGAACTCAAGCGCAAGGGCGTGACGCCAGGTCTTTGGAGATAAGGTCCGAGTGATGCACGTAGAGGGCACCGAGGGGGTGCGCGATGGGACTGACCTGGTATCGGCGAGACGAGGAGGCGGTGCTGGCGGCGTTGCGACGGGGCGAACGGCCCGACCTGGCGACGACCATGGCGTCGGGACCGCTAGATGAATTGGTGGCTCTGCATCAGGAGTTGGGCATCTTTCAGGCACTGGACGACCTGGAGGTTGCCCGTGAACGGGCGGGGGTGCCCGATGGGCTGCTGCTGAGAACGCTGGCAACCTTGCCCTTTCTGAAGGAGCCTTCCCTGAGTGGGGCTGCTGGGGCTTTGTTCAGGGAGCCAGCCATCCTGCTCCAATTGGGATGGGCCCCGGTCCAGATCCGGCAAGGGGACAATGGGCGACACCGTCATGCCGAGGGCAGACAGCCGGAGTCGCTACCGTGTCATCCGGACACGCTACGGGACATGCTGCAGCGGATCAGCGAGGAGGCTTGGGAGAAGGCCCAACGGGTGGGGGTGAAGGCGCTGTACCATCGGGGGCTGGTGCGGGGGAAGGTGTACGCCATCGATGGCAGCGGGCTGGGCAAGGAGCTACGGCTGGTGGCCCTGGTGTGCGTATCTGGGGAACGGCCGGTGATCGTCGCCTGGCGGCTGTTGACGGGGACAGCTTCGGAGAAAGGTAAGGAGGCGGCAGTCACCCGGGAGTTGGTGGAACAGGCACTGGAGTTGGGGGGCAAGGATTGCATCGGACTGCTGCTGGCGGACGCCCTTTACGCCGACGGGCCGCTGTTGGCTTGGTTGAAGTATGCCGAGGGGATCGATGCCCTGGTACGGTTGCCTGCTGACCGGTTGCTGTATGAGGATCTGCAGGGGTTGACGCGCGGGGAGCAAATCCCTTGGACGCGGCACCGCTATCTGCGGAAGGTACGGGGGCACAAGGAGATCCGCACGGTGGAGGTGGCCGCTGCTGGGGAGTTGACCAGTTGGGACAGCTTCCTTGAGGCAGCCAAGGGCTATGAGCAGCCCCAGGCAAGCCTATGGGCCTGCCTGATCCGGGAAGTTGCCCCCAGCCAGCAGCCGGTGGAGGAGGCCATCGCGCTGGTGAGCACGCGGGAATGGGCCGACGGTTTCGCCGCTCTCCAAGCCTTTCGGCCCCGCTGGCACATCGAGGACGACAGCTACCGAGAGTTGAAGGAGGGCTGGGGCTTGGAGGAACAGCGCTGGGGGCGGGACCCTGAGGCGACGAGGGGGCGAGTAACCCTAACCTGCCTAGCCTTCAATACGGCCCAGGTCTATCGGAGCTTGGGGGGCGAGAAGCGGGCCCACATGGCCATTCGCCGCCTGCGTCGCCAGTATCAGCCTGAGTTGGGGGCGGCACCGGCCGTGATCTACGTGGCCGGCTGCTATGCGGTGCTCTCTCTGGAGGAGTTGCTAGCTGCCGTGGGAGTGCTCGTCCGCGAGACCCTTCTGCCCAAGCTCCCTAAGGCTCCCACATCCAGGGCTTCTCCCCCACCGGCTGCAACACTCCCCCTGGCTGGTCTACGCTTGTCGCTCGGAGCCTATCTCCAATGATCTGCGCCCGCGCCGTGGGGCTGGAAAGCGAGCGCGAGTTTGGCCGCAGCATCCTTCGCCGCCTGCGTGGGGAGACGGAGGAGCGCGGCCGGCTCTACAAGGAGGTCGGCGCCAGCGATCTGCCCTCTTATCGCCGCCTGAGCGGACGAGTGCTCCCACGCATCCTGCTGGTGATGGACGAGTTCCAGGTGCTCTTCGGCGAGGACGATGCCATCGCCCGCGAGTCGGGGCAGATTCTGGAGGATCTGGTGCGCCGCGGGGCCGCCTTCGGCATCCACGTCCTGCTCAGCTCCCAATCCCCTTCGATGGCCGGGCTGTACGGCAACCGCATCTACGGCCAGATGGCATTGCGCATCGCGCTGCGCTCCGAGGCGAGAGAGGCGGTGGCCATTCTGGGGGAGGGGAACGATGCCGCCGCCCGCCTGGAGCGCCCCGGTGAGGCAGTCTATAACGAGGAGATGGGACACCGCGAGAAGAACGTCTTCATCCGCGCCGCCCTGGTCGCGCCCGAGGAGCGGACCGAGGCGCTGGCGGCGCTGCGCGCCCTGGCTCAGGCCCGTCCCCATATCCCGCCGGTGACCTTCGAGGGCCGCGCCGTGGCCCGGCTCGCGGCCAACCCCGACCTGCAGGCGCGGTTGGCGCAGCCCGGCTGGCCAGCGCGGCCCTCGGCCTTGCACGCCTGGCTCGGTGAGCCGATCGAGATCAAGCCGCCCACTGCGGCCACCCTGGAACGCTATGCCCGTTCCAACCTGCTCATCCTGGGCGGGGACGAGGCCGAGGCCTACGGGCTACTGCTTTCCAGCCTGGTTAGCCTGGCGGCGCAGATCGCTCCGGCCGACGTCCGTTTTGCCGTGGCCGACTTCGCCCGTCCCGAATCCCCGGTCCATGGGCTTTTCGCCGGGCTGAATCTTCCCCATCCGTGGGAGGTGGCGGGGCCGCGCCAGACGGAGGCGCTGCTGGCGCGCCTGCTGGGCCTGCTAGAGCAGCGCTTGCAGGGGGAGGGCGCCGCGACGGAGATCTTCTTCGGCATCGCCGGGCTGCACCGCTGGCGCGCGCTGCGCAGCGCCGACCCCTACCTGCAGAGCGAGCCGGCGAAACACCTGGCACGGCTGGCCGAGGAGGGGCCGGAGGTGGGCATCCACCTCCTCGTCTGGGCGGATGGGGTGGCGACCATGGAGCGGGTCTTCAAGCGCGGCGGGCTGGTGAACTTCGACCTGCGCGTGGCCCTGCACCTGCCCGAGAAGGACAGCAACGACTTCCTGACCAGCAACGCGGCGGCGAAGCTGGGCGAGAACCGCGCCCTCTTTCGCCACGAAGACTGGGAGATGGGTCGGCTGGAGAAGTTTAAGCCCTACGCCCTGCCGCCAGCGGATGCGCTGGACGCCCTGCTCACCCGGCTGCGGGCGAGGGGACGGTGAGGCGCCGCGGAGACGTAGAGAACATGGACAGCTTGCGCGTTCGCGAGGCGTGCCAGCGGGCTGCGTTGGTGACCGCCGCGGAGGAGGGCAGCACATGACCGTACGAGCGTCACCTTCCACCAAAGACCTGCCCGCCATGCTGGGCCAGGCGGTGCAGGCCTACGAGGTGGCACGGGTGGGACACGCCCGGGCCCGGCGCCAGGCGGCGGAGGAGCACCAGCGAGCAGTGGAGGCGCTGGAGCAACGCCGCCAGGCCGAGCTGCAGCGGGTGGAGGCGGAGGAGCGCCGCCAGCAAGCCCTGGCCGCCGCCGAGCAGGAGCGCGCCGGCCACCTGCTAGCGGCTATCGAGGATGTGGAGCGCACTGCCCGCGCTCTCCTGGAGAAGGCCGGCCTGGCGCACATCGCCGGCGCGCCACTGCGTCTCGATCAGAGCGCTGGCCCCAGCCGCCAGCCCGATCAGGCGGTGGCGGCTGCCTTCGTCGCCGCCCAGACGGCATACGTGGACCTGCGCACCGCGCTGCTGGACCTGAGCCAGACCTATCTGGAGGCGGGCCAGTGGGACTCCGCGCGGCGTGTGCTCCAGCTGTTGCTGGGGGCTACTGACGCGCCGCTCTACCTCGAGGCCCGCGACCTGTGGTGCGAGAGCTACTACCGACCGGCCCAGGCGGCGCTGGAGGCCGGGGAGTGGCAAGAGGCAGCAGCCTTGCTCAAGGTGCTTCTGAAAGTCGCTCCCGGGTACCGCGACGTGCCGAGGTGGCTGCGGGATCACCCGCCGCTGGCCTGGCGCGTGGCCCCCATTCGGGAGACGGGCTACTTTCGCATTGGCCAGCTCGAAGACCTCGAACGGTTCGGCGTCGGTGAGGATCGTTCTCCGGCTCGTGGGCTGGCGGCCCTTATTCACGAAGGTCAGGTAACCATCACTGACGTTGCCACCCGGACGGCGCTGCGGACTCTAAAGCATACCGAAGAAGGCGTCACGTGTGTGGCCTTCTCGCGCGATGGGACGCTGCTGGCCACTGTAGAACGCACCTACCATCGGACCGTGCACCTATGGGACGTAGACTCAGGCGTGAGGTTAGGCAAGGTGATGTTGGATTCAGGAGACCATCGCGTGTTCTTCTCACCCGACGGCCGGCTGTTGTATGCGGAGCGGGAACGGCAGAATAAAGGTAGTATCGTCCAGCCGGTGCTGGAGGGGTGAGGCGATTCGCCAGGGACGCCAGGGACAGGGGGTGGCGCGGCGCGAGGTCGCGCCGCCCTGTTGAGAAGACGAGGAGGCAGGGATGACCAGAGTGGCCTCGGACCTGGAGGCGCTGATCGCCTTCCGGGAGCATCTCATCCGCTTCAACCGCACAGTGCAGGAAGAGTTCGCCGCGATGCGCGGCCACTGGCAGTCGCTGGGCGACGTCTGGAGCGATGCCAAGTATGCCGAGTTCGGCGCCGCGCTGGAGGAGGTGGCGCGCGGCATCGAGCGCTATCTGGCTGCCACCGAGGGCCACGAAGCCCACCTGCTGCGGCTGATCGAGACGATGCGCGCCTACCTGGATACGCACGTGTAGCTGCTACCAACGAAGGCGCCGAGGACACAGACCC
>Ga0315298_1005132_pt1 | contig 18904 bp, 15 predicted proteins | sample WHS_1_MG_FD_203077 | JGI IMG/M metagenome (GOLD analysis project Ga0315298, IMG submission 203077) | Extremophilic microbial mat communities from Washburn Hot Springs, YNP, Wyoming, USA - WHS_1_MG | ecosystem: Environmental > Aquatic > Thermal springs > Hot (42-90C) | place: USA: Wyoming...
CGCGGCTGGTGGTGCATCCCTTACACCTCCGCTAACTCGATTCCTCCACCCATCCATCTCTCCTCCACCACCCCCAGCCTTTTTCAGCAATCACATTATGGCGATGACCACCAGCAGTTCGATTAGCGTGAACCCCTTCTTCATTGCCTACACCTCCTTCAGCATGTTAGACAACGCGATCCTGCTTAACCCCCTGCCATGCTATTTAGGTTGGCTTCTTGTATCACCTCCCTACATAGCCGCGACGCGATTCTACCAGACGAATCCGCTGCAGCAACCCTTTGTCACATGCTCATGCGTGCATCCTTCCACAGGCCTGCTTCGCTGCCCGCCATCAGATTCCTTCCATCCGGCCATTGCAAGCGTGGGCTTCATGGCCGTCCGGCGCGCGGGTTGTGAACATCTGGCCTCCGTCCCTGCGATGATGGCGGACTTCGAAGCAACCTTCATCCCTGCCCGCACCACAGCTCTGCTGCTCTTGTAGCATTGCGAGATGTCATTCCATGCTTGCCGCCGCCTAGCTCGTGTGGGACGTAGCTTAGAGGATACGGTTTTCCCGGCGCGAACTCTCGCCAATGACCGTCAAGCAGGAGGCCGGAACCAATGACCGCCCGGGCATTCCGCCGCGCTGGGTACGGGGCGTGGTTTGTCCTTGCCGTCCTTGCAGGCCCGAGCCTTGCTCAGCCAAACCTATCCGACCTTCAGGCTCAGCTTTCCGCGGCTATTCAAACCCTACGGGCGCTCGCGGGCCAGACGGCTGGCCCCTGGCGCTTTCATTGGCCTGCTGAGCCTGGCGGCGAGGCGGTGGATTGCGATGATTCCTCGTGGCCGCTAGTGTTCCCGGAGCATTCCTGGCACGGCGATAATTCAGCCGCCTGGTATCGGATGCATGTTACGGTGCCGGAGCGCCTCGGGCAGGCTCCCAATCCGGGCGGTCCCTTGGTCCTCGAGGTCGCCGTGGACGACGATGGCGAAGTCTACGTCAATGGCCGCCTCGTGCAGCAGTTTCATTGGGACCAAGGCCGCGCCGTCCTCGCTGAGGACGCCCGCCCCGGCCAGTCCTTCGTCGTGGCTGTCAAAGCAATCAACCAGGGTGGCCCGGGCCGGCTTCTCTCCGCATCGCTTCGCTACGCTCGCCTGGACGCCCATCGTGACGCTATCGCCGACCACGCAGCCGTGCTCGAATGCGTTCGAGAGCTACTTGCCGTCGAGGCCGACCTTCCCCCTGAGGCCGCGGGTGCTGTCCAGGCCTGTCTGGGCGCGCTCGATTTCGACGCCCTCGCTAACGCTCCTGACCGCTTCCGCGCATCCCTGGGAGCTTCCCTGGCCGCCCTCGAACCGCTTCAGCCCGTCATCGGCAGGTACGCTCTCTATTTGGTAGGCCACGCTCACATTGATATGAACTGGCTCTGGCTTTGGCCGGAAACCATTCAGGTCTGCCACGACACCTGGGCTCAGGCCCTGCGTTTCATGGACGAATTCCCGGACTTTCGCTTCTCGGAGAGCCAGCCCGGTGCGATGGTCGCCATTGAGGAAAAGTATCCTGACCTTTTCGCGCGGATTAGGCAGCGCATTGCTGACGGCCACTGGGACCCCACCTGTGCGACGTGGGTCCAGGGTGACACGAACATGGCATCTGGCGAAGCCCTTGTTCGCCATGCCCTCACAAGCCGCGAGTACTGCATGGAAAAGTTCGGGCGCTGGACGAAGATGCTCTGGTTGCCGGACAACTTTGGGCATGCCTGGACCTTGCCGACGATTTTTCGCGATGCCGGCGTGGAGTGGTTTTATTTTGCGCGGTGCGGGCCGGGCGTACCGCTTTTCTGGTGGGAGGGGCCGGACGGCGCACGGCTTTTGTCCTACAACTACGGTGGATACGGTTGGAGCTTGGACCCAGGCATCGCCCGCGTGCCGCTGGATGTGAAGCGCCAGGTTGGGTCCCGAGCGGCGATGATCGTTTACGGCGTTGGCGACCACGGCGGTGGCCCAACGCGACGCGATATTGAGGTGGCTTTGGCCCTCCAGAAACGTCCTTTTGCGCCGCAGGTGCGGTTTGCCCGCACCGATGAATTCTTCGAGGCCGCCCTCGCCGATAATCCCGACCTGCCCGTTGTTCGCCGCGAGCTGCAGTTCGCCTTCCGCGGCTGCTACACCAGTCACGCAGACGTGAAGCTGCGCAATCGCCAACTCGAGAATCTTCTGCCCACGGCCGAGGCAGCGGCGGCTGCCGCGTCTGTGTTTGTCCGCCGACGATATGACAGGGAAGCCTTCACCAAAGCCTGGCGTAACGTGCTCTTCAATCAGTTTCATGACCTGCTGTGTGGTTCGGCGATTCACGGAGCCTATGAATACACCCATCAGCTTTACGACGAGGCGGAGAGGATTGCCCGCGCGGAGCTGAGGGCCAGCCTGCAGGCTCTCGGATCAGCCATTGATACCAGAGGTCAGGGCCAGGCCCTGCTGCTGTTCAACCGCCTCGGACGGAAGCGCGAAGGCGTTTTGCTGCTGCCCGCGCCTGGTGCTGCCTCTACCGCTGGGCTTACTGCCGCAAGGGATTCCAGCGGGGCCAAATCCCCAGTCCAGAGCGTGACGGTACCATCGGCCCACGGCGGGCGTCCTCAAATCGCTTTTCATGCTACCATACCCCCCTGTGGCTGGGCCGTCTATCATCTCACCAGCGAGCCGGCGTCCATGCCTTCTACCCTGAAGCCCGTTATTGTGCGCCAGGACGCCCAGACCGTTACCATCACAAATCAGTTCCTTCGCATCGTGGTTGACAAGGTTTCGGGCGCTTTGGCGTCGGTTTATGACCTGGCGGCCAGTCGCGAAATTGTCCCTCAGGGCGCGCGCGCAGGACTCTTGCAGGTGCTGTGGGAGGAGCCCCACGGCATGTCGGCTTGGGAGATCGGGGCTATTCGGTGGACCAAAGACCTGGAGGAGGCCGAAGAGGTAGAGGTGGCCGCCGAAGGGCCTCTTGTTGGTGCTGTGGTCGCCCGCCACAAATGGAACAACTCAACCTTCACCACGTGGATCGGCCTGCGCGCCGGCGCCCGCCAAGTGGACTTTCGGCTGGTGGCTGATTGGCAGGAGAAGGGCACGCCTCAGGAAGGTAGCCCCATGCTGAAGGTGAGCTTCCCTACGACCTTGCGCCAGCCTATTTTCATCTGCGACATACCCTTCGGTTCGGTTCAGCGCACGCCGGACGGCCAGGATGTACCGGTAGGCATGTGGGCCGACCTGACCGATGTGGAGTTGAGCACTGCTGGCGGTGGAAGGCCCGTTCCCGTTGACCTGACGCCCTACTTCGATCACGACGCCTTCGCTACGGACGAGCAACCCGGCGATGCTAATTTCGATGGCGGGAACATGAACTATCCGGCCTCAATTTTTGCCTCCGCTCGCGATGGTTTCATGGATTTCGCGGGCCTGCCGTGGCGTGTTCCGCCGACCGACCCCGGCGCAAACAATGCGGTTCGGGCGATGGGCCAGGTTGTAAAGTTGCCGGAGGCCCCCGCGGAAACCATTACGATTTTCGGTGCTTCAGCTCCTTCAGCCGACGGCGGCCCGGCAAGGATAGTCTTTCGCGACGGGACACAGGAAACAGTGACCCTGTCCTTTAGTGATTGGTGTTTCGGCCCGGAAGCCGGCGAGGAGATTGCCGCGCGGTCGCCCTACCGGCTCGTGCCTTCGGGCCGCACCGGGCCTGAATGTCGCATTTTCGCCCGCACCTATTCGATTCCAAAGGGGAAGCGCGCTTCCGCTCTGGTGTTGCCGCGAGCGCCCCGGCTACGGATATTTGCCGTCACGCTTGGTCCGCGGGTGGAGGCCCGGTCCTTATATGGCGTGGCCTTGCTCAATGATTGCAAGTACGGCTACGACGCCGCTGGCTCGACTTTGCGGCTGACACTGCTGCGGGCCTCTTACGACCCCGACCCTGAGCCGGATGTGGGCGTGCACGAGATTGGCTATTCCCTCCTGCCCCACGCTGGCGGCTGGTCAGACGCCGGCGTCGTGCAGGCTGCCTGGCGTCTGAACAACCCGGTGATGGCCGAGCCGGTGGACGGCCACTCAGGTCGGCTGCCCGCCGTTGCGAGCTTGGCGAGCCTGGAGCCGGCAAATCTCGTCCTGGCTGCCGTCAAGGGAGCCGAGCGGGGCGATGGCCTGATACTCCGCTGGTATGAGGCGGCTGGCCGCGAGACGAATGCGCGGGTCAGGCTCGGTTGTGGTCTTCGGGCTGCACGGCTGACGAACGTCGTCGAGGCCGAAGACCGCGGCCCGCTTGTTTTTCGCAGCGGGGAAATTCTCGTGCCCACGCGGGCACACGGCCTGGCCACCGTGCGAGTGGTGCCGGCACGCGCCGCGAGCTTCCCACGCCCGGCCCGCCAGGCCACCGCTCCTTCGTTACCCGCCGGACGGTGACGGCCAAAGGACATGGATTGCTTCTGGCAAACTATTTGCCGCTCTAAAACCGTTTGCTGACTTAGCGAGGAGGAAAACGATGAGCGCTCAAGCTGTCAGACTGGATTTTCCTTGGGATGGGGATGTGCTGAATCGCCACGACGGCATCGAATCCAAGGATCGCCTGGAAATAGTAGTTACCGGCCAGGCTTGGCCTGGGGCGAAGGTGACGTGTCGCGGTCGAGAGACGGTCACCGATGGCGACGGCAACTTTGCCCTGCCCGTCTCGGTGACGCAGCGCGAGGAGACGATAGAAGTAATAGCTAGCGACGCGGCGGCGAGTGCGGCGACGCAGGCGCGGGTGGTGTGGGATGCCCGTTCGCGACCTCGCTATCGTTTCTCTGTGGACGACAACATCGAGTTTCTGGCCGACTTGGCCCGCGACCCTGGGGCTTACCCCTCGCTGTTCGAGCATTGGTATCTGGCCTTTTGGCGTGACCTTCACCGCGAGTACGGCACAAAGATCCACATAAACATCTACTACACCGACGGCCGTGGCTTCACCTTGGACCAGATGCCTGACCGCTGGCGCGACGAATGGCAGGCCAACTCCGACTGGCTGCACTTGACCTTCCACGCCCGCCAGGACAAGCCCGACCGCATCTACAAGGACGCTACCTACGAGGAGATCGCGCGAGATGCCGCAAGGGTGCGAGAGCAGATAGTGCGCTTTGCTGGCCCGGAGGTGCTCAGCGTGGTGACGACGCTTCATTGGGCTGAGTGTCCCCAGGAGGGGGTCCAGGCGCTTTACGACGACGGCTACCGTGGCCTTATCATCCTGGCTGAGGAGCCGGCCGAAGCCTGTACCACTCGCTACTACCTTAGCCCAGAACTGACCCGCCACATAGCCCGCCGCGACGCGTGGAAGGATTTCGACATGGATATGCTATTCATCGAATGCGACATGGTGGTAAATCTCCACACGCCCGAAGCCATACCGCCGCTGCTGCAGGCCCAGGTAGACAATCCACACACTGGCGAGCTTATCGAGCTGCTAATTCACGAGCAGTATTTCCGGCGCGAACTTCCCTATTATTTGCCGGACGTGGAAAGCCGCGCTCGCACCGCTATAGAATTTGTGGCCGCTCGCGGCTATGAGCCGGTGTTCTGGGGCGAGGAGTTTTTCTAGGCTACGCTCGGTGCTAAACGGGAAACGCCTCGGCGGGCGTATTGCCCGCTGCGCCGTCGTTCGCGTAGTCTTTTCGCCACACTTTTCCGGAGGTGACCCCTTGTCGGAGGTCTTGCCAGAGGATGCCTCGATACTGATTGCCCTTCCTGGCCGGCTGGGCGACATAGTCATGGGCTTGCCGACCCTTGCCGCCCTGCGCGAGCGCTACCCGCGCGCCTTCATTGGCTGGGTTGTCGAGCGCCGCTTTAGCGGTCTTCTTAAGGGACATCCTCTTGTGGACCAGATTTACTGTTACGACCGCCCCGTGCGGGCTACGGGTCTGGCGCGGGTGACAAAGCTGCCGCCACTGCTGAAGGCCTTGGGCCAACTTCGGGCAGAGCTGATCAGGCAGCCGTGGGACGCGGCGCTGATATTGCAAACGCGGTTGGCCGCTGCCCTGGTGGCCGGACTAAGCCGTGCCCGCCTGCGGCTTGCTTTTGCCGACCACCGCCGCCGTTTTCATTGGCTTTTCGCCAACCGGCTTGTGAAGCGCCCCCAGGCTCACGCGGTGCTTCAGTACTTGTCTATGGCTGAGGCGGTGGGCTCCCGCCCGTCTGAGATACGCTTGAGCCTACAGCCCCTACCCGACGCGCTTGCGTGGGCCGACGAAGCTCTCGCTGCCCTGCCCCGCCCGCGGGTAGCTCTTGTCATGGGGGCCGCTCACGCCCACAAGGCTTGGCCCCCTGCCTGCTTCGCCGAGATGGTGGCTGTTGTCAGCAAGCGCCTCGACTCGTGCAGTTTCTTCTGCGTCGGGGGCGAGACCGAGCGCGCCCTCGGCGAGCAGGTAGTGGCCCGCTGCGACGCGCCCGCGCTCAATCTCGCCGGAGCAACGACCCTTCCCCAGCTCGTCGCGGTCCTTTCGCGAGCAGACGTAACGGTAAGCGGTGACACGGGGCCTATGCACGTAGCCGCTGCCGTTGGCTGTCCAGTCGTTGCTCTCTTCGGCCGCACCGACCCTTCCGCCACAGCCCCCTGGGGAAACCGCCACGTCGTGCTCCGTCCTCCCGAAGGCGCCACGGCGGCCATCAGCCCTTTGCAGGTGGCTGAGGCGGTAGTCGCTCTGCTATCTCGCTAGCAGGTGGAGTGGCGCAGCCAACTTGCCCCTTCGTGGCTTCCCATGGCCCGCCTTGGAGGAGGTTCTGCGTCACCGGTCTCGCCGCTTGGCTTCCAATTCTGCGTGGAGCGCTCGGATGCGCGCCATTAGCTCGCGGGTGGCGGTTTCCAAGGCCGACCGCGCCAATCGCTCGTCCCCTTTGGCCTCCACCCACACGCCCTCGCCGAAAGCTACGTAGGTGCGGGCGCGGCGTGGCCACTTCGCCCCCGGCGGCAATATGCGCCTTGTGCCCGACACGGCGCATGGGATGATGGGCACCCCGGCTCTTCCTGCTACCATCGCCGGCCCTAGTTCGCCCTCCTGGATGGTTCCATCGGGACTGCGGGTGCCTTCGGGGAATATAAGCAGCAGGTGCCCGGCCGAGACCAGCTCGATGGCTTTGCGGATTGCGAAGCGGTCGGGCGTCCCGCGCTCGACGGGGTAGGCGAAGACGTTATAGATGAGCCAGCCGAAGATGGGCACTTCGAAGAGCTCTCGCTTGGCCATGAAGTAGGTGGGCCGAGGCAAGGCAGCTCCAACGTATGGGGGGTCTAGGTGGCTGTTATGGTTGGGGGCTATGACGGCTCCGCCCTCGCGCGGGATATTCTCCACTCCGGCGACCTCCAGGCCACCCAGCAGCGGGGCTGCGACCCATCTGGTAAGAACCCACCCTGCGCGGTAGAGGGCACGGCGTGGCCATGTGAAGGCCGCCGGCTCGCGGCGCCGCCACCGCCAGTCCCTCTTGCCCTCATCGCCCACGCTTTCGCCGTACCTCCTCGACCAGCTCCAGGGCCTTGGCCAGCATCTCGCGCCGGCTGAGGTAAGTGTCGTCAAGCAGCACGGCGTCCTCGGCTGGCTTGAGGGGGTTGATGGGTCGCGTGCTATCCCGCCGGTCGCGCTCTATCGTCTCTGCCAACACTGCCTCGTAGGGTCGTGAAATTCCCCTCTCCCGCTGCTGGCGCCACCGCCGCCTGGCCCGTTCTTCTGGCGAGGCTACGAGGAAGATTTTCAGGTCCGCGTCGGGCATTACTACCGTCCCGATGTCGCGCCCTTCCATCACTATGCCTTCCATCTGCGCCAAGGCCTTCTGAGCCGCTACCAGCTCCGCCCGCACCTCCGGTATCGCCGAGACTGGCGAGGACAACCTCTCCACCTCTGGGCTTCGCACTGCCTCCGTCACGTCCTCACCGTCCACATACAACTTGAACTGTTCGTCCTGCCACTCAAACTGAAACTCCGCCCGCGCGGCTATTTCTGCTATCCGTGCCCGGTCCTCATCCTTGTCCACATCCAGGCCAGCTTGCAACGCCTTGTAGGCCACAGCGCGGTACATGGCACCCGTATCCACATAAACGTAGCCTAGCTCGCGGGCCAGTTCACGGGCCAGCGTGCTCTTGCCCGCCCCGGCTGGCCCGTCTATGGCTATTCGCAGTTCCCTGCCTTCCCCGGCAAGCCCATTCATAGCGTCCTCACGCTCGCACCCAAGCTGGCAAGGGTTTCAGCGAAGCTCGGGAAGGAGGTGGCCACTGACTCGGCGCCCTCGATGACCGTCTCGCCTTCCGCCACTAGGCCGGCCACCGCCAGGGCCATGGCCACGCGGTGGTCCAGGTGAGCCTTCAATCCGGTGCCTTTCAGCGGCCGCGGCCCCCGGATTATCCAACCGTCCTCAATTTCTTCGATGTCTGCGCCCATGGCGCGCAAGCTTTCGACCATGGCGGTTATGCGATCGGATTCCTTCACCCGCAGTTCGCTGGCTCCGCGTACCACCGTCTCGCCCTCGGCCTGAGTTGCCAGGACAGCCACCAGCGGTAGCTCGTCAATGGCCGCGGGTATCAGATCGCCTTCCACGTGGACGCCCCGCAGGTCGCTGTGGAAGGCCGTCAGCGTGCCCCACGGCTCCCGCCCCACGTGCACGACAGGCCCGATCTCTATCCGCGCTCCCATAGCGCTCAGGATGCTCAGCAAGCCTGTCCTGGTTGGGTTTAGTCCTACGGCCTCAACAGTAACTTCGCTGCCCGGTACGAGTACGGCCGCGGCAATGAGAAAAGCCGCCGACGAGAAGTCACCAGGGATGGTGAGGGTAGCTGCATGAAGCTGTTGGCCACCTTCGACGGTGACCTTCAGGCCGTCGGTGACGAGTCGGCCGCCAAAAGCGCTTAGGATAAGCTCGGTGTGGTCACGACTGAGCTCCGGCTGAATGACGGTAGTGGCGCCCTCAGCTTGTAGGCCAGCCAGTATCACGGCCGATTTCACTTGGGCGCTGGCCACCGGCTGTTCGTAGACTATGCCTCGCAGCGGGCCTCCGCGCACCTTCACGGGTGGTGTCAGGCGCTGGCCTTGGCCCGTCACTTCCGCCCCCATCGCCCGCAACGGCTCTGCGACCCGGTCCATAGGCCGCCGCCGGAGACTCTCGTCACCGTCCAGGGCCGTCTCGAAGGGCCGGCCCGCCACGGCGCCCATGAGCAGCCGCAGCCCGGTGCCTGAGTTCCCTAAGTCCAGCACGCCCTCCGGCCGGCGCCAGGCCCCATAGCCCTGGCTAGTGATGTACACGTCACTGCCGCTGCGGGTAACGGTAACGCCCAGGGCGCGGATGGCTTCCAGTGTCCGGAGGCAGTCGTCGGCGGCGAGGAAGTTGTGGGCTTCTGTGGTGCCGGAAGCCATGGCGCCCAGGACGGCCACCCGGTGGGAGATGGACTTGTCGCCTGGGACAGTTGCGCTGCCGCACAAGGGAGGACTCTTTGCGGCCAATAGCCGGCGGCCCATCGTCACCTCGTCTCCTCGTCCAGCTTCTGCCGCGCTGCTTGTGCCTGGGTTAGCAGAGCGGTTACGCCTTCGATATCGCCCGCCACGAGCAGTTCCGCCAGCGTTTGTAGTTTGGCTGCCGTCAAGCGGCAGGCTTCTGCTACCGGCCCCGCGTTGGCCGCAAGCACGTCCCTCCACATCTCTGGCGACCCCGCAGCCACCCGAGTTGTGTCTCGCAGACCGGCGCCTGAATAATCTCGCCGCGTTGCGGCTTCCGGGACGAGCTGCTCAACTGCCAGCATCACCGCCACCGCTGCCGCATGGGGCAGGTGGCTTGTCACGGCCAAGATGCGGTCGTGCGCGTCAGCCTCCAGCACCATTGGTTTGCCCCCGATTGCCCTTACTACGGCTTGCATTCGCCGCACCGCCATTTGGCCACCTAGGCGCGTCGCGACCAAGAAATATGGATGCTCCCTGAACAGGTCGGCCCGCGCTGCCTTTGGCCCCGACTGCTCCGAGCCGGCCATCGGGTGGCCTCCAACGAACCACACTCCCTCCGGCAGTAGTCGCTCAGCCGCCTGGCATATCTGTGCCTTCACGCTACCGGCATCGGTCACCAAACACCCAGGCTTGAGTACGGGCGCAAGGCGCCCCAATAGCTCTGCTATAGCCCCCACCGGCGTCGCCAGGTATACCAAGTCGGCGTCGGTTGCGGCTGCCGCCGGGTCTACCGTGGTCTCGTCCGCGGCCCCAAGGGCTTTTGCCGCCTCCAAAGTCTCGTGCCGCTGTGCCACGCCCACCACTCGCCCCACCACGCCTGCCTGCTTCGCCGCCAGCGCAAAGGAGGCACCGATAAGCCCAATCCCTATGACCGCGGCGCGCTCAAATTGCCCCGTCGCCTCTGCCGGCACCGGCTCTTACACCTCCCGCCCCACCGCCAACGCTACGGCCTTCAGCGTGTTCATCAGTAAGTCAAACCGCTTCGGCGTGAGGGACTGCGGCCCATCGGACAGGGCGCGGTCGGGGTGCGGATGCACCTCGACCATGAGGCCGTCCAGGCCGGCAGCGATGCATGCCGCCGAGGCCGCGCTGACGAGTTTGTGGTTCCCCGTGGCGTGACTGGGATCGGCGATGATGGGCAGGTGCGTCTCCAACTTCGCCGCCAGCGCCCCGCCCAGGTCGAGAGTGAATCGCGTGGCCGTCTCGAAGGTCCTGATGCCGCGTTCGCAAAGGACTATTTGGAGATTGCCCTCCGAGGCCACGTATTCGGCCGCCTGCAGCCATTCTTCTACAGTGGCCGCGTACCCACGTTTGAGTACCACCGGCTTTTCGATGCGGCCCACCTCGCGCAGCAGGTCGAAGTTGGCCATGTTCCGCGCCCCGATCTGCAGAGCATCAGCATACTCCGCCACCAACTCCACCTGCCGCTGGTCCATCACCTCCGTCACGACCGGCAGGCCGGTCCGCTGGCGCGCCTCGGCTAACATCTCCAGACCTTCCTTGCCCAGCCCCTGGAAAGCGTAGGGGGAGGTTCGCGGCTTGAAGGCCCCACCGCGCAGGGCTATGGCCCCCGCAGCCTTCACGTGCTCGGCCGTCTGCATCAGTTGCTCCCGGCTCTCAATCGAGCACGGGCCGGCTATGACGCCTACTCTCTGGCGCCCGAAGACGAACTCGCCAATCTTCACAGGGGTTGTCTCGGGGTGGTGCTCCCGGCTCACCAGCTTATATGGTTTGAGTATGGGGACGACCCGCTCCACACCAGACAGCCGGGAAAGCTGCTCTGCCACAGCCTGTTTTTCACCTTCAGGGGCGCCGATGGCCCCGATGATGGTGCGTTCCACGCCCCGCGAGATGTGATGGCCGTAGCCCCGGTCTTCGAGTCTTCGCACCACTTCCAGAATTTGCTCCTCCGTCGCGTTGGGCACCATTACGATAATCATCTTCTAGCCTCCATGCGCGCCGCCCCGCCCCAAGGCGGCCAGGGCCTCCTCTAAGGCGCCCAGAAAACGACGCATCTGCTCAGCCGTACCGATGGATACCCGCACATAGGTAGGATAGCCGAAAATGTCTCCTGTCCGCACCGTGACCCCGCGCCGCATCAACTCCTCGAAAAGCAATCGGCTGTCAACCTTACTATCGAAGAACACGAAGTTCGCCTGAGACCGCACGTACGGCAGGCCCAGTCGGTCGAGTTGGCCGTAGAGCCACTCCCGTCCCTCGGCCACCATTTTCCGGGACCGTTCCACCTGTTCATGGTCAGCGAGGCTGGCTAGGGCAGCCACCTGGGCCACCGTTGAGATGTTGAATGGCTGCCGCACCTTCAGCATCGGCCCTGCTACTTCCGGCGTGGTCATCCCGTAGCCAATCCGAAGACCTGCCAGAGCATAGGCCTTCGAGAAGGTGCGCAGGACGGCCACTCGACGCCCTTCGCGCACGTAGCGAAGGGTATCAGGATAGGCTGGGTCATCCACATACTCGTAGTAGGCCTCGTCGAAGACCACGATGCAGTGGTCAGGCACCTGCTCCAGGAAACGCTCCACTTCCTCGGCCGTGTTTATCGTACCGGTAGGGTTATGTGGAGAGGCGATGAAAACGAGTTTGGTGCGCTCCGTGATGGCCTCAGCGAAAGCTTCCAGGTCGTGGCGGAAGTCCCGGCAGGGTATCGGAACGTGCACGGCGTCTAGCAGGTCGGTCGTAAGCGGATATAGGGCGAAGGGCGGGTCGGCGTATAGAACCTCGTCGCCGGGATTGAGATAGGCTAGTCCCAGCATGTGGATGACCTCGTCCGACCCGCGCCCAATGAGTATGCCCTCGGCTGGGACGCTCCATTTCTCTGCCAGCGCCGCCGTAAGCTCTGCGCACGCAGGGTCTGGATAAACGTATACTTCGGCCAGCGCAGCCGTCATTGCTTCGATGGCCTTTGGCGATGGTCCCAAGGGGTTCTCGTTACTCGCCAGCTTGACAACGTCAATGGGGCCAAGCTCCGCTTGCACTTCGCGCGTGGGCTTGCCCGGCGAATAGGGAACGATACGCTGAATGCATGGGCGGGCAAGTTTTTCTATGGGTGTGCTGGGCACCGTTTGGACACCTCCGGGGCGCGGCGAAGCCTTCTTTTACCACACGCTGCCGCACTCCGCAACGCGTGTTGACAGGACTCCCTTCGGCCATATAAAAGCCTTGGGCGATGTCTACACTTGCACCACGGGGACAGCCTACTGCTCTCCCCCAAGCCCGTGGCTCCTGCTGCCGCCGGCCCATGGTCACCGTGCGTGCCATCCTGCTTGGCGCTCTGCTTGTTCCTCTGCACGTTTACTGGATAGTGACCGTGGAGGGCATCTACCACTGGAGCCACTGCACTGCCGTATCGCTTTACTGGAACGTCATCTTCAACCTGATGATACTTTTGGCCCTCAACGCTGCCCTGAAGCGCTTCGCTCCACGGTTTGCCTTCACTCAGGCCGAGTTGGTCACCATCTACGTCATGATAGCGGTGGCCTCAGCCCTCGCCGGCCATGATACTCTTCAGCTTGGCGTGCCCAACCTCACCATCCCGTACTACTACGCCACCGATGCCAACCACTGGGAGGAACTCTTTCACCGCTACCTGCCCGCCTGGGCTACGGTGTCCCAATGGTCTGTGCTGCGGCCCCTCTACGACGGTCACACGACCCTTTACACGCCTGACCGCCTGGCGGCTTGGCTCGCCCCGACGCTGTGGTGGACGGCCGTCATCTCAGCCGTCGGCCTGGTGATGATTGGCACCAACGTTCTCATTCGCCGCCAATGGACACAGCGAGAGAAGCTCGGCTATCCCATCGTGCAATTGCCCTTGGAGATGACGCGCGGCGGCCTAAACTATCGTTTCTTTTCCTCCCGCACGCTGTGGGTCGGCTTTGTCCTTGCCGCATTGCTCGACCTGTACAACGGCCTGACCTTTTTCTGGCCGGCCCTGCCGCTCATTGACGTGCGTCACGACCGCAGCCATTTCATTGACACCTGGAGCTGGGGCCGGCCTCTCAACGCCCTCGGCCGCATCTGGATACCCTTATACCCCTTCATCGTCGCTCTGTCTTTCCTCCTGCCCGCCGACCTAAGCTTCTCCATCTGGTTCTTCTACCTGTTCCGCAAGTTCCAGCAGGTTCTCGCAGCAGCGTGGCCCATTCCCTTGGCTCCGGAGCTGCCGTACCTCAACGAGCAATCCATGGGTGCCTGGATTGCGCTTTTCGTCTACGCGCTGCTGGTGGGGCGGGGTTACTTCGTTGCTCTCGGCCGGAGTATTCTTCGCGGCGAGCTTTCGCGCGAAATGGACCCTGCCGAACCGATGAGCCATCGGGCTGCCTTCGCTGCCATCGTCGCCGGCGGTGCCTTTTTGTTATGGTTCGCCATACGGGCCGGCATGAGCGCCCCTGTGGCTGTGGTGTTTTTCGCCTTCGCAATGATTCTCCACACCGCCATCACACGCATGAGGGCTGAGCTTGGACCGCCCGCCCACGAGATGGCGGGCGGTATGAATTCCGCCGTGCTCCTACGCGACTTGGTCGGCACTAAGGCCCTCGGCCCCGCGAACATTTCTATCTTTCCGTTGTTCTGGTGGCTTACCGGTCGTGGCTACCGTACCACGCCCATGCCCGTCCAGCTTGAGGGGCTGAAGATGGGCGAGGAGTCCGGCGCCGAGCCTCAACGCCTTGCCGTTGCCATGACCATCGCCTTCACTCTTGGCGCCCTCCTCACCTTCTGGTCCTTTGCTCACCTGACCTACATGCGCGGCAACAACCCTATGATCGGCCATAACATCGGCCAATGGGACATGATGGCCTCCTGGCTTCAGTATCCTCAGCCGGTCAATGTCCCAGGCATCCTCTTCATCTTCGTTGGCGCGGGCCTGGTCGCCGCCATGACCTGGATGCGCACGCGGTTTTTGTGGTTTCCTTTGCACCCAGCGGGCTACGCCCTCGGCATGAACTTCGGCGTCGAGTATTTCTGGACCTGTACTCTCATCGCCTGGGGCCTCAAACTCGCCATCATGCGTTACGGCGGCCACAAAGCTCACCAGAAAGCCCTGCCCTTCTTCTACGGTGTCATCCTTGGCGAATTCACCGTCGGTGCCTTCTGGTCAGCCCTTTCTGTGGTCCTCCAGCGCTACATGTATGACTTTTCTCCCGGCTAGTCATATCTGCGTGGTCCGCCGTTGCCATGTCGGATGCTCGGCCGCCGGCATTGGTCTGCCTCTGGCGGCGCCAAGGGATTCTTGACAGAGCCTGAGCAGCAAGTGTTGCTCGCCGGTTTCCGGCAGGAATCGGGTTGCTCGGCTCGAATTGGCGCGGCCAACTCAGCCGCCTTTGCGGCGCAGACCTTGCTTGCCTTCGCCTGGAGTTGCGGCCTGCGGGGCTGTGTAAGCGCGGGCTTGCGGGAGAGAAGTAGCCTTTATGCCATACAGTCGCGATTGGGATGCCGCGCGAGAGCGCCTTGCCGCTTGGTGGGCTGGCGAGGACATCGGCCGCCCCATCCTACACATCGCCGTGCCCTCGGACGAGACGGTGGAATATCCGATCCCACCCGATAGTATAGAGGCCCGCTACACCGACATTGACTATCGCGTGGCGCTGGCGGAAGCTCGGTGGCGGTCCCAAGACTACGTCGCCGAGGGTCACTTCTCTGTCTATGCCGACCTCGGCCCGGCTATCGTTAGCGCCTTCCTGGGCTGTGACATAGTCTTCCAGGAAACCACTTCCTGGCAGATGCCAATCGTAGAGGACTGGGAGACTTGGCAGCCCCACTTCGACCCACAAAATCGTTGGTGGCGCCTCAACTTAGAAATGACCGAGGCCCTCGCCGTGGCTGGGCGCGACCGTTGGGTCACAAGCCCTAACGCCGGCGACGACCCCTTCGACGTGATGAGTCACCTGCGCGGCCCAGAACGCCTCTGCATGGACATACTCGACTGCCCCCACACGATAATGCGGGTCCGCGACTGGCTCACGCAGCTACTGATGCGTCTCTACGACGAGCAGTATGCACTCCTGCAGCGCCTCGGTGTGGACGGCTGCTCAAGCTGGATGCCGGTCTGGAGTCCGGGGCGCTTTGCAGCCCTCCAGTGCGATTTCTCCTGCATGGTTCGCCCAGAGCACTTCCGCGACTTCATTCGCCCGCCTCTCGTGGCCCTCGCCCGATTCCTGGACCACTGCGTCTACCACTGGGACGGCCCAGGTGCGCTGCAGCACTTCCGGCACCTGCTCACCATCGCCGAGATTCCCGCTATCCAGTGGGTACCGGGAGAGGGAAATCGGGCGCAGACGGACTGGCCAAATCTCCTTCGTCATATCGCCGCCCATGGCAAGGCCTTGCAAATCTATTGCTCGCCCGAGGAAGTATTGCACCTCATCGAATACATTCCGCCGCGCCTGCTTTACTGTTCAGTGCACGGACTGCCGTCGCGCGAAGCAGCCGAGGCCTTTGTCAGAGAGGTCGAGAGACGCTGCCGGGAAAAGAGAACGTATCATCTGCCCTCTCCTGATGAGCCTTACCGGGGCGAAGATTGGCGGCCGCTTCCACGGCCCGTCTGACGGCCTCGGCGACCCCACGCGCGTCGGTGGCTTAGCTCACCGCGAGGGCATGGCCGGCCCAATCTACGGCGGCACCGTGATGAGCCGCAGCCACATCTGTTATGGCCTTGCAACGCTGCCCATCGGCCTCCCGGCAATAGGAGTCTCAAGCCGCGGCTTAGATTGTGTGCTCTCGGGCCTTCTTTGCTTCGGTTAGACGCCATACGGCTGGGCCGGGAATTCTGCCCGCCCTTCGAAAATAGCCATCGCCTGTTCCACGCTGGCATTAGCGAGGGTGACGGCGGCTATAGCATCGGCCATCCGAACGGCTTTCTCAAGTGGGTGCTGGTGGATGTTGCGGCCCGTTGCGTTGCCTCGGACGCCGGCAATGTCAATCTGGCGTTTGAGTTGGGCCAGGAATTTCTCTTCGTCTTGCTTGGAGCCGCCGGCACAGATAATGCCCACGGGGCTGGCCATCTTGACCGCATCGGCCAGCGCCCGCTCGTCCGCTCCCACGTCTGCGGGGTCGGCCAGGCCGAGCTGGCTCGGATGACACGGATTGATTTTCCCGAAGTCGGGGCTGAGAACCGTCAGCACAGCCGCTGCCGCGAGCACGGTCCTCGGGTGCTTCTCGGCCTCCCGGTCACCGAATTTCTCCGGCACCTCCACCCCCGCCTCGGTCAGCCACTTCTTCGCCTTCGCCACTACCGCCGCCCCGCGCGGATAACACCACACCACTGCTATAAGCCCGGCCTGGTGCGCCTCCCGTATCAGCTTCCGCGTTTCCGCGTACATCCGCTCCTCGTGTTCCGAGCCAGGGTACACTGTCGTACCGATTCCCACCACGTTAATGCCCTGCTCCCGGGCGGCCACAGCGGCCTCGACCGTATCTATCACGGCCGAGTATGGCTCGGCGCTGCGGTAGTTGGTCTTGCTGGTGATCTTGACGATGGTCGGCACGCTTCCGTACTCAGCGTCCAGGCCTGCCAAGCGCACAAGCGGCCCTAGCTGCACCGCCACTGCGCTGGCGTGGCAATTCACCGCGATGTCGAATAAGTGACGTATGGAAGTGTCCTCATGCTGCTGGCCGTAGAAATCCTCGAAAAGGTGCTCGAAATACTGGTCCATGGCGAACATGGAGAGCCGACCGGTCGCGGCGGTAGCTTCCAGATAGCTGTTTACGTAATCCTCACGACTTGTCCGAGGCACCGACCTTGGCACGGCCACGTCCGAAGCGGTCAGCGGCCCAAAATTCCGCCGGTCAAATTTCGCCATCCTGCATCCCTCCTCGACGGACCCACTCTTTGGATTTGCTGACTCCTAGGTCTTTGTTTGTTTCTCCCTGCGTTGGCAAACCCCTTGGGGATTTTGCTGCTGCAGGCCGCGACGTGATAATCTAATCGTACATGCGGTTGCCGGGTGTTCTACAGGCTGCATGTTCCCGAATTCCCGCGGCGGCGGGCTTTGGCTCTTACCAGGGTTTGTGATGAAGGTGCCACCGTTTTTGCCACCGCGCCGCTAGAGTATTCTGAAAGATACAGAGGGTAAAGATGAGACGGCGTCCCAGCCCTTATCGGGAGTATTCCAACCCCGCGCTAAAACCTCCGCGGGTGATGATGAGGCGATTTTACGCCGGGGTTCTGCTGGGCCTGTTAATCTTGGTTGGGTTATTTTTGGGGGCGCGTGCTGGGCGGCGGGCCTGGGCCAGGGGAGCTGCCGTGCGTATGGCTGAGGCTGAGTTGGGCCATAGCGTGCCGGCCTTCCGAGGCATCCGTCTTGAGCGCGTCAAGAAGCCCGGCTCAGAGCCCCCGATGGCCGACCTTTACGACTCCTCCGGCATTCTCCTGGGCACCGTCACTGTGCATTCCCCCACTCATATAGCCGTGAGCCTCACCGGCGGAGACTGGCGCTACCGGCCCGCCTCAAACGCCGAAGTGGAGCGCCTAATTGGCGAGCCGCCCCCGGCCACTGACGCCAACCTGGCCCGCATCGCCCGCCACTGTGTAGGCGGCCTGTTACGTCTCTGGCCCAACCTGCCACCCCGCTCTGTCCGCGTGGACAAGATCGAAGCTATGACCTCTCTTGCCGACCGTGCCACCACCAGCTTCGGCATCGCCTTTCAGGGCCGTGACCTTGGCGTGGCGATTGAGGTGGACATGCGCTCCCGCCGCGTGCTGTTCGTCGAGCTCCATACTAATAAGCCTTGACGCAAGGGCTTGTGGTGCGCCGCGTTGAAATGCTCCCGAGGCGTCGCTTAGAATCAGCCGCCCGTGTCGGCTATCTTGCCGGCTGACGGTGTCTGCGGGCTTCTCCCGGGCACAGACGATGAGCACTCCTGAAGCCATCCAGCCTCAGGCTACCGTCGCTGCACCGGCGACGGGGTCTTTGCGCTACCGCTCCGGTCTGACGTGGCGCAGCCTCCTTGTCGGCCTCCTGCTCATTCCGCCCAACGTTTACTGGGTCGAGCAGATGGAAATCATGCGCTACTCGGCCCATCCCACGACCGTGTCGCTGTTTTTCAACGCTGTTTTCATCCTCCTGGTCCTTTCGGGCCTCAACCTGCTCCTACGCCGCCTCTCGCCCCGCCTCGCCCTGACACCCGCCGAGCTGCTGATGATCTACTCCATGATGTGCATTTCCTCATGCGTCTGCGGCCACGATGGCATCCAGGTGCTCATGCCGATTTTTTCGTGGTCCTTCTGGATGGCTACGCCTGAGAACAAATGGAATGACCTGTTCAATCCCCACCTGCCCAAATGGCTGACGGTTCAGGATATGTCCGTGCTGCGGGGCTTCTATGAGGGCGGGGAGACACTGTACCGGACAGAAGTCTTGGCTGCCTGGGCGATACCGCTGCTAATGTGGGGGCTTTTCTATTTTGCGCTGCTTCTGGTCATGCTG
>Ga0315298_1005133_pt1 | contig 18903 bp, 16 predicted proteins | sample WHS_1_MG_FD_203077 | JGI IMG/M metagenome (GOLD analysis project Ga0315298, IMG submission 203077) | Extremophilic microbial mat communities from Washburn Hot Springs, YNP, Wyoming, USA - WHS_1_MG | ecosystem: Environmental > Aquatic > Thermal springs > Hot (42-90C) | place: USA: Wyoming...
ACCGCCGTCGCCGTCAACCCCGACGACGAACGCTACCGCCACCTCATCGGCCGGCAGGTCCGCGTGCCGATCGCCGAGCGATTGATTCCGATCATTGCCGACAGCTACGTGGATGCCGCCTTCGGCTCCGGCTGCGTCAAGATCACCCCGGCGCACGACTTCAACGACTACGAGATCGGCCTGCGCCACCAGCTGGCGCAGATCAACGTGTTTACCCCGCGGGCCGAACTGAACGAGAACGCCCCGCAGCGACTGCGCGGTCTTGAGCGCACCGAGGCACGCCGCCGCGTGCTCGGGGAGCTCGAGGCTGCCGGCCTGATCGAGCGCACCGAGGAGCACAAGATGATGGTGCCGCGCGGGGACCGCAGCGGCGCGGTGCTCGAGCCGTACCTCACCGATCAGTGGTACGTGAAGATCGCCCCGCTCGCCGCGCCTGCCATCGAGGCCGTCGAGAGCGGCCGGACCCGCTTCATCCCCGAGAACTGGGCGAAGACCTACTTCGAGTGGATGCGCAACATCAAGGACTGGTGCATCAGCCGTCAGCTGTGGTGGGGGCACCGCATCCCGGCCTGGTACGACGAACAAGGCACCGTCTACGTCGGGCACAGCGAGGAGGACGTTCGGGCCCGCCACGGACTCGCCGCCGAAACGACGCTGCGTCAGGACCCGGACGTGCTCGACACGTGGTTCTCCTCGGCGCTGTGGCCGTTCTCGACGCTCGGCTGGCCGCAGCGCACGCCGGAGCTGTCGCGCTACTACCCGACCGCCGTGCTGCTCACCGGCTTTGACATCATCTTCTTCTGGGTCGCGCGGATGATGATGATGGGCCTGAAGTTCATGGGCGACGTGCCGTTTCGCGACGTGTACATCCACGGCCTGATCCGCGACGAGTCCGGCGAGAAGATGTCCAAGTCCAAAGGCAATGTCATCGACCCGCTCGACATCGTCGACGGCATCGAGTTGCCGGCGTTGCTCGAGAAGCGCACGAGCGGATTGATGCAGCCGCAGAAGCGGCCGGCCATCGAGAAGGCCACGCGCAAGCAGTTCCCGGAGGGAATTCCCGCGCACGGCACCGACGCGCTGCGCTTCACCTTCGCCGCGCTCGCCTCCCCGAGCCGCGACATCCGCTTCGATCTGGCGCGCGTCGCCGGCTACCGCAACTTCTGCAACAAGCTGTGGAACGCCGCGCGCTTCGTCACGCTCATGTGCGAGCAGGATGACATGCAGGCCGAGGCGAGCTTCTCGGTCGCCGATCGCTGGATCCGCTCGCGCTTCGGGCGCGCGCTCGCGACGGTCGAAAAGGCGCTCGCCGAGTACCGCTTCGACTACGCCGCCAACGCACTGTACGAGTTCACCTGGTACGAGTACTGCGACTGGTACCTGGAGCTGACCAAACCGGTGCTGCAGGCCGAGAGCGCCGACGTCGCCGCACAGCGCGGTACACGGCGAACGCTCGCGCAAGTCCTCGAGGCGCTGCAGCGTGCCCTGCACCCGATCATGCCGTTCATCACCGAGGAGATCTGGCAGCGCGCCGCACCGCTCGCCGGCCGCACCGGCGAGACGGTCATGCTCGCGCCCTATCCGTTGCCGGAACAGTTCCCGACGGACGAGGCGAGCGAGCGCGAGGTCGGCTGGATCCAGGCGTTCGTGCTCGCGGTGCGGCAGATCCGCGGCGAGATGAACATCGCGCCCTCACGGCGCATCCCGGTGCTGCTGAAAGGCGCCTGCGAGCAGGACCGGATTTACCTCGAACGCCATCGCCCCTACCTCGAGCGCCTCGCAGGCGTCGACTCCGCGCAGGTGCTCGCGGTCGATGAGCCGGCGCCGCAGTCCGCGACTGCGCTGGTCGGGGAGCTGACGTTGCTCGTGCCGATGGAAGGGCTGATCGACGCGGCTGCCGAGGCCGAGCGGCTCGAGAAGCTCCTCGCCCGCGCCGAGGGCGACCTCGGCAAGGTGCGCGCCCGGCTCGCCAACGAGAGTTTCGTCAGCAATGCGCCGCCGGCCGTGGTCAGCGCCGAGCGCGAGCGCATCGCGGAACTGGAACGCACCGTCGCGGGACTCGGCGCCCAGCTCGAGCGAGTCCGCTCCATGCTGCGCGCGGGCTAGAACGGATAGTCGATACCGGTGAACACGGCGGCGCCCTCGCCGCCGTAGCCGACGTCGAGATACCCGACGATGAACGGGGCCGCGATGCCCCGCACACCGACGCCGAGCACGTTGTGCAAGCGCCCGATCGGGAACGTTGAGCCGTGCTCGAACACCCGGCCCGCGTCGTAGAACGGTGCGACCTGCAGCGTCAGGTGCGTGCCGAAGGCATTGAACGCTGCCACCTGCCGGCGCACCTCGAGATTGACCACGAATGAGTTGCGCCCGTAGAAGCGCGAGTCTCCGAAGCATGTGCGAGAGTCCCGGCGCCAGCAGCCGAAACAGCGCCAGCTGACGCGCCACGCGCGCGCGGCGCGGATCGCAGCGCGCAGAGCGTCTCTCGAGCGGAAACGGATAGAGCATCTGCCAGCTGCGCGGCGCGACGTTGTTCGCATCGAGCGCGAGCAGCGAGTGCAGGAACGTCGAACCGCTGCGCGGCAGCCCGGTGATGAAGATCGGCCGGCCGATCGGCCGCTGCACGATACTGCCGTCGGACTCCTCGGCAACGTCCATGCGCAGCAGATTGTGCAGACAGCGCAGCACGTCGAATCGCGCCGCAACGTGCCCGAACACGCTCAGCTGCGCCTGGCTGTGCAGCGCACTCAGCAATTGCTCGAGCGCCGCCTCGACCGTCGGATCGGACAAACGCTCGCGCGACAGTTCGCGCAGCGCGCGCTCGATGAGTGCGTGCGCCTGAAGCGGCAGAACCCACCGCAGCGCCCGCACCGCCTGACGTTGCAAAGCAGCCATGTGCACCTCGCTTCCTCATCGCCCCTGCGAGAGGGCAATGTCGAGTGCATGAGGTGATGGGCCGCCCCGGCGATGCCGTACGCCCGCTGCGCATCCCGGTCGCCCCGGTGAGCGCCGCGGCATCGCGCCCGACATGCACTTCAGGGCGACACGGTGCCGCCGATGCGTGCGTCCGGGAAATAAGTAGTTTCACGCAGCCGAGGCCGCGCGAGACGACAACACGAACAGTCAGGACAGGCATCAAGCAGCGGCGCGAACGCGCCGCTGCTCTACAGTGCGTGCTCGCGGGTTTCGCGAAAGACGATGTCGGGCCAGCGCTCCCGGGTCAGCTCGAGGTTGACCCGGGACGGCGCCAGGTACACCGGCGCGTCGCTGTGATCGACGGCGAGGTTCTCGTAGGCGCGCGTGCGAAACTCCTCGAGCTTGCGCGCATCGTCACAGACGATCCAGCGGGCCGTGTAGACGTTGACCGGCTCGAACACGCAGCTGACTCCGTACTCGTCCTGCAGGCGGAAGGCGACCACCTCGAACTGCAGCGGTCCGACCGCCCCGAGGATCAGATCATTGTTGCGCAGCGGCTTGAACAGCTGGGTCGCACCCTCCTCGCACAGCTGCGCCAGCCCCTTCTGCAGCGCCTTCATCTTCAGCGGATCCTTCAGCACCGCGCGGCGGAAGATTTCCGGGGCGAAGTTCGGCACTCCGGTGAACACCAGCCGCTCGCCTTCGGTGAACGTATCGCCGATGTTGATCGTGCCGTGGTTGTGCAGGCCGATGATGTCCCCGGCGAAGGCCTCCTCGGCATGCTCGCGTTCGGCCGCCATGAACGTGAGCGCATCGGAGATGCGCACCTCCTTGCCGAGCCGCACGTGATGCAGGCGCATGCCGCGGCTGTAGCGGCCCGAGCACAGCCGCATGAAGGCGATGCGGTCGCGATGCCCCGGATCCATGTTCGCCTGGATCTTGAAGACGAAGCCGGTGAGGGCCGGCTCGATCGGCTCGACCGTCCGCTCGCGCGCCACGCGCGGCAGCGGTCCCGGTGCGTGGCGGGTGAACGAGGCGAGCAACTCCTCGACGCCGAAATTATTGATCGCCGAGCCGAAGAACACCGGTGTCTGCCGTCCGGCGCGATACGCCTCGGGATCGAACGGCTCGGTCGCGCCGCGCACCAGCTCGATCTCCTCGCGCACCGCGGCGACCTCGGCACCGAGAAACTCCTCGGCCGCCGCGCTCGAGAGTCCCTCGATCACCTGGTTCTCGCCCATGCGGCCGCGCTCGGCGGCGTTGTAGACGTACAGCCGATCCTCGAGCAGGTGGTAGATGCCGCGCAGCGCCCGTCCCATGCCGATCGGCCAGGTCACCGGTGCGGTGCGGATGGCGAGCACGCGCTCGATCTCATCGAGCAGCTCGATCGGGGCGCGACCCTCGCGGTCGAGTTTGTTGATGAAGGTCATGATCGGCGTGTCGCGCATGCGACACACCTCCATCAGCTTGATGGTGCGCTGCTCGACGCCCTTGGCGCAGTCGATCACCATCAACGCCGAGTCGACCGCGGTCAGCGTGCGATAGGTGTCCTCGGAGAAATCCTCGTGGCCCGGCGTATCGAGCAGGTTCACGATGCACTGCCCGTACGGGAACTGCATCACCGAGGAGGTCACCGAGATGCCGCGCTGCTGCTCAAGGCGCATCCAGTCCGAGGTGGCATGGCGGTCGGCCTTGCGGCCCTTGACGGTACCGGCCATCTGGATCGCCCCGCCGAACAGCAGCAGCTTCTCGGTGAGCGTCGTTTTACCGGCATCCGGGTGGGAAATGATAGCAAAGGTCCTTCGACGCTTGACTTCATTGGAGATTAGTTCGTTCGACATCTTCTGTTCCTAGGTCTATGTACTCACCCATGTGCTCATTCCGCAAGGTGGTCATAGCGTCCTCTATCCAGGTCTGGCTACCCGTGCCGGACGGCGTCAGGGACGGGTGGCGCTTGATGCTGCGAGGGGTCCACTCGGGTACTTCCCTGCGCGCAGATCCTTAACGACATTGTCCGCGATGCTCCTGCACAGGCACTCAGTCAAACCCGTCGAGGCGCTCTCTACAGATGCCAAGCACCCTGGCAGCGGCAGCCTCTGCGTTCGGCTGGTGGAGACACTCCGAGGGGACCTGCAAACCCTCAAGAGCCTTGGCGAAGGCCCGAAGGACCTCATTCATCGTCTCGTTTGCATCGCCTGCACGCAGTCCCGCAAGCGTTGCTGCGGCCACGAAATCTGCTCTTCGCAGGCGCTCGTCATTCCCGTTCAGCTTGAGCGCCATGTGATCGTGCTCAAGACGCGGAAAGACTCTTGTGGTCAACGTGTCGTAGACAGGGGCGAGTCGCACGGACGAGAAGGCCTTCTCCCCGAGACGCGCCGTTTTCAGTACAGCCATGTTCTTGAGGTGCATGTCGCCATCGGCGATCAGCCAGGCCAAGAGAGTCCGCTTGAGGAGCGTACGCAGGTCGCTCTCAGGGTCCGTCGAGAGAGGCCGGATCGCGCGCGCGACGCGTTCGATGGTGCCCGTGTACTTGTCCTTTGGTGCGAGATCGAGCACCGAGCACATGTCTTCAATGGCAAGCATGCTGTCGTCCTTCGCGTGGGTCCGAACGTCGAAGCGTTCGACGATCAGGGCCGGTGGCAGGCCGTCTGGCATCAGTACCAACGCGTTCGCCGGGACTTCCAGTCCGACGCCCGCAGCGAGGGCGAGGCCGATCCATTCGACGAGGGGCAACGTCTCGAAGCCGCTGGTTCCGGCGGGTTTGAGGATATGGGTGAACGGCAGGCCGGTCGCTGGCAGCAGGACGCCCTCCAGGGAGAGGTTCATCGGGGCCTTGATCTGGACACCTGAAAGGCGCGGCGTCTCCGCACTCTCGAAGAGCTGCGCGAGCCGGTGCTCGAAATCATTGTCGATCGGGCCTCGTCCCGGCCCGGCGTAGGTGCCGGTGAAGACCCCGTCGCGGGTGAAAGCCTCAAGGCGTGCGGCAAGCATGTCGCTGGGAAGGCGGGCAAGGTCCGCCCTCTTCTCGGCGATGGTGATGTTGGATATGTAACGTTTTCCGCTCCGCAGCGACGCGCGGTCGTCCGGGTCCTTGAGCACGGATTCGAGCCACCCTTCGGGCAGCAGCGAGACGATGAACGGGGGGAGCCTCCCGGGCGTGGTCTGGCGAATGAGCGGCGGCAGGACTGGCCCGCCCTTTACGGCAGTCCATCGCCACTCAAAGCCATCGTGCGCGAGCTCGCCGAGCGGATTGTCGTGCCAGGCAACGGTGAGCTCGAAGGCGGCTTCATTGCGCATGACAGCGGCGGGTGCACGGCGCAGCAGGAATTTCTCTGCGCCTTCCCCTTCCCGATACCACTCATTTTCGCGGGCAAGCATCCAAACGGCGTCGGCAGCAGCATTGGGGTTGCCGTACTCCTGAACCAAGCGTTCGGCTATGGCCTCGCGCATGCCTGTGTCGATCGAGGCCGCGTGCTCGCTGCGCAGGCGAAAGGCTTCGAGGAACCGCTGCCGGAGCGCCGAGACAACAACCGGGAACTCGCCCATGCTGTCGGCGACGACCGCTGATGCGGTTGAGGGCTTATCGGGCGCCTTGTTCTGTACGATCTCCAGCCCCCGGATGCGGGTCCGCTGGATACGGTGTCCGGTCAGGTAGAGGCGTCCGTCTGAGGTCGGGCCCAGCAGGATTGCGCTTGCCGCCGACAGATAGGCCCTGGGATAGAGATACCGGGCGATCCGCACAGCATGGCTGAGCACGACCTGGTCGATGTCATCCCCCGCATCGACATAGATTCCCCGCATGAGCTGGACGAGCTTGCCGGTCTCGGCAAGGTAGTGGCTGCGGGTCTTGTCGATCGTCTCACCGACGAGGCGGAGGGGCATGAATTCTAACTTTCCCGTACTTCAGATACGGAAACGTTAGCATCGTCGAGGAGGTTTTTGCAAGAAAAATTCTAACTTTTGCGGATTTGAGATACGGAAAAGTGAGGCTTGCTCTGGGCGCGCCTTGCCCGTCCCGTACGCAGAAACCGAGGGGTTTGAAGGGTCTACGCTTACGCCCTGAGGGTCTGAGGGCGAGCCTTCCGGCGGCCTGCGGTGCCCCTGTTCATGAGCGCAGACACCGGAGCGTTCGCCTACGAAGGCTTCCGCCGAGTCGGCAATACACCCTGAGTTCAGCTCGGCCCGGGGCGTCAGGCGCGGTCCGCGCGCAGGGTCAATTTCAATACGCAGGCGTCTTCGCGGCCGTTGACCGCCTGATAGTAACCGCGGCGCATGCCGATCTGCTGGAAGCCGAGCGAGTGGTATAGCGCGAGCGCCGCGCAGTTCGATGGGCGCACTTCGAGGAAGGCATCCAGCATGCCGGCGGCCGCGCCATGCGCGAGCAGATGCTCGAGCATGTGCCGGCCGTGGCCGCGGCCGCGATGCTCCTCGGCAATGCACAGGTTGAGCACGTGCATCTCGCCCGCCCCGAGGCTCATCACGCCGTAACCTGCGACCCGCTCGGCGAGCATCAGTACGCGGCAGACGTACCCGACGCGCAGGCAGTCGCGGAAAATGCCCGCCGTCCAGGGGAAGGTGTAGGCCGCCCGCTCGATGGCGAAAACCTCCGCGACGTCCCCGCCGCACATCGGGCGGATCGAGGCCGGCGGCATCGACTTCAGCAGTTCAGGAGCGGTGGCCATCGTTCGGTTCTGGGTCGCGCAGCTGCGTGAACAGGCTGCGCGCGAACTGCAGATCTTCCCATGCCTTGCGTTTCTCGGCAGGTGCGCGCAGCAGATAGGCCGGATGATACGTCACGACGAGCGGCACGTTGTACTCGCCGAACGAGTGCGCCCGGCCGCGCAGCCGCCCGAGCGGCGCATCGGTGCCGAGCAGTGTCTGCGCCGCGATGCGCCCGACGGCCAGCAGCAGCTTCGGGCGCACCAGCGCGATCTGCCGATGCAGGTAGGGAAGGCAGGCGGCGATTTCCTCCGGCCGCGGGTCGCGGTTGCCGGGCGGGCGGCTCTTGAGGATATTGGCGATGTACACGTTCGTTTCGCGGCCGAGCCCGATCGCGCGCAGCATCGCATCGAGCAGCTGCCCGGCACGGCCGACGAACGGCTCGCCGCGGCGGTCTTCCTCGGCGCCCGGCGCCTCGCCGATCACCATCCACTCGGCCCGCCGATCGCCGACGCCGAACACCGCTTGCGTGCGGGTCTGGTGCGGCGCGCAAGCGGTGCAGGTTCGGACCTGCTCAAGCAGCTGCTCCCACGCCTCGGCCACCCCCGCCGTGCCCGGGCGCTCGGGTGCGGATCCGGCGGCGACACTCGGTGGCGGCTCGACGGACTTCGGCTCGAGCGCCGCCGGCGCGAGCTCGGACGGGACCTCAGCCGTTGCATTCCCTGCGGGCACGGCCCGCGGCACCCAGCAGTCGATGCCGAGTGCCTCGAGGTACTCGGCGCGGCGCGCCCCGCCGCTCATGAATGCGGTCGCTCCTGCGGGAGCCGACGCCGGCGGCGCAGGCGCCGCCAGAGCCACTGCAGGGGCGCGGAGACCGCGTAGCCGCCGAACATGACGAGCAGGATCAGCGGCGGATCGCTCGCGATCAGCACGAACGCCAGCGGGACGAACAGCAGGAAGATGAAGCGGATCGGCCCATCGAAATCGATGGTCTTGAAGCTGTAGAAGCTGAACCGGCTGACCATGAGCGCCCCGGCGAGCGCCGTCACGGTGAAGGCCACGATCAAGCCCGTCAGGCCCGGCTCTCGCCACTGGCTCGAGACCCACACGAAGCCAGCCACCGTGGCCGCGGCCGACGGGCTGGGCAGCCCCTCGAAGAAGCGCTTATCGACGCTGGCGGTGCGCACATTGAAGCGGGCCAGGCGAAGCGCCGCCGCCGCGGCATAGAAGAAGCACGCCAGCCAGCCGAACCGGCCCCAGGCGCGCCCGTACTCCGCGATACGCACCACGCCCCACTGGTAGGCGACGATGGCCGGCGCGACGCCGAAGGAGACCATGTCCGAGAGGCTGTCATATTCCTTGCCGAACGCGCTCTCGGTCCGCGTCAGGCGCGCCATGCGCCCGTCGAGCGAGTCGAACACCATCGCGATGAACACGGCCATGCCGGCCTGGGCAAAGTGCTTGTCGATGGCCGCGACGATGGCGTAGAAGCCGGAAAACAGGCTGGCGGTGGTCAACAGGTTCGGCAGCAGGTAAAAGCCCCGCCGCGGCCGGCGCAGCGCGTGCGCTTCGGGCACGGGGTCATCGCTGTCGGGACGTGGATTCTCGGACATGGCGCGGGCGGACTCGGGCTGGCCTTTCGGGGAGTTTACCGGCACATCTTATCAGCTTGGGCCCAGCTGTTATGATGAGGGCTTACCCCGAGGCCAAGATCCCTGTCATGAGACTCTCGCACTATCCGATCCAAACCACCAAAGAAACCCCCGCCGAAGCGGAGATCGTCAGCCACCAGCTGATGCTGCGCGCCGGGCTCATCCGCCGGCTCGCCGCGGGTCTGTACAGCTGGCTGCCGATGGGCCTGCGCACGCTGCGCAAGGCCGAGGCCATCATTCGCGAGGAGATGAACCGCGCCGGGGCGTTCGAGGTGCTGATGCCGGTAGTACAGCCGGCCGAGCTGTGGCAGGAGTCGGGCCGCTGGGGGAAATACGGACCGGAGCTGCTGCGCCTGAAGGACCGCCATCAGCGGGATTTCGTGGCTGGACCGACCCACGAGGAGGTCATCACGGACATCGCGCGGCGGGAACTGAAGAGCTACCGGCAGCTGCCGGTGAACTTCTACCAGGTGCAGACCAAGTTCCGCGACGAGATCCGCCCGCGGTTCGGGGTCATGCGGGCGCGCGAGTTCGTCATGAAGGACGCCTATTCGTTCCATGCCGACGAGCCGTCCCTGCAGGCCGGCTACCGGCTCATGCACGAGACCTACACGCGCATCTTCACGCGCATGGGGCTCGATTTCCGCGCCGTGCGCGCCGACTCCGGCCCGATCGGCGGGGACGTCTCGCAGGAATTCCATGTCCTGGCCTCCTCCGGCGAGGACGCCATCGTGTTCTCGGATGCCGACGGCTACGCCGCCAACATGGAGGCAGCCGAGGCGCTCGCCCCAGCCGGGGAACGCCCCGGCCCCGGTGCGCCGCTGCAGAAGGTGCCGACCCCCGGAGCCAAGACCATCGAGGCCATCGCCAAGCTGCTCGGTGTGCCGCCGCAGCACTGCCTGAAGACGCTGCTGGTCGAAGGCGACGGCGACGGCGATGCGGCGGTCGTGGCGCTCGTGATCCGCGGCGATCATGAACTGAACGCCACCAAGGCGCAGCACCTGCCGGGCGTCGCCGCCCCGCTGCGCATGGCCGGCGCCGAGCGGATCCACCAGGCCACGGGCGCGGAAGCCGGCTTCATCGGTCCGGTGGGCCTGAAGTGCCGCATTTACGCCGATCACAGCGCGCTCGCCGTGGCGGACTTCGTCTGCGGTGCCAACGAGAAGGACATGCACCTGACGGGCGTGAACTGGGACCGCGACATACAGGGCTACGTGGCCGCCGACCTGCGCAACGTGGTCGAAGGCGACCCGAGCCCGAGCGGTCAGGGACGGCTGAAGCTCGCCCGCGGCATCGAGGTGGGTCACATCTTCCAGCTCGGCCGCAAATACAGCGATGCGCTCAAGGCGCTGGTGCTCGATGAGTCCGGCCGGGAAGTGACCCTGCTGATGGGCTGCTATGGCATCGGCGTGACGCGCGTCGTGGCAGCGGCGATCGAACAGAATCACGATGAGCGCGGCATCATCTGGCCGGAGCCGCTCGCCCCGTTCCAGGTGGTCCTGGTGAGCCTCGGGGCGCAAAAGGCCCCGCAGGTGCGCGAGGCGGCCGATCGGCTCTACGGGGAGCTCACGGCCGCCGGCATCGAGGTGCTGTACGACGACCGCGACGCGCGCCCCGGGGTGAAATTCGCCGATGCGGAGCTGCTGGGCATTCCGCACCGGCTGGTGGTGGCCGAACGGGGCCTTGCGGCCGGCCGCCTGGAGTACCGGCATCGACGCGAGAGCGAGAGTGTGGAATTCCCGGCCGATGAGGCCCTCAGCTTCCTGCGTGCGCGGATCGGCCGCTAGGGCCGCAGCAGCGCTGCTTATCGGGCTCGCGCTCGCGTTCGGCCCGCGGGCCGAGGCGCGCGGGCAGCGCGATCCGGCGCTGCGCCCGATCGTGCAGCACGCGATCCGGCGTGCGCAGTGCTTCATGAACCGCTACGACGCGGCGGTCTGGTACACGCTGATGGAGCCGCGCATGGCGCGCTTCGTGCGCAACCCCGCCGAGCGGCTGAAGATCCTGAAGCAGGTGTACTGCGTCACGCATCAGCCGGGGGCGGCGAAGGTGCCCCCGGGACTGGTGCTGGCGGTGATGCAGGTTGAGAGCGATTTCAACCGCTGGGCCGTCTCCGGGAGCGGTGCGGTCGGCCTGATGCAGGTGATGCCCTACTGGCCCGAGCGGCTCGGCATGAAGGGCTACGAGTTGGTACACGTCGCAGCCAACATCCGCATGGGCTGCGCCATTCTGCGCTATTACCTGTCGATCACCCACGATGACGTGCGCCTCGCGCTCGAGGAATACAACGGCAGCGTCGGGCGGCACTTCTATCCCGATCGCGTGCTGAGTGCCTGGGAGAACTGGAGCGGCGCCGATGATCTGGGCTTTCCGGTACGCACTGCGCGCACGGTCGCGGCCCGCCGTTGACGGCCGCGCGCGGCCGCGGCGCGAAATCCGGGGTTGCCAACACCGGCCAAGCCGTTCAAGCTTGGGCTCACCGGGATCCTGATCCGCTCCGCCAGGAGCCGACCGCCGCGAGCGGGTGATTCCCGGTCTGTTCGCGCCGAGCGCCCTGTCCATGAATTCGAGGCGCAGGACGACTGCGGTTGCGCTCTCGTGGGGGGCGCGTGATCGCAGCGAGCGTTGCGCGGCCCCAGGCGGGCTGGGGCGCGCTCAAACGACCGCACTGCGGTACCGCCACGAAATCTGGGAGAAGACGCATGACCGATCCCGCCGCCGCGCGGACCGACGTCACCGCCATCAACAAGATCAAGCGCCTCTCGTCGCAGGCCCTGCTCGCGGGCATGATCGGCAACATCCTCGAGTGGTACGACTTCGGCCTCTACGGCTATCTCGCTCCCGTGATCGGCGCGCATTTCTTTCCCTCCACGAACCCCATCGCCTCCCTGCTCGGCGCCTACGGCGGATTCGCCATCGGCTTCGCGGTGCGTCCGCTCGGCGGCGCAGTCCTCGGCCATATCGGCGATCGGGTCGGCCGCAAGGCCGTACTGATCACCTCGGTGGTACTGATGGGAGTGGCCACGAGCGCGATCGGCGTGCTGCCGACCTACCAACAGGTCGGCCTGTGGGCACCGGTGTTGCTGCTCGTGGTGCGCATCTTCCAGGGCTTCTCCGTGGGCGGGGAATTCACCGGTTCGGTGTCGTATCTGATCGAGACTTCGCCGCGCCACCGGCGCGGCATCGCCGGCAGTTTCGCCAACATCGGCTCGACCGGCGGCTACCTGCTCGCCGCCGCGGCGGCGACGGGCACCGTGCTGCTCTCGGCGCACGATCCGCACCTGCACTGGGCGTGGCGCGTCCCCTTTCTCGCCGGCGGCATCATCGCGGTCCTGGCGTACTGGATACGCGCGAATCTCAGCCACCGCGGCTACGAGCCCGACCCGACCGACGACGACGAACCACGCGAGCTGCCGATCAAACAGGCCTTCACCCAGGCGCCGCGCGCGATGGTGCTCGCCATCGTATTCACGTGGGGATACGGGGTCGCCGACTACCTGACCCTGGTGTTCCTGCCGACCTTCGCCAGCAAGTTCGGACATTTGGCGAGCGGCAGCGCCCTCGCGATCAACACCATCGGAGAGGGAGTGGCGATCTGCGCGATTCCGATCGCGGGGTGGCTGACCGACCGCGTGCTGCGCCGGCGCACCATGCTGATCCTCGCGTTTACGCTGATCTTCTGCGCCGCAATCGGCTTTTTCGTGCTGGCCGGGCGCGGTGCGCCGGTCGCGTTCGCGCTCGCGCAATTCGGCTTCGCGATTTTCCTCGGCATGATCATGGGCAGCGCCCCGGCGATGCTCGCCGAGCAGTTCCCCTCGGAGTTCCGTCTCTCGGGTTACTCGCTCTCGTTCAATGTCGGGCTCGGGTTCGGCGGTGGCACGGCGCCGCTGATCGCCACCGCGCTGATCGGCGCGAGCGGGCTCGGCCTGGCAGCGGCCGGCTACCTGATGCTCGGGGCACTGCTGTCGATCGGGGCGCTGGCGTTGATGCCGGACCGCAGCCGCGAGCCACTGCTGTGAAGCGCGACCCAGGCGCGCCCTACGCGGTGTGAAAGCCCTGCGGCGGATCGCCGCTCGCCGCTGACAGGTGGCGCGGTAGAACACTCCCTGCACGCGGCCGGACACCAGACACTTCTTGCACAGCATCGATTCAATATACCCTAGTGCAACCTTGGGCCGGATCGCAGCGCCGATGACCGAAATCCTCGTCCTCTACTACTCCCGTGGCGGTGCCACCGCAGAACTCGCCCGCCAGGCCTGCCGCGGCATCGAGACCGTGCCCGGAGCGAGCGCCAAGTTGCGCACCGTTGCGCCGGTGAGCGCCGAGAACGAGGGCCCGGTGCGGGCGGTGCCGGCGAGCGGCGCGCCGTACGCGACGCTCGAGGACCTGCGCTCGGCCGGCGGTCTGCTGCTCGGCAGCCCGACCCGCTTCGGCAACATGGCTGCGGCCCTGAAGTACTTTCTGGACGGCACGGGAAGCTTGTGGCTCTCCGGAGCGCTCGCCGGCAAGCCGGCCGGGGTATTCACCTCGACCCAGACCCAGCACGGCGGTCAGGAATCGACCCTGTTGTCGATGATGCTGCCCCTGCTGCATCACGGCATGTACCTGGTCGGCCTGCCGTACACGGAACCGGCGCTGCAGCGCACCGCCGGCGGCGGCACACCCTACGGCGCCTCGCACGTCGCCGGCGCCGACAATGCCGCGCAGCTCGGCGCCGAGGAGCGCGAGCTCGCCCAGGCGCTCGGCCGGCGGGTCGCCTCACTCGCGGTGCGCTTGGCCGGCGCGCCGCGCGAGTGAGGCCAGGGGCGCCCCTCAGGGTCGGCCGGGACGCGCCAGAACCTCGCGGATGAACGGCACCGTCAGGCGCCGCTGCGCCGCGAGCGCCGCCTCGTCGAGCGTATCGAGCAGCGCATAGAGCTGTCCCATGTCGCGCGGGAACCGCCGCTGCAGCCAGCGCGAGGTGTCCTCCGGAAGCTCCAGACCGCGCAGCCGGGCACGCAGCCTGAGCGCCTCCTGCTGCTCGGCCTCATCGAGCGCGCGCAATTGGAAGACCGCGGCGGCGCCGCAGCGTGAACCGAGATCGGCCAGCGCCCAGCGCAGCAGCGCCGGCGGCCGATCGGCAGCGAGCACCAGCGTGGCGCCGGACTCCGCCACCTCGCGCACCAGCGTAAAGAGCGCCCGCTCCCACTCCAGATGCCCGAGCACCGCATCGAGATCGTCGATCGCCAGACACTCGAGCTGCGGCAGCCCGGCGAGCACCTCCACACCGAGCTGCGCCAATTCGCCGAGCGGTACGTAGGCGGTGCGCCGGGCACTGCCCGCGGCGGCGCAGATCGCCTGCAGCAGATGCGTCTTGCCCGACCCTGCGGGGCCGCAGAACCAACTGACCCCGGGCTCCCCCAGGGCCGCACGGCGCGCATGCTCGAGCGCCTCGGCATTGCGTGCCGGCAGAAAGCTCTCGAATACGGCGCGATCGGCGAGGCGTACCCCGAGTGGCAGTTGCTGCATCGTCATGGGTCAGGCCATCCGGTGCGGAGCGTTCCAGGCGCGGCGCGTAAACGTTGACAGATAGTCAAAGCCCGACAACGCCGTGGTGAGTAAGACGATGAGCGCGAACGCACGCAGCTCGCCGGCGAGCGGCAGCCGCGAAGCCGCCACGAACATCACCCCGGCGAGATACAGCAACTGCGCGGCGGTGTTGATCTTGCTGATCACCGTCGGGCGGCCGTGCAGCGGACCGAACCAGACCCGGTAGATGAGCGCCCCGAGCGCAATCATGACGTCGCGGGCCACGGCTGCGGCGGTCACCCACCAGGGCACGAGGCCGAGCCAGGCCGACTCGACGAATACCACCACCAGCAGCAGCTTGTCGGCGGCCGGATCGAGCACCTTGCCGAGCTCCGAGACCCAGTTGAAGCGTTTGGCGAGAAATCCGTCGAGACCGTCGGAAACCGCCGCCACCACGAACAGTGCCAAGGCCAGCGCGTACCGCTGCGCGTGCAGCGCACTCGCCACCGGCCAGATCAACGCCAGCCGGATCAGACAGATCAGGTTGGGTATGTGGCGCACGACTCAGGGCGAAGGCGCCGCCGGAGCAGAAGTTGCCGGTGGCGGCACTGCCGCCGGCGCCGGGGCGCTGCCCGGAGTCGGGTTCGCGGGGGCCGGGTTTGGCGGCGCAGGCGGCGGCGGCACGTACTGGTAGGTGAGCATGCCGTCCGAGGCCTGACGCTTCAGGCGCGGCGACCACGCGAGTGTACGGCGCAGGCCGTCGGCTCCGCCGCGCGCCCAGAGTTCGAACTCCACCGTGCTGCCGTCGATTTCGCGAACGGTGCTCTGGTGCACGCCCGGCACCGCCGCGAGCATCGTCTCCGCCTGGGCATAGTCCGCGAGCGTCCGCAGGCCCACGATGCGCACCGGCGTCTCGGTGACCCCGCCGCCCGCGGTGGCCTGCAGCGGCGGCGCCAGCCATTGGACCGTCTGATCAATCCCCGCGGTCACCGAGCCGGTGAACTGGCGCGTGACGAAGGGGGTGACGAGCGTCCAGTGCCAGGTGTCGGGCACCGGGGGGGGCGCGTCGCCCGCGCCAGCCGCCGCCGGGGCTGACGAAGCTGCGGGGGTCACCGGCGCACTCTGCGCGGGGGCCGCCGCCGTGACGTCCCGGCCGATGAGCAGCTGTTCGGCGCCGAAGTTGTGCGCCATCGAGAGCAGTGCCGAGGACGGCAGCAGCTGCCCGTCCGCCGCACGCACGGTCAACGGGACGATGCTGATCGGCAGTCCGCGCAACTCGGCGGCCTGCTGCACCGAGGAACTGTCTTCGGCCTGCTGGGTCTGCGCCGGCGGGGGGCTCAGCACGACGAGCGTGAAGGGACGATCGGCGTTCCAGAGATTACGTCCGGCAGCGCGGATCGCCTGCTCGAGCGGACGGGCCTGGAAGGTGACCAGCAGCGTTCCCGTCGGTCCCTGCTGATAGCCCTGCACGTACTGCGCCGCGTTGGCCGCGAGCGCCGCGAGTTGCGGATCCTGCGCCGCCGCGGTATGACCCGTCGCCCGCACCAGGACAGCCTGCAGCGCCTGGGTCAGCGCGGCGGGCGTCTGCGCCGCCGTATTGACGGTAAACACCGGTACTTCGCGGCTCGCGAGGCACACCGCCGGCAGAGCCGCGCAGCTCAGCAGCGTCAACAGGCGCCCTATGCGGCGCGATGCGGTGATCATGCGAACGAGCCTTCGATCCTGGTGTTTGTACCGCGCCACGGCGCCGGACGGAATGTACAATACCATATGCGAACCGGCCGCACGGCGGCAGCCCCCAGCCTCGGAAAGACCACTGCATGACTGACCCGAAAGTCTCGCGCGGCATGACTTACCGCGACGCTGGCGTCGACATCGACGCCGGCGACGAGCTCGTCGAACGCATCAAACCGCATGTTGCGCGCACGCGCCGCCCTGAGGTCCTCGCCGGCGTCGGCGGGTTCGGAGCACAGGTGGAGATCCCGGCCGGTTATCGCAAACCCGTGCTGGTGTCCGGCACCGACGGCGTCGGCACCAAGCTGCGCCTGGCCATCGACACCGGCCGGCACGACACGATCGGCATCGATCTGGTTGCCATGTGCGTCAATGACGTGCTGGTGCAGGGCGCCGAACCGCTGTTCTTCCTCGATTACTACGCCACCGGAAAACTGCGCGTCGAGGTCGCCGAGGCGGTCGTACGCGGCATCGCCGAGGGCTGCGCGCAGGCCGGCTGCGCCCTGGTCGGGGGCGAGACCGCCGAAATGCCCGGCATGTACCACGGCGAAGATTACGATCTCGCTGGCTTTTGCGTCGGGGTGGTGGAGAAAGACGCCATCATCGACGGCCGCCACACCCGCCCCGGGGATGCCGTCATCGGCCTCAGCGCCTCAGGACCGCACTCGAACGGCTACTCGCTGATCCGCAAACTGCTGGCCGCCAGCGGTGCCGATGCACACACCATGCTCGACGGCCACCCGCTCCTCGAGCGGCTGCTCGCCCCGACGCGCATCTATGTCAAACCGCTGCTCGCGCTCGCGCGCGCAGTGCCGCTGCGGGCCATGGCCCACATCACCGGCGGCGGACTGACAGACAACATTCCGCGCGTGTTGCCCGATGGTCTGGAAGCGGTGCTGAAGCGGCGCAACTGGCCGCACGATCCGGTGTTCGACTGGCTGCAGCGCGCCGGCCGGATCGAGGCCACCGAGATGTACCGCACCTTCAACTGCGGCATCGGCATGGTGGTCATCGTGCCGGCCGGCCACGAAACCGCCGCGCTCGAGTTTCTCGCCGCACACGGCGAGCAGGCGCAGCTGATCGGGGAGATCCGCGCCGGCACGCGCGGCGTCGTCATCGAGTGAGCACCCGCGGTGCACTGCGGCTCGGGATATTGATCTCCGGCCGCGGCTCGAACATGGCGACGATCGCGCAGCAATGCCGCGCCGGGCGCCTCGGCGCCGAAGTCGCACTGGTCATTTCCGATCAGCCCGCCGCTGCGGGCCTGGAGACGGCCCGCGGCTTGGGGTTGGCGACCCGTGCGATCCCGTGGCCCGGAGCTGCGCGGCGCAGCGAGTTTGAACGGGAGGCCGCCGCAGCACTCGATGCGGCCGGCGTCGAACTCATCGTCCTCGCCGGCTTCATGCGCATCCTGTCGGGGCCGTTCGTGACCGCCCGCGCCGGCCGCATCCTCAACATTCATCCCTCGCTGCTGCCGAAGTTTCCGGGACTGCATACCCACCGGCGCGTGCTCGAGGCGGGCGAGCGCTCGCACGGCGCCACCGTGCATTACGTAACACCCGAACTCGACGGCGGCCCGCGGTTGCTGCAGTCTAGGATTGCCGTGCGGGCCGGGGAGAGCGAGGAGAGCCTCTCAGCGCGCGTTCAGGCGACCGAGCACATCATCTACCCGAAGGTGATCGGCTGGCGCGCCGAAGGACGGCTTCAGTGGCGCGAGGAGCGCCCGTGGCTCGACGGCGCGCCGCTGCTCACGCCGGTGGTCGAGGAATTCGATGCGTAAGAGAGTCTCGATGCGGCTGCAGATCCTGCCCTCAGCGCTCGCGCTGCTCGCAGCCCTGACGCTGGCGCACGCGGGCGGTCCGCCGGCCGCGCCCGCCGCCGTGAAGCCGCCGACCTTCGTCGCCACCTACTCGGTGGCCTGGCACGGCATCACCGCCGGACGCTCGACACTGACCCTCGCCCAGACCGGTCCGGACGAATACCGCTACAGCTCGGTCGATCGGGCGGGCGGGCTGTTCCATCTGTTCCTGCCCCACGACATCACCCAGGAGAGCCGCTTCCGGCTGGTGAACGGCGAGGTGCAGCCGCTGAGCTTCCGCTCCCAGGGGGGCGGTCCGCCCGAGGACGTGCATTTCGACTGGACGAGCGGTCGGGTGACCGGCACCGCCAAACACAAGCCGCTCGACCTGAAACTCGAACCCGGCACCCAGGACCCAGGCTCGGTGCAGATTGCCCTGATGCTGGGATTCCTCGCCGGCAAGCCGCCCGCGAGCTTCTGGATGCTCAACACGGACGTGATCAACCAGTTCGAGTTCATCCGGCAGGGCGAAGCCACCCTGCGCACTCCGCTCGGCGAACTGCACACCCTGCTCTACACCAGCCATCACCAGGGCGCACGGCGCACGACCTACATGTGGCTCGCGCCGTCGCTCGATTA
>Ga0315298_1005135_pt1 | contig 18891 bp, 13 predicted proteins | sample WHS_1_MG_FD_203077 | JGI IMG/M metagenome (GOLD analysis project Ga0315298, IMG submission 203077) | Extremophilic microbial mat communities from Washburn Hot Springs, YNP, Wyoming, USA - WHS_1_MG | ecosystem: Environmental > Aquatic > Thermal springs > Hot (42-90C) | place: USA: Wyoming...
CAGCTGCCTTCTTTTCCACATACTCTATCACTGAGGGGTAAGGTGTAAACCAGTAGCGTCCGCTTTCTGATGTGAAGTGAGGTAATCGGCTGACCATCTCCGCCAAAGCGTCTTTAATGTCTAGTGGCGTCATATCTTCCACAGTGAATGTTTCAGGTTCGTAAACTATTAATGCTATTTCTTTTGCATCTGGAAAGACTTTTAGGGGTTCTTTGAATGTTTCATATGTATAGGTTTTTAGGAAGACTGCTATAGCTATTTTATATGCCAGTTCACTCTTTGAGCATTCTATAACTGAACCTAGACGGCCTTCTTCTGAAACAATATCCCTAGATACAACGTCTCTGAATTCACTGTAATTTTGTGTGAGAACTCTTGTTCTTATACTATTGTCTTTTAGGTCTATATGCCATGGCATTATGAAACTTGCATCCTTTTTGAGATTCAAAATTCGTCTGACGACTCTTCTCGTTATCCTTATGACATCTCTTGTCTTTTCAAGATCTTTATTCCTCGTTACGAATTCCTGTAAAACTTCAATATATTTTGGATGAAATGGATATGTGTCTTTTGCCGTTGCTATTCTCCCCGTCTCCGTTGAATATTGCCAATCTGATTCTACTCCAAAAAGTTCTGGTAGTTCACGGTATTTCTTGTATAATTCATCTCTAGCTTTCCACGCTTCATTTTCTGGAATCTTCTTGAATATCCTCTTTTGAAGCACTTTTGCCACATCGTCCGGTGAAACCGGGGTGAATATTCTTGTCGATGCTCTGCTCAGATTTCTTAAGACTTTACTGGCATAACCTTTGAAAATATCTTCCTCCAACAACTGTCTTTGTCCTTCCACCTTTCTATATTCAGCTTGAACTGAAACCACCAAGACCGTTTTTGGAGTGTCTTCTATAGCTCTTGAGAGGAAATCTAGGAATAATAGGACCTTTTCTCCATAATCTTTAAGGTCAGGTGATTTATCCATGTTGAAGACATAATGAACTATTTCATCCATTAATATCAGAATTGGTTCTCTTGACTCAGACAATATGCTTTTTAGGAGGGTTACATCTGGGGCTGGAGCTTCCTCATTATCCAAGTGCTTTACTTTGCTATATGCACCAAGCTTATAGGCTAGCATCCCCCATATTGTTCTTATCGTGAACCCTTCAGCCTTATATGGTTCTTTTGGATGCGGTATTAGATCTGCTCTGCTTCCATCCATGACTATTATTACTGGTTTTCCAGCTTCAGCTATTTTTGCAGCCAATTGCTCATTTACCTCCTTTAATGTTTCTGGATTATTGAAAGCGTGATAGAGAGCTATCTGCGTGTGAGTTTTTCCTCCACCGAAAAGCGATGTTAAGAGATATATGGCGCCTCCCTTTCCATTTCTGAGGGTTTCAGCTATATCCTCTATGAGATCCTCCATGGATTTTGTTAAGTATGTTCTGCTGAAGAATTCCTTCGGATCTGAATATATAGGTTCCTCCCTTCCTTTTAGTACATCTCCAAGATCTGGAGCTGCTTTATCATCCAGCCTTACATCATATATATCTTCCCAAACTTCCATCAAACCATTTTTTATAAGAGTTAATATTCCCATTTCAACCACCCTTTCCAAAGAATAACTGTTTTTGTTGAGGTGATAAATAGTCTACTATCCTTCTACATAAACTCCACTCGGAATCTTCTTTCGGAAGTACCTTTGCCAAAATCTTTGCTAATGTTAATGCTTCTTCAACGTAAGAGGGGGATGCAACTCTCAGCTCTTCAAGTTTTAGCTTAAACTCCTCTCGAGAGCATGTTACCGCATAGTATTCAAGAGTATGAAGCGCGTCTACCGTACACCTTATTTGCGGTTTTTCAGGGTTTAAGCCTCTTACCTCCAAGACTTCAGCAATTTTTGAACGTTCATCAGATGGAGGTTCTATGAGTGTATATGCTTTTGCCTTAGCCACATTTGCACCTGGCTCCGTCTCGCCCTTAAGAATTCTCCACGATTTTATAGTCATGTTAAGGTCCAGGGAAGTACCTATAGAGAGTAGCCTCAGATCTGTACTTTCAAGCGTCTTTTTCTTCGCTCCAGGCAGAATAGACTTTACAAGTAAATAGAACATGGCATCTGGATTTTTAACCCCCTCATTTAACTCAGCTTTTATTGCAAGGGCTTTTGCTAATCCCAAATATGTTGCCGGGTAAATATAATCATCTATCAGAGTTTTTGTATCTATCTTTCCCATAACCCTTATCTCACGATATCTCGTAGCTACTGCAAGGGAGGCTGCAAGCGTCCCAATAACTAGGTCTCTACCTATGACGCCCATATCAATCAATTCTCTAGCCCTCTTGGCTGATTCCTCCACCATCAAATTATAAAGCTCTGAGGCCTCAATTGCCCCCTCACCCCCCTTTCTCCAAACCACAACTATACTGGTGTCCATAGAAAGCTTCCCCCTCTTAACAACACTCTGCGCAGATTCCGTAGTAATTGGAAAAGCATTTGTAACCCTAAAACCTGCAGCTGCCCATCCAGCTTCAAGCAAAGCCTTCCAAGCATCAGGGTTTGTATGAGCATAATATGTAACAAGCAAACCATCATCCTCAAGCCTAGAAGCCATAGTTACAAACGAAGCATTAAGAAGATTCTGAAAATGTTTAACGCCATCCTCAAACTCAGCGTTAGAACCAAGCCTTGGCGGATTAAGGCTGACCTCACTTAACGCATACCTCTCCCACTGCGTGGAAATTTCAACCCAATTATCACCAACCTTCTCAAAGAAAGCTTCAGGCAGAAAGTTCGGCATAAGACGCCCATCTTCAACATCACTCAAAACCCTCTTAAGCCAAACATAATAGAAGTCACTAAGCTCAGCATAAGGAACATCATCATAATATGGTGGATCAGTAACGATTAAGTAAAACTTCTTATCATAATGAAGTTTACTTAAAACTGTAGCATCGTCGAGTAGAGTGCTACATGTGGCAGGTTGGATAGTATTAGCAATGTAACGTAAACCTTCAATAGATGAATTTAATGACTTATTCCATGATCCTATGAAAGTACCAATGAAATTTACATCACACCAATTCCAATTCATTGCTATTCCTCGTGTGGAAAGGGTTTCACCGATTTTCCACCAAGTAGAATCCCATCTGTTAGTTACAGAATTATAGTTTGTAATTTTACACAGCGCTATTGCTAATAGCATCATTATAGCCTCTGCATATTTGTGTGCTTCTTCTTGACTTAGACCTTCCTCGAGTTTATTCTGTTCTATCTGTTTACCTGCTTCGCGAATCATCTTTACGAGTTTTACAAGGGCTAGGAGTTGGCGTGGATTAAAGAGTTTATGCCATTGATTAAATCCGTATACTATAACCCAAATTGACCTAGCTTCATACAGTGGCATAGCTTCTCTGGGTATATCAGGGTCGTTTGTTTCTAGGAGCCTTTTCACATGTTCCTTTGCCTTTTCGAGTTTTTCTTGGTCTTTTTCCATGCATGGTTCAAATTCTAAATCTCCTTGTTTAACTTTGACTTTGACGAGTACCCTCTGCCTTGCTGGAATTTCGTTCATCCAAGAAGGAAATTCTGAGTTTGTTCCATATCCATCGCCTTTATTGTAAAGTTCCAACGCATACTTCACGTAACCTTTCAGTCTCTCTTTAACATCTCTTGGTAGATTTTTCGTTTCGGTATAGTGTTTTCCTGTCTGTGGGTCTATCTGCATTATTGGCTGATGACAGAGCAGGCATGTGGCTGTTTCCCTTCTTGCTTCAATGTTGCTTTCTGGAACTCTGAACTCCTTTCCGCCAGCCACTATTTTTAAGCCTGAAACTCGTGCTTCTTTAATAGCTCGATCTCCAAGAGTCTTATTTAAGTCAACAACTTTTATTTTCACTCCATCCCCCTCGACTACTGGCTCCATCCATACAAGTCTAGCATATCCTTTGTCAGTTTTTACTCTTGCAAGCCACCAGTTTCCAACAAGGGGGGTCCATCGTCCACAATGAGGACATTTTACCTCCCAGGAGCCGATGTAAACGGCCACGTCATCTTCATACAATTCTCTAATTAATGGGTCTTCTTTAAGTTGCTCAGTAATCCAGTGTCCCCATTTTTCCACATCTCGAACGAGTCGTTCGCCATACTTGGCTGGATACTCTAAAACAGCTTTCAAAAAGATGTATGCTACTGGTAGAAGCTCGACAGCCGTAACGTCTAAGCCGAGGCGTAATCCCTCAAGTGGAATGGAGCCAAAACCGGCAAATGGATCCAGAAGCTTAACGCCTTCAAAATGGTAGCGGGGTTTAACCCTGTGGGGTGTTCCATCAAAGGTTATTCTTCCATCGGCCCTCTTACCCTTACGTCTAATGCCGATCCCGTAAAGAAACTCGTTGACGTTTGTGTTTTCAGGCAACAAGCAACCAGCAATAATGGCTCTAGCAGAAATTAAAGGCTTCCTAGTCCACCAAAAGACCATTTCCCAATGAGGGGGTCTGCCAGGACCCTTCTCAATTGCAGAAGCCTCACTAATCATGCTAAAGGGAAAATTAACTGATTCAATAAGGCGTCGCTCCAACATGATCACCCATGAACAAAAATAGAAGCCATTGATGTGGTTCCCAGCTTAATAGTTGAAAACATGTTATGAAACATAAGCATTTTATCTTTTTCTCTTACATTTGCCCCTTTCTTTTCAAAGTAAATTTCATGCATGCAAATCACTATTAACATTGCATTATAAAGATATTACAACCAAAAATAAATAAATATTCAACACAAACTAATAGAAATGTGAACAATATGTCTAGATGTCCTAATTGTGGGTTTGTTAATTCTAGTCCTGTGAAGAATTGGAGGTATGGTGTTTTTACGGTTCAGGCGTATACTTGTGGTAATTGTGGGACGCAGTATCGGGAATACTATGATAAGAGTGGTAAGCTTAGCTTTGTGTTGAAGCTTCAGAAAGGGAAGGGATTTGTGAAGGCATGATGTAGTGCTTTTGAGTGGTTTTCATGGGTTTAGGTTGGTCTTAGTCCGAATTTTCTTTCTAGCCATTCGTATTTTCCTTTGAATTTGTAGAATTCTTCGATTTCGTTTATGTTTACTAGTGTGACTTTGTCTTTTATTTTGTGGAGTGATTCTTGTTAAATAATTAATTTTTTAAAAAAAGGTTATGATGGTTGTAATTGTCATTGTGAGCGCTGTAAGCTTAAGTGACTTTCTTGTGTTAGGAGCTTGAGCTCTTCTTCTTTTTGGGTTCAACGTATGATAAAATGTACCCTATTAGGCCTGTTAGGGATGCGAATATCGTTGCATATGGTCCGAATATTTTGAATGTATCTTTTGCAAGTGTACCATTTAAGGTTATTATGGCTATCGTTTGACCTATCACTATGATTACTCCCAATATGAACATGAGTATTAGGCATAATGTGAATATGGGGCGTAATACCTTCACTAAGATGCTCATTCTCTCACCTCTTATAGTGGTATTGGGAGTACCCCCCATGCTATTAGCATTGTTGTTGGAATGTAGTAGAATACTAGTGGTTTAAATGTTGAGACTGGGTTGCAGTCGGCTATGGATGCCGCTATGAGTATTGGGACACTGTTTGGCGGACTCATACCTTCAGTTGAGCTGAATAGCAATATTAAAACTGCAGCAAGTACTGGGTTGTAGCCGGCGGAATATAGGAGTTGCCAGCAGATTGCTCCGAGAGCTGTAACTGTAGCTGTAGATGTTAGTGGTGCTGTTAAGACTATTATGATGCCAACAATTATTGGCCAAACAAATTTAGGTAGGTAGAGGCCTGAAAGTATATCCATTAATGCCTTTGATAGACCTAAATCTGTAAGAACTTGGCTTGCAGCAAAGGCGAAGAATATGGTTGCACCTATAACGTAATACCTTTTAGTGGCATTTGCAAAAAACTTGTATAACCCTTTAGCATCCTTTGGAAGTTTATTCCATCCCACAATAATAGTGACGATACTTGCCACTATTGGAATCCAGTATAGGATGGCAGAGCTAAGTGCCTTCACCCCAGTGCTTCCAAATGGTTTGATGGATGTTAGATAGTCTGCTATGGGACCTATGGTTAATGCTACTGGAACAATAATGCTTATTATGATGAATAATGTGGGCCAGCCAGCTTTGAAGGCTTCCTTCTTTGAGGGTATGAGTTCTTTAGGTACTGGTGTAACCTTATATTTTCTGATCATCCAATAACATAACAATAGTCTCTGGACGACAGTATACATGCCAGCTACGAGAAGCGCTATGTAAAACTTAGCTGGATCAACATATGGTTTAACTGCAGCCATTCCTAGTAATATGAACATTGTGGCAGATGGTGGTAGGGATATTCCGAGACCAGCATTGCCAGCAACTAGTGTTGCGGCTGCTTCAGGAGGCCAATTAGACTTCTTCATCCATGGTATGGTTATACTACCTACAATAGCAGCATTCCCAGATCCTCCTGAAACCAAGCCGAAGAGTGCACTGCTCAAAGTAGAAACATAGCCTGCGCCACCCTTAAATTTGCCTAACACTGAGTTTAACATGTTTATTAACCTTTCAATGCATCCAGTAGCGTCCATTAGATAAGCCATAAGGGCGAAGGCCATGGCTGCATATACAGCGTCTTGTTGAGCTGCGAAATTTATGCCACGCACTATTAGGTCTAAACATTTATCTCCACCAAACAATGCAGCCACGATGAACGCCACCAATATGGCCTCAGATATTTCCCTACCCTTCCAACACCATAGAATTATCACAATGAAATACGCTATGAAAGCTATAATAGGTATAATTGTATCCATATTTATCCCACCTCCAAATCGAAGAGTGGTATGCTTTGTTGGGCGCCGTAGACGTCTGAGTATTCTATTTCATCTGTTGCTATGGGTTTGATGAATCATATTTTGATTGCTTTTTTTTACTAGATTATATTTTTCATCGTCGTCAAAGAATATGTCTATTGTTAAAACGAATGGAGAAGCATTCTTTGACCTTATAACTGTTGCTAAGTCTTTAAGTTTCATGCTTCTCACCTCAGGAATTCCATAATTCTAATTTTGAATGGTTCGCAGGGATCATCTAGCTCTAATTTATGCCAAATGCTTCACATGTATACTTCACCCACTGATATGTATCGTGTTGGCGAGAAGGGGTAAGCGATATTTCCAGCAGTGCTTTTTCTGCCTGGGAAGCCATGATGAGAGAGAGTTAAACTGGTGAATGAGCATACGGCGTCGGCTATTTCTTGGGTTTTACCTACAACATCCACTAGTATGCATATTTCATGTGAGGTTATTGTTTTGTTTGGTTCAGCATCCCCTAGGACGGCGTTTTTGCCATAGACTTTGAAGGATAATTTGAAGCTTCCCTCAGGTAGGAAGGAGAAGTAATGTTTAACTTCATCGGCAACCTCTTGAAGTATTATATCGGTTTTCTCTATGAAGGATGGATCTCTAACTCCAGCTATACATATTGATCTGTAGCCTACAAGCATCACTCCCTCGAGTTTAATCGTGTATTTTGTTGGTATCCATTTTGCGCCATAAACCTTCACAGATCTTTCGTCGATCTGTTCATATTGAGCTGTGCTCACATCTAGAATTCCACCTGGATTTTCTTCTAAACTCGGATCAGCTCTCTCATATAATGCATGTGCTGCAACGCTGAGGACGGTAACCTTCCTTTTGGGGTTTGGTGATTTCAATATGAAATGATCTTTTCTCAATATGCCAAAAATGCCGTCAGTACCTGAACTGGGAGTGCATGCTAAAGCTCCGCACTCCATGCATTTAGCCATATGCATGGTTAATGCTTTGTCGAAGCCCCGTTTTAATGGTAGGGCAGCATATAAACCTACATCTAAAGCTCTACCAGTCACAACGCCATCCACATCTAGATCCAAAGCCTTCATGACTGGTTCGGGACCCATTTGAGCTACAATAACTTTACTTCGGTCTACATCTTCTGGAGTTAAGTATTTGGAGAATCTTGGGTAATCATATATTCTCTCAGCCTTAAACTTTTTAAGTTTCTCCTTAAGCCACTCCTTATCTATTTCACCACTAATAACAGCAAGTCGGAAGCGAAATCCCTTCTCCCTACATATTTCATCAATAAGCCTTAAGGATTCTTCAAGATGGGCATCCCCTCCAGCCCCTCCAACTGATGTTATAAATGGTATGTTTGCCTCTTTAGCGGCGCTTATCATCAAATCTAAATCCCTCTTAAGGGCCTCCCTAGCCATGAGCAACTTCCCTGAACCTAGAAAGTATGGGCCAGCATCAGTTGTAGTTCCCTGGGCAACTAGGGCATCAGGCTCCCACTTCACCGCCGTCTTCAAAGATTCTGCATTCACCCCATGACCCATAAAAGATGTACATGAATAAAGTTTAATCTCAGACATTTTTCATTCCTTAACAACTTCGGCGCGCGTTCCTTTATAAACGTTTCGATGCTTTGCTTTGATTACTTTCACATTTCCTCAATTATTATCTTTACTTATACGTTAAGAGTCTTGTTCAAGGAGGAGGATTGCTTGTGGGTAATGTTTTGTTGGGAAGTAATATTCTTGATACTTCCAAATCACTTTTCGCCATTTCCAGAAACAAGATGTGATTCTCATTTCTACTCATATACAATGGTGTATAAGTGGACAGAAAATATAATTTTATGTGGACGTCTGCTATGCTTAATATTTTATTGAAGGTTGCATGAATTTGTTTTTGAGATTGATGGTCTATTCTTATCCTTGATATCTAATGGATATCGATTTTATATCGTTTAATGTTGGTTGAACATTCTGATTTTATGTTTTCATGAATGGGAGGATTAATTGTGTAATGTGAATATGAAGTTTAACTCGTCAAAATATGGTTAATAGTATAGCAAAATGATATAAAATTGATAGCTTAAATGATGGAGTTACTTTTAGATATTCGATTGATAGCTAATCGATATACATATATTTCCGTTATATATCTATTGGATATTGGGGTGATATCTAGTGAGTAGAGGTATATTTTTTCGATTGCAGGAAGAAACTTATGAGCGATTGAAAAGGGAAGCCGATGAGAAGGGGGTGAGTGTTCCACATTTGATTAAAACTATTTTGAGTGAGTATACTAGTGGGAGATTGAGATTTATTACTCCGGAGGAGGAGGCTTTACTTAAGACGCGTATGGAATTGATTCCTATTAAGGATAAGGTGGAGCAGCTTGAGAAGTATATTAATGAGTATATAAAACCATATGTTGATGATGTAGGTAAAAATGTAAAGAAGGTTCAGGAGGATGTTTTGGCATTTAAACAGATTATAGATCATGTTATGGTTTTAGAGCAAAGGTTGAACTCCATTGAAGTAAGGGTTAGGAATCTTGAGAAAAGTAGGAGATGACTTATATGTATATTCGTGACGCAATGTTTGATCAATTGGTTGAAATAGTGAAAAGAATGAACCCCTGGTGGGAGAATGATAAATGGTATGAGCAAGACCGTGATTATAGTGAGAGGGCTCGTAAAAGCCCTTTTATACATAGATGGTTTCTCATTCTGAGTAAAGCTGTAAGGGAATTAATTGGTGGAATGGGAACTTATGATGTTTTAGTTATTGCTGGTCCAAGGAGGGTTGGTAAAACGAGTTTGATGAAAAAGCTTATTGAAGAAAATTATGGACTCATCGGGAAGAATTCGATTTATTTAAGATTGGATGATTATTTACTACAAAAGGCGGTTAGAGATTTTGGATTGAAGGAATTTCTATGCAGCATCATAGATAATGTAAAGCTCAGCGACCCCCTGATAATAATTTTAGATGAAGCATCAGCATTGGAGAATTGGGATTTACATGTTAAAAATGTAATAGACTCCTTTACAAGTGAAGGTAGAAGGTTCTTTCTCATTGTAACGGGTAGTTTGGGATTGAGGTTGATTCGGGGAAGTACAAATATTCTTGCTCGTCGCGGCGATATCCCATCTTTAGGTTCGATAGCAAATCCAGGAGCAATTTTGCCTTATAAGTTTTCAGAATATGCTGAAGCTTCTGAGCAAGTCCGACAATACATAAGATTTTTTGACTTATTAAAGAGAGTTAGGAGGGAGGAGGTTTTACTCGACCTCGTAAAAACTAATGTTCTGAATTCAAACATTCAAAAACTGAGAATTATCTACGATAAAGTTGGTGCTCTTTTGCATAATTTATTTGACTCTTATTTAGTAAGTGGGGGGTATCCGTTAATTCTTTATGAGCTTATTGTTCGAGGCGGATTTAAACAGCTTGATAGAAAATGGTATAGTGAACTTGTGGATGGTTTACTCCAAGATTTAAAATACACAGGTCTAAGAGAGGATATTGCTAGGTCATTTTTGGACTACATAAGTGAAGTGAATAAGCTTTCACCATTATTTGATTTAAATAAGCTTGAACATTATGTTCGTGCTAAGGTGAGTTTAAGTCGTAAGGATATGGAAAAATTCAGGATAGAGGACTATGTGGAATATTTCAATGAAATATTTGTCATGGTTAAGGCTACGGATATAGCGCAGATTATTAAGGCTGAAGATATTGTTAGGAGAATCAAACTCTTTATTATAGACCCTTTCATTATTCATTCTATTATGTTTAGGGATTATCCTGACCCATTTATGGAATCCAAGAAAATAATTGATGATCCCTCGAAAATGGGTATTTTAGTGGAGCATATTGTTTGCGGTCATTTTTTAAGGCTAAAGGAAAGACCGACACTATATTATTACATGCAAATGCAACAAGATAAAGTGCTCAACGAAATTGACTGCATTTGCCATTACATGCACACATACATACCAGTAGAAGTCAAATATACTGAAGATGAAGATAAACTTAGGGAAGAGGCTGAAAAGGTAAACGAGATTTTACATAAGTTAAACATAGAATCCAGACCAATTATAGTAAGCAAAAACATATTCGAAATAGAACCAAACTATGTAATAATTCCAGCGAACACTTTCCTACTTCTATTTTAATGCCATCTCACGTTTTTGATCATAGTTAAAAAGCAAAGCTTTATGTGTATATTTGTATACTTTATGGTGTCTTCTTTGTTAGGAGGGCTGAATTAATGATGGAATTTCGAGAGGATGTATGAGAGAAGGAAGATGCTCTTTCGTAATTGAATGGAAGAGTTAATCCTCAAAATCTAAGAATTGAAGGGATTATGCAGTACTCATAGTATCTAGATATGATGGGCGATATAGAATTGGAAAACTACTTAAAGGATTGAGGAACTTCTATGATGAAATTATTGGTATACTTTAAATTGTTATTATTGATTCTTCCAATGACTAACTATATTTACATCGAGGAAAGTTCGAGTTGTTTGCATGCCCTGAGAGACTCTATAAGCGGAGGAGGTTAAGCATGGCAACATTTATAATGCTTTTCTAGGCATTATATCTTGGTAGTGGGTTTTTGATGTCTACGACGATGCCTGTTGAACAGTTGGTTTCTAGGTTTTTGGAGGAAGCTGTTTCTAGGATTGTTAGGAGGGCTTCTGAGGGTAAGAAGCTTAGTGATAGGGAGGTTACAATGTTGTTTATGAGTTTGATGATGAGGAGGTTTGACGATTTAAGGGGATATGTTGATAAGAGATTTGACGATTTAAAGGTATATATTGATGGTAGGTTTAGTGCCGTTGAGAAGAGAATCGATAGTCTTGAGGGTAGGATTAATGTTTTGGAGAATAGGTTGAATGTGGTTCACAGTGAAGTTTCATCGATAAAGACTGATATAATTAAGATGATGAGGGAGTTTCTTGAGAGAGCTTATGGGGGAAAAGAGAGCTTAAACTTTAAATAGGACCTTTAGTCTTGTGAGTCTTCCGTGTGGAATTTTGTGTCTTGCATTGCTTCCCTTTCTTTGAATGATATTACTAGTATTTTGCCTTTTTATGATTGGGCTGACTTCTTTCAGTTGGGTTGAGGTTATGTTGGTTATTGGTATGTTGAATATCACCTTTTCCTCCTATTATTGTTTTTGTGGGGAGGGTTAGTTTATTGTTTGTTAGTGTTGGTTCTCTTTTCAGGATTCCATGGTTGTTGGTCTTCGATTTTTATGCTCATTTTTAGATTCTTCCCATTACCATTTACATTAAAATAGCGTATCATGTGTTGTTGGTTTATAAATTCTAAAGGGGAAGGATTTAATTTCATGATGTAACAATCTTGATATTCTCCATTTTTCGAGGGCTTCTGGCAATGAGCATAAGGTTAAGCGGTTTTTGCGATGGGAAAGCATGTTTGATTTTGATTTCTGGGGTATGGGTGAACTCTTAGATGTGTTTAAAGGAAATGGAGTTGACTTCGCTTTAAATTCTTGTTTTCTGTGTTTCTTGCATGATAGTGTTTTGTAGGGTTTTTTTAGCTTCCATCCAGAAGGTTGTCATGAATGATGCTACTATGATTAGGATCCAGCTTGTCATGGGGAGGGAAGTGATTTTTAAGGATTTTTGGAGGGGGGCAAGGTTGACGCTTAGGGATAGGGCGAGAACTACGATGATGATCCATATTAGCATGGGTTTGTTTGAGGTGAGGCTCATGTGGTGAAGTGGCTCTTTTTCAGATCTTAGGTTAAGAGCTAGGAAGATGTGTCCAAGCATCCAAGTTGCGAAGGCGGCGGTCTGCGCTTGGATAAGACTGTAATTTTGATACCAGTGGAATAGGTAGCTTACTGTGACTGCCAAGAAGAGTCCTAGGGCGCTTGTGAATATGCTGTTCCACATAGCTTTTGTCATGAATTTTTCCTTTGGGTTGCGTGGTGGTCTAACCATTACGTCATATTCTTCTGGTTCTGCGGTGAATGTTGCTGAGGCTGCGAGATCCATGAAGAGTTCCAAGACAATGATCTGGATGGGAGCAAAGGGTGGGGGGACGTCCAGAATGATTGGGAGGAGGAAGCTGGATATCAATGCTATTTTGCAGGCAAGGTAGTAGCGCACTGCCTTCCTTAGATTGTCGTATATCTTTCTCCCTTCTCTAACTGCTATTGCAATGGTGGCGAAATTGTCGTCTGTCAAAATCATGTCGGCGGCTTCTTTAGCGACATCTGCGCCTCGGATGCCCATGGCTATGCCTATGTCAGCCTCCTTAAGAGCTGGAGCGTCGTTGATGCCGTCTCCTGTCACTGCAACGATTTCCCCTTCCTCTCTCAAAGAGCGTACAATGCGTAGCTTGTGTTCAGGGGTGGTTCTGGCGAATATGGAAGTAGTCTTCAGTGCTTTCTTTAATTCTTCATCGTTCATCTTGGAAATTTCGATTCCAGATAGAATTTGGCTATCATCGATTCCCACTTCTCTAGCGATGGCTCTAGCTGTTTCTGGGTGGTCGCCAGTGATCATTACAACCCTTATTCCTGCATTACGACAGGATTGGATGGCATCTTTGACTTCTGGTCTCGGAGGGTCAATAAAACCAATTATGCCGACGAAGATTAGACCCCTTTCCAAATCCTCCGTCCATGGCCCATCTTTATTAGAGATTCTTCGAAAGCCAAACCCTAGAAGTCTCCAGCCTCTGCGAGCCATAATGGAGATGGCATCTTTTATTTCTTCTTTGTCCTTGGTACATAGGTCCAGCTCTCCATTACTTTTCCATATTTTGAGGGATCTTTCAAGGATTACTTCGGGTGCTCCGCTGGAGAATATGTGGAGTGTGTTGTCATGTTCATAGATGTAGGAAGCCATCTTCCGCGTGTTGTCAAAGCTGAGCTCATCTCTGAGTACGTAGCTACTTTGCAATTCCTGAACGTTAATGCCGGCTTCTTGCGCCGCATCGAGAATGGCTTTTTGCAAAGAGTTTCTCAATGATGCTCTCTCGTCCTCAAGAACCGTGAAGATGCCTTCTGCCAGGAGAGCTGTTTCCAACAGCTTTTTAGGAATCGCCCCAAGCTTGTCAATTTGAGAAATCTTGCTATCGAAATAGAAGCCCTTTATGGTCAATTTATTCTGCGTAATGGTTCCAGTTTTGTCGGTGGCTATAACTGTCACGCTTCCCAAGGTTTCCGCTGCACGCAGGCGTTTGACCAAGGCATGTTTTTTAGAGAGGGTGAGGGCGCCTAGTCCAAGCACCATTGTAATGATTATAGGCATCTCCTCGGGTATTGTGGCGAAGGCAAGTGAGAGACCAGTGAGAACCATTTGTTGCCAATCCAGCCCTCTGACGATTCCAAGCAGTGGAACTAGTATGCTGAAGAAAAGGGCAATCCAGAGGAGTGAGCTTGAAAGCTGTTTCATGGCCAGTTGTAGTGGTGTTTTGGGCTCTTTGACCTCTTGGGCAAGTTTGCCCACTCTTCCTAATTCTGTATTAGGTCCGGTAGCTACGACAATTGCTTTGCCCTGACCTCTGACGACAACCGTTCCTGCGAAGACCATGTTTTTTTGATCTGCGATTTCTGTCTTTTCAGGTAAAACGACCGTAGCGTCTTTAGGGATGGGGAATGATTCACCGGTAAGAGAAGATTCGTCGATTTGGAGGCCATATGCTTCAACAAGTCTCGCATCAGCTGGTATCCTTTGACCAACCTTTAAGAGTATTAGGTCGCCTGGAACAAGTTCGGAAGTTTGGATTTCTTGTGGGCGACCACTTCTTATCACGATGGTTGAAGGGGAAGCTAATCTTTTCAGTGCCTCGATTGAACGTTTTGCTCGAAACTCGTTCCAAACTTCGATGAAAACCAGTGCGAGAATAATAGCGAAAATTGTTAAGGCATCTTGCAGCTCGCCCCAAAAACCGTAGAGAATACCCACAGCTAGGAGAAGGAGAATCATGGGCTCTGTGATCTCTTCGCGAACTATCCCTAAGAAACTGATTTTCCTTTCCTTGACGAGAAGGTTTGCTCCAAACCTTTCAAGCCTTCGCTTTGCCTCTGCATCTTCTAATCCCCTATTGGGGTCAGTTTCTAGTTGCCGAACTACTTCTTGCAGTGGAAGGGCGTGCCACCTCATAAAAACAGCTCCATTATTTTCTTTATGGTTTAATTTTTGCTTTAATATTTTTGTTGCAGAACTCTATGCTAACCTCACAACTTTAAGGATCCAAGCCGTTTTTATAAAGAATTTTGAATTAGATACTAAAATTTAAGTAGGATTTTGTGGCTGTCTTTCTCTTTTTCATTCATGGACATATTAGACCTTAATATTTTAGGAGGATTTCTAAAACAGATTTGAGGGTATGGACATTAATAAAGTATGGTTGCAAACTATTCAATGAATATTTGGGGAGGGAGGTTTTCAAGTTGATGTTAAGGAATTGGTGGATGAGGCTGTGGGGATTGTTGCGGGGTTTATCCTTTGATTGAATGGGGATTTTTGGGGTGTTGTTTTTCATAAGTTTTAAGTGGTGTGTTTGTTATATTTTGTTTTGGGTGTTTTGTTTTGCCTTTTGGTTTTAATGGTAGGTGGCTTAGGGTTAATCTTTCCACTGGTGAGGTTAGGGTTGAAGGTGTTTCTGAGGATGTTTATAGGGCTTTTTTGGGTGGTAGAGGCTTCTGTGCTTATGTGCTTTTTAGGGAGTTGAAGCCTGGTGTGGATCCATTTGGGCCTGAGAATAAGCTTGTTTTTGCCACTAGTGTTGTGACTGGTGTTCCTGTGGCTGGTGTTAGTAGGGTTAGTGTGGGTGCTAAGTCTCCTCTCACTTATACTTATGGGGAGGCTGAGGCTGGCGGCTTCTTTGCTGTGGAGATGAAGTTTTCCGGTTTTGATGCCATAATTTTTGAGGGGGCGTCTGAGAGGCCTGTTTATTTGTGGGTTAGGGATGGTTTGGCTGAGTTGAGGGATGCTTCGCATCTTTGGGGTTTGAGGACTGGGGAGTTTGCTGATGCTGTTAGGGGGGAGTTGGGTGAATCTGTTGTTAGGGTTGCATGTATTGGTCCTGCTGGGGAGAAGCTTGTTAGGTTTGCGAATGTGATGTTTGATAATCGTTATGCTGCTGGTAGGGGTGGTTTGGGTGCTGTTATGGGTTCTAAGAGGCTTAAGGGTGTTGTGGTTAAGGGTTCTAGGAGGCCTTTCAGCTTCCATGATGAGAAGAGGCTTTTGGATGTGGCTAGGTGGTTTAGTGAGAATTGGAGGAAGTATCCTGGGGCTGTTTCTAGGAGTATTTATGGTACTAGGGAGGTTGTATCTCCATTGAATAGGGATGGCACACTTCCAACACTGCATTTTAGGGGTGGATCTTTTGATGGTGCTGATTTGATAAGTGGGGAGGCTTTGAATAATACTTTGCTTGTGGGGAGGGAGGGGTGTTTTGCATGTCCACTTCAATGTAAGGCTGTGGTTAAGGCTAAGCCTCCCTATGAGACGGATCCAATTTATGGTGGACCTGAATATGAGACTGTTGCATCCTTCGGTTCACTTTGCGGTGTGGCAGATTTGAATGCAATATCCTATGCTAATCAGATTTGTAATGCTTATGGTGTGGATACCATTAGTGCTGGTGTTGTTTTGGCTTTCGCCATGGAGTGTTTCGAGAGGGGGATTATAAGTGAGCGGGATACTGGCGGGTTGAGGCTAGGGTTTGGTGATGCTGACTCCATGATCAAGATGCTGCTCAAGATTGTTAATAGGGAGGGGTTTGGCGATATACTTGCTGAGGGGGTTAAGAGGGCTTCTGAAATTATTGGTGGGGGTTCAGGGAATTTTGCATTGCATGTTAAGGGTAAGGAGATACCCATGCATGAGCCTCGCAGTAAGGTTGGTGTTGGTTTAATGTATGCCCTATCACCCATAGGTGCAGATCACATGCAGGCTCCACATGACCCAGTCTATATGAGGGTGCGTGAGGATTTGAAGTCTATGGGTATTATGGGGGCTGTGGATAGATGGGATATGGGGCCGGAGAAGGTTAAAACCACATATTATGGTATGCTTTGGTGGGGGTTACTGGACTGTTTGGGTATATGTAAATTCACCTTCATCCCACACTCAGCTGGGGTTTTAACGCCAAACCATTTGGTTGAGATTGTTAATGCTTCTACGGGGTGGCAGACAAGCTTATGGGAGCTTATGAAGGCAAGTGAGAGAGCCTTCAACCTAATAAGATGCTTCAACATCCGTGAAGGAGTAAAAGCTGATGAGGATATGCTACCAAAAAGATTCTTTGAGGAAATGGAGTTTGGTGCAAGGAGGGGGGAGAAGCTGGATAGGGAGGGATTCCAGAGGGCAATAAAAATCTTCTATGAAATGGCTGGATGGGATTCTGAGGGGAAGCCGACGAAGGCTAAACTCCACGAGCTTGGATTAGGATGGGTTGCAAATGAAGTATATAAGGGTTAAAGTCAAATACCTTGCACCATACATTAAGAATCTCATGGGATTAGAGGAGGAAACCATAACAATTGAGGGGGAAGCCTCATTAAAGGATTTGATGGTGAAGATAGCTGAAATCCATGGTAAACATATACTCACACAACTACTCAACGAGGGTGGGGATAGGTTGAGGGAAAGCCTCCTAGCCCTAATCAACAACACTGTAATACAAGACATAAACCATAAACTCAAAGATGGAGAGACAATAACCCTCCTAATAGCCATAGATGGTGGATAAAAGGGTTATGGGATATTGAATTGGAGGATTAAACCTCGATACCCCAAATCTAAGAATTGAAAAGATAACGCACTATTCAAATGTGACAAGTTTGGTCTAAGTGGGGGAATCTCTTTATATATTGTTTATTTATATTGTTTTAGTGTAGGGCGGTTGTAGTGGCGTATGAGGTTGAGTTGAAGTTTGAAGTAGTTGACCGAGTTTTATTGGAGAATTTTCTTAGAGATTGTTTAAGGCAGGGTGGAGAGGTGCATACAGTTGATGTCTACTTTGATAGAAGGGATGCTGCACTCTTCCGAAGAGGTATTTTCATTAGAGTTAGGGATGGGAGGCTTTTGGAGTTTAAGTTTAATCCTAAAGATTTTAAGCATGAATTTGCAGTGGAAAGGAGCTTCGAATTACCTTTACGTGAAGATAAAGTTGGACCCCTTAATCAGCTACTTTCACTGCTTGGCATGAGACAACTTTCTCCAGGTCAATTAAGCCTCGAATCCTTCTTAAAACTTAATGATCTACATGAATTTGTGAGGATAGAGAAGACTCGAACAGTATTTGTGAAGGAGCCTTTCACATTCAGTTTGGATGATGTGAGAAACTTGGGGCAATTCATTGAAATTGAGTGTCATACTGATGAGGAGGCAAAGGTACATGAGTTCATATCAATTATTAAGGGGTTAGCTGAAAAATTGAAGCTCAAACCAATAAATGTTGGATATGTTGAGCTGTATTTAAGAAAATACAATTATGAGCTTTATAAGCAGGGGTTATACATTTTAGATGCCGATAAGCCTAAGCTCTGATAAGAAGAAACATGGCAAATTTAGAGGGATAAAGTGGACTGTAGCTGAGCTAAATGTTGAGATGAGCATGCGCTTCACTGGACATAAGCTCTTTCATCCTCTCTAAGCTCAAAGGTTTTTAATGGTTACAAAGGAAGTTATTTAAGTAATTATCCAATATGATGACGTAAAAGGTGAATGGAAGGTGGAATTGAGAATTGAAATTCCTCCTGAATTGGAGGAGGAAGTTAGAAGGATTCCGAGGGAGGAGCTCTCAAGGATGATTATAGAGTTCCTTAGATTGAAGGTTTTCGAATTGGAGCTTAAGAGGCTTAGGGAATTGCAGAAGCTTATACTGGAAATGCTTTCAATGAAGAGTAAATTGACTGAGGAGGATGCAGTGAAACTTGGAGAGAAGGTTAAGGAGGATATACTACAAGAACTTAAAGAGAAGGGAATGATTTAGTTTATGAATGTGAAATTGGTGATGGATATCTTAATGAATTATTTTCTGC
>Ga0315298_1005136_pt1 | contig 18890 bp, 17 predicted proteins | sample WHS_1_MG_FD_203077 | JGI IMG/M metagenome (GOLD analysis project Ga0315298, IMG submission 203077) | Extremophilic microbial mat communities from Washburn Hot Springs, YNP, Wyoming, USA - WHS_1_MG | ecosystem: Environmental > Aquatic > Thermal springs > Hot (42-90C) | place: USA: Wyoming...
CAACTCTCTTTTCAGACGCACATTATTCAGGGCATTGGCCACGACAATCTTTACTTCATCGAGATTGAACGGTTTGGTTAGGTAGTCCCACGCCCCCATCTTCATGGCCTTTACGGCCGTCTCTACTGTATCGTCGGCGGTAATCATGACGATCTCCGCCTCTATACCTGTATCTTTCAATTCTTTAAGGATATCCAAGCCATTCTTCCCCGGTAACCGTACATCGAGAAGAACCACATGGGGCCTGTAAGACTTAACTTTCTCTACGATGCCCGCACCATCTTGGGCCGTTCTTACTTCGTAGTTTTCCTTTTCCAGGACCCTCCTCAGCATGGAGAGGATAAGATCATCGTCATCGACGATATATATTTTCCCTTCCTTTTTCGTCCCTCACCCTTTTAAATTTCTTATCCTTAGTTACGTCATTTCTCCCCTGAATTCAACCCATTCTTTTATGCCTTACCTCTCACCTGAGCCTGGTTTCTTCCGAACTTTCCGAAGGTTTCCCCGAGCTTGCCCATGGTCCACTGATTACGCAGTGTTGGTTTATGTGGTATGATAAGTCGGGATAGTAAGGCGAAAAAGAGCCCCTCCCTGCACACCCCTTTCTACCGTGATACGCCCACCCTGCCCTTCCACAAGCCTTTTCGTCACGGCCAGTCCCAACCCTGTTCCTTTCCCTTTGGTGGTAAAAAAAGGTTCGAAAATTTTTTCCTTCAGTTCCTCAGGGATACCCTTACCTGTGTCTTCTATCTCAATTTTTAACTGGTCTTCCTTTCCATCGTAAGAGGCACGTACATAAATCTTCCCCCCCTGGGATACAGCCTCCAGGGCATTAAGCAGAAGATTCAAGAAAATCTGTTGCAACTGCTGCGGATCGGCATAGACAGGCGGCATTTCCTCGTCTATCTCCATGATTAATTCCTTAGGGGCTTCACCTGTGGTATAGACAGGATGTTTTTTGAGGAAATCAACGGTGTTTCGCAAAATCTTCCCCACCTTGACAAAATCCCGCTGCGCTGCCGCCGGCCTGGCAAAATCGAGGAGATTTCTCATTAAGAGCTCAATATTTCTGATCTGCTCTATAATCTTTGTAAAAACGGCCCGATCCTGCTCCGTAAGGGAAAGCTCGGTCATTAACACCTCAATAGCTACCTTCATCCCCGCCAGGGGGTTCCTTATTTCATGGGCGAGGCTTGCGGCCATCTCACCGCATACCTTAAGTTGTTCCGTGCGTGCCATCTCGCTCATCTGTTGGGCAAGGGATAGAGCCATTGCGTTGAAAGAATTCGCCACCTCCCCAAATTCATCTTTCAAACCCTCTAAGCGGAACTGAAGTTCCCCGTTCTTCAGACGGCGGGTAGCCTCGAGGAGTTTCCTTATGGGTTTGGTGAGACCCGTAAGTAATACATAGGCAATACCGAGAAAGAGGAAGGGTCCGAAGGCAAGTAAAAGTAAAAGATGCTGTTTCCGTTCCCTTACCTTCTTGATGGTCCTCTGTTCCCTTCCGTGGATACTAAGACGGGTCAGGTTAATCATGAGATTCGTTTGTCTAATCAATTCCTCACCCAAACGGATGGCTCCCTGCCTCTGGTCGTCTTTACTTTCATGGGGATTATTTAAAATCGCCTTAGCCCTTCGGTAATAGGCACGGGTTTTTTCCTTCAAGGTATGAAGGCCTTTTTGCACCTCCTCCCGATGATGACAGATCAAACATATATCTACATTGCGGAGCATCTCTTGGCCTCTTGTCACGACCGTTTGCCCATCTAAGGCATAGGGTGTTCCCTTCAGTTTTAGGCCATACTGGATTCGTTCTATGCTCATTAACAGCTCGTGCCTGAGGGTATCTACGTGATGGATTTGGGCCAAATCCTGGAGGTTGTTCAGAGCTTCTTCCATTGAGAGCCAGATATAGCTTCCCCCCAAGAAAAAAAGGAAGGCAAGAAGTAAAAGACCGATGATGATTCTTTTTTTCATGGTTTATGATTAGGGATAAGGAGAAAGGTCAATTCTCCTTTACGCCCCCCCGTAACTATGCAAACCCGAGAGAATCAGGTTTACCCCAAGGTAGCAGAAAAGAGTCGCCGCAAAACCAATGATGGAAAGATAGGCCGCCTTTTTTCCCCGCCAGCCCCGGGTAATGCGCGCATGCAGGTAGGCAGCGTAAATGAGCCAGACAATGAGTGACCAGGTTTCTTTGGGATCCCAACTCCAGTACGTACCCCAGGCCACATTAGCCCAAAAGGCACCGGTAACGATACCGATGGTAAGTAGGGGGAAACCGATGGCGATAGTCTTGTAACCGATTTCGTCTAAACCCGAGGCGGGGGGAATGTACTCCCAGAGCGAACCTTTGGGTATCCCCCGGGCCTCGGCCCGCATCCGCAAAAGATAAACGATGCTTACCCCGAAAGAAACGGCAAAGGCTGCATAACCGACAAAACAGGTAACCACATGGGCGATAAGCCAGTTACTCTGGAGGGCAGGAACCAACGGTTGAATTTCCTTGGGGTTTAACGACGCATAGGCCATGATAATAAAGGGAAAGGGCGTGACAAAGGCACCCACCGTTTTTATCTTGAACTTCCTCTCGAGAAGAAGATAGATGAGAGCAATTGTCCAGGCAAAGAAGACGAGGGATTCATAGAGATTCGTAAGAGGAGCCCGACCAAAACCCAACTGGTATGATTCGTACCAGCGTACCCCAAAAGCTACGGTTTCGATAACGAAGGCCGTCCAGAGAATAGACGTTGCCGTCTTACCTAAACCCTCTGACCGGAAAGCCAGGTAAGATACGTATAGAACCATCGCCGCAAAATAGACGAAGATGGATATACCGAAAAGAAAAGAGTTGGTCATGAGACCTCCTTGAGTCTTTGAATCAGGTTGCCCACCTCTTTTTCGAAGGAAGCCCGATTTTTATTAGCTGTGGCACCAATAGTGAGCTCCACCCGCCCCTTCCTGTCCCTCTCCAAACGGAGCCAAAGCCTCTTGTGGGAAAGGAAGAAGGCAGCCATTATACCCACAATGAGGCATACCGAACCAAGCCACACCAAAAATTCCCCCGGGTCCTTGTTCACCTGCAGGCCCGTATATTTTCGCAACTTTATATCCTGTACCCTGAGGTAGTATGCCCCTCCTCTCATCCTATCGTAGTCGGGATTATCAGCCAAAAGCCAGATACCGAAGGGTTCCCCCTTTTCGGGATAGATATTGACTCCTATGGCTGGTCCCGCTTCGAGGCCACTGGGTAGCCTGATACGTTCCTGATAATCGGCAATCTCCAAGGCTTCTTTCACCCCAGTAAGCTGAATCTTTCCCCCGAAGGGTACATTAAGGGATTCTTTCAGACGTCCTTCCCGGTCCAGGACGGCCAGGGTAACATGGGCAGGAAGACTTCCGTAACTGGACTGATAAAAGGACACACCCTGAAAGGTAAGGGGGTCATTTACCCGAATGGTTTTTCTCAACACCTCACGGCCGTTCTTTATAATTACCAGATCACTGCGGTAGTCCTTCGGCATACCGTTGGGATAGAAGTCTACATTGAAAGAGAGACACTTTACGTTAAAGTCTAAGGTTATGCTCCTGCCGGAACGCAGTGGTAGATGGGAGGTACTTTCGCCTTCGAAAAGATTGAGATACCCCTTGAAACCGAAAAAAGCACCGATAATCCCCCCCAAGAAGATAACAAGCACACTCAGATGGGTAAAGAAAAAGGCAAGTCGACTGTACCTCCCCTTTTCAAAGAAATAATGACGACTTCCGTCTTCCGCAGCTGTTACCACGGGTTTCGCAGAAAATTCCCTCGCCACCAGGGAAACGACCTCTTGCTCCACTTTTTCGTAAGGAAGGTTATATCTAATTTTCTCCAAGGGGTTTAAGGATTTGCTTATTCTATCGTCTAAGAGAAGATTTTTTTTTCTCATCCCCGCCAAGATACCTTCGTAGCGGGAAAGCGTACAGGCGATAAGATTCAGGGCCAAAAGGGCAAGGCACAGGAGGAACCACCAGCTGTGGTACATATCGAGAAGACCCAATTTGTCAAAAAGGTCCACCGTTTGCGGTGAAAAAAAGCGATAATACTCATGGAGGGGTTTGTTCTGTTCGATTACAGTGCCGGCGATGGAAATACCTGCTAAAATCAAAAGAAGGACAATCAGGAGCTTCAAAGAAGTAAAGAAGCTCCATACCCTCTCTACAAAACCCGTCTCTTTATTTTTTTTGCCGGTATCTGGCATTATTTAACCTTTCCCTTACATAAAAAGCCCTCCGATACGGGTTGGGAGGGCTTTTTCACTATTAATTAAAAATTCCTCTTTACTTTTTGTGGCACTTGGCACACTCGGAAACGGCAAAGGCTTTGGTCCCGTTATGGCAGGTACCGCATGACTTGCCTGCTTTCATGTCTTCCATCTTCAGCTCACTTTTCTTCATCTTGAATATCTTCGTATGGCACTCGTTACATTTGAAGCTGCTATGGGCTTTCCCATCGAAAATGACCTTGCCGGTAGTTTTTTCATCATACTCGACCTTTTTACCCGGACCAACCGCAAGGGCGCCACCGGCCACACTGAGAACAAAGCAAGCAGCTACCAGAAAAACAAAAAACTTCTTCATAAAAACCTCCCTTTTAGGTCAATTTGGGGCGTTCATATTAGATTAGAAAGGCGATGTCAAGCAAATTTTCAAAATGATTGCCCGCGGGAAGCAAAATCTCTATACTTAATCAATCTTTTTGTCTGAGGTTAAGCGTGAAAATAAGAAAGATAAAAGCCGTGGCCCGGAAGGAGTTTTACCATACCCTGCGGGATATTCGCAGTCTTTACCTTGCTTTTGCCATCCCCCTCCTCCTTGTCCTTCTCTTCGGGTATGCCTTGAGTCTTGATGTGAAGGGGATACCTTCGGCTGTTATAGACCATGATCAAACCCCAATTAGCAGGGATTTCCTGAGACATCTCGCGGCTAATCCCTACTTTCACATCATTTTTAGACCGTCTACCACAAAAGAGGCGATAAAACTCCTTGATTACGGTAAAGTCACAATGGTTATCATCATCCCTCCCGCTTGGGCGGAGAAATTAAAGGCAAACCGCACCTCGCCCCTTCAGATTTTACTGGACGGGAGTGATCCCAACTATGCGAGCCTTTCCCGGGCTTATATTACGACCTTCATCGAAGACTTCCGTCAAGTTAAAGAAAAACCGGTCCTTCTCCTTGACAGTCGGATACGCGTCTGGTTTAATGAAGAATTGGAAAGCCGGCTTTTCATCGTACCGGGCATTATAGCCGTCATCATTATGATTGTAGGTGCCATCCTTACCTCCCTCGTTATTGCCCGGGAATACGAAAACGTCACCATGGATACGATCAAGGTCCTTCCCCTTTCGGCAGGCGAGTTTCTCGTCGGCAAAGCCTTGCCCTATTTCTTCATTGCCGTGACGGATGTGATTATCGCTATGCTCCTGGGAGAGATTCTCCTTAATGTAACGATGAAGGGTAATTTCTGGATCCTGATGATGGCCACTGTGCTTTACATTGGCATTGCCCTCTCTTTAGGTCTTTTCATATCTATCGTAACGAAATCTCAACTCGTGGCCAATCATACAGCCGTCCTTACCACCTACCTCCCGTCCCTCCTTCTGTCTAATTTTGTCTTCCCCGTGAACAATATGCCCTGGATACTGAAATTTTTGAGCTCCCTTATCCCTGCCACATACTACCTTAGGGTTCTCATGGGTATTTACTTGAAAAACGTGGGCGTTTCCTACCTTATAGGCGACTTCCTTATCCTCTCTTTCATGCTCCTCGGCCTTATGACCACAAACTACCTTCTTCTGCGGCGGGAGGGAATGTAATGCGACCCGCTGCCATCTTTGAGCTTATCCACAAAGAATTTATCCAGCTCTTCCGGGATAAAAAGAATCGACCGCTCCTTGTTATCGTCCCTTTACTCCAGCTTCTTATCTTCGGCTATGTGGTAAACTATGATGTGAAGAATGTAAGAATTGCCCTCTGTGACCAGGCAAAAACGAAGGAAAGCCGTGCTGTAGTTGATGCCTTTCTGGGCAGTAAAATTTTTTTCGTTACCTATCAGGGAGAAAATTGTACCAGGGCGGACGAATTGGTTATCACTGGTAAAGCAGACCTTGCTTTCCATATAGGACCAAACTTTAGTGAAATGATACTTAAAGGCCAATCCGCCCCCTTGCAGGTTATCGTAGATGGAACGATGAGTAATATGGCTTCCCTGCGCATAGCGACTGTATGGTCCATCATTGCATCCACCAACAGAAAATTACTGAAGGAATTTTACGGAACCGAGCAATCCTCCATACCCATCGAAGGAAGGCTCCGCACGTGGTACAACCCCAATTTGGAGAGTCAGTACTTCTTTGTGCCGGGCATCGTGGCCTTCGTCATTATGCTCCTTTCCCTTCTCCTTACCTCGATGGCCATCATCAAAGAAAGGGAAACGGGTACACTGGAGCAACTGCTGGTTACTCCTCTCACGCCATCCGAGCTAATCATCGGCAAGACCGTACCCTATGCCTTGATTGCCCTCTTACAGATGGTCGGCGTTACCGCCTTTGCCGTATATTGGTTCGAACTACCCCTTATGGGCAGTTTAACTATCCTTTTCCTCGCCGTGTTAATTTTTTTGCTCAGTACCTTAGCCTTAGGTCTTTTCATCTCCACCATCTCCGCCACGAGACAGCAGGCCATGATGAGTACTTTCTTCTTTATTCTACCTTTCTTTATGCTGAGCGGCTTTGTCTTTCCTATCGCCAATATGCCCTTTGCGGTCCGTTTATTGACATACCTAAATCCCCTGAGGTATATGCTTACCGTAATCAGGGGAATCTTCCTGAAGGGAGTGGGACTGGATGCTCTATGGGGTGAACTTACGGCCATGGTCGTAATCGGCATCGCCCTCTTTACGGCGGCGGTGAAGCGATTCCGTAAAAGACTTGACTAAAGTGAAAGGGGAACAATAGTTGGATAAGTTGTTGCTTTTCGATTTTGACGGTGTGGTGATTGATTCTCTCGAAGTCTACGAGGGAACGGTACGGGACTGTCTCATGAAGATTGGCCAGCCCTTAGTGAAAACAAGGGAAGATTTCCTCGCCCTTTTTGAAGAGAATTTCTATGAAGCCTTAGTCAAGAAGGGGGTAAACCTTGACCTCTTCATGGAAGCATCGGTAGATATCCTTGCCCGGATCGATTACAGCAAGATAAAACCCTTCCCTGCGGTGCTCCCCGTTCTTTGCCAATTAAGAGAAAGGCATCGAATGGTCGTTATCTCATCCAGTGATGCCCGGGAAATTGCCCAAATTACGGAACGCTTTCAGATAAATGGTGTGTTCGAAGAAGTCTTGGGTTCTGATCGGGGATTCAGTAAAAAGGAAAAGATTCACTATTGCCTCGACAAATACGGGGTAAAAAAGGAAAACACCTACTATATTTGCGATACCACAGGGGATATCAAAGAGGCAAAAGAAGTAGGGATAAAAACGGTAGCTGTTAGCTGGGGCTGGCATGAAAAAGGAAAGCTGCTGGCCGCCGGACCCGATTATCTCATTGAGCGGCCCGAGGAACTCCTCTGTCTTTAAGGGAAAAAGGTTTGCTACAAAACGAGCCCCTCTTCCCCTTCCCTCTCGATAAACTAAGGGAAGCCGAATCGGCAGGAGGTTTTTCTCCAATAAATAACCACGTAATACCCGGGGGGAGGGCGTATCTTCTAACCTTCACCAAGCCTAAGCGGGCCATCTGGGTAGAAAACACTTCCGGGGAGGGGAAATTCTTTATAGAATCAACCAGGTAAACGTAGGCGGCCGGATTCTTGGTGAAGAAGGCCGCCAGACGGGGCAAAATCTTCTCTAAATAAAAAAGGTTGATGAACCGAAGGAAACCATGGGGGGGCAAGGTCATTTCGAGAACGAAAATCCGTCCCCCCGGTACGGAAACTCTTATCATTTCTTTCAAGGCTTCTACCCTGTCGGGTATGTTCCTTATGCCGAAGGCGATACTAACTGCATCGAAGCTTTCATCCCTAAAGGGAAGCGTGGTAGCATCGCCTCGCACCAGGTGGAAATGCCCCTTGAAACCTTTCTTCGCCAATTTTTCCTGGGCTTTTGCCATCATCTCACCCACGAGGTCCAAACCAAAAACAGAGATATCACTGTAAATTCTTAGGGCCTCAATACCCAAATCCCCCGTCCCGCAGGCTACATCGAGCAGGCGATAGGTCTTAAAAAATTGCATCTCCCTTACGGCCGCCCGTCGCCATAGGATATCCCATCCTAAACTTAGAAAATGATTGAGAAAATCGTATCGGTCGGTAATAGTCCCAAAGATCTCCTTTACCATCTTTACATGTTCTTTCTTTGTTACCCTGCTCACCAATGGATATAACCGGGAAAAAGGTTTCTTCACAACGAGAACCCCAAAGCTTGGTAAAACGTTACTTACCAGAGGAATGAAAACGCTACAAGGCAAATTATCGGGGTTAAATTACCTTGAAAATATCGCCCTTTTCCGCTAAATTCATAATCGATGATGGAGACGATGGGAATAGAAAAATTATCCATACTCCTTCCCGGCCTTGCCTTTATCGCCGCAGGTTTCCTTGTGGGGGTTGTGGTAGAAAAGATTATCTTCCGCCAGTTGAAACGCCTCTTCCTAAAAACCCCCTGGGAAGGGGGTAGTATTATCATGAGAAGTCTCCGGGGCATGGTTATTATCTTATGCACCATTGCCGGTGGCCATGGGGCCCTTTACAACCTCCCCCTTACGGAAAATCCCTTTTTCTTTTTCCAAAAGAGTCTCGTGGTGATCACGATTCTCACCGTCACCGTAGTAGTTGCCCGTTTGACAGATGGACTTATTATGCTTTACGCCCGCCGGGCGGAAGCCCTTCTGCCTTCCCTTTCCCTCTCCTCCCATTTAACGATGCTCGTCATCTACATTATCGGGTTGCTTATCGTTTTTCAGTATTTAGGCATCTCTATCACACCCATACTGACCGCTCTTGGTGTAGGGGGATTGGCCGTCGCTTTAGCCCTTAAAGATACCTTGGCCAACCTCTTCGCCGGACTCCATATCCTTTTCTCCCGTCAGGTTAAACCCGGAGATTACATCAAACTTCATACCGGAGAGGAAGGATACGTCGACGATATTTCCTGGCGCAGTACTTCCATTAAAACCCTCGTAGGTAATCTCGTCATCGTTCCGAACAGTAACCTCGCGGCGGCAGTTATTACCAACTATTACCTTCCGGAAAAGGATGTACCCGTGAGGGTCTCCTTGGGGGTAAGTTATGGAAGTGATTTGGAAAAAGTGGAAAAAATCGCCCTCCAGGTAGCCCGTGGTTTGATGGATGAGATGGGAATGAATAAATTCGAGCCGTTGGTGCGTTTCCAGTCCTTCGGTGATTTTAGCATAAACTTCCTGGTCATTATGCGGGCAAAAGAGTTCGCCGACCAGTATCTCATGACCCATGAATTCATCAAGCGTTTGCATAGGCGATTTCGGGAAGAAGGTATCGAAATTCCCTTTCCGATTCGCACGGTATACCTCAAAAAGGAAATGGCCCTTCCCGGGGGAAAGTAAAATTTTTGGAAAGGAAGGATGGGAGATATGGGAGAAGGAATATCGGATTATACAAAATACATCGTAGATTTAAGAAGACATATGTGGATGGCGGGGGTAGAGACGGAATTGCGCCGTCTCATCTGGCAGATAGCCGTAATCGGTAAGTATATCTCCGCCAAAATCCACGAATCGAACCGAAAATTGGCGGGATTACACAATATCTATGGGGAAGAACAACTGGCCCTCGACCGCGGTGCCGACGAAATCATGAAAAATCAGCTCACCTACTCCGGTTTCGTCCGCGATTACGCTTCGGAGGAACAGGACTCCGTCATCCGTATCGGTAAAGGTCACGAAAAATACATCATTACTGCCGACCCTCTTGACGGTTCATCCCTGGTGGACACAAACCTAGCCATCGGTACCATCATCGGTATCCATAAAGAAGACGTTTTCGGTCGAGGGAGGGACACGATGGTGGCTGCCCTCTACATTACCTATGGGCCCCTAATTACAATGGTCTATTCGGCCGGTAAAGGAGCCCATGAATTCGTCCTCAATCGTGAGGGGGAATATGTCCTATCCCAAGAAAACATCACCTTCAAAGAACGAGGTTCTATCTACAGTTTAGGGGGACTTAGGAGGGATTGGTTACCGGGTCACTTGAAATTCGTAGAACATTTAGAGGCGGAAGGTTACAAACTGCGTTACAGCGGTGGTTTTGTTCCCGATATAAATCAAATAATCATAAAGAGGGGAGGTATCTTCACCTATCCTGCCTTGAAGAAGGAACCACAGGGTAAGCTTAGACTACTCTTTGAATTGCAGCCTATGGCCTTTATTGTAGAGCAGGCGGGGGGTAAGGCCACCAACGGTTTCGAGGATATCCTCTCTCTTCAAGTAACCGAATTGGGCCAACGGTCCCCCATCTATATAGGTAGTCCTTACGAAGTTAATAAGGCGAGGGAATTTCTTACAACGACATAAGGGAGGGAGCATTATGACCATTTGTAAAACCAAAGAGGAACTAATAGAGGCATGCAGGGACACCCTTCACGTATCCGATGGTAGGGTTGAGCTTTTAAACGAGGGAAAACTGAAAGATTCACTCGTTGATATCCTCATTTTTACCGCCGTTTTTAGCCCCCAGGAGGAAGCGGCCAACTATGCCCGGTGGCTCCTTCGCCGGTCAGCTTCCATACTTGGCATCATTCCCGCCTCCATTCAGCCCCTCTACGAGGCCATGGGGCGTCGTCTCGTGGGTGGGTTTACGGTGCCGGCCATCAATATTAGAGGACTTACCTACTTCGTTGCCCAAAAGATTTTCCAGACCATGATAGAGGATGAGGTAGGTCCCGTCATCTTCGAGATCGCCCGGTCGGAAATCGGTTATACCTTTCAGCGTCCGGCCGAATACGCCGCGGCCGTAACGGCTGCTGCCATAAAAACAGGTTATCGAGGCCCCATCTTTCTTCAGGGTGACCATTTCCAAATCAGTGCGAAGCGGTTCGCCCAGGATGCGGAAAAAGAAAGGAAAGCCGTAAAAGACCTGATAAAAGAGGCCATCGACGCTGGCTTCTACAATATCGACATCGACACCTCAACCCTCGTGGATCTAAGTCAACCTACCGTACGGGAACAGCAGAGGAAAAATTTTACCCTGGCGGCAGAGCTGACTGCGGCAATCCGGTCCTGGGAACCGGCGGGGGTTACTATCTCTGTTGGTGGGGAAATCGGGGAAGTAGGGGGTAAGAACAGTACCGTGGAAGAGCTGGAAGCTTTCATGGAGGGATACAGGGAGAAATTGCACCACTACGGAGAAAACCTGAAGGGTATCAGTAAAATTAGCGTTCAGACGGGAACAACCCACGGTGGTGTACCCCTGGCCGACGGAACCATTGCCAACGTGGCCCTCGATTTTGGTACATTAGAGAGACTCTCAAAGTTAGCAAAAGACAAATACGGACTTGCGGGAGCGGTACAGCACGGCGCCTCTACCCTCCCCGAGGAGGCTTTCGATAAATTCCCCGCGGTAGAGACGGCAGAAATCCACCTGGCTACGGGTTTCCAGAATATAATTTATGACAGTAAAAGCTTCCCCGCCGATTTGCGGGAAGAAATTTACACCTACCTCCGACGGGAATGCGCTGACGAGAGAAAGCCCGGTGATACCGATGAGCAGTTTATCTATAAAACAAGAAAGAAAGGCTTTGGCCCCTTCAAAAAGGCCCTCTGGCACCTACCTGAAGAGGTAAAGGAAGCCATCGGGGAAGAACTGAAGGCCCGCTTTTCCCTCCTCTTCTTCAAATTGAATATGACAAAAACAAAGGGATTGCTTACGGCTTACATAAATCCTATCGTGATGGGCGGTAACATCCCGTAATATTCACATATTCCAGTACAGTATCGGGTATGAGGTAACGGACCGACCTGCCCGCCTCAAGAAGGCTACGAATTTCTGTGGAGGAAACATCGAGAAGGGAAACCCGGCGAAAAAAAATCGCCTTCCCTGAGGGCCCCAGATAACCATCAATAGCGGCGTCATAGTAATAGCGACGGGTAAAGGGGGGAGGCAAAATCTCGTAAAAACCCTTCTCTATCCTCCCCCCCCGGGTCATAACGACAAAATCACACAAAAAGAGCAATTGTTCCCAATCCTTCCAGGTGGTAATCTCCGCAAAGGTATCCTGCCCTACGATAAAAAAAAGTTTCGTTCCTGAGGGCACCGTATCCAGAAAGTACCGCACCGTTTCTATAGAATAGGATTTGCCCGTCCTTAAGTTTTCCACCTCCGAAAGGGTAAAGAAGGGATTATCAGAAATGGCTAAACTAATCATCTTTACCCGATGAACAAAGGGAGTAACAGCAACTTCGCTTTTATGGGGTGGGCGGGCGGCAGGGATGAATATCACCTGGTCAAGGCGAAACATCTCCCGTACCTCCTCGGCGCATCGCAGGTGTCCCACATGGATAGGGTCAAAGGTACCACCGAAGAGCCCCCACCTCATGTCCGCACCTGGCCATCACCGTAAACGATAAATTTCGTGGTCGTGAGTTCCTCGAGGCCCATAGGACCGAAGGCATGGAGTTTCGTTGTGGAAATACCGATCTCCGCGCCCAGACCCAATTCAAAACCATCACTGAAACGGGTGGAGGCATTTACTAAAACGGTGGAAGAATTTACCTCCTGGAGAAATTTCTGGGCGTTGCGATAGTCTTTCGTAATGATGGCCTCCGTGTGCTGCGATCCGTACTTCTCGATATGGGCAATGGCTTCATCGATGTCTTTCACCACTCGTACCGCTAAGATCAGGTCCAGGTATTCCCTGTACCAATCCTCCTCCTCTGCCGGAATCATGGTAGGAACGATGAGACGTGCCCTTTCACAACCCCGCAATTCCACACCCACCTCCTCAAATTTCCGGGCCATAGAGGGCAAAAAGGAAGGCGCTGCCTTTTCATGCACTAAAAGGGTTTCCATGGCATTGCATACCCCCGGGCGCTGTACCTTTGCATTGAAACAGATACGCTCGGCCATGGCAAAGTCGGCCTCGGCATCCACGAAGATATGGCAGACACCCTTGTAATGTTTAATCACCGGTATCTTTGACTGATTTACCACTGCCCTGATCAGTTCTTCACCCCCCCGGGGGATAATGACATCAATGTATTCCTCAAGCGTCAGCAGTACTTTCACTGCCTCTCGATCTGTAAAGGGAATCAATCCGATGGCCTCCGTAGGCAAATTCTCTTCCTTAAGAACCTCCCTGAGGAGACGACCGATGGCCAAATTTGAATGGATTGCTTCCGATCCACCCCTTAAGATAACGGCATTCCCCGACTTCAGGCAAAGAGCCGCTGCATCGACGGTTACATTGGGACGTGATTCATAGATGATTCCTATAACCCCTAAGGGGATCCTCATTCTTCCCACCAAAAGCCCATTCGGTCGTCGCCACATAGCAACCACCTTGCCCACAGGATCGGGCAGATGTGCCACCTCCCGGAGCCCCGCCGCCATCGCTTCGATAACCTTGTCACTTAAGGTAAGACGATCGATCATGGCCCGGGATAGACCTGCCCTTTGAGCAGTAGATAAGTCCTTTTCGTTTTCCCCTTTCAGGTAATCCCTCTCCTCCAAGAGCCTATCGGCCATAACAAGAAGCGCCCGATTCTTTTTCTCTGTGGAAATCCGTGAAAGGGTAAGACCTGCACTCCTTGCCTTTCTTGCTATCTCCTTTACTTCCCTTGCAATATCCATCGTTCCTCCCTTCCTCAAGTGATTGACAAAGTGTACCCCTTCTGTATATGAAGCCAAGAAAATTTTTCTCACTCTACAAAAGCAAAATAGGTTATGTCAAGATCGACAATTCCCGAGTGATTGAAAATGAATAAACTTTTACACGTTAAAGCGGGTAAGGCAGTCTATGAGATGATAAAAGACGGCAATTTCCATCTCAATCAAATCACGGCTTACTTTGGCGCGGCCGGTGGACCACGATGGCTCATTGCCAGCGGCTTCGATAGGACGCTTATGATGAGCGGCTTACTCGGTCGGACAAAACCCCTCCTCTTGGTCGGGGCTTCTTCGGGCGCCCTGCGTTTTGCCGCCTGGTTGCTGCCGGAAGCGGAGGAGAGTTACCACAGGCTCATGGAGGTCTACATTGCCATGCCTTATACCCGAACCGATACACCCCGTCGTGTCCAGGATTCTTTGATCGAGATTATCAACGCCTATATCGAAGATGACGCCCTTCCCTTTGCCATCGCCCATCCCCACTATCGCCTGGCCATCATCACGGCCAGAGCGAAAAACTTAATAGCGGCAGAAATCAAGGGCATACAGTGGTTCGGTCTTGCCTTATGCTTTCTAGGAAATTTGCTCGATAGGAATCATCTCTTCAGTTTCTTAGAACGGGTTGTTTTCTATACGGGGGTAAAACCTCCTTTATTTACCCTTAAACCGGATTTTCAAGGACAGTATGTGCCCCTGAAAGAGGCTAATTTCAAACACGCTCTCCTTGCCTCTGCGGCCATCCCCTTAATCGTTTCTGGTGTGAGGGATATATACGGCGCACCTCCGGGTGTCTATCGGGACGGCGGACTCATTGATTACCATATCTCCACCCGCTACGCCGCAGGAACCGATGAGGTAACCCTCTTTTTCCACCACCAGGAGCGCCTTATCCCCGGTTGGTTGGATAGAAAACTAAAAAGACGCCTCCCCCCGCCGGAGGCCACGGAAAATCTACTTCTCGTTTATCCTACAGAAGCATTTTTAGACAGTTTGCCGGGTGGTAAAGTACCCGATCGTTCCGATTTCATCACCTATTCAGGAGACCCCGAAACGAGAAAGAAGAGGTGGTGGGAAGCGGTGAAGAAAGCGGCTCCCTTAGGGGAAGAGTTTCTGGAACTCTTTTTCAGCGGGAAAATTCGTGAGGAAATAGAGCCTCTATCGTAAGATGAAGGAAAGACTAAGGAAACAGATAGAGATTCTGCGCGCCCGCCTTACCAAATGTGACCTCTGCCCTCGCCGGTGTGGGGTAAATAGGTATGTAACAAAACGAGGTTTCTGCGGATTAGGGGCACAAATCGTCATGGAGAGGGCCCTGGCCCACTTCGGTGAAGAACCACCCATCACGGGGGAGAAGGGGGCGGGGACCATCTTTTTCACCTCCTGCAACCTCAAATGCCCCTACTGCCAGAACTACCAATTAAGCCACGAGGGTAGGGGGAAAACCATTAATGAAGCAACACTTGCGCAAATTATGCTTTCTCTCGAAAAGGAAGGCTGCCACAATATCGAGGCTGTAACCCCCACGCCCCAGGTAGCTATGATCATGGCTGCCCTTCTTCTTGCCCGCAGTTACGGCCTGTCCGTTCCTTTCATCTATAATACAGGTGGATATGAAAGTGTAGATACCTTGAAGCTTCTTGATGGTTTTGTGGACATCTATTTACCTGATTTTAAATACGGCTCTGCCCAGGAAGGATGTGCCTTAGGCGGTATTAGGGATTATCCCTATCGTGTCGTCTTTGCCATTAAAGAAATGGTGCGTCAGCAGGGAGATGGGCTCCTCATAGAAAAGGGTCTTGCCCGTAAAGGTGTGCTTATCCGCCACTTAGTATTGCCGGGAAAAACGGAGGATAGCAAAAAAGTGTTGAGATTGATAAAAAAACACATTTCCACGGAGGTACCCCTCAGTATCATGGCCCAGTATACACCCATACCCGCCGTTCTGACCCACCCCACCTTGGGCAGACGAATTACGAAAGAAGAGTACCTATCCGTCATCGACTATGCCCTTGCCCTCAACTTCAAGAATATCTTTGTCCAGGAGGTAAATGAACGTCACCTCGTCCCCGACTTTGCCTCCGCACAACCTTTCCGCTGGTAAACTACTTCTGGCATACCTGGCAAAAATAGGTGCTCCTCCCCCCTATCTTCAGGCGTTTAAGGAGTTGACCGCAGCGGAAACAGGGCTTACCTTCCCGCCCGTATACTTTTAGGTATCTCTGGTAACCGCCTGGTCTACCAAAAAGGTCCCGCCAATCAGAGATAGTCGTCCCCCGACAGGAAATAGCAAGCCCGAGGATGGCGGAGGCACTATTTAGAATAGCCTTCCACTCCGTCAAAGACAGGGAACTAACGGCGCGCCGCGGGTCTATTCCTGCCCTATGGAGGATCTCCGAGGCATAAATATTCCCGATACCCGCCAATATGCTCTGGTCCAGGAGAAAAGATTTTATGGTCGTTCCTTTCCTCAAACCCCGCTCCCAGAGTTCTTCTGCCGTCACCTGGTCTTTTACTATGTCTAAGGCCCGCCTTTGGGGGATGGTCTCCACCACCATGACGGTGGCAAAACGACGAGGGTCAAGGAGGGATAACACCCCCTCTTCAAATTCTAAACGCAGACGTTCGTACCGCAGGAACTCCCGGGATAGACTATGATGCAAGAGTCTCCCCGTCATCCGCAGATGGACCTGCAAAAAATCCCCCCCGGCCAAGGGGAAATAGAGCCCTTTCCCTATCCTTTCGGGGCGGTAAAGGGTATCCCCAGCCAATCTATCGAGGGACCCCAATTTGGAATCGAAGACAAGGGTACGCAAAATTTTTCGACCGGAACCGAGGACTTCTTTGAGGGCAAGCGAAAGGCTTTCTACTTCGGGAAGCTCAGGCATGGTGCCTTCCAATTCCACAGGAGGGGCTAAATTGTCAAGATGTTTTCTTCTTTGCCATAGAAGCACTATTTTCCGAATAAAAACTATTGACAGGGCTGGACAATAAGAGTAAAGGGCGACCAAATCACTGTAAGGAGTGAAGATATGCCTGATGACCCTTTGCTACCGGAGGAAGCAGAGCCCCCCGGCGCTACTCCTGCGCCTTTTTCGCACAACAAACACCTCCCCGATAAATTTTCTTACTGGCATGATTGGCGCTGGCAGATGGCCCACCGTATCAAGACCGTCGAAGAATTATCTAAGTTCCTTTTTCTTACCCCCTCAGAAATTATGGCGTTGAAAGAAAGTAGATTACCGATGTCTATCACCCCCTATTATGCACGGCTCCTCGATCCCGTCAATGACCGTGACCCCCTCCGCCGTACCGTCGTGCCCACACTAAAGGAAAACACCATCCATTTCGGGGAGGAGAAAGACCCTCTTTCCGAGGAACGGGATACCCCTGTAGAGGGTCTAGTCCATCGCTATCCCGACCGGGTCCTCCTCCTGGCAACGAACGGTTGCGCCACCTACTGTCGTTACTGCACCCGCTCCCGACTGGTGGGAAAAGAAAAAAGGGACACTGTAAAGCCTACCCAGTGGGGAAAGGCGCTTGACTACATCAGGGCTCATCGAGAAATCCGCGACGTGCTTGTCTCGGGTGGTGACCCTCTAACCCTAAGTGATGCAAAATTAGGTTGGCTCCTCCAACAGATAAGACAGATTCCCCATGTGGAAATCATCCGTATCGGCACGAAGGTACCCATCGTTCTACCGCAGAGAATCACGCCTCATTTGGTAAAGCTCTTACGACGTTTCCATCCTCTCTTTATGAGCATTCACGTGACCCATCCGAGGGAGCTTACGGAGGAGGTATCGCTTGCTCTAAATCGCCTTGCCGATTCCGGGATTCCCTTAGGAAGCCAAACGGTGCTCTTAAAAAATATAAACGACGACGTGGATACTATAAAACAACTTATGCAGGGACTGCTTAAGATGCGGGTAAGACCCTATTACCTCTACCAATGTGATCCCATTTTAGGCTCCGCCCATTTCCGTACACCCGTAAGCAAGGGGCTGGAGATAATAAAAGGCCTCAGGGGTTTCACAAGCGGTTATGCCGTTCCCCACTATGTGATCGACGCGCCCGGTGGGGGCGGAAAGATACCCCTTTTACCGGAGTACGTTGTAGGGAGGGAAGGCAATTACCTCATTTTGCGCAACTATGAAGGAAAAACGTTTGTTTATCCCGACTATCTATGATCACCGTCGGTATGACCTACGACTTAAAGGAAGACTATCGCAAAGCGGGTTTCACCGCCGAGGCGGCGGCGGAATTCGATAGCCTCGAGACAATTGAGGCCATCGAAATGGCCCTCCGTGCCATAGGCTTCTCCGTTGAAAGAATTGGGAATGTGCAGGCTTTAGTCCAGGCCCTTGGCCGTGGTAAGAGATGGGATATGGTCTTCAACATTGCCGAAGGGGTAAAGGGCTTCAGCAGGGAAGCCCAGGTTCCGGCCCTACTGGAGGCTTACGATATACCCTACACCTTCTCCGACCCCCTCGTTCTATCCTTAGCCCTCCACAAGGGGATGACGAAACACCTGTTACGTTCCTTAGGTATCCCCACACCCGACTTTTACATTCTCCATTCCCCGGAAGAAATGGCAAATCTTTCCCTTTCTTATCCTCTCTTCGTCAAGCCCGTGGCCGAGGGAACGGGCAAGGGGATAACGGCTGCTTCAAAAGTTTCCCATCCCGAGGAATTGGAAAAGGTTTGTCTCTCTTTATTTAAGGCCTTCGATGAACCGCTATTGGTGGAAAGATACCTCTCGGGCCGGGAATTCACTGTAGGAATCGCAGGTACGGGAAAAGAGGCAAGATGCCTGGGGGTTATGGAGATTTTCCTGACGGAAAAGGCGGAAAGACACGCCTATTCTTACAAAAACAAAGAAAATTATAGGGAAAATGTAACCTACCGCCTTGTAGAGGATGAGATGGCAGGCGCGGCTGCCGACCTTGCCCTTAGGACTTATCAGGCACTCGGTTGCCGCGATGCCGGTCGGGTGGAC
>Ga0315298_1005137_pt1 | contig 18878 bp, 16 predicted proteins | sample WHS_1_MG_FD_203077 | JGI IMG/M metagenome (GOLD analysis project Ga0315298, IMG submission 203077) | Extremophilic microbial mat communities from Washburn Hot Springs, YNP, Wyoming, USA - WHS_1_MG | ecosystem: Environmental > Aquatic > Thermal springs > Hot (42-90C) | place: USA: Wyoming...
AACGATCTTGTCGAAGGGGCCGTAGGCAGCCACGTCCCTGTAGTCCATCACCATAGCGCGAGCACGATCGGCAAGTCCGGCCTCGGCGATCCTCCTGTTGGCCAGCTCCGCTTGGGGCTGGCTCAGGGTAATCCCTGTCGCCTGCACGCCGAACCTCTCCGCCGCGTACATGATGAGCCCGCCCCACCCGCAGCCGATGTCCAGCAGCCGCTCGCCCGGCTTCAGCCGGAGCTTCCGGCAGGTGTGCTCCAGCTTCGCCTCCTGTGCGCTATCCAGGTCCTCCTGTCCGGTTCGGAAGTAGGCGCAGGAGTAGATCATGCGCCTGTCCAGGAACAGCTTGAAGAAGTCGTTGCCCACATCGTAGTGATAGGTGACGGCATCGCGGTCCCGCTCCTTGGAGTGCTCAGCACCCCGCAGCCGGGCGCGCTGCCTACCCAGGACACCCCGCGAGCCCCCGTGCCCATTGCCCCTGGTCCTGCCGTCGGGCAGCGCCATCAGCATCCTGGCGAGGCCGACCATCTCCGCTGGCTTCAGTGTGAGCCTCTCGAAGAGGTCTCCGAGCCGCATGGCCCACACGATGTCTCCCTCCACGTCCCACTCATCATCCAGGTAGGCCTCGCCCAGCGCCAGCTCATTGGGCGGCAGCATCATCCGCCTGAGTGCGGTGGGGCGGTTGAGAACCAGGGTGAAGCGCGTCTCCTCCCCTGGGTCCGCCGGGACTTGGGTGCCGTCCCACAGGCGGATTGCGAAATCCCGCCTGCCGTACCCGGCAAGCACCCGGTTGAGGATGGCCAGGGTCATAGCGGTGTCCCGAAGGCTTCCCGGGGGGGTCACGGGGGTTGTTCTCGGCTCATTAGTAGCTGATACTGCCATCTCTTCGCTCCTTTCCTCAAGTAGGGCTTGGGAGTCGCGGGGCGCTCTCTCGCCCCTCCCGGCTCCCCACGTGAGGGTCTAAGCTCGAAGCCAGGCCCAAGAGAGACAGCTTGATCAATCTATATCATACTACGGGCCTGCAACTAAGTAGCGGCAAGCTTCGTGCCTAAACAACGGAAGACCCGTGATGCGGGGCGGCCATGTGGCCGCCCCGCATCACGGGGTGCGCTTCGGTGGAGTTTTGCGGCTCTCTCAGGACGCTGTCCGCCGCACGGGCCGCTGGTCGGGCACTAGTACTCGACCAATTTGGTTTCGACATGTAGGGCGGGGCCTTGTGCCCCGCCCTACATACCAAATTCATTTTGTCGCTGTACTAGCGAGATCGCCCCCTGCTGGAGGGCTCCCTCGAGTCCCGATCGCCCCTCTGCCTCTCTTCCATGCGGGTCTCCGGTGTGAGCTCGCGGGAATCCCTGCCGTCTCGTGCGGCCGACTCATCCCGGCGATCTCGGCGATCCTGGCCGGCCTCTGGTGTCGCGGTGGGCGACGGGAAAACCCAGGGACGAGGTGTCGGCGTGGCTACCCGCGCGGCCTCGCCTGGAGGCTGGGTGGTGGGGGAAAGGGCAACCTGGCCGTTCTCACCTCGGTTCAGGCTCAATCCATCCTCCCCCCGGCGGCGCTCGCCATCATCGGATCGCCCATCATCTCCACGCCGGGGCTGGGCCGTGGCCGTTGGAGAGGGGGAGGGTTTCCCCCTCCTCTCGGCCCCATCGCGGTCGCCCCCAGGGCGAGCCGTTGGAACCGCACGGGTGGGGACGGGGGCCGCGGGCAGAGGGGTTGCCTCGAGGCGCTGCTTGTCGTCTGCCGCACCACCGCTGCCGCCGTCTCGCCGGCCCTCGCTCCGCTCGATCCCCTTCCGCGAGACCTCCATGGCGTGGAGGATGGCCGGCTTCGCGGCGGCCGGCGCGCGATCGTAAACCTCAGCCAGCTGCTCCTGCTGCCTGGCCAGCGACGTCTCGATCACTGGGTCGGTCGTCGGCGGCGCGTTCCCGGTAGTCCCGATCCTCTGTACCGCGACCTCTAGCTGCCGCTCATAGAGGGCGAGCCCCCTCTCCACAGCGGTCACCCTCCCCTGCTGGGCCGCCGCCTCCACCTCCTCCAGCCTCCTCGCGGCGAACTGTATCTCCAGCTCCGCCCTAGACCGGGGATCGGAGGTCAGCGCCAGCCGCGCGTTCTCCACCACCAGCTTCACCGGGTACAAGGGCTCCTCGGGAAGGCTGCTGGCCGACGCGGCCACGGTGCCCCCCAGCAGCAGGAGCGCCAGGGCCACGCCAGCGGCGATGCGAGCCAGGGACGGAACCCAGGCCCTGGCGTACCACGGGGCGACCCTCGGTACCTCTCGACCGATGAAGAGTGGGCGGCGGGTGGTTCTCAGGCTCTCGGGCGCCAACACCCTGGGCATGGAGCGCAGCTCCAAAGCCAGCAGGAGGAGCGGCTCGAGCTCTGCCCGGAGCTCCGGATAGGCACTCAGGGCCTCCTCAGGAGAGGCCTCACCGCTCTCCACCCTGGCCAGACAGATGTCCAGCGCCTCTTCCACCCTGTCCCCCCACATCCTCTCCGCCCTCTTGCGAAAGCATCCTTCTGAGGGCCGCTAGCGCGCGGTGCTGGATAACCCTGAGAGCCCCGTGGCTCTTGCCGATGATACCGGCCACCTGGGCGTAGTCCATGCCCTCAATGAAGCGGAGCACGATCACGGCCCTCTGCTCCTCGGGGAGCCGCCGGATCGCCGACTCCAATCGGGTCGCCGTCTCCTTCTGCAGGTACTGGCTCTGGGGATCCGGCTCTTGCGAGACCAGACCCTCGTCCAGGTCCGCCTTCGGCCTCTTCGCCCGGAAGTGGTCGATCACCGCGTTCCTGGCCAGCCGCAGCAGCCAGTGGGAGAAGGGGACCTCCCTCCACTGGTACCGGGGCATCGCCTCCCACGCCTTCAGAAAGACCTGCGCGGTGAGATCCTCGGCCTCATCGGCGGCGCCGACCTTGTAGTACACGTACCGGTAGACCGTGTCCAGGTGCAGATCATACAGCTTCCCGAAGGCCTCGCCATCCCCTCGGCTGGCCCGCATCACCAGGAGCTGCAGATCACCCTGGCCATTCAAACCATCTACCGTCATCACAAGGCCTTCACCCAGAAGAACGTTCCAACGGGAAGGTTGTTACGGGGAGGTGAGTGTGAACGTGGGAGAACATGGCATGCAAGTCTAGCCGCTGCCGTGGCCCCTGTCCATGCGAAATTAGTACTATAGGGAAGACTTCAGACACTCGCTGGATTGGGAGGAGAACCAATGAGGATAGGGATCCTGGGACCCATCTCCTGGAGGATCCCGCCCAGGCACTACGGGGGCTGGGAGCTGGTGACCTACAACCTGGCAGAGGGACTGGTGGCAAGGGGCCACGATGTGACCCTCTTCGCCACAGCTGACTCTGAGACCAGCGCGAGGCTGCTGAGCATCTGCCCAAGGCCGCTCTCCGAAGACCCCAGTCTGCCACCCAGGGTGTACGAGTCGCTGCACATGGCGCTGGCATTGGAGCATGCCGCGGAGTTCGATCTCATCCACAACCACATGGGCTGCTACCCTGTCTGCTGCTCGCGCGTCATCCCCGTGCCCATGGTCACCACACTTCACGGGTCGGCGGCCGAGGACCACAGCCGGATAATCTATTCCAGGTACCGCGATTCCTTCTACGTGTCCATCACAGACGCGGAGCGCAGGCTCGCGCCCGACCTGAACTACGTGGACACCGTCTACAATGGTATAGACGTGCGGGCCTTCGATTTCAGCGACAGGCATGGCGATTACCTGCTCGTGCTGGGACGGATGTCACCCGACAAGGGGATCCACTCCGCCATCGCCGTCGCCCAGCGCTGCGGCATCCGGCTCATCCTGGCGGGGATAGTGCCCAGGGAGAACGAGGAGTACTTCGAGACACAGGTGCGCCCGCACCTGAAGCCCGGTTTCATCGACTTCATCGGGCCGGCCGACCACGCCGCCAAGAACCGCCTGATGCGAGGAGCCTACGCCCTGCTCCATCTGATCACCTACCACGAGGCCTTCGGCCTCACCATGGTGGAGGCGATGGCGTGCGGCACCCCTGTCATAGCGGTCCCCATGGGATCCGTCCCGGAGCTGGTTCTGCACGGGGAGACCGGCTTCTGGGCGGACGATGTGGAGGAGGCCTGCAGCGTGCTTCCCCAGGTGGCCCACCTGGACAGGGCCAGGTGCCGGCAATGGGTGGAGGAACGGTTCGGGCTGGACCAGATGGTGGACCGCTACATGCAGGTCTACGAGAGAGTTCTCAGGGTCGCGGGAAGGCCGTGAGGGCCGCGTGCCCGGCCATCCTCCACGCGGCCCTCAGCCCTCAACCCTTCTCCTCCTCGGGCTCCTCGGTAACCGGCTCGCCGCCCTCGGTGCCGATCGCCCCGAACCCAGTGTCGCCGTAGCCGCCGGTCACGCCGGGGTCGGTGTCGGAGCCGAGGCCGGCCGTCTCGTACCCCCGCGACATCGCCTTCTGGCCGGTAGCCATCACCGCGTTGCTGAGCGCTCTGACGAAGGTCCAGACCGAGTCCTCGCTGACCCCCTCGGCCATGGCGATCTCGTACGGGCGCTCCCCGTCGGCGATCCTCTTGGCCATTCTCTGCTCGCGGTCAGATAGCGATCTGACCAACCCCGGGGTGCTCTTCAGCAGATCTCGAAGCTCCCTGTACCCCCGCTCCTCTTCCTCCCCATACTCCCTGGGAACCATGGCATCCTCCTGGCCTGCCTCTCCGCCCGTGCCCCCAACGCTCACCACTCGATCAGCTTCGTCCCTGGAGGAGACGGGTCGCTCGGAGGAGGCGACCCACCCGAGCGACCCAGTCGGATTGATCGGCGATCCACATGCGCCCGCATCACCTCCCTCGCAGGACGGTAGCCCCTCGGCGGGCCCGGATCGGCGAAGGGAGGGCAGGAAGCATGCCATCCGCTATACTTGACAATAGTTTCCTTGGAAGCCATATTTGCTGCCTCACCAGTGGATCAGGAGCCGCCTTTGGATGCCAATCTGACCATCTTCAGCCTCTTCGGGGGGGTGTACCTGCTCCTCTACGGCATCCGTCTGGCCAGCGAGGGGATGCAGCGGGCGGCGGGCAATAGGCTCCGGCATACCCTTGGCGCCGTTACCAAAAACCCGCTGGCCGGGCTGCTGGCCGGTACCGGCATAACGGCCATACTTCAGAGCAGCGGCGCCACCACCGTGATGATGGTCAGCATGGTCGCTGGGGGGATGATGACCCTCCGCCAGGCCATCAGCGTGGTCCTGGGCGCCGATATAGGCACCACCCTCACCGTGCAGCTCATCGCCTTCAGGGTGATGGACTACGCCATCCTGCTGGTCGGGATCGGGCTGGCCATCATGTTCGGGTTTCGACGAACCCCCCACCGCCATGTGGGCGAGACGATCCTCGGTTTCGGGTTCGTATTCCTATCCATGAAGATCATCATCGAGGGGATGGCCCCGCTCCGCCAGAGCTCCCTGTTCCAGGAGATCCTGCTGAACCTGGTGGGCACGCCCCTTCTGACAACCCTCATCTCCGCCGCCTTCACGGCCCTGGTCGCCTCCAGCGCGGCCACCATCGGCCTGGCCATAACCCTCGCCCTCCAGGGTCTCATGCCCCTTCCCGTGGGCATGGCCATCGTCCTGGGCGCGAACCTCGGCACCTGCAGCACCGCCCTGGTCTCATCCCTCGGCACCTCGCCGGAGGCCAGGAGGGTCGCCATCGCCCACACCCTCATCAAGTCCGCTGGGGTGCTGGCCGTGCTCCCCTTCGTGCAGCCCCTGTCCAGCCTGGTGGCCATGACGGGGGCCGACGTGCCCCGACAGGTCGCCAACTTCCACACCCTCTTCAATCTGGCCCTCGCCGTCGCCTTCCTCCCCTTCACCGGCCCGTTCGCCGATCTGGTCACCAGGCTGGTGCCGGAGGTGAAGAGGCCCGGCGACCCCATGCAGCCCCGGTACCTGGACGAGAGCGTGCTGGACACCCCCTCCCTCGCCTTGGGGCAGGCCACCCGCGAGACGCTGCGCATGGCCGACCTGGTCCAGGAGATGTTCCGCGACGCGGTGACGGTCTTCCGGAGCAACGACATGGCGCTGGCCGAGGAGCTGCAGGCCCGGGACGACGTGGTGGACAGGCTGGAGGAGCACATCAAGCACTACCTGACCCGCCTCAGCGAGCAGAGTCTAGCGCCGGAGCAATCCAAGCGGGAGGTCAGCCTGCTCTTCATGATCCAGGACCTGGAGAACATCGGCGACATCGTGGACAAGAACCTGATGGAGCTGGCCAAGAAGAAGATCTCCAACCACCTGGAGTTCTCCGCCGAGGGGGCCAGGGATATCGAGCAGCTGGCCAGGCTGGTGGCGGAGAACCTGAACCTGGCCGTGTCGGCCTACGCGACCCAGGACGCGGAGCTAGCCGAGAAGCTGCTGCGCCACAAGCTGAACATCACCCGGATAGAGCGGGAGCTGAAGCAGGCCCACATACGCCGTTTGCACGAGGGAGTCAAGGAGAGCATCGAGACCAGCGCCATCCACCTGGATGTGCTCTCCAACCTGGAACGGATCAACTCCCACGCCACCAACATTGCCTTCGTGGTGCTGGGAGAGCTGTAAGGAGGCGGACTTGACGCTGAGAATTGGTCTAATCGGGCTCGGGGCCATCGGCCGAACCGTGGCGGAAGCCATCCAGGAGGGCCACGCGGGCGACAGCCTGGTGGCTGCCGTGCTGGTCAGGGATAGGGCCAAGCACCAGCAGGACGCGTCATCCCTGCCCTGCCCCGTCACCAGCAACCCTGCCTACTTCTTTAAGGAGGAGATGAGCCTGGTGGTCGAGGCCGCTGGGCATGAGGCGGTTCGCCGATACGCAGTCGACACCCTCATCTCCGGAAGAGACCTACTGACCCTGAGCGTCGGCGCCTTCGCCGACGAGTCCCTCCTGGCAAAGGTCAAGGAGGCGGCGGCCGCATCCGGACGGCAGATCCTGGTGCCGTCGGGCGCCATCGGCGGGCTGGACGCCGTGGCCGCCGCAGCGGTGGGAGGGTTGGACGAGGTCACCATCACCACGCGGAAGCCCCCAAGGGCCTGGAGGGGAACGGTGGCGGAGGGGCTGGTGGACCTGGAAGGGCTCAAAGAACCTGTCTGCCTCTACGAGGGTCCAGCGCGCCAGGCCGCCCTGCTCTACCCGCAGAACGTGAACGTCCAAGCAGCCCTTTCCCTGGCGGGGATCGGGATGGACAGGACCCGCTCACGCATCTTTGCCGATCCGACGGTGAGTCACAACACCCACGAGATCGTCGCCAGGGGCAGCTTCGGGGAGATCCGAATCAGCATCGGCAACGTGCCCTCTGCCGGCTCGGCCAAGACGGGGCGGCTCACCGCCATGAGTGTAATCAAGGCGATTCGCAACCGGACCGCCCCGCTGGTGATAGGGCTGTAGAGGGCTCACTCCGCCAGGAACCCGATGCGAACTGCCCCGTAGCGGCGCCCCTTGACGAAGAAGGGCACGGCGAGATCGCAGACAGTGTCCCCTGTGTCTCGCGCCTGGGTCTGCAGAAGGAATGTGTCCGGCGGCAGGGGCTGGTCCGGGTCCACACCCGCGGCGAGGAACTGGGCTCGGGTGGCCCGCTTCGGCACTCGGTCCCAGCCCTTCAGCCCGACCCTTGCGGCGTGCAGAACCACGGGATAGTCGGTGATCCACTTGGCTCGGTTGAGCACCGAGTCGGTCCTGGGATCACCGGTCCAGGCCGGGCAGTACTTGGTCAGGTGGGTGAAGTTGTACCCGTTCACGTCCGGCACACACACATTGTTCAGCCGCTTGTGCTTGGCCAGGTACCGATCCAGGATCGCCCTCACCTCGACGTCCAGCAGGTGGTCCCAGGACGTGGCGTACTTGGGAGGGGTGAACCCTTCTGCCGGGACCTTTCTAACGTCGAAGAGCCGTGCCACCCGCTGGATCATCGGCCCCTTGATCTCCTGGTAGCGCCACTCCAGCAGCTGCTCCAGGGTCAGCTTCCTCTGATCGATGGCCCGCTCCATCAAGGACCTGATCTCCTCGGCGCACTCCTGGGCCCACTCTCTAACCTGCTCGGTGAAGGTTCCCAACCTGTACCGCGCCAGGAGACGGTGGATCTCCATGGTCGCGGCTCCGATCTCCTGGGAGGTTGCGGACGCCTCCACCCTGCCGGCCATGGCCTTTGCGGACTCGTTCAGCTTGCCCACCCTGCCGGCCACGTCGTCGATGGTCGCGGCCATCTCCTCGTTGGCCGCGGCCACGGAGCCGATCTCGTCCGTCGATCTACGGGCAAGGTCTGAGATCGCCATCAGCGTCTCCCGCGAGGAGGCTGCCTCCCGCACCGCGGCCTCCGCCTCCTGGACATTCCTGCCGATGACGCCTGACAGCTCCGCCATCTCCCCCTGTAGACCCTTCACCATCCGGAAGATCTCCTTGGTGCTATCGCGCGTCCTCTCCGACAGCTTTCGCACCTCGGCCGCCACGACGGCGAAGCCCCTGCCCTGCTCCCCGGCCCTCGCCGCCTCGATAGCCGCGTTCAACGCCAAGAGGTTGGTCTGCTCCGCGATGTCCTGGATGGTCTCGGTGATCTTGTCGATCTCCGCGGAGTGCTGGATCAGCTTCCGCACCGTCTCCGCGGAGCTCTGGGCCGCCCGGCGGCTGCCCTCGACGCGCGCCAACGCTGCCTCCACCGCCTCCTGGCCCTTCATGGCCATCCGTAGGGTCTCTTGAGAGGTCTCGCTGGCCCGGCCAGCCGACTCGGCCACCTCCTCGCCCGCCTGCCGAGCCTGCGACAGCGACTCCGATGCCTCCTCGGTCTCCCGCGATTGCGCCTTCGCGGTAGCCGCGATCCCAAGGATGTTCTTGGCCGCGCCAACCCCCACCCTGTTGGTCTGGTCGTCCACCGCCCGGAGCAGCCCGACAATGTCGTCAAGGAAACGATTCAGCAGCCGCGCCGCCTCTGCGGATGGCGAGCCCGCGGGAAGCTGAAGCCTCGCCCGCAGGTCGCGCCCGCCGTCCACCAGATCCCTCAGGAACGCCACCACGGGATCCTCCTCGACGCCCTCGCCCACCACACCGTCGTGCGCCAGGCTTCGCCCTGCCGACAGGCCACGGCTCCCAAGACGGTCAGCACCCTCCCGTTCCCCATATCCGACAATCATCCGCGCGCCCTCCCTCCACCCATCACCGCGATGGAAAGCAGCAACTCTCCACGGGCCGACGCCCTCTGGCGACTTGGCACGATCCCGCCGAAACCGGTGCGCCACCAAGCCACCGAACCGGAGGGGCCGAAGCCCCACATTACACATATCGGCACTTCTGGCTCAGTGGTTGAGGGAATAGGAAAGGCCGGCGGGGTCTCCCCCACCGGCCCCTCTTGCCTGAAGTCGGCAGATCAGCCCTTCTTCACCTTGTCCCCGTCCTTCAGGTCGTTCTGCCCGGCCACGACCACCTCTTCTCCAGCGTTGACCCCGCTGGTCACCTCCACGGTGCTGCCCTTGCTGATGCCCAGCTTCACCTGCCGCATCTGCACGGTGTCACCGGAGAGCACGAAGACGTACGTCTGGCCTGAGCGGGTGACCACCGCCTCCTTTGGGATCAGCACTGCCTTATCCTTCTGCACGGTGACTATGCTCACCTGGGCGAACATCCCCGGCTTCAGCCTGCCATCGTTGGCATCGGGCCTTACCTTCACCTGGAAGGTACGGCTCTTGGGGTCCGCCGCGGGGGCGATGGTTGCAACCCTGGCTGGGAACACCGTTCCGGGATAGGCCGCCACGGTGATCTCGGCCTTCTGCTCCTCCTTCACCTGGCCGATCTGGCTCTCCTCGACCCCCAGCACCATCTCCACATCATCGGAGATCAGGGAGACGATGGGCGTCTGGGGGCTGACCAGCGCCCCCTCGGAGAGGAGCCGCTCGGACACCACTCCATCCACCGGGCTGGTGACGGAGGCATCGTTTAGGGCGATCTGCGCCATGTCCACCGCCGCCTGAGCCTGATCCACGGCGGCCTGGGCTGCCGCCAGGTCGTTCTTGGTGTACGGGTTCAGCGCCAGATTGTAGGCCTGCTGGGCTTGCTCCACCGCGGCATCCACGGCCCTCAGGTCGTCCTCCGTGGGGCCGTCCTGGAGCTGCTTGAGCTGCGCCTTGGCGTTGTCCAGGGCGGCCTGGGCCGCGTCCACCGCTGCCTGAGCCTGCTGGACATCCTCTGGCTTGGGCATCCTCTTCATCTCGTCGACGGCGTTGCTGGCGGCCTCGTACTGGGCCTTGGCCACATCGTAGGCGCTCTGGGCCGCCTGAAGGTCCGCGGGTAGCGGATAGCTCTTCAGCAGGTTCAGCTTCGCCACAGCGGCGTCGTAGTTCGCCTTGGCGGCATCGGAGTTCCGGGCCGCCTGGCCGGCGCTCGTCACGCCCAACGAGGCCAGAGCGGTGGTGCTGTTGACGTCCGCGGCCACGTTCTTCTTATCGTCCGCCGCGTACAGAGCCGCCCGGGCCTGCTCCACCGACGCCTCGGCCGCCTGGATGTCGGCGGGCTTCGCCCCGGCCTTGACATCGGCCAACTTGGCCTCCGCCGACTTCATGTTGGCCCTCGCCGTGTCCAGCGCCGAAAGGGCCTGCCACCACTGGGTTTGAGTCGGGCCCTGCTTCACCAGCGCCAGCCTGGCCTGGGCAGCCTGCAGGTTGGCCGTGGCCTGGTCCACGGCGGCCTGTGCGGCAGCCAGCTGAGCCTCGGTCGCCCCCTTGTGCACGGTGTTGGCCTTGGCCTGCGCCGCATCCAGAGCGGCCCTGGCCTGCGCTATCTGCTCGGCGCGCGAGCCCGCCTGCATGTTGGCGAGCCTCGCCTGCGCTGCAGCCAGATTGGCCTTGGCTTGGGCCAACTGAGCCTGCAGCGAGGCGGCATCCAGCTGGGCGATCACATCGCCCTTCTTCACCTTGCTGCCCACGTCCACCAGAAGCTTGGTTATCCTTCCGGTCGCCTTGGGCAGCACCGAGATCTGGGAGACCGCCTTCACATCTCCCGTGTAGGAGAGGCTGGCGGATATGGGTCCCTCTGTGGCCTGCACCGTCTTCACGGTAACCACCCCTGCCCCCTGGAGCGTCGGGGCCCTCTGCTCAGCCCCCTGGGCCCGCGACGCGAACCCCCAGAGGCCGATGGCCAGCACCACGGCCAGCCCGCCCGACAGCCATCTCCAGTGGTGCGGTCCGCCCGCCGAGATCCAACCCATGGCTCCCCCCTTCCCGACCCGGGGCAGCCCCTGCCAAGAGATCATCTTTCCCAGCCCTGGTATCCGCATGCACTCCTCCTTCCAAGCCATCAGCCCTCAACGGCCGTCGTAGCCGCGGCCGCGAACCAGCCGCTTTTCGGCAGACGGCTGATCATTCCAGCGCGAGTCGAACCCGTGGATAGTGAAATAGAGCACGATACTTTGTCAAGCACCGACCGCGCCGACGGTGCTGATGAACACATCCTCGAGGGACGGGGCCACCGCCTCGATGCGGCCCACGGCCACCCCACCGTCCACCAGCGCCCTTCGGATGGCTTCGGCCCGGTCGCTGTCCGGCTCCACCAGCACCCTCAGCAGGCTCCCGAACATGGCCACCTCCCTGACCCCGGGCACACCCGGCAGAAGCTCCAGCGCCCTCACCAGGGGATCGCACTCCACCTCCAGCAGCGAGCCCGCGACGGAGGTGGCCTTGAGCCCCTCGGGGCTCTCGCAGGCGATCAGCTTCCCATCGAGCATCAGGCTAACCCGATGGGCGTGCTCGGCCTCGTCCATGTAGTGGGTGGTGACGAAGACCGAGACCCCCGATTCGGAGAGGCTGTAAATCAGGTCCCAGAAGCGACGGCGGGAGACGGGGTCCACGCCCGCCGTGGGCTCGTCCAGGAACAGCACCAGCGGCTCGTGCACAATGGAGCAGGCCAGAGCCAGCCGCTGCTTCCAACCCCCGGAGAGGTTCGCCACCAGCTCCCTCTCCCTCCCCTCCAGCCCGACCATGGAGATCAGCTCGCTTATTCGCCTAGACCTCCTGTCGGAGGGAACCTGGTACACGCCGGCGTAGAACTCCAGGTTCTCGCGGGCTGTGAGCTCTTCATACAGGGAGAAGCGCTGCGACATGTAGCCGATCACCCCCTTCACCCGGTCGCTCTCGGCCACTATGTCGAAGCCGGCCACCCTGCCCTGGCCAGACGTAGGAGCCAGGATCCCGCACAGCATGCGGATGGTGGTGGTCTTTCCGCAGCCGTTGGGTCCAAGGAAGGCGAAGATCTCTCCCCGCGTGACCTGGAAGGAGACCCCATCCACGGCCGTGAAGTCCCCGAACCTCTTCGTCAGGTTCATCGCCTCGACCGCATACATCTCACATCACCATCCCCCTGGGCCGCCGAGCCACCGATCGCTCGTTCCGTAGGAGGAGCAGCACCACAAGGCTTCCCAGCCAGAGCACCAGGGCGGTGATTATGAAGGTGTCCTGAAACGCCTGAACGAAGGCCTGCTGCTGGATCGTCCCCTCCAGGGTCCCTACAACGGCACGGCGCGCCTGTTCGGGGTCCAACCCCATCCGGGCCATCTGGGCCTGGAGGGCGTTCACGGTGGTCACCGCGGTGGGGGAGAGGGTGTTGACTGACTGCGACAGGTTGGCAGCATGGAAGGCCATCCTGTGGCTGTCCACCACGGTCATGATGGAGAGGCCGATAGGACCGCCCAGGTTCCGGGCGAGACTGAGTATGCCGGACGCCACCCCGCTCATCCCCTCGGGCACGGAGGCCAGCGCGGCGCTGGTCATGGGCGCCATCATCAAACCCACCCCCAGGCCCGAGACGAACATGGGGCGCACCAGGTCCCAGGTGCCGGATTGGCTCCCCAGGGAGGTGAACTGCCACGTCCCCAGGCCGGCGACCGCGATCCCCAGGGAGGCCGGCAGCTTGGGGCCGAACCGGTCGGAAAGCTTCCCTCCGATCGGTGCCGTGCACATGATCCCGAGGGCGGTAGGGAGCATCATGAGACCCCGCCGGAGGGGACCATAGCCCAGGACGTTCCCCATGTAGAAGGGGAGGAGGAAGGTCGCCCCGGTCTCCGCCGCCAGCATCATGGAGTTGGTGAAGAGGACGGTCCCGAAGTTGCGGCGTCGGAAGAGGCTGAGCGGGATCAGCGGATCATGCCTGGACGCCTCGATGACAACGAACCAGAAGAGAAGGAAGGCCGCCAGCCAGAAAAAGCCGAAGATGAACGGCGAGGAGAGCCACCCCAGATCGGGTCCCTCGTTGATGGCGTACATGAGGGAGCCCATGGAGGCGGCCAGCACCATCGCCCCTGGGTAGTCGAAGCTACCCCCAACCCGATCTCTGTCCGGCGGCACCAGCAGCAGCGCCATGGTGATGGCCAGCAGTCCGATTGGGACGTTGACGTAGAAAATGGAGCGCCACCCCAGGTTATCCACCAGCACGCCCCCCAGGACGGGACCGAACATGACGGCGGAGACCCCTGCCGCGCTGTAGAGCCCCAGCGCCTGCCCTCGCTGGCGGCTTGGGAAGGTGTTGTTCACTATGGCCAGGGCTATGGGGTACATGTTTGATGCCCCCACCGCCTGGATAACCCGGAACACCACCATGGAGGGCACGTTCCAGGCGAGGCCGCACAGCGCCGAACCAACGACGAATGTGAAGAAGCCGAAGAGATAGGAACGCTTGTGGCCGAAGAGGTCACCGATCTTACCCATGATCGGCATGAGGGAGCCGTTGGCCAATAGGTACCCGATGGAGACCCACTTGATCCCCTCGAAGTTGGTGCCGAAGGCGCTGGCTATGTTGGGGATGGCCACCGCCACGATGGTGCCGTCCAGCATCCCCATGACGGAGCCGAGGGAGACCGTCGCCAGGACCAGCCACTTGGCGCTCCCTATGTCCACCTCTTCTTCACCGGCGGGGTGGTTATGCTCCATCGCTTTGCTCATCCTTCACCCGATCAGTCTTTGACCCGAATGCTGACACTCACGGACGTGCCGGGGTAGATGGTACGCCCGCCGTAATCGACGGCGATCTTCACGGGAACCACCTGAGACACCTTGGTGAAATTGCCGTTGGCGTTCTGCGCGGGCAGGAAGGAGAAGAGGGCGGCGGCGGCCGGGGTGATAGCCTCGACGGTCCCGGGGAGGGTCTCCCCCAGCATGTCCACGTGTACCTCCACCGGCTGCCCGGGCTTCACCCTCCCCACCTTCGTCTCGTCGACGTTGGCAACCACCCAGAGGGAGGCGGGGTCCACCAGGGTGGCGACGGGCTGTCCGGCGGCGAGGGTGTCCCCGACGGCGGCCGGCAGAGCCACCACCAGGCCGGTGATGGGCGCCACAGCCTCGCCGGTGAGGTTCGTTGCGGGGTAGAACCTGGTGGAGGTGGCGCTGCTGCCAGGGAGGCTGGAGACCACAGGAGCCGTGACCCTGGCCAGCACCTCCCCCTCGGCCACCCGGCGGCCGACCTCGGCATCGAGGGCGGTAAGCCGGCCGGGCACGGGGCTGGTCACCTGCACCAGGGAGCCGGTTACGTAGGCGTTGTCTGTCCGCACGTAGTGCTCGCTGTCGTACCAGTAGCGGTAGCCGTAGATGCCGGCGGCCAGGAGAAAGAGCACCACGACGGCGATGATCAGGGGACCACGGCGCTTCATTCCGATCCACTCCCGAAGAGGTAGTCGATGTGGAGCTGCAGCACGCGAAGGGTTCGCCTGAGCTGGGGCTCCAGCCTCTGGCGAAGCTCCTCGCGGTCCCTCTCCCCACGCTCGGTCAGGGTGTACACCCGGAGCGGCCTGGAGGTGGTGTCCCACCGACTCTCCACCAGTCCCTCTCTCTCCAGGCGGCGCAGCATGGGGTAGATGGTACCCGGGGAGGGTTTCCAGGAGCATTCGCGCATCAGGTCGCCAGCGATGTCGGCGCCCGACCGAGGGTGCTTGTGGAGGGTCTCCAGGATGTAGAGCCGGAGATACCCACGCAGGAGCACGGTTGCGGCTCGGGTGTACTCATCTGGAAGGTCGAGGTGCTGCGGCTCCTCGGCAGTCATCTATCGCTCCCGATATTTATCGCTTTCGATAAGATACCCCTCTTCATGTTGGCTGTCAATCCCGCGCGGAGCCTGCACGCTCAGGCGTGCTTCCCGGTCAGGCTCATGAAGGCGTCCTCCATGGAGGGCTCCACCCGCCGCAGCTCCAGCACCAGCACCCCCTTCTCCTCCATGGTTCGGCGGGTGGCCGCCTCTGCCGCCTCCCCGTCCGAGGCGACCAAGTGGAGCCGATCCCCGAACATCCTCACGTCCTCCAGCTCCGCCACCCCGCGCGCCGCCAGCATGGCCGCCCGGCGCGGCTCCGCCCGCAGCTCCAGCATCGTCCGACCCACCCCCACTTTCAGCTGGGCAGGCGTCCCGGTTGCCGCCAGACGCCCACCGGCCATGAAGCCTACCCTGTTGCACCGCTCCGCCTCGTCCATGTATGGAGTGGAGACCAGGATGGTCACCCCCTCCGCCAGAAGACCGTAGAGGATCCGCCAGAACTCCCTGCGAGAGACGGGGTCCACGCCTGTGGTCGGCTCGTCCAGCAGCAGGATCCGGGGGCCGTGGATTAGGGTACAGGCCAGGGCCAGCTTCTGCTTCATCCCTCCAGACAGCAGCTCGGCCCGCCTGTCCACGAATGGGGCCAGCCGGCTGAAAGCCAGCAGCCTTTCGGAACGCTCCCGCCAGACCCGCCTTGGCACTCCATACAGATCGGCGAAGAAGGCCAGGTTCTCCATGACGGTCAGGTCGCCGTACAGGGAGAAGCGCTGGGGCATGTAGCCGATCCACCGCCTCACCCGCTCTGGCTGGGTGGCGGCGTCGAGACCCATGACCAGCACCCGGCCCGCGTCCGGGGCCAGCACACCGCACAGCATCCTCAGAGTGGTAGTCTTGCCCGCGCCGTCGGGCCCCACTAGGCCGAAGATCTCCCCCTTCCCCACAGCCAGGTCCAGATCCCTCACGGCCTCCAGCTCGCCGAACCGCTTCCGCAGCCCCACGGCCTGCACCGCGGAGTCGGGTGTCGCGGGTATCGGGCGCCCCTGGCTGCGGTCCGGGGTGCTCCCCGTGGACATGGTCCTCCTCCCCTACTCCAGCTTCTTCTGGAAGCGCCTGGCGCTCATGGCGAAGACCGCCAGGCCGAAGACGGCCAGCAACAGCACCTCGAACCAGAGGTACTCCAGCCCGATCCCCTTCAGGAAGATCCCCCTCAGGATCTTCAGGAAGTAGGTGAGGGGCATCAGGTAGCCCAGGTAGTAGAGGGCGGGCGGCATGGCCTCCCGCGGGAAGACGAAGCCCGACAGCACGAAGGAGGGCACCACGATGAGCATGGACATCTGGAGGGCCTGGGACTGGGTCTTGGACACGGTGGAGACGAAGAGGCCGATCCCCAGGGAACCGACCAGGAACACCACCGAGAGGGCCAGCAGCAGCAGGAGGCTGCCGGCGATGGCCACCCTGAACCAGAGGGTGCCCACCAGCAGGGCCACCGACACCTGCCCGAAGGAGATCAGCACGTAGGGGAGGATCTTGCCGGCCATCAGCTCCCACGGCTTGATGGGGGTCACGATGAGCTGCTCCAGTGTGCCCTTCTCCCTCTCCCTGACGATGGCGAAGGCCGTGAGGATCACCGCCTGGATCTGGATGATCAGCCCAACGAGGGCGGGGATCATGAAGTTCACGCTCTGCATGCTGGGGTTGTAGAGGATGTCGGGCCTGATCTCGATGGGGATCTCCACGCCGCGGGAGAGGCCGAGCCGGCTCATCAGACCCTGCAACCGTTCGGCGGCCTTCGCCTGACCGATGGCGGTCGCCGTGAAGAGGGCGGTGCTGGCGGTGTTGGGGTCCGACCCGTCCACCATCATCTGGACCTGAGCGGGCCTGCCGGCGTCCAGGTTGCGGGAGAAGTCGGGCGGGATGACGAAAGCCACCTTGGCCACTCCGCCGTCGATGGCGTCACGGGCCTCCCGCAGGCTGGAGACATGCCCGACGAGGGTGAAGTACTCGGTGTTGGTGAAGGCCCGGATGAAGCCCCGGCTCTGGGCGTCCATCGCCTGATCGTACACCACCGTAGCGATGTGATCCACGTTGGTGGTCACCGCGTAACCCAGGAGGAACATCTGGAGGGCCGGGACCATCAGCATGATGGCGAGGGTGCGCGGGTCCCTCCGGATCTGGATGAACTCCTTGCGCATTATGGGAAGGATGCGGCTGTTCATCGTCTAACCCTCATCCCCCTGCCCCTTCCCCCTTTCGAAAGTGGCAGAGGGGGTGAAACCCGGGGACGAGCCAAGCCCTGCCGGCACGCGGCGAGGTTTGCCCACGTCGCCTCCGGAACCCCTTCTCACGTCTCAGAACTCGGGATGGTCGCGTCGGCCGGCATGCCGGGCTTGAGCCTGAGGTCGGGGTTGGGAACCTTCACCTTGACGGCGAAGACCAGGTTCATCCGGTCACGCTGCGTCTGGACGTTTCGCGGGGTGAACTCCGCCTTGCTGCTGATGAAGGTGACCTGGCCGGAGAAGACCTCGCCGGGGAAGGAGTCCACCCTCACCTCCGCTCTCTGCCCCACCCTCACCAGGCCGATCTGCTGCTCCGGGACGTAGAGGGTCAGCTCCAGATCCTCCAGCCGAGTCACCACCATGAGGGTCGCGGCGGGGGTGACCACCTCGCCCACATGGATGGAGCGCCGCCCCACCGTCCCGTCCAGGGGTGAGCGGATCGTCGTCTTCTGTATCTGCAGCTCCAGCAACTGCCGGTCCGACAGGGGGGCCATCCGCAGCTGGAGGCCGAGCAGGGAGTCGTCCAGCTTCACCAGCACGTCCCCAGCCCGCACCCGATCCCCCTCGTCCACGGGAAGCTGCACCACCCTGCCGGCCACCTCGGAGGCGATGGAGACCTCCTCGGCCTCCAGGGTGCCCGACGCCACCAGGCCTCTGGTCGCCGGCACCGCCCGATTGCTTTGGTACCACCAGCCCAGGGCGCCCATGGCGACCAGCACCAGGAGCACCAGGAGCCTGGGGTGAGGACGATGCGATCCCGCTGCCATTTTCGCTATCCCTCCGTTTCGGGAGCTGCCCTGAGGACCCCGTGAAGGAGCATGTCCACCATCCCCTTCTGCCAGCCATCGACCCGCAGGGGGGCGGTGAGGACGCCGGGGAAGATCACGCCAGCCGCGTTCTCGATGATGAAGGAAGAGAAGACCATCCCGAAGAACATGCGGGCCACCAGCGCCTGTGGCACGTCCCGCATCTCGCCCCTCTGCAGCCCGAGGTCGTGGACCCTCGCGAAGAAATCGATGAGATTGGGGATCAGCCTCGAGATCAGGAGGGCCACGTGGCGCCCCTGGAACTCCAGGACATCGATGAAGAGGAGGAGGGGGAAGTCTCCTCTGTCCTGCAGCATGGCCATGACCTCGGCGAAGCCGCTCTCCAGCAGCTGGCCGACCGTCTCGCCGCGGGCCCTAGAGAGCCCCTCGGCCAGAGCGGTGTAGAGGTTGCGTTCGTCCAGCAGGGCCGCGAAGATCTCCTCCTTGGAGGAGAAGTGGTTGTAGACGCCCCCCGGGCTGATGCCTGCCTCGCGGGCGATCTGCCGCATGCCGGTGGCGTGATAGCCCTGGCGTAGGATGAGCTGCCTGGCCGCCGCCAAAATGGCGCCCCTGGTCTTGATGCCCTCGGGTCGCTTGGCCTCTCCGACCACCACGCCCTCCTTCACAAACGAACGGTCGTTCATATACTACCAGCTTCCGACGTCCTGTCAAGCCCTCGCGCCGCCTTGTGTCACTGCTCAGGGAAAATGTCCGCCTTAACTGCTCAGGGAAAATGTCCGGCATACTTGAGGTATGAGGACAATTACCTTGAACCCGAAACAGCAACGAGCAGTT
>Ga0315298_1005138_pt1 | contig 18877 bp, 15 predicted proteins | sample WHS_1_MG_FD_203077 | JGI IMG/M metagenome (GOLD analysis project Ga0315298, IMG submission 203077) | Extremophilic microbial mat communities from Washburn Hot Springs, YNP, Wyoming, USA - WHS_1_MG | ecosystem: Environmental > Aquatic > Thermal springs > Hot (42-90C) | place: USA: Wyoming...
TTCCCTTCTATCTGCCCCAGGTCAAACGGACCTTGTGCTACCAGCGGCAAGGGACCATCCGCAGGGTGATTTCGCACCTGCCCTTGTTTGACGGGTACGTCTTCATGTTCGGCTCGGCCGAGGACCGTCTGGCCAGCCTCCAGTCGAACCGGATCGTACGGGTGCTGCACGTGGACGATGGCGAGCGATTGCGAAAAGACCTGGTCAACATCCGCCGCCTGATCGCCTCTGGCGCGCCGTTGACTCCGGAAAGCCGCTTGGTACCCGGCAAGCGGGTTCGGGTGCGGTTCGGGGCGCTTGCCGGTCTGGAAGGGACGTTGCTCAAACGGCATGGGCAGACGTTGGTCGTGGTGAGCATCGATTTTATTCAGCAGGGAGCTTCGATGGCGATTGATGACGCTTGGCTGGAACTGGCTGAATGATTCTTGTGGCGTCGGCCGGACAGCGACGCCTGGCGAGGCCACCGAGGGCCAACAGAACGAGGGCACGAGTCGCACCGCGATTTGATCCGCGTTACGTGTCGCACAGCGTGTGCGGGGGATCGGTTTTTGCGCGCCTGACCCGTTCGGGCGTGCCGTAAGGGCCGGTCTCCCAGCAAGGACGGGGCGATACGGAGCCTGGCCGCCGCACCGCGTGGCGGTTCTGAGAGCTCGATCGCCGGTAAGGGCGTATTCCGCAGCCTGCGGGGTGCGTACCCTTATCTGAACGGATTGGGCGACATCGGTCTGCAACCGAGAAGAACGGAGTGCGCGCCCGCCGTGCCACTCGCCGGCACAGGAGACGCTTGGGTTTTCCACCAGGTGCGGGACCAGTGCGAGGGGGTCCCTATGAAGGCCGAAGCTGTTGTTTTTGTAGTCGATGATGATGACCCGGCCACGGAGGTCATCCGCCGGCTGGCGTCGATGATGGATTTCGAGTGTCGGGTGTTTAGCTCAGGGTACGAATTTTTGGCGACCTACGATGGGTGCCAGGCCGGCTGCCTGGTGACCGAGGTCCGCTCGCCGGGGGTCAACGGCTTGCAGATCCAACAGCGCCTGGCCGCCCAGGGGGCCACGCTGCCGGTGATCTTCGTGGCCCGGGCGGCCACGGTGCCTTTGGCGGTGCGGGCCATGCGGGCCGGGGCCTTCCACTTCCTCGAAAAACCGGTGCATGAGCAGGAGATGTGGGATGCCATCCAGGACGCGGTGGCCCTGGACCGCCAGCGGCATCTGGTGCGCCAGGAGCGCGAGGAGGTGCGGCGGCGCCTGGCCGGCCTGACGCCCAAGGAAACGCAAGTGCTGCGCATGATCGGCGAGGCCAAGAGTAACCGGGCCATCGCCCGCGAGCTGGATCTCAGCATCCGCACCATCGAGGTCCGCCGCAGCACGCTGATGCGCAAGCTGGGCTTCGAGACGCCCGACGAACTGGTCCGTTTCGCCGTCCACGCCTTCCACCGCGACCTGGGGGCAAACGGCGACCACCCGGCCCTGCACCGCGTTGCACCGGGCGATGGGGCTTACCCCCCAATGCATTTCCCGGGGCTTGCGGAGCGCCGCCGGCCGCGATGAACCCTCCTGCGGAGTCCTTTCCAACCCAAAAGCGGCGCGGCCGCCGCAGGCCCACCCGGCCGGCGCCCGCCGGTGCCCGGTGCTGTATGAGGGAGCTGGCCATGGCACGAAGCGAGATGGAAGTGGCCCAGGCGGTGCGACCCGCCCAAGTGTCCACCGAACGGCCAGATTCGGCCCAACCCACCGCTGTGGGGGAAAACCCCAGGGGCCCGAGGCCCAAAATCCCCCCTTGGGTGCGGGCCATCGTCGAGGGGGTGCTGCGAGCGGACCGCAGCACGCTGGTGGCCGCCGCCGTCCTGATTGCCGTGGCGGCCGTGAGTTATTGGCCCGCCATGGCCGGTTTGGTCCGCCGCTGGTGGACGGAGGACGATCAAGTCCATGGCTTCCTCGTGCCGGTGGCAGCGGCGGCCATTTTGGTCGTGCGTCGCGACTTGTTGGCGGGTTTGCAGCCCCGGGGGAGCCTGTGGGGCCTTGCGCTAGTGGCGGTGGCGGGGCTGATGCGATGGGTATCGGCCCATTACCTTCTGGCCCTGGTCGATCCCCTATCGCTGTTGCCGCTTTTGGCCGGGGGCGTGCTCTTCGTGGGCGGATGGCGGGCCTTGAGGTGGGCCGCGCCGGCGATTGCCCTGTTGTTCTTCATGGTCCCCTTGCCGGGCCTTGCCGCCGGGCTTTTGAGCCACCCCTTGCAGCGGGCCGGCACCATCGCCTCCACCTACGTCCTGCAGACCCTGGGGCTGCCGGCCATCGCCCTAGGCAACGTGATCCAGTTGACCGAGACGCAACTGGGGGTGGTCGAGGCCTGCAGCGGCCTGAGGATGATGATGCTGTTTTTTGCGGTCTGTCTGGCCTATGCGTTTTTGGCCAAGCGGCCGTGGACGGACCGGGCGCTCATCATCGCCAGCGCGGTGCCGATCTCGCTTTTGGCCAACGTGGCCCGCATCGTGCTGACCGGCGTGCTGCACGAACTGGTCAGCCGCAAGTGGGGCGACGTGCTGTTCCACGACTTGGCCGGCTGGTTCATGATGCCGCTGGCCGTCTTGTTCCTCTGGGCCGAGATGGGGCTATGGAGCCGGCTTTTGGTCGCGCCTCCGCCGGCCACGCACGTGCCCGCTGCCCATCTGGTGCCCAAAGCGGATGGGGCTAGGCGCACGAAGCGATCCAGAGCCTCCCACCGACGATAAAGCTGACTTGTAGGACCCTGATCTTCGACGAACCGAGAACGAGGCAACATGGCAGAATCGAGCGACACCGGCCGGCGCGATGACGCCCCGCGGCCGGAGCAAGCGATTGTCGAATCCCGAGCCCGCGTGGCGGAGGTGCCTGACCTTTGGCGCGGGGGCTTCCATCCGGACTATGGGATGCCGGCCCCGACGGGCGGCCTGGCCGCCTACTGGCACTCCTTCCGCCGCCGCTGGCTGGCCGCCATCCTCTTGGGGTTGGCCGTGGCTGGGGCGGCTGCACCGGCCGTGTGGTTCACCTACCGGCCGCAGTACACGGCCACGGCCGCCTTCCACGTGGCCAGCAGCCTGGCTCCCATCCTGCCCGGCGGAGGCGACCGCATGGCCACGGCCTTCGAGGTCTACAAGGGCACCCAGCAGCAATACGTGAAGAGCCGCTTCGTGCTGGTGGCCGCCCTGCGCAAACCGGAGGCCGCCTCGGCTACCGTGCTCCAGGATGAGCTCGACCCCGTCGACTGGCTCCAGCAGAACCTCAAGGTCTCCTTCCCTGGAAACGCGGAGATCATGACGATCAGCCTGACCACGGCCGACCCCCGCGAGTCGGCCGCTTTGGTCAACGCCGTGGTGGAGGCCTACCGCGCTGAGGTCGTCGATGTGGAACTCAACCAGCGCCGCCAGCGGCTCAACGACCTGGAGCGGATCTACACGGAAAAGGAAAACGAGCTTCGGGCCAAGCGGAGCGATCTCAAACGCCTGGCCGAGCAGCTCGGCGCCGGCGAAAAGGAGAACCTCAGCCTCCGCCAGCAGATCGCCTTGCAGCAGTTCGCCGCCTTCCGCAGCGAGCTGATCAACACGCAGTTCAAGGTGATGCGGCTCCGCTGGGAGCTGAAGGCTAAGGAGGCCGAGGCCCAGCGCCCCGCCACCGTGGAAGTGACCGACGTGGAACTGGAGCAGTTCCTCCGCACCGACCCGGTGGCGATCCAACTGTTGCAGCGGGATAGCGAACTCCGCCAGCGCCGCCAGGAAGCGCAGTCCGTGCTCACCTGGCGGGGTAGCGCCGAGCATCTGGAGCGGTCCCGGGGGGCGGAGGAATCGACCCAGCGGGCCCTGGCCGCCCGCCGCGTAGAACTCCGCGAGGAGCTCAAGCGCCGCAAGCGGGCCGCCTTGCAGGCGAGTATCGACCAGCTCAAGGCGGAGATCGCCGCCGGCGCGGAGCAGGAAAAACAGCTCCTGGCGGATGCCGAGCAGGCCAAGAAGCTGGCCGAGTCCTTTGGCGGCTCCTCGATCGACGTGGAGATGATGCGTTCGGAGATCGCCCTGCTTGAGGGCTTGCTGAAAAGCGTGGCCGACGAACGCGAGAAGCTCAACATCGAGATCCGCAACCGGCCACGGATCACCCTCATGCACCGGGCCGATCCGCCGGCCGCCCCAGACCGCGACCGCAAGCCGCAGCTTACGGTGCTGGCCGGCCTGGGCGGGTTTTTCCTCCCGTTTCTGGGGATCATCTGGCTCGATGCCCGATCGCGCCGCATCAACTCCAGCGGCGAAGTCTACGCGCATACCGGCCTGGACGTGATCGGGGCGTTGCCCTTGGTCCCGGCCCGCTCGTTCCGCAGTCTGGTGGGGGCCAGCGGCCGCTTGCAGCGGGCCCGCCAGGAGCTGAACGAGTCGATCGACGGCATCGCTGCCCGCCTGCTCCACCTGGCCCAGCGGGACCAGACCCGCGTCGTCTTGGTCTCCAGCGCCGTGGCGGGCGAGGGCAAAACCACCCTGGCCACCCAGCTTGCCCTGAGCCTGGCCCGCACCGGCCACCAAACGGTGCTCGTGGATTTCGACCTCCGCCAGCCGGCCATCGACCAGGTCTTCGCCGTCCCCTTGGAGCCGGGCGTGGCCGAAATCCTCCGCGATGGGGTCAAGCTCCACGAGGCCCTCCAGAACACGGAGATCGACGGGCTTGTGGTCCTGCCGGCCGGCCGGGGCGACCGCCGGCTGTTGGTGTCGCTGGCCAACGGCGCGGTCCAGGGCCTGTTCGACCAACTCCGCCAGGAGTTCGACTTCGTGATCGTCGACGCCAGCCCCATCCTCCCCGTGCCCGACACGCGGTTTCTGGCCAAGCACGTCGATGGCGTGGTGCTTTCGGTCCTCCGCGATGTCAGCAGCGTGCCCAACATCCTCTCGGCCTGCGAGGTGCTTGCCGGGTTCGGCGTGCGGCCCTTAGGCGCGGTGGTCACCGGGCCGGTGGGCGGGCCGTTTTACCGTAGCCCCTACATGCCCCCAGTGGTGTGACCGCCCGTGGCCGTCGCGCTTTGCCTGGTACGCCGATCGGAAAAAGTGCGCTAGACGCCGGTCAAATGCTCCTGCCGTTTGTGATCGTCTTCGCCGCGGCCCTGGGGATGGGCCTGGTGCTCACGCCGGCCGTCCGCCGCGCGGCCCGCAACCTGGGACTGGTGGACCGGCCCGACGGCCACCGCAAGCTTCACACCCGCGCAACCCCCTTGGGCGGCGGCGCCGCCGTCTTCCTTGCCACCACCGCCGTACTGGCACCCCTGTTCCTTTTGCCCAATCCGTGGAGCACCGCCTTCGAGCGGACCCCCGGGGCCGAACGCCTGGCCTTGCTACTGGCCGCGACGGTGATCGTCCTGTTGGGCCTGGTGGATGACCGCCTGCAACTCCGCGGCCGGCAAAAGCTCCTCGGCCAACTGATTGCCATCACCATTTTGGTCTCTAGCGGCCTGGTCATCGAAAGCTTCGCCCTTTTCGGCTGGAAGGTGGATCTGGGGCTTTTGGCCTTGCCGTTTACCTACTTCTGGCTCTTGGGCGCGATCAACTCGGTGAACCTTTTGGACGGCATCGACGGCCTGGCCACCATGCTGGGGATCCTGCTTGTGGCCACGTTCGCGGCCCTGGCCGCTCTTACCGGTCGGCTGGAGGTGGCCATCGTGGCCGTGGCCTTTGCCGGGGCCCTGTTGGGGTTTTTCCGCTATAACTTCCCGCCCGCCTCGGTCTTCTTGGGCGACGCCGGCAGCATGCTCATCGGACTCGTGGTGGGGACCTTGGCCATCCAGGGCTCGCTCAAAGGGCCGGGCACGGTGCTATTGGCCGCCCCCCTGGCCGTCTGGACCATACCAATCTTCGACTCGGCCGCGGCCATCCTGCGGCGGCGGCTCACCGGCCGGAGCATCTACACCACCGACCGCGCCCATATCCACCACCGCCTGTTGGACCGCTTCGGCAACAGCCGCAAGGTCCTGGGCGTGGTGGCCGCGGCCTCGGCCGTAACCTCCGTTAGCGCCCTGGCCAGCGTCTTTTTGAATAGCGACCTGCTGGCCCTGGCCAGCTTCGCCGGCGTGGTGGCGGTGCTCGTGGCTACGGGGCTATTCGGCCGGGGGGAGTTCGAATTAGTGGCCCGCCGCCTCCGCCGGCTTGTCCGATCACTCGTAAGCCCCCCACCGGCCGGCCAGACCCTGGTCTCCGAGTCGGCCGTCCAGTTGCAGGGCTCCCGGCACTGGAGCCCCCTGTGGCAATCACTCACCGAATCGGCGGCCAGGCTCGCCTTGGCTCAGGTCCACTTGGACGTCAACCTCCCCACCGAGCACGAAGAGTTCAACGCCCTCTGGGAACGCCAGCCCGCAGTGCCCGACCACCTGTGCTGGCGATTGGAAATCCCGCTGGAGGTCAACAGCCAGCCGGCCGGACGCCTTACGGTGCTGGGCCTGCCCAACGGCCGCTCCCCGTGCGAAGAGGTGGCCCAGCTTTTGGCGGTGCTCGAACCCATCGAACGCAAGCTGCGTCAGCCGCCGGGGGAAACCTAGCATGCTCCGCAAGCCCGTCGCCCTTCGGCTTTTCGTGCTGGCCGGCCTGTTGGTCGGCATCGAGGTCGGGTTCCAGGTCCTGCGGGCCCGGCGGTCCATGGCCGAGGTGGAACTGCCCCCCTGGAAACTGGACCGCATGCCCATGGACCTGGGGCAATGGCATGGCGAGCCCACTGAGGTCGATAGCCGCATCTTCCGCAACCTCGGGGCCTCCCAGACCCGCGACACCCTGTTCCGCCCGCCCTTCGGCCCGCCCGTGGTGGCCCACGTGGCCCTTTTCGAGGAGGAATCCTCTGGCCTGCCCCACCACCCCAATCTATGCTATAGCGGGAACGGCTACCGCCAGGCTAGCGAGCGGGCCATCCGGCTGCGGACCGACTCGGGCCGCGAGGTACCAGCCAAGGTGATCACCTATGAGCGCCAGGACGACCGCCTGGCCGTGTTGTTCTGGTACCAGTATGGCGACCGCATATTGACCGAATCGAGCCAAGCCTCCGCCGCCCGTTTGGCGGTGGGAGGGCTCCGCGCCCGGCCCGCCATGGTCAAAGTGATGCTGCAAACCACGCTGGACAGCCCTGACGAGGCCGAGGGCCGGCTGCGGGAACTGGCCCGATTGATCCTCGCCTGGATGGAAGGGGCCGAGCCCAAGCCCGACGCCCCGCAGGAACCCAAAAGCTAAACCGCCGGCAGCCGAGTGTGCTCTCCCCGCCATGCCGACCCGCATGAAAGCCGAACGCACGATGCCTGAGAAGACCGCCGGGCAGCCTCTTTGCGCCGCCACCCCATCCGCCGCGGCCGACACCGCCCACCAGGCGCCCGCCACGGCCGGCTCTGCCCCACAAGGGGAAGCCGCGGCCGACTCCCCTCAGCAGGCCGGCGCCGCGGCAGCCGCTGCCGGCCCCGAAAACCCCAAGCCCGCAGACCCCAGTGGCGATGGCCACGCCAGGCCCGACATCCCCGACACTAAAGACATCGCCGACGCTAAGGCCGTTTCCCCCGCCGTCGTGCCCGAGGATGCCGCCCTTGAGGCAGAGACCCTCTCAGACGCCGAGGCGGCCCAGTGGGACGAGGACCTCGACGATCGCCCCCGCCCCCGGCCCCGAGATGCCGGCTCCACGCCCGCCGCTATCAGCCCGGACATGCCCGTACTGCGGATCTATCCCACCGGCGGCTGGCGGTCGCTCGATCTCCGCGAGGTGTGGCGCTACCGCGAGCTCATGTTCACCCTGGCCTGGCGCGAAATCAGCATCCGCTACAAGCAGACCGCCCTGGGCGCGGCCTGGGCCATCATCCAGCCCCTTATGACCACCGGCATCTTCAGCGTGCTGTTTGGCCTGCTCATGGGCCGGGGCAACGAGCCCACGCCCGAGGGCATCCCCTATGTGGTCTCCACGTTCTGCGCGATGCTGCCCTGGCAACTGTTTGCCCATTCGCTTAACCAGTCGGGCAATATCCTCGTCCAGTACCGGGCGATGATCACCAAGATCTACTTCCCACGCCTCATCCTGCCGGCCGCGGCCGTGCTTTCGACCCTGGTCGACTTCGCCGTGGCCCTGGTGGCCCTGTTGGTGATGATGCTCGTCTACGGCGTAGCGCCCTCTTGGGGCGTGGTCATGCTGCCGGGCTTCGTCGCCTTGGCCCTGGTCTCCTCGCTGGCCGTGGGGCTTTGGCTTGCCGCGATGAACGCCATCTACCGCGATTTCCGCTACGTGATCCCCTTCATCGTGCAGATCGGCATGTTCATCAGCCCCGTGGTCTACTCGACCGACTCCATCCGCCATCGCCTGCCCGACTGGGCCATGACCCTCTACTCGCTCAACCCCATGGCCGGGGTCATCGAGGGCTTCCGCTGGGCCCTGTTGGGCACGGCCCGGGCCCCGGGCGTGGAGCTGGCCCTGTCGGCCGCGGCCGCCACCTGCATCCTCATCGGCGGCATGTTCTACTTCCGCCGCATGGAACGCACCATCGCCGACCTGATATGAGCAGGGAGCGGGGAACAGGGAGGACGGAGTAGGGAGCAGGGAGCGGGGAGCAGGGAGCGGGGAGTGAGAGAAAAGCATTTTCGGTTCGAGGACTTGGAGGTATGGAAAGCGGCGTCTTCATTGACCGGTGAGCTGTTTGCCCTGGCCAACCGGCTTGAAGACCGAAAATGCTTTCGCTTTGCAGAACAACTCCGCGGTGCAACGCTGAGCATCACCAACAACATCGCCGAAGGGTCCGGAAGTGTTTCCCAACAGGACTTTGCCAGTTTCCTGAACATTGCCCGACGCTCCGTGTTCGAGACCGCCAACATGCTTATGATCCTTCTGCAACACGGGTATTTCCACCATTCCGACGTGCAGCCACTGCTTGACCAACTTGAAGAAGAGAGCCGGATGCTCCTGGCCTTCATCCGCAAACTCCGCTCCTGACTCCCCGCTCCCTGCTCCCTGCTCCCCGCTCCCCGCTCCCCGCTCCCATGCCCGCCATCCGCGTCGAAAACCTCGGCAAGCAATACCTGCTGGGCGAGTTCGAGCGCTATAGCACCTTCCGCGAGACCATCGCCCGGGCGGTGACCCGCCCCGCCCTGCGCCTGGCCCACCGCCTCCGCACCGCCCTCCGCCCTGCTCCCCGCTCCCCGCTCCCCGCGCCCGGCTCCCCGCTCCCTGCTCCCTGCTCCCCGCCCGAGTTCATCTGGGCCCTCCGCGACGTCTCCTTCGAGGTCCAGCACGGCGAGGTCCTGGGCATCATCGGCCCCAACGGCGCGGGCAAAAGCACCCTATTGAAAATACTAAGCCGCATCACCGAGCCCACCACCGGCTACGCCGAGATCCACGGCCGCGTTGGGAGCCTCCTGGAGGTGGGCACCGGCTTTCACCCAGAGCTGACCGGCCGCGAAAACGTCTATCTCAACGGAGCGATCCTGGGCATGTCCCGGGCGGAGATCCGCCGCAAGTTCGACGACATCGTCAGTTTCGCGGGCGTGGAGAAGTTCATCGATACGCCCGTGAAGCGCTATTCCAGCGGCATGCAGGTCCGCCTGGCCTTTGCCGTGGCCGCCCACCTGGACCCGGAGATCCTCATCATCGACGAGGTGCTGGCCGTGGGCGACGCGGAGTTCCAGAAGCGGTGCCTGGGCAAGATGGACGAGGTCTCCCGCTCCGGCCGCACCATCCTGTTCGTCAGCCACAACATGGCCGCAGTGCAGTCCCTTTGTAACCGTGGAATCCTTCTCAGGGAGGGCGTGTTGCAGGCCGATCGCCCAGTGGCAGATGTCGTCAACCAGTACATTAGCGAAGACGAACAACAGGCCGCGCCTGGCGGGCATACGGTTCGCGGCAGTTTTTTTCGAATTGAAGATTTAGTTTTCCGGCCGGTGGGATCAGCTCGGATCATACCTCGCTGCAGACTAGTTATATCCGTGCGCGTTAGGTTCGACAGACCATGCACATCTCCCTACGCCCACATAGTCATCCGGACCCCGGACGGACAACCGATCTTCGGATTCGGCAGCGATGACCTGGCTCAACGCCAATTTTTTCCGGATTCTCGGTTCTTCTCATTCGAGTTCGACATCGCGCGCTTGCCGCTGATGCCTGGTCGCTACTCGGTGATCTTGCGGATATGCGCCCGTGACCAGCGTCTGGCAGACACGCTGGACCTGGGTGCTCTGCTTGCTGTTGATCATCACGCCGTGTACGGGGTCGCGGACTTGAAACCCCACTGGCACGGAATCGTCCCCGTCGATGTGGAGGCCGCGGTACTCACGCGATGACGAGCCAGGGGTCAGGCTGTTCCAACTCCTCCCTTCAGACCCGTCTGAAGTCTGACAGTATGAGCCAGTCGCACCGGAGGTCGATAATGACAGACCGAAAGGAGAAGCCGGCCACAATAACATGTGGACGGGCTGCCCTGCTCTTTCATATAACACTGCTTGTCGTAATAACGGCCCTCATTTTTGGTCCGATGTTCTACCGGCGTCTTCGCCAGCCGGGGTCTGACTTCGGTATGCATCTCACGTTCACTCAGCAGGCGATTCAGGAAGGGCGATGGCCACCGCACTTACTATATCACCTTGCGGTTGCGGTCCTGTCGGGATTCACTGAGTGCCGGAGCCATCTGGGCATCTGCTCGATGGTTATCCTTGGAGTCGCGCTTTTGGCGCGACTTTTGCTAAGTGCTCACATTCTGGGCGGGACGACTTCGCAGGGGTTGACTCGGCTCGCGGACAAAGTACGGACCAGCGAAAATACTCTGGTGACTGCTTTGACCTTCTCGTTGTTACTATGTTCGCCGATCGCGAACTTCTGGCAGAAGACCCATTATATGGGGCAGATTAGCCCAAATGTTTGGGAGAGTCCCACCTGGATCTTTGCCCAGCCGTTCCAGCTACTGGCGTTCGCCGTCCTTCTCAGGGAGCCATCCGGGCGACTTGCGAGCAGCGTAGGGGCCGGCGGCATCCTGCTCTTGGCGGCTCTGGCCAAACCCAACTACCTCCTTGCGGTGCTGCCCGCGTGGCTCGCCGTTAGCGCCGCTCGCGGGATGTTTCGCAATGGCCGGATGCTCGGCTCGGCTGCTTGGCTTGCAGGCGTCGCCGCCGCTACTTTAGCCATGCAGTACCACGTGGCCTTTGGGTCCGCCAGTCCGCCCCTCGCATCCTACCAGATCGTCGTGGCACCTTTCCGGGTTTGGAGATATTGGTCCGCGTGTATCCCTGCATCGCTCGTAGTTTCACTGGCGTTTCCCGCCGTGTACGTGGCGGTGTTTCGCAAATATGTGCGCGATCGGCCCGCGCTCACCCTGGCTTGGCTCGCAACGGGTTTCGCGCTGTTTTGGATGGCGGCCTTTGCCGAACAGTCCCGGCTCACTGGGGAGCTTTCGCCGGCCTTCAACTTCTCCTGGGGCGCTCATTTTGCGGCTTCCGTGCTGTTTCTGTACACGCTTCGCGACCTTTTAGCCCAAAACGACGGAAGATGGCGGGCGCTTGTAGCCTGGGGAGCATACGCGGCTCATTTGCTGTCGGGCGTGGGTTGGCTGGGTAAGCAATTGTGTGGCCTCGACTACCATTAGGCGAAACAGGAGCCATGGTGGGCTGGGCTCTGAAGCTCTGTTCGATAAGCCGCCGGCTGAAAGCTTTGGTTCGCCGAGGGGGACTGCCTAGAACGCCGCTGGTCGGGCAGACGCTGGAGCGCGAAGATGCGCGCCTCGCAGGTAGGCTATTGCGCGACCCAACGTCGTGTGGACTGGGGGAGGTAGCTGAGTTTGAAAACGCGTTTGCGAGGTGGCTTGGCTCACGGTATGCCTTCGCATTCGACAGTTGCCGAGGGGCATTGTATGCGGTGCTCCGTAGTCTTGGCCTTAAGGACTGCGAGAAGGTGGCAGTGCCGGGGTACACGTGCGTCGCGGTGTACAATGCGGTTCGCTTTGCGGGCCTCCGGCCGGTATTTGCCGACATTGAGCTGGATAGTTTTGGGGTCGACGCGCAGAGTTTTCGGCGACTGGTGAAATCGGGCGTACGGGTGCTGATTTTGCACCATTTATACGGCTTGGTAGCGCGTGATCTTGAGGAACTTGTGTCATTGGCAAAAGACCACGAGATAACGGTGATTGAGGACTGCGCACAGAGCGCGGGGGCGAAGCTAGGCGGCAGGGCCGTCGGAACCTTTGGGGATTTCGGAGTGTTTTCGTCTGAGATGTCAAAGGTTTTCTGCACTGTCCGGGGCGGGGTGGCTGTAACTGACGATCCGCTGCTGGCTGAGCGGCTTCGGGAAGAGTGGGTGCGGGCGCCGGTTGTGCCCTCGAGTGTTGTTCGGCGGCAATTGAGGCATGTGCGCTATCTGTACTACCGATACAAGAGCCGGTGGCGCGCAATTCTTGGCGGGTACTTGGATTGGCGACTTCGCGAGACCTTGTTGCCGGCACTTGATGCGATGGAATTGGGGGGGACCAGGCCAGCGTTGTTCGGGGCGCGCATGCCCGGGGCCGTCGCTGTACTCGCGCTGCATCAGTTGGGTAAGGTAGATTCATATAACCGGAAGCGTCGCCAATGGGCGAAGACCTGGGATACCTGGTGTGATGCACATGGCTTTCGCAGGCCACTGGTAATACCTGGGTCGGAGCCGGTGTTTCTTCGGTATCCGGTGTTAGTAGACCCGGAGATGAAGGAGGATACACGCTGGGCGGAGCGCGAGCTTGGAGTAACGCTTGGCGTGTGGTTCAAGACCAACCTGCATCCGATTCCTGGAACGATCCCGGAGTGCCCGGCGGCCAACGAGGCGGTGCGGCGATGCGTGAATTTTCCGACTCTCTTGTAGCTGCGCCAGGGCATGGTTGCCAGCTCATAGAAGGCAAGGGTGTCTCCCCTTGCCGACCGGTCATGGCCGCCAAACAGCCAAGGGCATGTCGAGATGAACGGACAACATTGCGTCCGCAAGCGCGAACAGGGAAAACGAAGTACGTCGGCCGCGTGGACGCCGATGTGGCCACGCGCTATCCATTGCGGCACCACAGTTCTGTGAGGATGCGTTGATGGGTGTGTTCTCGGGGGGCGACGCTGTGCCCGTTGTGTTGCATTCGGTTCAGACCTTTCTGCGGGCAAGCGAAAACTGGATATACCCGCAGGTCACCAGGACAAGAAGGTATGAAGGTCACGTGTTGTTTGAGCGGCGAGAAGGCGCGACTGCCTTCCCACTGGACGCGAGCCGGCTTCATATCGTAAGCAACCATCGGGGCCGCTGGTGGGCGCGGATGTTGTCTCGTGTCATGCCCCTCGCTCGTTACTTGGCGAAGAGAAGACTTCGTAAGGCGGTGGGTTGGCTCCGGCCAGCTGTCCTTCACTCGCATTTTGGGCCGCAAGGGTGGCGAGACCTGGCGCTTGCTCAACGGTTAGGATGTCCCCACGTGGTGTCCTTTTATGGTGAGGACCTCTGCCGCCTAGCGCGCCGGGAACCTTGGGCGACGCGGTATGCCGAGCTTTTTGACGAGGCCGACGCGTGCTTAGTAGAGGGTCCCCGGATGGCCGAGACGCTTGCCGACATTGGCTGTCCCAGAGAAAAGATTCGGGTGCGACCGCACGGAGTTGACATTGAGCAAATTCAATACCGTGCTCGGCCGTTGAACCCTGGCGGGATCGTGAGGGTGCTGGTCGCTGGAAGATTTGTAGAGAAGAAGGGCATTCCGTATGCCGTGCGAGCGGTGACGCAGGTGATGCGCGAGTTGCCTCAGGTGAGTCTCACTTTGGTAGGCGACGCCGCGAAAGGCGACGACGCCGGGGAGGTTATTGTTAGGGAAGTGCGTATGCTGCTTGAGAGTGGGGACCTGCAGTCACGCGTGCGGTGGCACAGATTTCTTCCGCTTGCTGAGTTTCTCAATCTTGCTGCGACGCATGATCTATTCGTGCAGGCGAGTATTACCGCTGAAGACGGGGACGCTGAGGGCGGTTTCCCGGTAGTCTTATTGCAGTTGGCGGCGACCGGCATGCCGTTTGTGGCGACGAGGCATTGTGACATACCGGAAATCGTTGTCGATGGCGTGACTGGGTACCTCGTTGACGAGCGGAACGTTGGAGGTTTAGCAGCCGCGATCCGGCAGCTAGTGACCAAGGCCGAATTGCGCGGCGTTTTCGGTAAAGCAGCGAGGGAATTGGTCGAGACGAAGTTCTCCATGGAGGCCACCATTGAAAGGCTTGAGGAGGTGTATGATGAGTTGGTGAGTGGTAGCCGTGGGTCGTACGCGTGCACCATGGGGCGGCGTGGTCTGAATTCTGCGGTGCGCGGGAGTCGCTGACGATGTTGCAGTATCAAATGGGCTTCGGCAGGGGTCGCAGCGGGTCATTTAGCTTCGTCCCTGGGGCGAAGAGACGCTCGGGCGAAGGGGCGTTGCGCGGCGGTCTCCGGGCGGGCGGCGGGGATCGATAACCTGTGGCGTTTTTTATCCAACCCACTGCTGAGCCATCCGGCTCGCCCACTAGCGGCCTGATGGTGGTCGAGGTCCTCCAAGGTCTGGGGTACCAAGTGCATGCCATTTTTGCCTGGGATGGCTCCATGCGCGGCGATTACGAGGCGGCTGGCTGCACCACCGAGATTCTGCCGCACGGCCAGTGGCTGGCCGGGGGCCCCAGGCACCGGCGGCTGCGCCGGTGGTTGCGCGACTGGTCCGCCGCCCGCCGCATCGCCCGGCGGATCGAAAAGCTCCGGCCGCGAGTTGTGTACGTGAACACACTCACTGGTCTTTCCGGCGCCCTGGCCGCCAAGTGGCGCCGCGTGCCTTGCATCTGGCATGTGCGCGAGCTATTCGACGATGTAGGGGGCGAAATGCACGACCCATGGCCGGGTGGTCGGGCCGCCGTTCGGTACTGCCTGGCCCGGCTGGCCGACCGGGTGGTGGTCATCTCCGAGGCAGTTCGCCAAAACGTGCTGGGACCGACCTGCCGCAACAAGACGGTGCTTTTGCCGAACGCCGTGGACGACCGGTTCTTCGATGTTTCCCTGCCCCAGGACGAGGCCCGTCGGCGCCTCAGCTTGCCCTCCGACCGGCCGATCATTGGGGTGCCCGGAACCCTGCGGCCGGTCAAGGGCCAGGACTTCTTCCTCGAAGCCCTGCCCGCGGTGGTGGCCCGCGTGCCCAACGTACTTGCGGCGATCACCGGCGACGGCGATCCGCGGTACCGCGATCGGCTGATGGGCATGGTCGCCTCGGCCGGCCTGGACTCGCACGTCCGTTTCCTCGGCACGGTGGACGACATGGCGGCCTTTTACCGGGCGTGCGACGTAATCTGTATTCCCAGCCGGTCCGAGCCGTTCGGCCGCGTAGCCATCGAGGCCATGGCCGCAGGCACCCCCGTGGTGGCCACCGCCGTGGGCGGCCTGCGGGAGATAATCCGCCATGGCGAAAGTGGGGTGCTGGTCCAGTATGGGAATGTCGGTAGCCTTGCTCTGGCGATTAAGCGGCTACTCGTTTGTCGTCGGTTCGCACGGCAGTTAGGCCACGCCGCCCGCGCCGATGCAATGAATAGATATAACAAACCGGTCCATATTGCGGCCTTGTGGACTCTATTGACGGCGCTCCATCAATAACAGACCCAATGTTCCAACACGTCATTCTGACCAGGTTTTCATGTGCATTTCGACATAGGACTCCGCAAGGAGGCTGGGAGATCCGCCCCCCGGATCAGGAGTGGATCGCGCAAAGACTAGATCTGTTCGAGCGCTACTGCCTCCGTTCAATAGAGCGTCAAACGTGCAAAGCATTTATCTGGGTATTGCTATGTCATCCAACCACGCCGACGGATGTTCTGACGCGCCTTACGGCGCTGGTAGCCGGGCTGAACGGAGTGGTGCTGCTGTTTGACGGTCTGCCACTAGGTTCCGGCCTGGCGCGGACACTTGACGAGCAACTGTCCCTAGGGAGTCAGCCCACGATAACTACGCGCCTTGACAGCGATGACGCCCTTGCCCCGGGTTTTGTGGAAACGGTGCAAGCCATCGCCTGTGCCACGCGGGAGCACCCTATCCTTATCTCCTGCCCCTACGGAATTTTGTGGGACGATGCAAGCAGAAGAGCATACTGGGCGTTCGGGTTGGGGAATCCATTCTTGTCATTGGTGACACCCTCGCGCGCGTTCGACACCGTGCTGGCGGAGGCAAGCCGCAAGATAAAATACCGATTCCCCATAGCCATCGGCCCGCGCCGTTCCATGTTCGTACAGGTAGTCCACGGGCGGAACGTGCTCAACAGAGTACATCGGTTGCGGTACCCGATGTCCGCTCGACAGGTCAGGACCTGCTTTCCTTTCCTCCCGTTCCGCGAGGCGCGCAGCTCACTGCTGGGCACGGCCGCAGGTAGATCGCTGTTCTATATGCGCGTGTTTGTTCGGCGGTTCATTCGCCATGTAGACATACCTCTACTGGAACACTATTCGTTGGTGCGGCGATGCAAGCCCGGGCAGATTCTTGACTTGTCGGGACTGCGGTCGGGAATGAATGAGGGTTCGACAGGCCGCGCGTGAAGGCTGCTCCTTGACAAATCGGCGGTGCGCTGTGTGCTTTCGCGGGCTGCAGGATAGGGTCGGCACATTATGAAGGCGATACGGATTCTTCACGTGGTCCCCAATCTTGATCGAGGCGGCGCCGAGCGGACGGTCGTTATGCTGGCGAGGGGGATGGTAAGACTGGGGCACGTCGTTCAAATCGCAGCGCTTGGCTCGCGCCGAGAGGGGGATTATGTGGATGATGTCCCGCCGGGTGTCCAGGTCCGGTTTCTTGACTGCTCACCTCGCTTCCGGAGCCTTGCTGCTACAGTTGGATGCATCTGCCGATTGCGGGGCGTGCTTAGAGAGTTTCGGCCAGACATCATGCACAGTCACGTGTGGCGCGCTATACAATTCGCCGGGCTTGCGCGGGGCCGGCTCCAGCTCCCACATGTGGTGCACCTTCAGGACACCTTGGAGTGGCTGGGGAAGTCTGATTGGCAATCCCGCGCGAGACGTCTTTGCACCAGGGTAGCACTGGATGGGCCAGATACGCATTTCATCGCTGTGGGCGGGGAGGTGGCAGAGTACACGCGGCGATGCCTGGGATCGGTCTGCCCGGCGGTCGCCGTCATTCATAACGGGTTCGACGATGAGCTATTTCGGGTGCATGCAGTTCATCGGGTGCGGGAACCGAGCCAGAAGATCACTCTTGGGACGGCGGCGCGGCTGGTGGCGATCAAAGGCATTGACCGTGTTCTGAAGGCACTTGCGGGTGTCGAACTGAGCAGACCTTGGGAGTACCTCGTTGCGGGTGAGGGGAATGAGAGGGAGCGATTGCAAACTCTGGCGATCGAGCTGAATTGCGCTGACCGCGTGCGCTTCCTGGGAGCCATTACCGATATGCCATCGTTCTACAGCCGCCTGGACCTGTATATCCATGGCTCCTTGAGCGAGGGGTTACCCCTAGCTATAGCAGAAGCCATGGCCTGCGGCGTGCCGGTGGTTGCTACGGACGTTGGGGCGACCCGGGAATTGGTTCGAGATGGCACTGATGGCTTCGTGGTGCCGCCAGACAACGTAGCGGCCTTGCGGACGGCAATTGAAAGGCTCGCAGGCTCGGATGATCTGCGCGCTCGAATGGGCGCCGCGGCCCACGAACGCGCGTGGTCGGGATTTTCGTCCACGCATATCGTCGAAAGTGTGCTGAAGGTGTACGAGGCCATTTTGGGTGAGCGCGTTTGCGGATCGTAGGCCGCGTAAAGGGGCAGTCCCAGTCGGCGTAGGTCGGCGCTACGGCGTACGCTTAGCCGCCCTTAGGCGGAGAGGTGCGTATTCACATGACCCCACGAGTGTCGTTCGTCATTACCACAAGGAATCGTCCTGCATTGCTGCGATTGTGCATCCGTTCCTGCTTGGCACAACGCGGGATTGACCCAGAAATCCTCGTTTACGACGACGCTTCTGAAGTGCCGGTATCGGAAGCGTTACGAGATGCCGCGACGGAATTGGTCAGGATCATCCGCTCTGACACCAATATGGGACTGGTGCCGCTCCGAAACAGGGGCTTTCGCGATGCAACAGGCGATTATGTAGCGACGATCGACGATGACCTGATTTTGTTCAACCCGGACGTAGTATCGAGTGCAGCCCGCACGTTGGCAAAGGACCCTTCTATTGCGGTTGTCGGCATTCGCTACATGGAGCCGAACCGGCCAGGGGAGGTGGTGGATGACTACGCGGGGAGCAGCGAAAACTTGTATGAGGATGTGGACTGCTCTACTTTTAGGGGCGGAGCCAACGTCATGCGCCGCGATTTGGCGATCAAACATGGATTGTATCCCGACTGGGTTTACCGGCAGGGTGAGGAACGGTTTCTGGCAGTACGCTTCCTGGACGCCGGGTGCAGGATCGTGCTCCATGGGCCTCCGTCGGCCGTACATCTTCATAGCCCGATGCGGGACCTCGGCGCGATGGATTGGCATGGAGTGCGCAATCTTCTCTTATTTGACTGGATTTGTGCGCCACATCCTTATTTCTTGCCATGTGTGACGAATCACATTATCAAGCTTGTACTCTATAGAGGCTGTCGTCGGGGGATTCCGGCGAGGTGCACCGCAGTTTTGCGGGGCCTCGCGGCCATTGTTCCGAAGTGGTCATTACGGAGGCCCGTCTCGCGGGTAGCGTTTCGCAGGTTTCTTAGGTTGCCGCGGCACGGGCCGATGCCGCTTTCCGGTGCTTGGTCACCCGAACCGCTGATCAGGCTCGGCGTGATCAAGGAGGCCGCGGACGTCGATGCGTGTTTGGAGGCCGCAGGCGTTTTTGGGAACGCGTAGCGGATCAGGACGGAGGTTTCTCATAACCGCGCCTCTTTCGGTCATCGTCGTCGCGCAC
>Ga0315298_1005144_pt1 | contig 18859 bp, 17 predicted proteins | sample WHS_1_MG_FD_203077 | JGI IMG/M metagenome (GOLD analysis project Ga0315298, IMG submission 203077) | Extremophilic microbial mat communities from Washburn Hot Springs, YNP, Wyoming, USA - WHS_1_MG | ecosystem: Environmental > Aquatic > Thermal springs > Hot (42-90C) | place: USA: Wyoming...
GGCCGCGTGGGCAGCCATGGCGGCGTAGCCCTGAGAGGCCTCCTTAGTTACTGAGGAGCCGGGGAGCCTGCTGCCCTCCACGACCTCAACGTCGGGCATCGCCTCCCCAAGGGCCTCCCTAAGGCTCCTCAGGCCTGAGTACCTCCCATTGAGCACAACAGTGCCGGCCTCCCTGCCTATAGGCACTGAGGCCCTGGCCACGTCCTTTAGCACGCCCTCAAGCCAGGCCCTGTAGGCGGAGGCGCAGGGCTCCTCCCCAGCCTCGTACCTCCGCTCGGCCTCCCTCAGGTCGTACGTGCCACAGACCTCGGCGAGGCCCCCCTTGTAGACGTCAAACCTGCTCCAGGACGGCGCCCCTACGACCACCTCCAGGTCCAGCGAGCCAGCGGTCAGCGGGCCGAAGGAGGCGTACGTGCCCCCTATGCCGTCGACCACCCTTCCCCTGAGCACGCTTATAGCAGAGTTATAGCCGAAGCCGAGCTCCAGCACCACCGCGCTGACCTCGCTTGGCCTTACCCCTTTCCTCCTGGCCAGGCCGTGAGCAGCTATGAGGGCTGAGGCGAGCTTGTCAGCTGTCCCCATGTCGACCTTGTTGTACTTCCTGTAGGCCGGCACTGTCCTGAGGAGTATGACGGAGGGCACGAAGACCGCCCTTACGTCGGCCTTGACAAGCTGGCTCACCACGAGCGCCAGCGCCTCGTAGACCTTGACCCCCAGCTCCCCTGAGGCCTTGACTATCTGCTCCCGCGTGCTGAGCAGAAGTACCTCATAGGTGAACCTGAGGGGGTCCCTGACGTCGCTTGCCCAGGTGAAGGGGACGCCGTAACCTGAGGGGGCGGCTATGACGTCAGCCCTGGAGGCCTCTATGGCCCTCACGAGCCTCTCCGGGTCCTCAGCCACCTCAGCCGCGGGGAGACTGTCCTCATAGACCACCCTCTCGCCGTCCACAACGGCTAGGTCGAAGGTGCCAGTGCCTGGGTCTATGCCCAGGGCCCTCATATCAACACCTAGAGAAGGAGGAGGCCAAGAGGAACTAAAGCGTAGCCCTTCGCGCCGCCCGCCCGTGAGGCCGTATACCCTCTGGGCCGGCCCCACCAAAGGTCTGCCTAAGCCCCTAGCCCCTGGGCCTCGGGCGATTGGGAGCGGCGGGCTGAACCGCTCGGGGTTTCCCCCTCGCGGCTTACACCCCCGCCCCATCAACCCCGTCTTCTACGGGAGCCCTCGTCGCCCTCCCTGGCAGAGCCAGGGAGGACGAACGGCCGCCTATTTTCGGGGTGGGGTTCCCGCTTAGATGCCTTCAGCGGTAACCCCTTACGGCGTGGCTGCCCGGCTTGCCCGCCAGGACAGCCGGTAAACTAGAGGCCGCGGCGCCCCGTTCCTCTCGTACTGAGGGCACCTTCCCCTCAGGCGGCCAGCACCCCCCGCGGGTAGAGCCCGACCTGTCTCACGACGGTCTGAACCCAGCTCACGTTCCCCTTTAATGGGCGGGCAGCCCCACCCTTGGGGGCTGCTGCACCCCCAGGATGGGAAAAGCCGACATCGATGTAGCAAACCGCGGGGTCGATAGGAGCTCTCGCCCGCGACGACCCTGTTATCCCCGGGGTAACTTTTCCGTCGTGCCCGGCCCCCACCGAAGGGGGCACGAGCGTGCGCTAGGCCGCGGTTTCCCGTCCGGGCCCCGTGCCGTTGGGGGCCCGGTCAGGCCGGCTTTTGCCCTTGCACTCTACGGCGGGTTTCTGACCCGCCTGAGCCGACCTTTGGGCGCCCGTGTTACCTTCTCGCGGGCGTGCCGCCCCAGCCGAACCGCCCACCTACCGCTGTCCCTGGCCGAAGCCAGGTTAGACCCCCAGGCGGAAGTGGGTGGTGTTTCATTGTCACCTCAGGGTCCCCCGAAAGGGACCCCTCACGGGCTCCCACCTACGCTACGCGCCTCCGCCCGAGGGTCAACGGCAGGCTGCGGTAAAGCTCCACGGGGTCTTCTCGCCCTGCGGGGGGTTGTGGGGCTGTGCACCCACCCAGTGGGTTCGCGGGGCCCCGGGCCGGGACAGCGGGGACCTCGTTGATCCGTTCATGCGCGTCGGAACTTACCCGACAAGGCATTTGGCTACCTTAAGAGGGTCAGGGTTACCCCCGGCCTTCAGTGGCGCTTCGCCCGGTTGAACCCGGGTTTCACGTACCACCAGTGGCCAGGATTCACCCCCCGTACACACCCTTTCGGGCTAGCGGGGAGCTATGTTTTTGTTAAACAGTCAGGTCCCCCTTGTCACTGCGACCTGCGGACCCCGGTTTAGGCCGAGGACCGCAGGCACCCCTTCTCCCGAAGTTACGGGGCCAGTTTGCCGAGTTCCCTGGCCCGGGTTGACCCCCCGACGCCTTGGGCTCCTCACCCAGGGGCACCTGTGTCGGTTCTCGGTACGGGCGCGGGGGATCCTTCCCAGCCCCCTTTTCATGGGCCCTAGGGCTCGGCGGAACCCGCCAAAAGGCGGGCCATTCCCCCCTTGAGCCGCCTCTCGCCATTACGGCACTCAGCGGCCTTCGGGCAGTTAGCTGGGTCGCCCCCGAAACGGAGGCCCCCAGTCCGCCTACCCCGAGGCGTCGGGGGCTGGGCCTTGGGTTGCCCCGAAGCGTACCCCCGCGGCACGGGAATGTTAACCCGTTTCCCCTTCCCGGGCACCGGTTAAGGGCCCGGTTAGGACCGGCTGACCCCCGGCTGACGAACATTGCCGGGGAACCCTGGCCCTTCCGGCGGCGGGGATTTCCACCCCGCTTCGCTGCTACTACCGCCGGGATCTGCACTCGGAGCGGCTCCACGGGACCTCACGGCCCCGCTTCTGCGCCACCCCGACGCCCGCCTACCGCACACCCCCATGGCGGGGGTGGCCCGGGGTCTCGGCGGCCGGCTTAGCCCCGACCAATCTTCGGGGCCCCCCGCCTCGGCGGGTGAGCTGTTACGCACTCCTTAGAGGATGGCTGCTGTTAGGCCCACCTCCCCGCTGTCTTAGGCGGGGGACGCCCTTCGATTGGCACTTAGCCGGCACTTAGGGGCCTTAACCCCGGTCTGGGTTGTTTCCCTCTCGGCTCCCAGCCTTATGCCGGGATGCCCCACTCCCGCCTTCTTCGGCGGCCGCAGGTTCGGAGTTTGACTGGGCGCCGGAGGGTTTCCCCTCCTGGTCGCCCAATCAGTAGCTCTACCCCACGGCCCGGCCTCCAGCGGGGCTGGGCTTCGACCCACTTCGGCGGGAACCAGCTATCACCGGGCTAGATTGGCCTTTCACCCCTAGGCGGGGGTCATGGGAACGAGTTGCACGTCAGAACCCCTTCGGCCCTCCACGGGGGTTAGCCCCCCGCTTCGGCCTGCCCCCGCCTAGATCGCCCGGTTTCGGGTCTCACGGCCGTGACTCCGGGCCCTTTTAGGACCCCGCCCCTCGTCGGGCTTTCGCCCGGCTGCGGGCCTGTCGGTTTCCCTGAGCCTTCGGGGCTGACCCCCTTAGGCTCGCCACGGCCGTGAACTCCCCGGCCCGTGTTTCAAGACGGAAGGCGCGACCCCGGTCCGGACCCCTCGTACTCCCCGGTCGCCCGGGTTTCCTTCAGGGCCATCACCCCTTGAGGGCCGTGCCCTGTGTAGCCGTCCGGTTTCAGGCTCTTTTCACCCCCCTACCCGGGGTTCTTTTCAGCTTTCCCTCACGGTACTTAGTTCGCTATCGGTCTCGGGACGTGTTTAGCCTTGGAGGTCGGTGACCCCCGCCTTCCCACGGCAAAACCAAGCCGTGGTACTCTCCTCCGCGGCGCGGGCCCCCACGGTTTCGCCTACGGGGCTATCACCCTCTACGGCGGGCCTTTCCAGGCCTCTTCGGCTACCGTGGGTCGGCCCGCTGGGCTCGAGGCCCAGCCGCGGAGGCGGCGACCCCTCATCTCCCTACGGTTATCCCGCAGGGAATTGGTTTGGGCTACCCCCCTTTCGGTCGCCCCTACTCAGGGGATCTCGATTGATTTCTCTTCCTGCCCCTACTAAGATGTTTCCGTTCGGGGCGTTCCCGTCCCTTACGGGACGCACGGGGCTGTTCGCCCCGTGCAGGAGGTCCCATTCGGGGACCCCGGGTTCAGCGGCTGCATGCGCCTACCCCGGGAGTATCGCCGCTTGCCGCGCCCTTCCTCGGCGCCCGAGCCGAGCCATCCACCGGACGGCGTGGCGCCGCAAGGGCCAGGGGATTAAGCAGGTGCCCCTGGTGAGGCCGGCCCAGATCTGGGCACAGCCCCACGGGCGGGCGGCGCTCATCAGGGCCTTAAGGAGGCCCTTAGCGCCCTTCGCCCACAAGCCCCAGGGCTTGTGGACTGCATCGGCGGTGGGGGCCCGTGGGCTTTCACGCGGCAGCGTCGAGCCCGCCGGCGGGAGGTGATCCAGCCGCAGGTTCCCCTACGGCTACCTTGTTACGACTTCTCCCCCCTCGAGGGGGAGGGGTTCGACCCCCTCCCGAGGGAGAGGGCCTCACCCCTCCCCCTCTCGGGTGGAGCGACGGGCAGTGTGTACAAGGGGCAGGGACGTATTCACCGCGCGATGGTGACGCGCGGTTACTAGGGATTCCAGGTTCACGGGGGCGAGTTTCAGCCCCCGATCCCAACTACGGCGGGGTTTCAGGGATTGCCTCCCCCTTTCGGGGTCGGATCCCGCTGTCCCCGCCATTGTAGCCCGCGTGCAGCCCGGGGGTTTAGGGGCATGCTGACCTGCCGTGGCCCCCTCCTTCCTCCGCCTTAGCGGCGGCAGTCCCCCTAGTGTGCCCCCGCGGTCGCCCGCAGGGTCGCAACTAGGGGCGGGGGTCTCGCTCGTTGCCTGACTTAACAGGACACTTCACAGCACGAGCTGGCGACGGCCATGCACCTCCCCTCAGCGCGTCGGGCAAGGTCGTTAGCCTGGCCGTCATCCTGCTGTCGCCCCCGGTAGAGGTTCCCGGCGTTGACTCCAATTGAGCCGCAGGCTCCACCCCTTGTGTGCCCCCCCGCCAATTCCTTTAAGTTTCAGCCTTGCGGCCGTACTCCCCAGGCGGCGGGCTTAACGGCTTCCCTGCGGCACCGGGCGGGCTCTAACGCCCGCCCGACACCTGGCCCGCATAGTTTACAGCCGGGACTACCCGGGTATCTAATCCGGTTCGCTCCCCCGGCTTTCGCCCCTCACCGTCGGGCGCGTTCCAGCCGGGCGCCTTCGCCACTGGTGGTCCCCCAGGGATTATCGGATTTCGCCCCTACCCCTGGGGTACCCCCGGCCTCTCCCGCCCCCTAGCCCGGCAGTATCCCCCCGCTCCCCGGGTTGAGCCCGGGGCTTTAAGGAGGGACTTACCGGGCCGGCTACGGGCGCTTTAGGCCCAGCAAGAGTCCCGACCACTCGCGGGGCTGGTATTACCGCGGCGGCTGACACCAGACTTGCCCCCCGCTTATTCCCCCGCCTCCTTGCAGCGGGGAAAAGCCCCCTTACGGGGGCACTCGGGGTGACCCCGTCACGGTTTCCCGCATTGCGGAGGTTTCGCGCCTGGTGCGCCCCGTAGGGCCTGGGCCCTTGTCTCAGGGCCCATCTGGGGGCTCCCGCTCCCACGGCCCCTACCCGTCGTCGGCTTGGCGGGCCATTACCCCGCCAACTACCATGATGGGCCGTGGCCCCATCCTCGGGCGGACCCCAGGCGATAACCCCCTGAGGTCCCTTTCGGCGAGGGACCCTTCCAGGCCCCCTCGCCTATCGGGGATTAGCCCCAGTTTCCCGGGGTTATCCCCGTCCCGAGGGCAGGTTAGCCACGTGTTACTCAGCCGTGCGCCGCGCCCCGCGGCGGCGGGGCGCGCGACTCCCATGGCTTAGCCTCACCCCGATAGCAGTCGGGTCCGGCAGGATCAACCGGAGTTCAGCCGCAAGGCGGCTGAGGCGGACTCGACGCTGCCGTTGCGTGGCCCACGGGCCCCCGTCAGGCCCAAGCGTCCCTAGGGTAACGTCCCCAGGGTTTGCTTAGGCCCCCATGTGTTAAGCTTCAGGTCCCTTGCGGGACCGCGCTATATCACTTTACAGGTCCAGGGTTTATAACGCTTGCTGGTAGTCAGGGCCCCGCCTGAAAGGTAATACTCTGCACCATGGCCGAAGGTGTCCCCGCAGCCAGAGACCGGGCCTCACTCCGGGAGCTACGACTCCCCGTCAGCCCAGCGCCGCCGGGCGTTGGCCGCGGGGCGCTGATAATGTGAACGGCGAGGGCTTTAGACCTTAATGCCGAGCCTTCTCGCCAAGGACTCCCAGTCAAGCACGAAGGTTATGACGCCGGCCACAGCGCCGCCCACCGTGAAGAACAGGAGCACGTAGAGCTGAGGGACGTGAAGGGCGCCCGCGAAGAGGTCGCTGACGTAAATTATGGCCAGGGTCTCGGCTATCGTCTTCACGAACTTCCCTGCTACGGCTATGGCCGCCATGGCTAAGGCCCTCAGGCCTGACGCCCCTCCGGCCAGGTAAATGAAGTCGTCAAGCGGGACCACAGGGATGACGGCAGCTATGAACGCCAACAGGTAGACCCAGCCTGACGTCGAGTACCTGGCCAAGAGCCTGACGTTCCTGTTCCTGCTCAGGGGCCTCCTGAGGCCGACCCCCAGGTAGTACATTATCATCTTAGCTAGGGCGGCGCCGAGGGCGGCCGAGAGGACGGGCGGCCAGAGGCCGAGACCGTGCCTGGCCTCGTAGGCCACTATTACTACATAGGGCGGCGCGCCAAAGGGCACCATGTTAAGGATGAACGCCGAGAAGAAGCTCGGCCACAGGGCTTCAAGGGTCTCGAGGAGGCTCAACCGCTTAACCTCGTCACCGCCTCTACCTGAACGTCCTCAACCCCCTGCACTGACCTTACCGCCTCCTCGAGCGCGTCCGTGCCCCCCTCGTAGTCCTCAGGCATTGACACCAATATCTTCAGGGCCTTGATTCCAAAGGCCAGGGGCTCCTCCCCTGAGCTCAAGACTTTGAAGTCCGCGGGGAGGGCCCTCTCAATCCCCCTCAGGAGCTCCGAGAGGTTGACGTCTATAGATGACGGGATCACCGTCAGGAGGACAGCTACCCTGGCCATAGGCCCTCACCCTCACGGCCCCACGAAGCCGCAGTTGGGGCACCTGTAGGGGGTGCCCTGCTTCCTGCACTTCTCGCAGCGCCATATCAGCGCCTTGCCGCAGTTGGGGCAGTAGAAGGCCACAGCCCTCTCCTTAGGGTGTATCAGCCTTCCACAGCTAGTACATATGGGCGGCTGAACGGGGTCAAGCATGTCGATCTTCCTGACCAGCACCGCTGACATTGTTCTCCCTGCGAAAGGACCGTTAGGCGGCTTTTAAGTTTAGCCTGCCGAGGAGGTCCTGCAGGGGGGAGCTGATGGCCTCCTCACCCCTCTCCCCTCCCCTCTCCAGGCCCCGGCTATGCGGCCCCTGCCGGGAAGGCGAGCCGCCACCTCGGACGGGTCAAGGGACCTCACCAGGTCAGGACTGGGGGCCTGCTTCGCCATCGCCTCCAGGGCCTCCAGCGCTAGCTCCTCCACCTTCTCGTCGCCAGGGACCAGCCTGACGTATGAGAGGGACTGAGGCGCGACGACGCTCTCAGGCCCAACTACAACCACCGGTAGCCCCTCCTCATCAAGGGCCACGCCGAGGTACAGCTCTAGCCTAACGGGCTGAACGTAGTTCTTCTTGCCGTAGACCATGAAGGCCCCCTTAGTCAAGTACTCGCCCGCCGGGGGCGACTTGGAGACCTGTGACCCCATGACCCAGTAGACGTTAACGTAGCCCATGCCTCCCTTCCAAGCCTTGCTGTAGGCCGCCGTTAGGACGGCCGCCTCCTCTATGTCGTCCTCGGGCACGCTACACCCAGAGGCGAAGACGACCACCGCCGGAGCCCCATGTATATCAGCGTGAAGGAATATGTCGTCATCCCTCAGGTACTTCCTGACTATGCTCTCGTTCTGGTCAGCGTCCCTCCCGCCTATGGCCAGGAACCCTGAGGACGTAACGAGCCAGTGGTACCTCTCGTACCACTCCCTCTTCCTCCTCCTGGCCCTCTCCCTGAGCTCCTGGAGCCTGAGCTCCTCCTCGAGCCTCGCCAGCCTCTCCTTGACCTCAGCCTCGGCTGAGGCAGCCCTCTGGGACTTGGCCCTCAGCTCGCCAGCCTCCCTGTAGAGCCTCTTGACGGCTTCATCAACGTCCTCATACACCTTGACCCTGACCTCAACGCCTTCCAGGTCTAGGACTAGGTCCCCTGAGGACCTGTTGAAGGACTTGACGATAGGGCTGCACTCGCCAGCCTTGCGCCTTACGCATTCTATAGCGCTCTGTGCCGCCTCGTAATGGGAGGCAAGAGCGTTGGCCTGCGCCTCGAGCTCCTCAGCCCTCTGCGCGTACTCCAGCGACTCCCTCTTGGCAGCCTCAAGGCTCCTCAGGAGCCTCTGCCTCTCCGCCTCGAGCCTTGAGGGCGCAGAGGCCTCACGGGCGTGGGCCGAGAAGAGCTCGTCAAGGGCCTCGTCAAGCGTCTCGAACTCCCTCACCTCGGCCTCTGACACCGTGGGCCTGAAGGGGTCTGCCTCCACCGGACGACCTCCAGCTATCACTAGGTAGCCTCTGCCGGCCGAGGCCTCCTCCCTGATCGACCTTAGGGACTGGGAGAGCAGCTCAGCCTGTTGGGCAGTTAAGTCCTGGGGCTTCATAGTTGGGCTTAGCTGGGCCCTCCTGATGGCCTCCTCGGCCGCTTCGCCTGGGATGCCCAGGGAGAGCACAAGTGACCTGACCAGGTCTGAAGCCCTTGAGCTAACTATGTTCGAGAGAAGCCTGTCAGGAGGTAAAGAGAAGGGGTCGTCAAATCTGAGCGGCGGGTACAGGTACTGCTGCCCCCTCCTCAGGACCCTGTCCTTAGCCTCAAAGTAGGACGTGGAGGCCTGCAGCAAACCGCTTGGCATAACTAGCGCCGCGACCCCCCTCGGCAGGAGCTCAACTATGAGCCTGTGGCCGCTCTCAAAGACAACCTCAACGACCCTGTCGAAGCCCACCTGCTTTATGTCAGTTATCCTCTGTCCCCTCACGGTGTCCCTCAGGGCTCTTCCCAGCCCTCCCTCTGGAGGGCCTTGTGGCCTGAAGCGTGAGCTCATGTGGACCCTCACGGAAGGCTCTGCTAGGAGGTGGTCGCCGTACCTGCCCCTGACCCTCAGCGCCAGCAGGTTCCCCTCCTGGTAGATGTTATCCACCCTCTCCCCCACGAGGTAGCCCCTGGCCGCGCTCACCCAGGCGAAAACGTCAAGGGCGCTCATGGACCTCCTGGCCAACTGGCTCACGCCCTCTCCACGGCGAGGCCCTCGAAGACCCACTTGAACCTCTCGTAAACGTCACAACGAATTATCACGTCATCGCCCTCCCTGATCACCGAGAGCCCCTCAAGGGGGTTCAAGGGGGGCTGGGGGAGCCCCCTGGGCTTCTTCGCGCCAGCGTATATCAGCTTCCCGTCGCCCTTCCTCCACCAGTAGCGGCCGTAGTACTCGTAGATTCTCCTCAGGCCTCCCGTCGTCCTGTAGACCTTGTGGACAGGCTTAAGGTAGTAGCCCCTCTTCGAGGCCTCGCTGTTGTATAGGTATATCTCCTCCTTGATCCTGTCAAGGACCTCCCTTATGGCGCTGTAGCCGCCCCTCACTCTAACAGCGCACTGGGGCTCGCTCGGCTTTTCTCGCTCATCCCCCTCAGGTCGCCACGTCGCGGGTGACTTCATAGCCCTGGTCTAGAGGTTCCAGGGAGACCTATTAAGGAGAGTCGCTTCGCCTCTGGTCTGCCCAGAGCGGATTCAGGTCAGGAACCGCTCGAGGCCTACAACGGCTCTCCTGACCCACACGGGGGCCCTGTTAAGGGGGAACGCGACGTTGTAGACTGGCACCCCGTTGACCACGGAGTACGTCTGACCGTTGTGGACGTGGCCGTGTATGACTATGGTGGGTCTCAGCTCCCTGACCACCTTTTCCATCTTTGAGCTGTATAGGTAAGGGTAGGCGCGGGGGTCCTCGCCCTTAAGGTTGGCCTTAGCCACGGCATAGTGGGAGAGCAGAACGACGAACTGAGCCTCAGACCTGGCTCTCCGCAGGAGCTCCCTGACCCGCTCCACCCTCTCCTCGTAGATCTTCTCAACTCCTGGCAAGTTCTTGGCCTGCCACTTGGTGGGCCTGTCAAGGGACCCTGGGGTCCCGACGACCGCGACGGAGACGCCCCCGCAGTCGTAGACCCTGTACTCATCGACTAGCCAGTCAACCTGGGGGTAGAGCGTCCTCATCCTGCCCCAGACCTCCTGGTACTCCTCATTGCCAAAGGTCGCCACCAGCTTGCCCCCTAGGCGCTCTGCGGCTTCAAAGACGGGCCTGGCGGCCTCAGCCCTCCCTCGGTCTATGACGTCCCCAGCGAAGAGGAAGAGGCAAGGCCTTCCCTTCACCTTTGACAGCGAGCCAACGAAGTCCTGCAGGTACTCAGGCGAGTGGACGTCAGAAGTCGCTAGCAGTCCGGGGTCCCCCAACGTTTCCTCGTCTTTAGCTGTCTTAAGGGACGTTATTTAACATTTGTCCTAAGAAAGGTAGCGGAAAACGCTGATTAGCCCTGACGGCGGCGCTTAATCGGCCCGATGATTGGCGATGGGCAGCCTGACCAGTGAGGACTTAACGACTTCTGAGGGCCGTCCATAAATATGCAGAGCCCCTCTTAAGCCTAGGAGCTGCCTTGGAGGACCCCGTTGAGCAGGCTGAGAAGCTGCTGGCTGACGTGCCGTTGTGCGACAGATGTCTCGGCAGGCTCTTCGCCATGCTGGGCCGCGGCCTAAGCAATGCCGAGAGGGGGAGGGCGCTTAAGCTCGCCGTCCTGATGAGGCTTCACGCCAGGATAAGGGAGGGCGATAAGGAGGCCCTTGAGAGCTTCAGGGCTATTGCGCCTAACATAGGCCAGCCTGCTTCAAGGCTCTATGAAGAGCTGTTCGGGTCAAGGCTCGAGGTTCGTCAATGCTACCTGTGTGACGGCGTTCTGGACTCATTCATCGAGGAGGCCGCAAGGAAGGCCTTCGAGGTCCTCAAGGAGTATAACGTGAGGAAGTTCCTCATCGGGGTCAGGGTGGCCCCTAAGTACATAAACGGGGAGGAGGAGCTCAAGGCAAAGTATCAGCTGAAGTATGGGGAGTCCCTGAAGTCAGAGCTGAAGAGAGAGATAGGTAAGCTAATCCAGGCCCGCTATGGCCTTGAGCCGGAGTTCTCGAGGCCAGAGGGTGTGGCCACGATCGAGTTCCCAGAGGGCCTCGTAGAGGTTTCAATCAGACGCCTTGGGGTTAGCGCCACGTACAGGAGGTGGGACAGGTGGTCCCCTATCAGGCCCTATGAGGAGCACCCGCTCGTGCAGGGTCTCGTGAAGGCCTTCGAGGGGTCTTCGGCCTCCATTTACGGCCTGGTGAGGGACGAGACAGGGGTGAGGGTCCTTGGCCTCGGCGTCCCGCTGGTAGTTGAGGTCAGCAAGCCGAAGACAAGGGGAGCGCTGAGCCGCGGCGACAGGGTCCAGGTAATAGGGTCAGAGCTTGAGGTGAACGACCTTGATGTCGAGCCCCCAGGCCAGGAGTCCCTCTCGAGGAGGGTCAGGCTGTACAGGTGCGTCATAATGTCCGAGTCGCCCCTCTCCGAGGCTGCGCTCTCCCTCGCATCATCGTCGCTGACGGGGAAGCAGGTCAGCCAGCGCGTAGGACCCCACGAGGCTACCGCGTCAGTTAGGGGCGTCTCGTGCCGTCTTGTGGCCGATCATGTGGCCGAGTGCCTTGTGGCGGCTGACGAGAGGCTTTACGTACGTGAGCTAGTGACGGGCGAGGGGACTTCGCCGAGCCTAGCGGAGGCTTTAGGCTCCAGGCTGGACTGCTTAGAGTTTGACCTCCTTGGAGTCATAGCGTCACGTTGATAATAATTGGCGTTATCAGCTATTCATGTCATCAAGAATTAGTTTTCAGCGTTGCTGACCCAGCGAAGGACGTGACTGAACGAAGCCCCTTCGTAGATATTGGACAGCCTTAAAAGACCAAAGCGTCCTCGGGGGGAGGAGCGGTGATCTAGACGACCCCCGTCAAGGAGGCCGTAGGGGCCCTCATAGTGGCGGTAATCCTAGCAGGCCTCATAGTCCGGGCCAGATTTAAGAACGTCCCGATATGGGCAATCATGGCCTTTGCAGCGTTCATGGGCATAGCAGCAAGCGTAGTTAACACCAATGAGATAAAGACGTACGTCGACTGGGACGTGATACTTTTCCTCATAGGCATGTTCAGCATAGCTGCCATAGCCGAGGAGTCCGGGCTGCTCGAGTACCTCTTCTCCTCGGTCATCTATAGGGCCCGCACCAAAAGGGCTGCCCTGTACCTGCTTACCATGACCTTCGGGCTCCTCGCTGCGATAGCTGTGAACGATGCCGTCGCGGCTATGGGGTCCATCATAGCCGTCCCTGTCGCCAAAGCGCTCAGCCTTGACCCGGAGCTTGTAGTTCTAGTCCTGGCCTTCTCAGTCACCATAGGCTCAACCATGACGCCCATTGGAAACCCGCAGAACATGCTCATAGCGGTCCAGTCGGGGGTCAGGGAGCCCCTCACAACGTTCCTGTTGTATCTCGCGCCCCCAACCATCGTTAACCTCGTAGTGACCGCGTACCTGCTGGACAGACTTTACGGCGTCAGGCCGGAGCCCCTTAAGGCCCCCTACAGGATGCCTGAGGAGGTCATAAGGAACAGGAGGGACGCCTACATTTCGGGTGTAGCGCTGGTCACGGTCATAGCCCTTCTGGCGGTGAACGACTACCTCGAGCTCAGGGGCAGGCCGCTGGTCAGGGATATAGGCGTGATCCCCTTCACGGTGGCGGCAGCCACTTACATAGCCTCGAGCAACCCAAGGGAAGTGATAAGGAGGGTCGACTGGAGCACCATACTCTTCTTCATAGTGATGTTCGTGGCCATGGCCGCCGTCTGGTACTCAGGCATCCTGATGCCCCTCTTTCAGGCCCTGCTGCCACGCCTCTCCGAGGGCGTTCAGTCAGCGCTTAGGATAACGGCGGCCTCGCTGGCCTACAGCCAGGTCCTGAGCAACGTGCCCTTCACGGCCCTCTTCGTGCCCTACATGCAGCGTCTGGGGTTCACGGGCAGCAACGCCCTGGCCTGGACCACGCTTGCCATGGCCACCACCATAGCTGGTAACCTGACGATCCTCGGGGCCGCCTCAAACGTGATAATCCTGGAGTCCATAGAGTCGAGGCACGGCGTCACCGTCAGCTACTGGAGGTTCATGAAGGTGGGCGCCCTTGTGACCCTGATAAACATCGCCATATACCTGGCCTACATGGTCCCGCTGTCGCTGATCCTTCACTGACGCCTGCCCCTGCATATGACCCTACGCCCTCGCTTAGCGCGCCCCTGAGCAGTGCACAAGCGCCCCTATGCCACGTAGGCCCCGTAGCGCTGACCCTGTGAAGGGTGACCACCTTTTGAGGTGTTTACCCGTGGCGTAACTTCTTCACGCACCTGAGCGCTGGGGTACCTCTACATCTACCATAACCCGCGCAAGGACCCGGAAGGCGCCGTTAGGGTAGAGCTCAGGCCCTTCCACAATGTAACTAAGTACGTGGCCCCCGAAGAGCTTGCCCTCACGCTCTACGTCCTTGTCCTGTGCCTCACAGTGCCCCTAGAGCTGGCCCTGCGCACGGCCACGGCCTTGGTGCCCTGACGGCATACGCACAGTTTTGTGCATAAGACATAAAGGGGCCGTGGGCGCCCCAGGCGTGAGTGAGGGCTACGGGCAGCTTGGCTAGGCTCAGGCCTGGGGGACACGTGTCCCAGGTGCAGGCAGCCCTTCAGCTTTGTTGAGCGCAGGGTCATAAAGGGCCACGTCTACTTCTACGCCACGCACGTGGCCGTTGTCAACGGGAGGAAGAGGTTCAGGAAGTGCTACCTTGGGGCTGAGCAGTACACCTACGTCACTGGGCAGCATGCGGACCTGGGCTTACAGATTAAGGGCATGATTCAGGAGCTTCAGGGCGAGCCAAGGCTCGGGGGCTACCTTAACGCCCTGGCTGAGGCGATAGAGGCGAGGCTGAGGGACGGCAGGCTTGGGCGCGGGGAGGCGCTGGAGCTCGCCAGGAGCCTGGACAGGCTGGCGGAGCTGGCCAGGAGGCTCAGGGAGTACGCGGCCTCGGGGCCCCCTCGCTAGGGGCTGCCCCTAACGAGACAGTAGCCAGGCCCCAGCCCGTCGAGGCGCCCCCAGTAACCGCGGCCCAGACAACTGAGGCGAGGCCAGCCGAGGGGGAGGCCTACAGGATGGTCTCAATGCTCGTGGGGCTGACGCCCGAGGAGGTTGAGAGGCAGGTAAGGGAGCTTCAGGAGGCGCTGAGGGAGCTCAGGAGGGCCCAGGGCGCTCGCTAGGCGCCTCGAGCCCTACGCCGTACGCACAAATTTGGGCGTAGAGCTCAATAGGCGCCTCGAGGGCCCGCCCGCCGTCTGTCCCTGGGCGCTCATTCTCGTCAGCTTACGATCACTAGTCGCGCCAGGGACCTCCGCCTCGCCGCAGGGCCCCATTTACGGCGCTCCCCACGCGTAAGATTCCTGGCACCTCTGCCTCTGCGGGCTGAGGCCACGAGGTTTAGAGGTTCACGCGCCGAAAAGCGAAGAAAAAGACTTTACTAGGGCGCTTAGGCGCCCTCTGGCCTTCAGGCTATGAGGTCACGTTTATAAGTATCAGCTCCTTGGGCAGGGTGAAGCTCTGGCCGCTGACAGTATACACGGGGGTCAGGTTGCTGTAGTATACGCTAACGTTATACGGGAGGTGGTTATATATCCCAATATAGTTTGCGGTCTCTGCCACTGAGGTTGTCGTGTACTGGAAGGCGCCGAGGAGATCCCCTATCACCTCTACAGCAGCGCCTGCTGCCTGTCCCCCTGGCAGCACCATAAGACCCATACCTATAGCCCACGCTATGGCAGAGCCCGCGTCAAGGCCTATGCCCAGGGGCGACTCGTCCCCGTTAACGGAGAGGTCCACGTAGTATATCTCGAAATGCGTGTTGTAAGGGCTCACATTAGCGTAATACGTCAGCTTCGTGGCGTAGTCCTGCCATATGACGGGCGCTGGCGTGTTGGGGAGCGGGCACGAGTAGTTAATTTCACTGCTATAGAAGTAGCTTGGCGACTGCATGAGGACCTCCTGGTAGGAGGCCCACGTGTTCAGGTCAACACACGGGTCGTAGGCCGACCAAGAATAGATCACTGGGGCCGCTGCGCCGCTGTTCTTCACGGCCTTAAACTCCGTCAGCTGGAGGCCGAGGTACCAGCCCACTGTCTCGTTCTCGATAACGACGAACTCGTAGCTACTGATCTTATACTCCGTCCAGTTGACCAGCGCGACCTGGCCAACCATGTAGAGCTGGCCTATGTCGTCATAATCTGGTGGTGAGGTGGTGGCCTCTGTGGTGTTAGATTCTGTGACCTCTCCGTTAGTCGTGAACGTGAACGTGGTCCCCAGCGCTGGGGAAAGCTGGCTGATAGCCTTGAACAGGTCCCCAGCCTCAGCGTCATCTATAGCTGCGTCGAACGCGGCGCCAGCTATCATGAGGCCGTTTATACTGAACTGTTTGACCTGATCAGAGGTCACCGATATAAATATGCTCATGTCTGCGGAGGCTCCACTACTAACAGAACTGGGCTGCGCTAAGGCAATGGCGAGGCTTATGGGGGCCATGCCCGTGTCGTTGGGGTACCAACCAATGACGTGAGGTACCAGTTCCCAAGAGACGCACTGACCATATCGCGAGCACTGCCCTCCCACCCAACTAGTAGTTGGCGTGGTACTGACCGTCGTCGTTGTGGTCTGCTCTGGCGACACTTTAGCGAGGCCCCTCACGGCTGCCCCAGCTCCCCCGCCGCTGGCCTTCAGCAGCGTCCTGAAGGGGTGGTTCACCATCACGTTTACTGCTATGGTCCCGCTGCCGCTGAGCGGGAGGCTCAGGTTCAGGGGCTGGAAGGAAGGCTGCGTCACAAGCTCAACGCTACCGTTAGGCAAAGGTATGGGGTAAGAGACCCAAATGATTATCGAGGGCTTAAAGGACCTTATGGCTGCTTTGCCGTAAGCGTGTATCCAGTCCTCGGCCCAGCTGGCCAGCCTGCTCAGGTTTATCACGGCCTGGGCCCCAGTGCCGTTGAAGACAGGAATGAACTCAGTACCGTTAGGCGTCGGGGCCCAGGCCCAGACTGAGAACGAGGCGTTGGTCAGCTGGGCCGGGTCGCCGTCGCTCCCCATAGCGTATGCCCTTACTATGATTCTCCCCCTGTGGAACAGGCCAGGCGTCAGGTAGGACAGCCCAGCGAGCAGGGAGGCCGAGACAACGACGGCAATGACGAGGGCCAGCGCCCTGGCCGCCCTCAAGAGGACCGCACCTCAAGATTCTTTGCGCTTTGAAATATAAATAGCTTCGCGGCCTAAGGTCAAGGCGCCTGGCCCTCAGCTGGCAAGGCGCCTCAGCCCCACCTCATACCCCAGCCTACCTTACGTTACATAAGGTTAAAGGGGTCAGGGCTGGGGAATACCGATCCCGCCCCTTAAGGGCGGGAGGCACGGCCTGAACGGCCTCTAAGAGCCCCCACTCTGACCAGTAGTATAGGCGCTCGGGGGCCTCATTGAACTCATGGTGAACTTATGGTGAAGTTCCTGCCCCATAGGCCTGCCTCGAGCGTATGGCCATCGCGCCAGCAGCGCGGTAAGTCTCGCCTATCATCATGACTGCTTGAGGACCTTCCAGACGTTCCTTGAGGAGAGGGTGTAGTTGACTATGAAGCCCGCCAATATGCCTATGAAGAGCGCCAGCAGCGCGTAGACCTTGAACATCCTGGCCAGAATCTCAGCCACGAAGAATATTGTGAGCCCAGCGGGGGCCACCATAGCGTGGTACCTGAGGAGCCTGTGGTACCACCTGCCTGACCTCCTGTCCCTGAAGGTCCAGAGGTCGTTCAGGACGAAGTTGCTCAGTATGCTGACCTCTATGCCCCCCACGAAGGCCGCCGTGTAGTTACCCAGGAGATACATGATGAGCGCCGCCACGCCCTCGTTCACCCCGGTGCCTATGGCGCCGACTACGGCGAACTTCACGGGCCTGGAGACCGTTATCACATGCCAGAGGTACTCGACCATCGTCCCGAGGCCCAGCTTGCTCTTCCCCCTCTCCCTCCTCCTGAACACGTAAGGTATGTCAACAACCTTGGCCTGCGGGTTCCTGTAGAGGATCTCCAGCAGGGCCTTGTAGCCAGTTGGGTTAGCCCCCTCAAGGCTCACCCTGTCCTTCCTTATCAGGAAGAAGCCTGACATTGGGTCGCTGGTCCTCCTTACCTCGGGCACCAGGAGCCGGGCTATCGCCGTGGCCCCCCAGCTTATCAGCCTCCTTACGGCGCTCCAGCCCTCCGTGCCTCCCCCCTTCATGTACCTGCTCGCTACAACTATGTCGGCCCCTGTCTCCTCCGCCGCCTTCAACATGGAGGGGAGCACCTCAGGGGGGTGCTGGAGGTCAGCGTCCATAACGACCGCGTACACCCCCCTCGCGGCCCTTAGGCCATCAACTATGGCTGTGCCCAGCCCCCTCCTGCCCACCCTGACCATAAGCCTCACCCTCTCGTCCCCCTTGGCCAGTTCCCTGATTACGTCAGCCGTACCGTCAGGGCTGTTATCGTCTACGAACAGGACCTCATAGTTAACCCCGTTAAGGGCCTTTGCTAGCCTTTCGTAGAGGGGGCGGACGTTATCAGCCTCGTTATAGGTAGGCACCACTACCGTCAGCCGCGGCCTCTCGTCCACGAGCCCAGCCCTCCTATGGGGTCCACCTGAAGCTTTTAACGGGCTCCTTGAGGGTTATCTTTTATTAACATAGCTTCAATAGCCTTGGGGGCGCCCCCAGCGCGGGATGTCAGTACAGCTGAGGGACCTGAGGCTGCTAGGTAGGAGCCCGGCGCTGGTCCACGAGCTCTCCTCATCCCTCGTAATAAGTGATGTCCACCTGGGCTACGAGGACTCCATGGCCTCCCAGGGCGTGTATCTGCCAAGGCTTCAGCTGAGGAGGGCTAAGCTCATAATTGATGAGGCCTCTAAGCTAGGCCTCAGTAGAATCGTAGTGAACGGCGACCTAAAGCACGTCTTCGAGAAGCTGACCAAGGGGGAGAAGGTTGAGATAGCGGAGTTCGTAAGGTACGCCATCTCTAAGGGCTTTAAGGACATTGTTCTAGTCAGGGGGAACCACGACACCTTTGTCTCGCAGATCCTGAGGGACTTCGGCGTGGAGGTCGTTGAGGACTACCTTGACCTAGGCAACGGGGTCTTGCTAACTCATGGCCATAAGGTCGTTGAGGGGATCAGAAGCGGCGCGACCGTCATAATAGGCCATGAGCACCCTAGCCTTGAGATTAACATGGCCGGAGCCAAGGTGAAGCTCCAGGTCCTCCTCAGAGCGCCGCTGAAGAGCGGAGGAGAGCTTGTAGTGCTGCCAGCGGTCAGCCTCTACCAGACCGGGACCTCGGTCACGCCAAGCCCTGACACGTACCTGTCCCCTATAACTAAGGAGCTGGCTGTGCTGGAGGAGGCTGTACCTGTTATAGTTGACAGGGAAATAGGGGTGGTGGAGCTTCCACCCCTGAAGGAGCTCTTCAGTAGCTGGTCACTTTAGGCCGTGACCACCGTCGGCTAGTCATCAGCGTTAGTTCCCATAAAATGGACTTCTTCAACGCGCTGAGCGAGACGAAAGGCGGATAGGAACTAGATAAGGTAGAAGATTACGTCATTCCTAAGAATAGATCCAGACCTCAGAG
>Ga0315298_1005145_pt1 | contig 18858 bp, 17 predicted proteins | sample WHS_1_MG_FD_203077 | JGI IMG/M metagenome (GOLD analysis project Ga0315298, IMG submission 203077) | Extremophilic microbial mat communities from Washburn Hot Springs, YNP, Wyoming, USA - WHS_1_MG | ecosystem: Environmental > Aquatic > Thermal springs > Hot (42-90C) | place: USA: Wyoming...
CTGGGACTCTTCCATCGCCCCGCTAGGGCGCAGTACGAGATGGTGGAGCGTGTGCTGGAGCTGGTGGGCATTACCCACCTAGCGGAGCGCCCCATTGGTCACCTTTCGGGCGGTGAATACCAGCGGGCAGCTATTGCTCGAGCACTGGTGCAGCAGCCCGAAATACTGCTTCTGGATGAGCCCACAGCCTCACTTGACCCTCCGGCACAGCGGGACATCCTTGGACTCGTGCAGCTTATCCACAGCCGTCACCATATCACCACCCTTTATGTGACCCACGACCTGAAGACACTGCCTGCTGTGTGCCAGCGCGTGGTGATGATGAAGAGCGGCAGGATATGGCGTGACGGAAGTCCAGAGGAAGTGCTGAAAGAGGAGGTGCTCGGCGAACTTTATGGCACCCCTGCCCCGACTGAGCCAGACGATGCCCGCTCGCGGAGGTCTCTGGGATGAGCCTTCTGGAATACCAGTTCATGCAGAACGCCGTCCTTGCCGGGGTGTGCGCTGGCATCACCTGCTCAATTGTGGGCGTATTTGTGGTCACCATGCACCTGTCATTCATCGGGGTATGCATCGCCCATGCTGCCTTTGCCGGCGCGCTGCTCGGGGTCTGGGCGGGATTTGACCCGCTGCTGGGCGCGCTGCTGTTCAGCCTAATTGCTGCCGCTGCCATCGGGCCGCTGGCTGACAGGGGTGAGCTCAGCCCGGACACCTCCATCGGCATTGTGTTCTCGTTGATGCTGGGGCTGGCGTTCCTGTTCCTGGGGCTGATGCCCGGGGCGAGGACGGAGGCGCTGAACTTGTTCTGGGGCAGCATACTCACGGTAAACCACCGTGACCTTGTCTTCTTGGTAATTGTGTCGGCGGCGATAATCGGACTGGTGGCTGCGTTCTATAAGGAAATACTGGCGGTGGTCTGCCATCGGCAGGTTGCGGTGGCGGTGGGCATCCCGGCATCGCTGGTGTTTTACGGGATACTGTTTGCCACCGGTGTCACCGTCACTGCATCGCTGCAAAGCATCGGCGGGTTACTGGTTTACAGCCTGATACTCAACCCGGCGGCAGCTGCGTATCAGCTTACCTACAGTCTAAAGCGCATGCTGCTCATCGCCTCTGCCTTCGGTGTGCTGTCCTGCTGGACAGGGCTGGCGGCATCTTACCTTTTCGACCTACCTTCCGGTGCCTCAATAGTGATAGTCTCGTCAGTAATCTTCGCGCTAGCGGTCGCCTTTTCGCCCAAGAGAAAGGTCCAGCGCTGGCAAGGGAAGCCACTGGCTGTGGGTGAGTGATGGTCATGAGCATACGGGAGTATTTTAATAGCAGGGCGGCTGTCTGGGATGAGGTTATCGCCGAGAAGGACGGCGCCAGGCTAAGTGCCCTGGCTGCCCGTCTCGACATTTCGCCGGGTGCTACCGTCCTCGATGTCGGCACCGGCACCGGAGTGTTTGTGCCTTATCTTGTGAAGTTAATCGGCAGCGGCAGGCTACTGTGCCTAGACATTGCTGAGGAGATGCTGAAGCGGGCGCGGGCGAAGCGCTTTCCGGCAAATGTGGACTACCTCCATGCTGATGTCCAAAATCTGCCGCTGCCCGACGGGATTGTTGATGCCGTGGTGTGCTATTCAAGCTTCCCCCATTTTCAGGACAAGCCCAGGGCGCTTGGTGAGATGAGGCGGGTGTTGAAGAAAGAGGGCAGGCTGTTCGTCTGCCATACCGCTAGCCGCGAGCAGATAAACAGTATCCACAGGAGTATCCCCGCCGTGGAGCATGACATACTCCCCGATGGGGTAGAAATGTATCAACTGTTGCGGGCGGCAGGCTTTGGCGGCATCGAGGTAGAGGACGGTGCCGCCGGGTATTTTGCCACTGCGGTTAAGATATAAGGTCTCACCCTCACCTTAGTCCTCTCCCTTCAAGGGAGAGGAAAGACCCTTCCACCAAGGGAGAGGAAAAAGGAAGAAGCTCTCCCTTCAAGGGAGAAGAAACTGGACTCCTCTCTCCCCTTCGGGAGAGATTTAGAGTGAGGGCAACATACCTCTCCTGTTGCAAAGGTTGGGTGAGGGGAGTAATCAGAATGAGTGTCACCAATCCACTGGACGGGTACGAGTATTAGACTTCCGTTCGGTATTAAGCTATAATCCTTATAGTTGCCGTCTTCGTTTTATGAGTGGAAGTGTCGTCAGAGAAAAACATAGTCGCTGTGGGGAATAAGGTGATTCCTGGCAAAGCTGCGGCCTTGTCGCTTGCTGCGTTGCTGGTTTTGGTCGGGGTGTGGTCAGCTTCATGTTCTTCCCCGCCCCCGCCACCCCCTCCGGTGAACCATGCGCCGCAGATAATCTCGCTGACCGCCGAGCGGCTTGAGGTGCCGGCAGGTAAGAGCACTAGACTAAGCTGTGTCGCTGTGGACAGCGATGGGGATAGCCTGAGCTATTCATGGTCGGCGACCTGCGGTAGCATCGAAGGCGGCGGCAGTGAGGTGGTATGGGTGGCACCGGAAACACCTGTCACCTGTACGGTGGGGGTAGTGGTCAAGGATGGCAACGGCGGTGAGGCAAGGCAGTCCTTAGCTCTAACTGCGTTTGTGCGGCCGAACAGTCCACCGAGGATAGTCAGCGTGACCGTTGACGGCATGCCACCACGGGATGTTAATAGCTCCCGCGCCTATATCACCCATACTATTAAGTGCCTTGCTGAAGACCCCGATGACGACGAGCTGCAATATAGCTGGGTGGCCACCGGTGGTAAGGTTACCGGCGGCGGGGCTGAGGTGGGCTGGACAGCACCGGGGGTGACCGACGAATACGTGGTCACGGTAACGGTGAACGATGGCAGGGGTGGAAGCGACACCACCCAGGTACGGTTCAGCGTTTCTTGCTGTGGTAAGTAGTCGGGTTGGGCTCAGTTTTTCGCCGCCGAGTTCGTCGGCACAAGGTTGACTTTCCCCCAGACACCGAGCCTATCGCCTTTAATTATCACCGCCCCGATAAGTCCGGGTACGGTCTTTGCCCACTCCAGTGCCGGTGGTATATCCTCGATGGTTTTTACGCGGTTGCCGATGGCGGTGGCGGCGGCATCGGCAAGTGCTGCTGATGGGGCGAGAGCGATGGCGGCATCGGCGGTGCCGAAGCTCAGGGAATGGCCCACCGTGCCCGATGAGGTGCAGACGCCCAGCGGGGTATCGCCCGGGAATATCTTCAGAGCCAGCCTGCCGGTCAGCGGGGAGCTTCCGGCATATATGCCCACCAGCCTCGTCCTTGCTATCTTGAGAAAAATATCGCCGCCGTTCTCCACGATGACTTCAGAGGTGAAGTTGAGCAGGTCCCTGCCCACCGCCTCGGCGACGGCACCGGCTACTGCTGCCATGGGGCCGACGCCGACTTTTTCCGCAGCTATGGCCATTTGCCTTACTATATCTGGCGCAGTCTCCTCAACGGCTATTGGCTCCAGGGTGTGGAGGAAATCGGGGTGAGCGGCGATATATTCCTCCAGGGGCGTGCGGTGCTTGAGCACCGATGCTAGAGCCTCAGCCTCGAGATGACGGCGGGCACGGATATAGAGGTCAGTCTCTTTGACGGTTACGGTGAAGGCGATGAGGCTTTTATCCTTGACCCAGTGACGGTACGTCCTCGGCTGGTACATTCAAAAATAGAGCTCCATGGCGCGGGGCGGACAGGCCTTGATGCAGAGTTCGCAGACGATGCATTTGGAGTTATCGAAGATTACCCTTCTCGTCCCTGGCTCCAGCGAAAAGGCGCCGCTGGGGCAGAGGGTGATGCAGGCACCGCAGTGGGTGCATCTAGCCTCGTTGCGCACCACGTCCTGGCTGAGCGACTGTATTTTCACCCCGGCATCGGTAAGGTATTTCAATCCCTTATCATAGTTGCGCTGCTCGCCGGTGAGCTCCATGACCAGCAACCCCTCCTCGCCGGGGGTTACCGATGCCTTAAGGATGTTGAACTCCAGGTCGAAGTCCTTAACCAACCTGTAAACGATTGGCTGGCTGGTGAGGCGCTTGGGAAAATGCAGCACTATCCTTCTCGAGACGACCATGTTCTCTCCTTACTCCTCCAGTATGGGGCGTTCCTCCAGCGGCTTGATGGTAATTCCAGACTCAGCACCGGGCAGCGGCGCCACCGGCTCGGTGAGCAAGAACTCACCCTTCTTTATCCAGTCCTTCAAAATATTCGCTATCTCAACTGCCTTGGGGTAGCTGGAAAGCGAGGCGGTGGGCACCTCCTTGCCCTGCACCTTGATGACGCCGCTTTTAAGCTCGGCGTAGCTCACCTCGCCCAGGACATCGGGCTTTCTCTGGGGGTAAGCCTGGCTATAGTCGACCACTGGGGCAAGGATGTCGGCATCGGTGACCAAGGTGTACTCCAATATCTCCTCAGAGAGTATCGGTATGGGGACGCCGATGCCCACAGTAATGGTGCAGCCGTAGCCGAGGAAGCTGGTGCCCACCAGCCACCTCGGGCTCATTTGCTTGAGGTCGCCGATGACGGCCAGCGTGCCCGCTGGCCTTGTAGGCACTCCCTTTTCATTGCGGGGAGCGCAGGGGTTGTGCTGTGTGCCATGCCAGGCGACGTAGCCAATACCTCCCCCCAGGAAGATGCGCGTACCGATGCCAATGGTCTTATAATGCGGGTCGTTGAGCAATGGCGAGAGCTGCCCCGAGGTGGAATAGTTGGCGTTGCCTAGGTTTGGTTTAAGCACGCCCATGTAGGTGTACAGTATACGGTCGCCAAGGTTTACTGCCACATTATAGTTCTGATAGGCGTTCCTGACGTTGAACAATATCGCCTCGTTGATGTCCTTTATATTTATCAAAGTCTCCAGTTTCCTTCGCGGGTAGCAGTCGGTGCCGTAGGCAGTGGCTACTAGCCTTATGTCCTTACCCGCTACCAGCTCCTCGATGACATGTCCGCCACCGTAGCGGAACTCGCCGGGATAAATGCGGTTCTTGGGGTCATCCTCGGGCAAAGCGGAGGCGCCGATGAATATGTCCACCGCCGCCAGTCCGGTGTAGGCGGGGACGTCGTTCAGGTAAACCTTTCCGCCACCGAGCTTGATTCTGGGCTTGGGGTGGCCAAGGTTCAAGAAGGCGCCGGAGGAACACATGGGACCGAAAGTGCCGGTGGTGACCACATCCACCTCTTTAGCCGTTCTGCTGATGCCCTTCTTTCTGGCGATGTCGATTATCTCCTCGGCGGTGACCACCACCGCTTGCCCCTTCTTTATCTTCTCGTTTATCTCGGCTATCGTCTTTGCCATATGTTACCTTCTCTCCAGCCCTTTGAGGGCTAGCTCGGCGGCTTTTTTGCCCGAAAGAAGCATGCCGCCAAATACAGCGCCCATTCGCGGTGCCCCGTAGACGGCGTTAGCTGCCATACCAGCGACTATGAGCCCGGGGCAGACCACCCTGGTATTTTCCACAATAGTTCGCTCACCGATTTCAGCCCACATTGATTTTTCGCCCTCTATCTCCACGCCGGCACCGGTTTTTCTGGCAACGATGCGACACACCTCGGCATCGTGCCCGGTGGCATCAATGACCACCTTTGCCTTCACCCCAAGCGGGTCAACATGCAGGTTTGCCAGCGAGACCGCAGTCCAGTTTAGCACCAACCCCACTATCCTGTCATCCTCTCGCACCATGACGTCCTCGACGCTGATAAGGTTGAATATCTGGGCACCGGCCTTTATCGCTTGTGAGCACATGGTTGCCGCTGCCTCAATGGCATCAGCTACATAGTAGCCGGGCTGGTACTCCTCGCTGCCGATGCCAAACTCATCCAGTATTCCCTTCGCCTCGCTCTGGACGACGATGCGATTGAACATCATGCCGCCGCCCCACATGCCGCCGCCGACGCTGAGCCTCCTCTCGAAGATGACCACCTTCGCCCCCGCCTTTGCCAGATAGTAGCCGGCGGTCATACCCGAAGGTCCGGCGCCGGCTATAGCCACGTCCACGTCGGTGGCGGACACAAGCTCCTTGAAGTAGCTCTCGAGTATTGCCTTCGAAATGGTCACTTCGTCCATTGGTTTCCTCCTGCCATCCGGCTGCAGCCGAAGCAGCCGCTTTGCATTTAGCCCGCCTTCTCCAGCACGGCTCTTAATTCAGCGGCGGTCAGACATTGCTGTTCACCGCTGACCATATTTCGTAGCGTCACCCTGTGGTTCTTAATCTCCTCATCGCCGAGGATGATTGTATAGGTGCTGCCTAGGCTGTCTGCCTGTCGTAGCTGGGATTTGAGGCTCCTGCCGCCGCCCGCCATCACCACGCCGACCCCGTGTGCCCGCAGGCTGGCTGTCAGCTTAACCGCCTCGGTCTTCGCCTCATCGCCCAGGTAAGCTATGAACACTCTCGGTGTCGGCAGCTGTGGCACCGGCACTCCCTGCTTCTTTAAATTGAGCACCACCCTATCTATCCCGGCAGCGAAGCCAACCGCTGGTGTGGGTCTGCCGCCGAGCTGCTCGATGAGGTCGTCGTACCTGCCGCCACCGCCCAATGCACTCTGGGCACCACCATCGAGTGGCTGCACCTCAAACACCGTCTTAGTGTAATAGTCCAGTCCGCGCACCAGGCGGTGATTGAGGCTGAAAGGCAATGTCAGGCTCCTCAGGTATTCGGTCACTGCCTCAAAGTGAGACCTGCATCCCCGGCAAAGAAAATCGGTAGTCTTTGGTGCTGTGTTCGCCAACTGCTGGCACTGGGCGCGTTTGCAGTCCAGCAGCCGCAGCGGGTTCTTTTCCAGCCTTGTTCTGCAGTCGGGACAGAGCAGGTCCGCTTTCCCCTGATAGTGGCCTTTGAGTGCCTGTATGTATCCCGGGCGGCAGGCCTTGCAGCCGATGCTGTTTAGCTGAACAGTTATCTCCTTCAGCCCCAGGGAGGTGAAGAACTGGTATGCCAGGTGGATGACCTCGCTATCGAGGGCAGGGTCGGCATCGCCAATAGCTTCGCAGCCAAACTGGTAGTGCTGGCGGTAGCGTCCTGCCTGGGGGCGTTCATAGCGAAATATTGAGGCTAGATAGTACAGCTTTACCGGCTGCGGCAGATTGTCCATACCGTGCTCAATGTAAGCGCGGCACACCGGGGCAGTGCCCTCGGGCCGCAGAGCAAGCGCCTTACCGCTGCGGTCTTTGAAGATGTACATCTCCTTAGTCACTATATCGGTGCCCTCGCCGATGCTACGGGTGAACAGGGCAGCCTCTTCGAATACCGGAGTATCAAGGCGTCGGTATCCGTAGAGCTGGCAGAGCTCCACGGCTTTAGACTCGACGTACCTCCAGTAAGCCTGCTCTTCGGGCAAGATATCCACAGTGCCCCGCGGCGCCTTGTACAAAATACACCTCCAGTTGAGGTTACATTATAGCAGATATAATGAGGTGACACATTGGCGCCTGCCGCCTCTGGTTACCAGAGACCGGGAATAAGCGCCTTGCGTTCTCTAGGATAATCGGGGAAGTGCTGCCGGTACCATAGGTGGTGAGTCCGTGCCCTGGGCGCAAGATTGGCGATGGTCCATGCGGCGAATGCCAGCCCGGGGAGCGACCAGGTGGCTATTGCCCAGCCCAGCCAGGTCAGTATCTCGCCGAAGTAGTTGGGGCAGGATATCCAGCGGTACATCCCGCCGAAGGGTATCTGGTATCCCGAATCATTCTCCTGGCGGAGATGGTGCAATATCTCATCGGCATTGCGGTTGATGATGAAGCCGGCGATGAACACGATAGTGCCAAGGACGAAGCGGTAATCGCTGAGCCACTGGCTGGTGTAGGAGGCGAAGGTGAACAGGTAGCGTCCGTTGAGGTAGGCATTTCCTAGGTTGAACACGGCGCCGAAGAGGACGACGGTAAGCGGCATCTTTTTCTCTCTGTTGTGCAGGCTGAGGGGATAGATAAATGCCCGATGTACGTAATGTGCTTCCCAGAGGAGCAGGAAGACCAGGGCGACGATGCTGCCCCTGTTTTCTCCGCAGAAATAGAGGACGGCGAAGGCCAGGGGTGCTGGCGCCTCCATGAGCAGCCAGCCGGTGCGGTTGGTGAATGTCGGCCCCCAGCCGCGGCGGACATGCCGTCCGTACGGGGCCGCGATGAAGAACAGGGCGATGAAGGCGACCGCCGCCAGCACGAACCAGGCCGTCAGCAGGTAATTGAAAACGGTAGCCTCGGTCATCGCCTCTCCTTTCTCGGTGCTGTGCAAGCGAGCATGCCTGCTTCCTCAAACCAGTGCAATGTGTCCTCAATGGTCTTCCTGAAGGGACGTGGCTGGTAGCCGAGCTCGCGGCCGGCCTTGTGGTAGCTGACATGTCGGTGATACTGGAGTGACTTGATGGACATTGCGGTGTACAGTGGCTGCCTGCCGCGGAGGCGGTCGAATGTGGAGATGAAGGGGGCGCCGCAGAGGGCAAGCCAGGCGGGGCAGGTGAGGCCAGGTGCTGCCACGCCAGTTATGTCCGCCACCGTGGCGGCAATCTGGGGGACAGACACCCAGTGTCCGGCAAGGAGATACTTGGCACCTGATGGCGCCTTCTCCTCGGCGGTTATTGCACCTTCAACCACGTCCCTGGCATCCACCCAGTTGAAGCCGCCAGCGATAAGGGCGGGCAGTCTTCCCTGTGCCATATAGAGCAGTGCTTGACCGAAGTGCGAGGGGCGGTAATCATGGGGTCCGATGACACCGGTGGGACTGATGATGACTGCGTCAAGCCCTTTCTCGATGCCTTTAAGCACCTCTCGTTCTCCGGCGGCTTTGGAACAGTCGTACGGTGGGGCATGAGGTGAGTCCACCAGCTCGCAGGCCTCGTCCACGGTGCGGTCCGGTACATCCTTTATGGCATGGATGGAGCTAAAGTGGACAAGGCGGCGCACACCAGTGCGCAGGCAAGCCTCGACCACATTCCTCACACCCTGTACGTTCACCGCCTCCATGAGGGGCCGGTCACGGGGAGACAGCGAGATATAGCCGGCAAGATGGTACACTACTTCTACCCCATCGAAGGCTCTAACCAGAGAATCGAGGTCGAGCACGTCCCCGGTGATGGTCTCGATGTTCAGTCCCTCAATGCCGAGACGGCTGGTATGGATGAGGACGCGAACTCTGCGTCCTTTAGACAGCAGGGCTCGCACCAGGTTACAGCCGAGGTGCCCGGTGGCACCGGTGACCAGGACGCTCATGTGGCGAAGATTATACCACAGCGCCGAAAGATTTCAGCTATCGTGCCTCAGAGCGAAGCTTGACATGCGTTGAGCGCAGGTCATAGACTTGTCACATCTTTTCACAACACAAGCAAAGGAGGCCGGCGCATGAGCAGTGTAGCGCGACAGTTTAAGGTCAAGTCAATTGACCACATTAGCTATGCGGTTAAGGACATTGACAAGACCATCGAAGCCTGGTCACGGCTGTACGGCTTTGGCCCCTGGACATATACCGAGAACGGTGGTGTCGACGCTAAAGGTAGACCGTGGAGAGTAAGAATGGCATTCACCTATGTGGGGCCGGTGCAGATCGAGCTTGTCCAGTGCACCGAGGGGCGGATATTCCAGTCCCGGTTTCTCGAGACCTGGGGAGAGGGTGTGCACCACATTGGCTTTTATGTCGACGATGTCGATGCCGAGGCGCAGAACCTTGTCTCCCAGGGGGCAAAGTTGCTCATCCATGACCCGGGGAGGTTTGCCTATCTAGATGCCGGAGGCGTCGGCGGCGCCATATTCGAGCTGATGCGCCGACCGGACTAGGCTGCCAGTGCAGAAGCAGAGTAGCCCCGAGATTCCCGTGGAGGGAAGGTCGAGGGCTACTTCTTAGGCAGCCACCGCTTAAGAGGCAGTGCCTACCAGAGTTTCCCCTTATTCTTTATCTGGTTTGCCCAGACATCCCAGTTAGGTACCTGCAGGTCCTCGGGCACATTGAAGATGCCCAGTGGCTTGCCTCTTGGCTTCTCCGGCGCTGGCCATTTTTCTATCTGCTGGGCGACCTTCTCCATCCAGTGGTCGGTCTCGCCCAGGTAAAGCTGCCACACCTTGCCCCTCTTGGTGTGAAGGGGCAGGACGCTGTCCTGAGTGGTGAAGCCCACCCCAGCCAGTACCTGATGGGCCTGCCAGTGGGCATCGGTGCAGGCCTCGTTAGCCCTAGCCTTGGTCATGGCAACCTCGAGGTCGCAAGGAATGCCCTCGCTAAGCATCCACGCCGCCTCATACACCAGGTTCCTGGTGCCCTGCACGTCGGCAAAAGCCATGATGCAGTACTCCTGCACCCAGTTATGGATGCCGATGGGCATATCGAACTGGATTCTTGTCTTGGCGTGGTTCACCGCCATCTCCATAGCCTTTTCCGCAGAGCCGACCATCTGAGCGCTGAGTAGCACAGCGCCGACGTTTATCGCTCTTTCTAGCGGTGCCCAACCGCCGTGCAGCTTGCCTACGATATTCTTTGCCGGCACCTTAACCCTGTCGAAAACAACTTCGCACTGGCGCTTATCCCCGGCGGTGGTGCGCAGCACAGTGTAACTGATGCCGGGACTTTTGGCATCAACAAGGAACAAGGTGATGCCATCGCTAGCCCTTCGTCCCTTCCTCGTCCTGGTAGCCACCAGCAGGTAATTGGCGGCGAGGGCGTCGTGGACGAAGAGTTTGATACCGTTGATGACATAACTGTTGCCTTCGGGAGTAGCTGGCACCGTCACCCCTTCAGGCAGCCAGCCCTTACCGTCCCAGGTAGGTTCGGGTTCGGTCAGTGCCAGCGCCATTACCAGTTCTCCTCTGGTTATCTTCGGCAGCAGTTCGGATTTCTGTTCCTCGGTCCCTGCCTCCAGGATGGTGAGCCCGCAGAGGACTACTGTGGAGAGGTGAGGGCTGGGGAAGAGTGCCCTGCCCATTTCCTCGTAGAGGATAGCCAAATCCAGGATGCTCATGCCGCTGCCGCCGTATTTCTCGGGATATATTAGCCCCAGCCAGCCCAGGTCAGCAGCCTTTTTCCATAGCTCTGGCGGGTAGCCGAGGTCGCTGTCCTCCGCCTTTCTCACTACGCTCTCGGGGCACTCGTTCTCGAGGAACTCGCGAGCAGCCTTCTTAAGCATCTTTTGCTCTTCACTGAGTTCGAAGTTCATCTCTTTACTCCTTTATCTCCAAGGTCACGCCTGTTTTTCCTTTTCCTGTAGAGCCTGCATGATGGTGGTGTGTAGCTTGGCAGGTATTCTGGGAAGACCGAGCACCCTCCCGGCGAGGACAATCTTTATCGCTTCCATGGTGCCGGCGTAATGATAGCTGCGGGTCACCTGCCAGCCGCGCTCGATAGCCCCGTCCAGCTTGGCATATTTGGAGCCCATGCGGAGCTGGCCATAGGCACCGAGGATGTCCATCTTTAGATTCGGGTGGGTGTAGGCATTCAGGCGGCTGAAGAAGCCGGTGAGGTCGAAGTCCAGCGGCCCCAACCGCTTCCGTTCTCCGAACCTCCAGGCGGTACGCCAGGCTGCCAGGCGCAACACCTCGATGTCAATAGCCATCTTGGCCAGCGCCCTTCTTACCATCGGGTCCTTGATGAGTGGTTTCCCATTTCGCTTGGTATTGCGACAGAAATCTATCAGTTCCTGTAACTCCCGCTTGGCCCTGGCGGCGATGCCGGTGTTCGACCTTTCGAACTCGAAAGTCGCCATTACATGGTAGAAGCCCTGGTTTATCTGCCCCACGATGGCGTCGTCGCCGACTTCGACATTGTCGAAGTAAAATATATTTGCCCGGTAGCCGCCCATACACGGCAGTGCGGTAACGGTTACCCCGGGGGTATCTGCCTTGACGCAGAAAAGGGTGAGCCCGCGGTGCTTGGGGATGGTATCCGCTGTTCTGGCCTCGACGTAGAGCCAGTCGGGCTTGTAGCCGCCGGTGATGTAGATCTTCTGACCGTTGATGACCCACTTATCTCCCTTCTTCACGGCGCGTGTCTGCTGGTTCGCCTCATCGGTGCCTGCTTCCGGCTCGGTGAAGCATTCGTACCAGATTTTCTCACCACTGGATATCTCGGGCAGGAACCTTTTCTTTTGTTCCTCGGTGCCGAACAGGTGTAGTCCGGGACCGACGATGTGCAATCCGATGCCATCGGGCCAGGCTATTCCCCAGTACCCTTCCACCTCGTTGGCGATGCCGACCTCGATATGGCCTAGCCCCAGACCGCCCCACTCTTTGGGCCAGCCCGGCGCCAGATATCCCTTTTTGCCGGCTTTCCGCTGCAGGTCCATCCAGAAGTCTTGCAACTCTCTACTCAGTGCCGGCACGCCGGAGACGTCCTCTGGCAGTTCAGTGGCGTAAAAATCATGCAGCTCTTTTCTCAGTTTCTCCTGCTCTTCGGTGAAGCCAAACTCCATATTCGGTAATCAAGACCTCCTTTCAGAAGTTGTAACTGGGTTGCGACTTTGAACCGAGCTCAATGTCTCTTCTCACCTCCTTTCTCGGGAACGCCCATAGGACAGTGCGGCAGCTTGGCTGGACTCGGGCACAGAGTTCCCCCCTGTTGCAGGCAGTCCCAATTACACGCTCAAAAAATGTGGCTAGTTCCAACCCGGTGCCTATCCTTTACCTGGTGGGGAAGTCACACCACCTATGCTCTGGCCGCCACTTTATAGCTGGTATCTATCGGTGGCATCTTTGACGCTGCGATGTGACCGAGGTCCACCAGCTTTGCCTGTTGCGGGTCTCTCGCTTCCCATCCGGGGATATTGGCCAGCCTCATGGCAGCGGCTTTGTACATGTTCCAGTCAGCATTGGCGTAGAACATCATCTTCTGTGCTGCCAGCGAGCCCTCGGCATGTATCTGATGGGTGAGATGTCTGCCACCGGTGATATCGTGAACCAGCCTTATCGCCTTCAGCCTGTGCTCGGTGGGCACGCCAGCTTTGCCAGCGAGGTACTTCTCGATGTACTTACGCTCTTCGGGATTTGCCCAATCGCGGTAGGCGATGGGGTCGGCAGCGATGCCGCCGCAGATATCCTGGGCTATCTTGCACATCTCATGGAAGTTGTCGGCGTACATAAATTTGGCGATATTGGTGTAGAGCTGGTTGGGGATTACCAGGTCGGCGTCCGGTTCTTTTTCAGGGAACATGCAGGCTGCCCAGCTCAATACCTTGAAAGCCTCGGTGACCTGCACCATCCAGGACAGCTTATCGCGGACATGGGTGTATTTCTCCAGGCCGTTGTACTCAGCCATCAGTGCGGCGGCGCCGGTGAGCTGCTCCATCATCGGCACCATGCGGCAGCAGGCGAACAGCCGGTGGAAAGTGGCGAACAGATAGGCGATGTCCCGGGAGAACTGCCATTCACCGCAGAGGAATACCCTCTCCCAGGGCACGAAGACATCGTCGAAGACGATCATGCATTCGCCATCTCCAACGCCGTGCCTGGAAGCCAGCGGTGCGTCCCAGAAGGTCTCCTCGGTGCTGGGACCCCTTATCTCCGGGTCGGCGCAGATGAGGGTGATGCCCTTGGCGTTGAGCGGTGTGGCGAAGGCAACGGCGTAGTCCTTATCTTCCTCCCCGTGGGTGCGGCAGGGGATGACGAAGGCCTCGTTGGCACAGGGTGTGGAGCTTATGTGGTATTTACAGCCGCGGACGATGATGCCGTCCTTATTCTTGTCCACCACCCGGACATAGAAGTCTTTATGCTGGACCTGTTTGGAGGGGTGGAGTCCCCTGTCGCCCTTGACATCGGTCTGGGCGGTGGTCAGCCCGATGTCGGTCTTCTGGACATACTTGCGGTAGGCCGCCACACGCTCGGAGTAATTGGTGCCCATGGCTTTGTCCACTCTGGCGGCAAGGACAGTTAGGGCCGCCATGCCGTCAACGCCCATGCAGTGCAGCGCGACGCCGCCGAAGCGGCTCCCCCAGATGTATATCTCCCGACGCCTGAGCAGGTCCTCTCTGGTCTTCGGTGGTGTCCAGAGAAAATGGATGTCCTCGCCTTCCTCGTTCTTGGTGACGAACAGGGGGCGTGTTTCAGGGTGGTTGGTGACCACCCAGTCCATGGCGCCGCCCTGCACTATCCTGCGCAGCACAGGGTGGGTGGTGACATCCTTTACCCTCTCCCCGAGGCAGTAGATTACCCTGCCATCGCGCAGGCTCTCCAGGTATTGCTCTACAGTGCGGATCATATGCTTACCTCCCTGTTTAGTTATTATTCTGCCCAGCGACCACTTGTGGGGGTGGTGGGGAAGCAAGTCGTGGGACTACCCTCGGCTGAAATTATAGCGCTTGACTTCGTGACAATCCACCCACCGTGAATTAAGCGAGTGCCAACTGAGCTATTTTCTGTCCAGCAGGCGTCTTCTGTGGGGCTGCCCCGAAGCCGACTAGTGACAGTAGTTCTGCACAACTTGTATGTTTGATATCATTGAGTTGGGGGACAATATCTCCACGCGCAAACCCGCCGTGCCTGGTGGCGGACTCCAGCCGGTCTGCGCCGTCTGCGAGCCGGCGCTGGTAAAGACCATAGTCTGGTTCGGGGAGGTGCCATCGCTCCTTACCCAGCAGTAAGTCACCGTGCCCGGACCATTGGTGGTGATGGTCACTGTGCAGCTGAAGTGAGCGGGGCAGAGGCCTGTGTAGATGCTCGGCGAAACGCTTACGGAAACACCTGTCACCTGGAAGGCGGGGGTCGGTGGTGGTGTGGGTGGCGTGGCTACGCAGGTCAGGTTGAAGCTTGCCTGGTTGGACACCAGCTCATTGGGCGTGAGTACTCGCACGCGCACCCAGTGAGTGCCTGTGGTCTCTCGTGGCCAGCCGGTGGTGGCCGTCTGCGAACCAGCACCGGTGAAGGTCATGGTCTGTGTGGGCGAATAGCCCCCGTCGCTCCTTTCCCAGCGATAGGTGACTGTGCCAGCAGCGGTGACTGTAATAGTAACGGTGCAGGTAAAGGTGTAGGGGCAGGAGGCGGCTATTGTCGAGGGCGTTACACTAACAGTAGCATTGGTCACCCGGAATTGCGGGGCGGGTGGGGGCTCGGGGGTGGCGAGGACATTGATTTCGGTCTTCGCTGAGCTACTGCCGGCGGAGTTAGTAGCGGTGAGGACATAAGTGGTGCTGCCGGCTGGCGAGACCACGGTGCTCCCGCTCGGACCAAAGGTGCCCACAGCGGGCTCGATGGTCACCGAGGTGGCGTTTGTCACGCTCCAGGTAAGTGTAGCCGAGCCGCCGAGAGTTATGCTGGTGGGGCTGGCCCTGAAATAGTTGACCACCGGCGGGCTTATTGGCGGCGTTGTTTCCGACGGAGGTGGTGTGGTGCCCGATGGTATAGAGACTACCACCTGAGTGGTGGCGGTCGTGCTGCCGGCAGCATTTGAGGCAGTGAGCGTGTAAGTGGTAGTGGTGCCCGGCGTCACCACCCTAGTGCCCTTCAGGGCGACCGCCCCTATCCCCTGGTCTATGCTCACCGCAGTGGCGCCGGATACCTCCCAGCTCAGCGTGGTTGATTCGCCGGCAGCAATTGTCGGCGGGTTGGCTTCAAAAGTGTGGATAGTCGGTGCGGTTGCCGCCGGTGGCTTGCAGGCAAGCAAAATAGCCGTTGACAGAATTGCAAGCAAGCACACAAGGTATGTCAACTTCTTCATGTCACACCTCCACATTTATTCCCTATAAACAACAGACCGACCAGCGGGTGGTCGGTCTCGTTGGCTCTGATTGTCCGCTTAGCGGTTCGGGTGGTATCGCCCCTCCACCATACCACCGCGTCTTCAGGGTTTCTCCATACGCCTACGATTAGTATAGCACGCTTTTAAGCGTTCAACAATAGTTGCGGATGGAATGGGGCGGCTTAACAAAAGCGGGGGCTAAAGTTTCATATATGTACTGTGTATGTACTGTGGTAAGGAGCATAGCGCGCGTCTCTCCGCGTGTCGCCAAGGTAGGGCTTTATGTGACGAAGTGACTACTTTGATAAGAGCATGGTATCATAGGTGCCAAGAGGCAATGTTCAGAAGGAGTGCCGGATTGAGTACCAGGGTGCCACTCCTTGTACTCGGTGTAATTGCGGCGGTGGTGCTAACTGCTGGCGTTTGCGGTGCGGCTACCAGGGCTTACCACTACCAGGCAATAGATGTTGATATTGGGGTTCTGGAGAACTCCGATATAGCAGTAACGGAAAGGCTGACATTTGCCTTCACCTCAGGCGATTTCCATTATGGCTATCGCTGGATACCCACTGAGAGACTGGAAGCGATAGAGGATGTGGAGGTCTGGGAAGGCGAACGCAAGTACGAACGGAATCCGAAGGTGAGGCAATGGATAGATATCAGGCGGGAAAAGGGCGGTTCGCCAGGAGGCGACAGCTATGCTTATACCACATGGGTGCACAAGAACCAGTTCTGGATTGCCTGGTGGTTTCCCAGGACGGTGAATGCCACTCGTACCATAGAGCTAAGGTACCGGGCGCGTGGCGCACTGCGCATCGGCGCTGTCACCGACCAGTTAAGCTGGAAGGCGATTTTCGGTGACCGTGATGCTCATGTCTCGACCAGCAGGGTAACGGTGCACTTGCCTCAACCGGTGCCCATAGGTAAGCTCTTGGTCTCCAGCTACGGTGTGCCCGCTGCCAGACGGCTGGTGGACGAATCGACTGTAGAATTTACCACTGGCAGGATAGCTGCGGGTGAGGAGCTGGAGATTAGCGTTTGCTTCCCCCACGGCATTGTCAGCGGCGAGCCACCGGCATGGCAGACAAGGCTGGAGAAGCAAGAGGCGTACAATGCTAAAGTAAAGCCCGTAATAAACCTGGCTCTGACCCTGTTTGGTTTGATTGTCGTGCCGCTGCTCGGGGCCATATGGATACGGCGTGCCTTTGTGAGGAGGGGGAGTCTGTCCAGAGTTAAAAGTCTGCCAAGTTTTCAGTATTCCCCGCCGAGCGACTTACCCCCGGCACTCGTGGGTCTGCTGGTTCATGGCAAAGTGCGGCCAGCGGAGCTTGTAGCCACCATTTTCCACCTGGCACATAAAGGTGTGCTACAGATAGTGCAGACGGAGCGCCGGCGGTGGTTCGGCACCGAGAAAGACCTGCTCATTGTAAAAGTGGGTGACGGCGAGAGGTTTACCTTCGAAAAACTGTTAACACAGACCCTGTCCAGGCGCGAAGGTGAGCTATTTTCCAAACATAGAGCGGAGCTACCGCAGCTACTTGCTGAATTCAGCCAGCGGGTGGAAAAGGAGGCGGTAAAGCAAGGCCTTTTTGAGGAGGAGCCGTCGAAATCTGTCAGGCGGTTACAAGTCCCGGGCTTGGTAGTGGCGTTTAGCGCCGGCCTCGGTGTACCGGCGTTCGTATTCCTGGGGAAGTATGCCGAGATGGTATTTGTCCCCTTTGCGGCGCTTTTTCTTGTTGGTATGGCAGCGTTCCTGCTGGCACCCAGGTTGCTGAAACGGACGGAAGCGGGAGCTGCGGAGGCGGCGCAATGGAAGGCCTTTGGTAAGTACCTGAAGCAGATGGTCAGGGACAGGCAGTTGTCGGCTGACGGTCTGAGCTACTGGGACTCATACTTCCCATACGCAGTAGTCTTCGGCATCTCGCAGGGCTGGATAAAGAGGTTCAGCAGTCTGGAAGCCCGGGCGCCTGCCTGGTTTTATATCGGTAGCTCCGGGGGCGATGGCATACGCCTCGGCGGCCTCGACATCAGCACATCTGTACCGTCTTTAAGCTCGATATCCACTGCCTTCAGTGAGATGGTGAACATGGTGCACGGCGGCTTCTCCAGCAGGGGTAGTGGTGGGGGTGGCGGTGGAGGAGGTGGCGGAGGCGGAGGCGGGGGTGGGGGAGCTGGTTGAAGTTTGTCCTGCGCGTTGGTGAAATCAGCTAAAGGAGGCAACCATGGGCGAAGCTGCAGAAACGGTGGTAAACTGTGCTAAATGTCCCCGACCGGTATGCAATAGCCCTGCCTGGCAGGAAGGTCCGGAGAATTGCCCGCTGAAGCTTGTGCCCGATGTCATCAAAAGGGCGACCGAGAAATGTTTCAGTGCGGAGTTGCGGGAATTCGCCCTCAAAGCTTCCAAGCAGGAAGGTTCCGGGTACATGAGGTTGCCCCACGCGCCTCGCGGTCCCTCACCTGTAAAAAGCCGGCTCGAGGAGATTATGGAATTTGCCCGACGAATGGGCTACAAGAGGCTGGGGGTTGCCTATTGCAGCGGGGTCCAGTTTGAGGCTAGCCTGATGGTGCCTATCCTGGAAAACAGGGGGTTCGAGGTGGTGTCAGTCGCTTGCAAGTGCGGTTCGGTGCCCAAGGAAGAACTGGGCATCGAGGACTGGGAGAAGGTGTGGCCGGGGCGGTTCGAGGCCATGTGTCATCCCGTTGCCCAGGCTGAGATACTGAACCACTACCGTACGAAATTCAACATTCTGGTTTGCCTCTGTGTGGGGCACGACTCTCTTTTCCTCCAGTATAGCCGGGCGCCGTGCACTGTCTTTGCTGCCAAGGACAGGCTTTTTGGACACGCGCCGCTCTTGGCGTTGTATCAGTCCAAGTCCTACCACCGTCGGGTGCTGGCGAAGGAAAGTGCACCCGATGCCGCCAAGGAAACGGAGAGGTGGGTCGAGCAAGAATAGGCGGCTAGTTCAGATGCGCCTTGAGCGATGCCCGCGTGGCCGCCGTGTCTCATGCCTAGTAAACTGCCCTCCCTCCGTCATCATTTGCACCTCTTGTCCCTGCCCGAGTGGAGCGCAGTGTGGCAAGCGCGACTGTCGACTGTGGTACCACGGTGCGCATGGCAGGGTGGGTTGACAGGCATGTGGGTAAAGGGCTATAAAGTACCTCTGGTTTGCCTGTGGCATCAGAAACGACATAGTGAGGTATAGCCGTGTTCGCCAGACTGGCTGCCTTCAGCCATAAGTACCGGGTGGC
>Ga0315298_1005148_pt1 | contig 18850 bp, 12 predicted proteins | sample WHS_1_MG_FD_203077 | JGI IMG/M metagenome (GOLD analysis project Ga0315298, IMG submission 203077) | Extremophilic microbial mat communities from Washburn Hot Springs, YNP, Wyoming, USA - WHS_1_MG | ecosystem: Environmental > Aquatic > Thermal springs > Hot (42-90C) | place: USA: Wyoming...
TTTCTTCATCTATCCCACCCAATTCGGGGGTTTTGAGAATCTTAGAGAGGGCATATTCACTTACCACTTTTCGAACATATTCGAGAAGCTCTTTTGCTGAAACTTTTTCGCCAGAAAGTTTTTCAACCGATTCATACTTCCCGAATACTTCCATGGCAGGACCAATGGCTGAGATAAAGAAATCACTTCCACCGATGTCTTCGTTCCAGAACTGGTCGAGTTTATCTTTTATCTTCTGTTCAATTAAAGGTTTTATCTCATTGAGATAGGCTGTTTTGTTTTCCGTTCGCTTACGGCAGACCATGTAAATGGATGAGGCAAGAGTTGCGGATTCCTTTGCACGCAAACGGGCTTTCATCTCGGTATGAACGGGCCAAGATGCTGTGAGGTATAATCCAGAATTTAAAAGGGCATTTATTATTGTTTCCCAGGCTTCAGTGGATTTATGGGCAAATACGATACAGGCAATTCCCTCTGGTTTTAAAACACGGTAAATTTCCCGAAAAGCCCTGGAAATCATATCTTCAAAAAATTTCTTGCCACCTTCAAAGCCTCCTTCTCCATGGGAGTAAGCGACAATTTCTTCAGCTTTTGGGGTTAAGGGAGTAGCAAAAAGATCAGGATATAAATCACCAATCGTTCTTTTTAGCCAGACATAAAAAAAATCAGAAAGATATGAGTAAGGCACATTATCATAATAGGGCGGGTCGGTGATAACTGCATCGAAAAAGTTGGCGGGATGGGGAAGAGAAGTGGCGGAGGACTGAATAACTGTTGGATTGCTCCGTATGCCACAAAAATCTGAACAATGCTCCAAAACTTTAAATGTAATGTTTATAAAACTTTCCCATCTATAACCTTTTGCTCCAAATGGATTTGATTCAAAATAATCCCATGTCATTTGTAGTGCTTGCCTTGCAAATGTAATTGCTTCTTTTTCCCATGTGCTTTGCCACCAACACTGATAAGAGTTTGAATCGGCTAATCTATCAATAATAAATCCCAAATAGCTCACCACTGCCTTGGCATATTCGTTGGAATTAGGAATTGGGGATTGGGAATTAGGGTTCTTGCCAATTCCTAATTCCTGATTCCTAATTCCTGCATACGCTTCCCTCACCTTCTCCATAAATGTAATCAGCGCCAGTTTCTGTCGGGAGTTAAAAAGATCACCCCATTTGAGTATCCCATAAACCCAGACATTGATAACCCCGAAGGTAACAGGGACACGAACTAAAGGTTCATCTGGCACAGGATCAAATCCCCATTCGGCAATCAGTTTTTGTCTTTTCTTCTCAAGATACTTTTCAGCCTCTTTAAAAATTTCCAGGTCTTTTTCGGTTGCCAATCGGTAAGTCTTTCCTTGCTTTTTTGGATGGTGCAAAACAACGGCAATCATCCTTTGCCCTGCCTTAGGCAAACTGCCATTAGCCCCTACATTAAACTGCTTTCTCACCTCTTTATCACTTAGGCCAGAACCACAGCATGGACATATTACCTTTGCCCTTGAAACCGTTCCGGTCTCAGGGTCGAAATCAATGGGCGAATCATGACTCACCCCTACAATTTCAAATTCAATTTTGTTCCCTTTCGGAATCACTTTGTAGGCAACTTTCTTATTATCCTTTTTTGCAAGCCAAGTCTGTCTTATTAACGGAATTTCAGCACCACAAGCTGGATTCTGGCACTTTACAGTCCTTGCCCAGATATAACCAACTGGAATGGAACCATCAGGATCAGGAGGATAAAATTTACCTATCTCTTTTTTGGCCTCTTCTAAAACCCATCCTCCCCACCTCTTTACATCCTCAAGTAGAGGATTTATTTCTTTTTCCCCAAGCAGGTCATTTGATTTTATTTTTTGAGGCCTCCCATACTTCTGGGGATACTCAAGTGTGCACTTCTCTATCAACACAGCCACTGGGTTAAGGTCGCTGGCATATGTTTCGCATCCTAATCTTAAAGCTTCCAGAGGGATTGCTCCTCCCCCGGCAAAGGGATCAAGGACCTTTGGAGGAACACCTCCATTGGCTTCGAGAATTTCTTTTCTTGCTCTCTCGATCAGGTTATTATTCAGAGAGTTTTCCCATTTTGAAAGGTCATGGATGAACTTTGCCCTTTTTATCCTTTCTTCTTCATCTTTTGGTTCAGGGGTTAAGGCAGCATAAATAGATGCTCTTGAAGAGGCTAATGGTCGCCTTGCCCACCAAATATGAAGGGTGGAGATGTGTCCGTGGCGAATATTTTTTTCGCGGGCAGACTCTTCACTCACTTCTTTTATAGGAAAATCAACCTCTATGAAAGACTTTTCCATTACGCCTTCACCGATTTGCTTTTCCAATCTTTAATAATGTATCGAACAATACTTACTTCCTCTTCGGGTTTTAAATGATCCGCCGGGTTTTGAATTATGAAAAGTTCTGGGTCTCTTGAGACATTGGGAACGACATAAAGCCAGTATTCATCTCTTAATCTATGAGCCATAAGCCACTCATTAGGAGTTAAGGCAATGGAACCTTCTTTTGCCCTGGCTTTAACCTCGATATATCGAATGCTTCCACCTTCTTCCTGAGAACGAATATCGTACCCAAGGTTTTCCAGATGGACATCTTCCGGTAATCTTCCTTGGGATACCTCATATTTCATAACGAATTCCATCCCTAATTGCTCAATTTCTTCATTAGAAATCATCTCTCCGGGAGATTTTCCGGGTATCACTCTTATGGCGCCAATAATTTTAGGCTCGGTCGGATATAGATGGGTTTCAGCTTCAATATCTTTTTCAAGCCGATTCCTTTTTCGCTCCAGATCCTCTTTTTTACGGATTTCGTTCTGAATCGTTGCCTCGGGAATATTCTCTCCCTTCATCCTTCGGGTCTCATAATCAGTTATCTTGGCCTCAGAATCGAGAATCATGGATTCGAGAGAACGAATTCCATACTTTCTCTTAATTTCGGCGTCCCTTTGTCGTCTTCCAAGAAGTTCTTTTTTATACTCCTCCAGGCCTTGAGTTACCAGAAAAGCTTTTATTTGATCCGTATCCAAAATATCAACTTGAAAATCATTTCGATTTTCTTTTCCTATTTCCTTATTATTTAAAGGCTTAAGATCCCAGAGAATTGCTGGATTAATTAATGATAAAGCCTGTCCATTTCCTTGAGCTTTCTGGTAAACAGCAAGTAGCCTTTTCCCGGCAATTTGATTATTGCCATCTTTTATTTCTGCTTCTAAAAACCAAATTATCCCATCCCGTTTCCCTTCCGGATCAAGAAAGGTTGCCCCTTGAGAAGCTATCTCACTATATTGATCTAAAATTTTCTCCACACAGGCCTCAAGGAGAGGATGTCCCATGGCCACAAATTCCGCCTGCCCTTTAAAGGCCTTCTCCTTATCAAAGGAAATTTTGCTATATTCCTTCTGCACTTCGCCAAACTTTATCTTGAATTCGTAAGGCTGATTCCTGACCTCAAAGGGCACAGAACTTATGTGCCAGAATCCATCCGGTCTTTTATCTATTTTTATGTTAAGGGCCTTAGCACTTCTTTTAAAAAATTCTTCGACATATTCCGGAACAAGCCTATTCTCCTTAGCCTTTCTCTGCTCCCCAAGTATCCTGGTCAAATCGATATGCCTTGTAGCCAAAGCCTCAAGACTGGCCTCTTTTACTTTCTTAATCGCTTCTTCATCGGGAATCCTCTCAAAATCCTTGAGAATGTCTTCCATCGTCCTTCTATTGGAAATAGCATCCACAATAAGATCTTTAAGGTTTTTACCAACAAGCACTTCTCCAATAACATCAAACACTCTGTCTGAACCAAGATGCTCCTTAATCTTAGATAATTTCTCAAATAATTTCTCAAGAATGCGCCCCTCTCGGGTATCAATAGCCACGAGATTATAAATATGAACCTCATGCTGCTGGCCATAACGATGAACCCTTCCCATTCTTTGCTCCAATCGGTTTGGATTCCAGGGGATATCATAGTTAACCATAAGCCAGCAGAACTGGAGGTTTATACCTTCTCCACCAGCCTCGGTAGAAACCATAATTTGGGCCTCATTACGGAATTGATTCTCAGCCCTAATCCGGCGGTCAAGATTCATTCCGCCATGAATGAAAGTAACTGAGTAACCCCATTTTCTTAGCTTTTCGACAAGGTATTCAAGAGTATCCTTTGACTCAGTAAAGATGAGAAGTTTGATCTCGGATTCCTGGAGCTTCTCCGCATCCATTACTTTTTTGAGTTCGTTCAGTTTGGTTTCAATCTCTTTCTTCTCAACCTCTCGGACAATAATTATTAATTCTTCGAGTTTCTCTATTTCCTCTTTGAGCTCTTCAAGAGTTTCTGCCGAGGTGAGCTTTTCAAGTAATTCCTCCTCCTTTTTCCATCTTTCACTTTCCTCTAAGTCCTCCAGATAATCCTCTTCTTCGTATCCAGAATCCAGGAGGATTTGTCCCTTTTTATAAAGGTCTTCAAGCCGATTGTGCCTCCGTTCCAATGATTTTCTTATTGCTCGAACACTGGAGGCAAGACGTCGTTGTAAGATCGTCAAAGCAAAAGTTACGTTTCTTTTTTCCTTCTCAAGAGCTTTGTTAAAGTGCTTTTCCACATAATCAGTAACAGCATTATAAAGATGCTTTTCGTCATCAGAAAGGTAATATTTTATCGTTTCTACTTTGCGCGGAGGAAAAATGGGAGTTCCATCAAAATCCTTAAGATCTTCTTTCAGCCTCCGCAAAAATAGAGGATTGTCTTTATCCTGGATAGACTGAGATAACATTACGGTATTAGCAAAGAAACCCGGTTCAAGTAAGTCAAGCAAAAGGCGGAAGTTCTCGGGATCACCCCGATGAGGAGTTGCCGTAAGAAAGAGAAGATAATTTGTAAGAGGAGAAAGAAGCTCACCAAAAGTATACCTTTCAGTCTTTTTAATTTTTTGGCCATATTTATAGGCAGAAAGCTTATGGGCTTCATCGACAATGCATAAATCCCAAAAGGAATCTTTCAGGGCAAACATGACATCATCCTGCTTGGCAAAATCCATTGAGATAATGACTTGATTGCTGGTAGTAAATACATTCTGCCCCCATGAGGCATTAATCTTTGCCCTATCCACAATCTCAAATGTCTCCTGAAACTTCTCTTTCATCTCCCTAAGCCATTGGTCTTTAAGATGACCAGGAACAACGATAAGGGTTTTTTCCACCAATCCTCGATACTTCAGCTCTTTTAGAAGCAGACCTGCCATGATCGTCTTCCCCGCCCCAGGGTCATCAGCTAAAAGAAATCTGATTTTAGGATTGGTAATTATGTAATGGTATATAGCCTCAATCTGATGAGGGAGAGGGGCAATCTGGGAGATGTTTACGGCATAAAGGGGATCAAACTGAAAAGCATTTCTGATGCGATGGGATTCTAAGAAAAGAAATAAGGATTCTCCATCCCCATTGAATTGGAACCCCTTTTCTTCTAAGATTTGAATTGATTTTAAATCTTCATTTGTAAGGATAGGATTATAAAAGCGCTGAGTTTTAAGTCCTACCGCTTCAATCCTGATTTGGTTTTCTCCGAGAGCTTTTACGGAAATTACTCTGACATCTTCTGGCCAAAAGGGACCTTTTAAAGTATTGCCTGGCAGGATCTGAGGCATTTCAATGCCTCCTTAGAATGATAATGAAGCTCCAAAATTTATGTCTCTGATATAAATAGCTCGCTTGCCCAAATATTGAAAGAAATTCATCTCCGAAATAAATCTCGATAATTTTCAGCTAATTTTATAGAAATACATTAAGAGAGTCAATAATCATTGATGGTATAATCATTTTTATGTGATTGAACCGAATTTAATTTTCTCGGAGTTTAATAAAAGCTTTCTAAAAAGGAAGAACGCTACTAAAAAGGATCTTTAATAATAGAACCATCTGTATGGATAAATTTTGCGGGCCGAACATACATTAAATCAAATTGCGCAGAAAATTGATAAACAATGCCCACTAAGTCAAAATGTAAATTTCTATAGATGAAAACCGGCGCTCCGCTGAGACCACCAATATCATGCAGTTCTTCGTCAGGACGTAAGTTAATTGAATAAACCCAGTATTCTCTCTCAAATTGACAAATAATAGTATTTTCTCTTACCGAAGAAACCGGACATAGGCCACTAAATGTTTCAAATTTCAACTCGTTTGAAAATAGCTGTTGCCTCCACCGACCTGGAAATCCACCAAATACAACAAAATCATCTTTTTTAACATCCTGAGGGGGCCAAGATATAGGATTAAAGAAAAATGACGAAATTTCATTAGAATTACTTATTTTTTTTGTATTTTCAACTTTTAAATCTATTGTAGCGAGATCTAATTCATCACACGCATCAATAATTCTGTCTAAAGGATTAATTTTCAAATTGCCGATTTGAAAGATTGTATGAGGTTCTTGTGCAATTCTCTTTTTATATGCTTCTAAAACATGATAGCATATGATCGCAATATTGCCATATCCAAAATTAACAAGAGTAGCAGTGGCATTATTAATGGATAAATTGCCAGAAGCAGATGGCCTCTGGCCAAAAATTAGTGAATTTGCAAATAATAAAGGGAACTTCACCATCTCTTTGCCGAGAGGTCCAGCTGCTATTCTTTTAGCTTTATCTTTTAATTTTGGATCATAATTATTTTCCATAATTTAAATTTTTGGAATTTATTTATCTCTTAATCTATTTTAAAAGGGTCCCAGTTCTTATCGTAGATCTTGCCATTTTCTATGCGATAAATGAGATTCGAATTTTTATCGTAGATTTTAATACATTCTGCGGACAAAAAAGAAGGGATCAGTAATATGAGGAGGGAAGCTGATATGATAAGTCCTCTCTTGGGCACTTTTTTTTCGCCAAAAGTTTCTTTGAAGCTTATTTTACTGATTTATAATTTTTTTGCAACTGCTCAAAAAGGGATGGAAAAATGGAGATATGCGGTAATAAAGGTGGCTTGGAATAAACTGATCCGCTTCCAGAGATTAGCCGAAGTCCCTGCTAAATACCTGCCCAAAGCAGCCAGAAAAATCGATAGACAAAGCTTTGGGCAGGGGCAAGTGGAAAAAGATTTTACTTCTGCCGTTAGTTAAATAGGTTTTCTTCAAATTCGTTGTCAAACACGGTCCATCCTTTAACAAGGCGTCTGCCGAATAGCTCGAGGTAAGGGGGGAATTAATTTGCTCCTTGACAGGAAGCTCAAACACTGAACTCATTGGCTCACTGAAGTGACACCAAGAATAGTTTGATTTAGGCATAAGTTTGAACTTCAGATTCATTCCGAAAATAGTTTGGGCATATCTTTGAATATACTCTTATACAAATCTTGACCGTAACTCGTTTTCAACGGATCTCCTTCCTTGACTTTGAAGGTTCGCCTTCCATCCGGCAGTCTTTCAGCGCGCAGAAAAAGGACGTTTTTCATCTTCTTCTCTTTAAAACCCCAAGCAAATTCGTATAGATGAGTAACGTAAAAAACTTTAATCCTAACTTCCAGTAAGGCGCTCACAACCTGCATCGCTATCTCAGACCCTTCCCGCTCGTTGGTGCTTGCAAAGGACTCATTGAGCAAAATGAGGCTATTGGGCTTTATATTATCAACGATGGTGCTCATCCGTTTCAATTCCTCTTCAAATTTGCCTCTTTCCATATTTTTGTCTTCTTCTCGCCTGAAGTGGGTAAAGAGACCTGAACATAGGTTAGCCAAAAACGATTCTGCGGGGACGAACATACCAGCCTGCATCATCAACTGGGCTAGGCCAACGCTTCGTAAGAAAATAGTTTTCCCTCCCCGATTCGGACCAGTAATAAGTACCAGTTCTTTCCCATCGGCGATAATGTCGTTACCTACAACCTTCTGCTGCATAGTCAATGCCAGGTTGACGTCGTAGAGGCCCCTACACGAAAATCGGCGCTCATCAGCAAATACAGGCTTGGGGAAGCAAACGGGCTCTTTCAAATGCTCAAGTTTTCCATATAAGTTAAGGCAACCAATATAAAAGGCAAGTTCCCATTGCAACAAATTAAGGAAACTCTCAACGTGTGCGGCCGCATGAGCTACTGCATTAGCTGTCCGAGCAAGGCCCTTGTCCCGCAATTCTGCTAACACTCGTCCACCATATTCATCACGAGGATGGAGGGAAAAGGAATAGATCGGAGTTCTTTGGGTGAAAAAACGCTCGATCCAATTCTGATTCCTATCATTTGGCTTGGTTAGAATATAATTGGTGCCTTCATTACCTTTTCCCAATTGGGCACTAATTAGGACCCCTTTAGGAAACTGTAAGGTTCTGATATGCCTCTCAATTATGTCCAAGTATTCATCGTTTAATTCTTGTTGAATCATGGCAAAAAATCGGCAGAATCCCCTCGATTCCAAAATTTTAGTGCACTCGTCAGCTATTTGCCGTAGCCTCCGGAGCAAGCCGAGAGAGGCTTCTAACAATTGACGCGCACCATTAAGGATAAGGCTTGGACTTGAATGGCGAGAAGAAAACCACAACCACTGCTTGCGCTTTCTTTCAAAAAATTCCAGAGGAATTCTATAAAGCTTTCGAATAACGTCAGGGTGTTTTAGGCAGTCCTTCAGGATTTCCTGACGATAGGAGATGACATTAATCTCATCTAAATTGGACAACACAACTTGACGCGCAACCTCAAACAGAAATTCGTCTCCTTCCGCCATGGCATTGAAAAGGGTATTAAGCCCCAGGTCTTGAGAAAGGTCCAGGGTATTGGCTGGCAACTTCTGAGAAAAATCGAAATCCCGATCAGGGTAAAGGAGAAAGACTCTCATCAATGAACTCGCTTCTTTATCTGTTCGTAAGTCAGCTGGTATTTTTTAGTTAATGAAAGCGTATAGGCTAGTCCATCAGGAGGTTTTCGAACAATCTTAAAGGTGCGAATAGTTGGATCATGGGGATCTACGGTTGCCACCATACTTACCGTTTTTTCGCTCAAAGTGGCTAGCTCATCCAAAAAAGTTACCCACACGCCCATAATATCCAGGCTCATCAGCCTGTTCATTATTTCCCTGCTCAATAAGACTGCATCTTCTAAGGTGGCCGAGGTAAAGATCTCGTTAAGGATAAAAAGACTATTGGGCGTAGCATGAGAGACCATATTATGAATACGTACTAAATCATCCTCAAGTTTGCCTCGCAGGTTGCTAATATCTTCCTTTTTCTCAAAATGGGTGAAGATTTTATCAAACAAAAAAAGACGTGCTTCCCGTGCTGGCACTGGACAACCCAAGCTGCTGAAATAGTGCAGCTGACCAAACATGCGGGCAAAAGTCGTTTTGCCCCCTTGATTTGGGCCCGTGACTACAATTAGTCGTTCCGGACCCTTAAGAGAAAAGTCATTTAATATAAGGCTCGTTTCGCTATGCCGCAAAGCATGTGCCAAGGCTATGTCGAAGCCATCACGCACAAATATTTCTTTGTCCATCGAACTTACTTCCGGATAGCAAAAGGGCAATCCCCGTCTTTTAAGCTCAGCAATGAAGTCCAGATAAGAAATGTAAAAATGAACCTCTCTATCAAAAGATTGGATAAGCTCATTAATAAAATAAGCATGATTGGCACAAAAGTGATTCAAGGCAGCAAAAGCTTCGGGATAAAGTCTGGCAACAAACTCGAGAATTTTCGCCTCAATATGACTCATCCCAGTCCCCTCTGGAAACTTCCACAAATAACTCTCCACATCCCTTTGCCGCAACTTTTCGAAGGTTTTTTCCACCTCGATACTATAATCTATCTCCCCCTCATATCGCTTCACCTTAAACTTGCCGCTCTCGATTATTATGCTGTATTTGAGTTCTGAAAGGGCTTGTTTTACTTGTTGGGCTTCTGTCACAAAAGACCGAAACGTCTGTGACTGAATATAACAGTTCATCCACTCCCGGAAGGCCAGAAGGCCGCGTGATCTTAGAGAAGCCTGCTCAAGGTCATGAGCCAATTCCGTTATAGCTTCACTATAAACCAATGCTGCTTCCAGCAGCCATCCCTTCCTGTGATAGTCGAAATCCAACTTTTCCACCAATGATAAATAGCAACGCACAGTTCTTATCTTTTCAGCAAATTTCTTGATGTGGGCCATGAGAACTTCATCTTCAAGGTCTCTCATAACTTCCTGACGATAGCGAATGGTTTCAGCATTTCGTAGTGGGGTCCAGAAGACGGTGCTCAGGTTATATTCCTGTTTGGAGGCGATGATGGCTTCAACAACCTGATCCAGGTTCAAGTCAGGGAAAAAATCAGGCTGACTCATTGTTTCAGATTGAACCTCTTTTTCCATCCATAAAATGCTATGAAAACTCACGCTTAATCCTCGGCTTTAACTTGCTTGGCCTTCATAGAACTCAAAGACAAAATTATATTAAATCCAATCGTTGAGATTTTAGCTCGAAGGTATTGCTCTGAATAAAGAAGTCAGTTTTGTTTTCATTTCTTATCTTCTTTATATTCTATTCCTTAACCATTACCGTATATGCTACCAACCTAGCAATATTTTGAGAGCGTCTTCTCCATACTCGATCATAGATTATTGACTGCCCCATAAATCCGATTACCACCAAACCAAAATGCTTCTCTTTTCCATAATCAACCATGGTCTTCGCTTCATGACCCGCCACCGCTTCCGTATGAAATGAGCCGCTTTCCCTGGCCGCCATCTCTTTGACCTCTACGACGACTTTCGCTAAATAGCCGTCTTTCTCTGTTTTCATGTTCCAAACCTCGCGCCCAGTGGCCGCATATTGCGGAAGATTTTCTGCTTACCTCATATTCTCTTAAAGCAGCAGTTGAACGATCAAGACAACTATTAGGGTAATAAGCACATAGGCTGTGTAAATGTTCACACTTCCAGAGTGCATCTTTCCCAGATACATGGAGGTTGATTGCATAAATTCCACGACAGGTTGAAAGATTGTACGATCCACTATATGTGCTTCTTTGCGCACCATCTTGATGGCCTTCCGAAAATGTTCCGCCACCGTTTCTTTCCGGTGTTCAACTGTAGTGGGACGGAAAATGGCATTAAATATCACTCGGACGGGATTGGAGAAGCCCGTGGCCGTGTAGAACATCTCCGGCAATAAATAACGGAGACCCCCATCCCAGGCTGGTTGGCGCGTTACCTTCCTTTCCTTGATCAGCAGGCAGACGACGAATGTTCCACCGAGAAGAAGAAGTAATACAACAAAAGAGTAGGAACTAGACATGGCAAAAACTACTGGATTCTTCTCCGAACCACGATGCAACACCACTAACCCTCGACCTGGAAGAAAATCTTTTCCTATTTGGGCGCCGAGGTCGTGAAATTCGGAAATAAAGGCTTCGTCAAATTTCGGATCTCCCTTTTTCACAGTAAAGAAAGGGGGGACCAGCTCGTCAGTTACACTTTTTTGCACCAGAGGTGACACGCTCTTATCTAGAATGGGAATCGTATAGGTTGGAAGAACCCCCAAAAGTAAACAGAAGATTGCCAGAATAGCCATCGGAATCAGCATGGGTCGGCTGATTTCTCTCGCTTTTCTTGCCCCGCTAGACCGGGCCATCCCCAGGAAACTCATGGAAAAAGCCTTGACAAAACAGGTCACCGCCAAAGCTGCGGTTAAAGCCAACCCTGCTCCGCAAATGGCGAAGGCGATCTTGATGCCCGTCGAGGAAAGCGCCGTGCTTTGGAGCATTGTCTGCAACGTTAGCCACTCACTCACAAAACCGTTGAAAGGAGGCAAAGCAGCGATGGAAAGCGTTCCGGCCAGGAAGAAAAGCGCTGTCCAGGGCATTTGCCTAATAAGCCCTCCCAGACGATCCATATCCCGACTTCCTACACTTGAATCAATGGCTCCAGCCCCGAGAAAAAGGAGTGATTTGTACAGAGAATGGTTTGTGAGGTGGTAGAAGGCAGCGATAAAGGCAATGCCGGCCAAAATTGGGTGACCGGACGCCATAAACACAAACCCCGCGCCCAGTCCAGCGCTGATGATGCCCATGTTTTCAATGGAACTATGGGCTAGCATCTTTTTCATATCGTTTTCCGTTGTGGCGTAGAGAATTCCCACTAGTGCCGAGATGCTTCCCACAATGAGGACAATTAGACCCTGCCCAAACTGACTCAAAGGGAGCAGATCGGCATTTACCAGGACAATGCCATAAATGCCCAGGTTTAGGATAATCCCGGATAAAAGGGCAGATACATTCCCAGGAGCAACGGGGTGGGCACGGGGTAGCCACGTGCTGCTCGGCACAAGACCCGCTTTGACCCCAAAGCCAAAAAATGAGAGCAAGAAGACCCACCATCTAGCTAAGGGTCCTAGATGGGTCGAAGCGGATTTCAAAGACGCAAAATCGATGCTGCTCGACGTTTTAGCCAAAATGAGGAAAGCCAATGCCGCGGACAGTGTCCCTGCTTCACTCATGGCCAGCATCAAGAATCCCGAGCGAGTTGTTTCCTCTCTTTCATGTGCGAAGTTGACCAACAAATAGCAGAAGATGGACATCGCTTCCCAGGCCAGCAGGAAGGAGAGAATGTCCCCGGAGACCAGAACCAGAACCGTGGTCCCAAAGAGGAGATGGTAGAAGATGCCAAACGTTTTCAGGTTGTAGTGGCTCACATACTTTGGCATATATCCTACAGTAAAAATCGAAACTGGCAAAAATACCAATCCGGTTACGAAAATAAACAGGGCGGAAAGATGATCCATCTTAAGAACCAATTTTCCCAAGAAGGGCAACGTCCACAATTCGGTTTGCCAGACCTGATCGGAAAGAAGAATCTTTCCGCTGGCCAACAGAACCATGATCGCAGCCAGGGACGACACCCACGCCAGAATCAGCGGGTTCTTTTGATCAGGAAACAAAGCAGATAGAATGATGCCTGTCCCACATAGAGATAGAAAGAGAACGAAAAAGTTTCCTGTTTCCATCATGATTTTTTCCTCCCATCGACTGATCCGGAAGATGTGAGGGAAGCGGGAGGTTTCCGGGAAACCGCTAAAAGCAACCCGTGGATCATGGCCAGCGGCGGTGGAGGGCATCCGGGCACCCCTACGTCTAATGGGATCAATTTCTGAACGCCCCCTTCCGAGGCAAAGCTCGGGCCGAAAATACCGCCAGAAAGGCCGCATGCGCCGACCGCCAAAACTCGCTTGGGCGTCGGCATGCCAGCATAGGCCTTCTGGATAGAAAATCGCATATGATCGGTAACTGGCCCCGCTATCAAAAGGATATCAGCTTTCCTAGGTGTCGGCGTGACAAAGAAACCAAGACGATGAATGTTGTAGAAAGGTTTGTTTAATTGTTCAAGCTCGCTTATACAGGCATTGCAAGCCCCACCGTCTACGAAAAAAATATGAAGCGAACGACCGAAGACTTTTTCCAGCTTGGGGGGAGGGCCGTCGTTTTTATTCATGTAAGCGGCCCATTCATATCCCAAATTCCAACCGAGAACGTCCTGGACACCGCGCACGCAGCGAAAACAATGTATACAACGCCGATAGTCCACAAGGATCTGTTGTCCCACCTGTCTGAGTGCATAAGTTGGGCAGCGAGAAATTACCGAAAGAGCCCCGTCCCTTGGTTCTCTTTTCCCTTCAGGCAACCCTGGCGATACTCCGGAAGCTAATTCCTCCCTCCTTGGATAGGAAGTTGTCTTGATCCCCGTTTGAAGTCCCTTTAAGACCCACCTAACCATAATCATATCATCTTCCTCCTATCGATCACTCTCTGCATTGGATAGGCCGAAAGTAGCCATGATAATCGGAAAATCTTGGAAAGCAAAATTTTCTGCCGCCAGATGAAATCCGTGCCAGTTGGTAAAGGAAGGCGGCGTTATTCGATACCGAGCTACCCGTCCGTCTTCTTCAGTTCTTACCCAGTGAAAGGTTGCACCCTTGGGCGACTCCGCCCAGCCAAGAGCGGCTCCAGTTGTCACCTCAAATGAAGGGGAGACGGTTGGGCCTGAGGGAAGAAAGGAAGCTACCTGCCGGATGATGTTTACGGATTGCTCGGCTTCGCCGAATAAAACGCGGAGACGAGCATAGCCGTCTCCTTCCTGTTCACAGGGTATAATGAATTCCACTTTTTCATACCCGGAGTATGGTAACACCGTGCGTAGATCCCTTTTGATGCCGGACGCTCGGGCAATAGGACCAACCAACCCATAAGAAACCGCACTTCCCGGAGAAACGATTCCCACTTCTTCCAGTCGATCAAGAAAACTGCTTGAGTAACGAAGCATCTGTTTCAAGTCCTCCAATTTCTCTAGAAAACCTTGCACCGTATCCGCAAGATTTTGGATGACCTCGTTGTTGAAATCCATTGTTATTCCACCAGGAGTATTTAATCCAAACAGGTAACGGTGGCCAGTTACGGCGCAGCAAAGACGGAGAAGTTCTTCTTCGAGAATGCTGGCTTGACTGGTGGCCACGGCTAGAGCTGTTGAACCGCAGATACCCGCTATAGAACCAACATGGTGGCGCAGACGTTCCAACTCGGCGAAAAGGATGCGCAAGGCTTTAGCCCTTGGAGGAACTTCAACTTTTGAAACCTCTTCTACAGCCTGGCAGAAAGCCAAAGAGTGAGCAAAAGCTGATGTTCCTGAGAATCGTTCAGCCAGCAAAAGAACTTCGTTCACCTTCCGTGCTTCGGCAATTTTTTCGACTCCCCGGTATTTGTAGAAGAAGCGAGTAATGGTTCGGATGACATCCTCACCTACCGTCTCAAGGAGAAAATGGGCAGATTCGGCAAAGTCAGAATAAATTGGCCCAATGGGCATCATAAAAGCGCCTGAGGCCTGTACAATCTTGATGGGACGCCAATATGGACTTACTTCGCGATGAACGTAAGGCTTGGAGGGATCAAAATCAGCCCGCATCGGATTGACTCCTTCCGGCCATTCTTCGTGGAGTACGAAGTCACCCAGGCGAGGGTGACCTTCAAAGTCCAGGCCGAAAAGGTCTTCTGCTTCTCTTTCGTGCCAGTCGGCGGCATGCACGAAATTACTGATGCTTGGAACTGTCGCCTCTGTTTTGGGTATTCGATGTAGAATGTGGACTTGGCTTTTCTCCGAATAGAATATGTACCGGAGAGAAAACTCGGCATGCTCCTCTTCCACGACCAAACTCGCAAAACTAAAACCCTGTTTAGAAAAAAGCCAGGAACAAACCTTCCTTAGGACACTTGCCTCGCATTCCATTAGACAAAGGCCGTTTTGCAGATCAAGATCCACCCGTACCTGATCAGGCCAACGACCGGTAATCTCTTCAGACAGGTTTTCGAGCTTAACCGTGCTATCCAAAGGTCTTTCCATAAATTATTACCTCCCCAAGGATGCGGCGGCAAGCCGCAAAAGTTCGTGAAGTGGCCCTGGTAAATAGAGGCCGAGCAAAAATACAGGAATGCCGGCCAAAACCAAGGTAACGATACTAGTTGTTGTCACTGTTGGCCTATCAGCAAATTCTATCGGCTTTCCGAACACCATGCGATTAATAGGAAACAAGATGCCGCAAAAGGCGATCAAAATGAAGAGCGTCAAGAGAGCGGTTACCAGATAATGGCCGCTGGCTATGCCTGCTTTCAAAATAGAAAACTCACTTAAAAAGACCGTGAATGGCGGAGCGCCGGCGATGGCCAGCCCTCCTATCATAAGAGCGATAGCAGCTACAGGTGATGTGCGGATTAGGCCGCGAACCGCAATGATATCTCTGCTTCCAGCGGATAGGAGCGTGGTGCCGGCCGCAAAGAAACAGAAGGACTTGGTGACGGCATGGCTTATCATCTGAAACGTGGCGCCGTATTGAGCGGCGGAACTACCAAGGCCGGCAGCAACGAGGATGATTCCCATATGCTCAATAGTAGAGAAGGCGAAGAGTCTTTTGTAGTCTTTGACCTGGACTAACAGGAAAGCGGCAGTGCCGACGGATAGAAGGCCAAAAACAATGAACCAATTGTCAATATAAATGGATGGAGCTGCCTGCAAAATAGGCCGAAACCTCAGGATGGCATAAAGAACGGTGGTCGTCTCCACCCCGGAAAGAAGTGCACAGACAGGCGACGGAGCCTGACTGTGGGCATCGGGAAGCCAGGTATGCAGAGGGACAAGTCCGGCCTTTGTCCCAAACCCAATTAAGATGAAAAGGAAAGAGGTCTTCAGAAGCATCGGCGAAATGCTCGATGAGGCCGTGGCCAACCCCTGCCAAGTGAAAGCCTCTTTCCCAGAAGTGCTCACTCCCCAATAAAGGATCAAAACGCCCATGAGCGCAAAGGCTGCTCCCAGACAGGTCAGAACCCCATATTTCCAAGCTGCTTCCAGGGCTTCTGAAGTGTTTTCAAAGCTCACAAGAAAGACGGATAAAAGAGTGGTTAGTTCAACGGCGATCCATAAGAGAGCAACATGGGACAGTATGGGAACAGCCAACATGGATAGCAGAAATAGATTATAACGGGCGTAGTAGCGGCGTATCTTTGCTGGATTATTTGCGGCCGCAGTTCTTTCAAGGTATCCCCAGGAGAAAATCGCAGCGGTGAAACCTACAAAAGACACCAGCAATAAAACTAGAGCGCCTAAACCGTCACTGGAAATCCAGTTCTCCAGCGCGACCACCTCCGCTCCACTGGCAGTCCGAAAGGCAATGCGGATGGATAAGATCAATATCATTAGTGCCCCCAGAATCGTTACAACCGAGGCCCCCCTTTTTCCGATAGGGATTAATGAAAGGCCGGCTGCCAGCACAGGGATAATCAGAATGTAGATCAGGTCCATGGATGCCTATTCCTCCTTTAAAGAAGTCATTTGACCAACGGCAGTGGTGCCCACCCGTTGGTAGATTCTTCTGGTTAAAAGGCCCATTACAAAAGCAATGATCAACACATCAAAAGCGGCCGCCAACTCGGCAATGAGAGGTAAGTCTGAAGCAATGGCTACACCGGAGAAAAAAGCCCCGTTCTCCATCGAAAGAATCCCAATCACCTGGGGCACTGCTTCCCGCCGCACTACCACGGCATAAGCCCCAAGCAAGAGGCCCGCGATGCCGATCGGTAGGTTAAACTTCACAAAGGGTTGGCCGGGTGCGCTTAAGAGGTGGCTTGAAAGTAGAAATGCAAAAATTGCTAGACCTGCGGATATGAGAAGTGACATAGGTATATTCAATACCTGTATGATTTCCCGCCGAGTGTAGATTTCCTCGCCGACTGTCCGGTACAAGAGCCACGGGATGAGAAGAGACTTAATACCCAGCGTGATTAGAGCCACAGTATAAAGGTGGACCGTACTGTATTGGTAGCCCACTAAAAAGGCCGACGCTGCCAGTAGAATAGACTGTAAGATGAATAAATTTAAGGAAGCCAATACCTGGCGCATAGCCACCAGCCCAAAGGCGGTGATGAGAAACAGCCCTCCGGCCAAATGATTCAATTTGATTAAAGTTAGAAGAGTGGTGTTGGGATCAGACATGGTTTCCTCCTATCTTTCCAAGAGGCTAGCGACCATAGCGGTTATTGAAGTGATGAAGGCCGCACCCAGGAACTCAGTGATGCGGAAGAGTCTTAACTTTGCGAGTGAGCACTCGATGACGGCCAGAACGAGGATAAAAATTAGCATCTTTATCAAGACCAAAGGAATTGCCCAAAGCACCTGACCCACCGTCTCTCCTTCAGCCAGACCCCAGGGAGTCACCAGAACATTCAAAAAGATGCACAATAAGACGAAAAACTTCATTGCTCCACCCCACTTTATTAGAGCCGCGGCTTTTCCTGAATATTCCAAATTTTTAGATTCATCGATCATGGCCAGTTCAAAATGGCCGGAGGGATTATCCACAGGAATACGCCCCCCTTCGGCTATGATGAGCATGAGGAAAGCGAGCATCAAAAGCACGTGTGAGGGCTCGAAAAAATTAGCCAATGGCGTCACCCATTGCTTATGAACAATATAAGGAATGGTCGAGCCTGCTATGAAAGAGACCGTGAAGAAAACGATCATAAAGACCGGCTCGGCCAAAAAACCCACCATTCGAGTACGACTGGCTCCCATAGGACCATAGGGATTTGCTGTATCGACTGCGGCAAGGGTAACAAAAAAACCTCCTAACGCCAGGATGAATCCGCCCCCTAGCATGTCTCCCATGAACGCGAAAAAGAGAGGGTAGCCGGTGAGCACCGGAATGAGCAGGGCCACAAAGAGGGGGGTGACAAAAATTATGTAAGGAGTGGCCCGAAATATCCATGAACTTTGTTCTGAAATCACCTCATCTTTGTGAAAAAGTTTCCAAATATCCCGATACGGTTGAATAATGCTCGGGCCGCGCTTTGACTGAATATTCTCTTTGATTCGATTTAAAATCCCCTTTATCAAAGGGGCAAAGACCATTACTACGAGGACTTGAATAACATTAAAGATTATCCGATTCGCCAAGATGTACCTCCTCTAAAGCGAAAAATAAATGTAAGCTTTTTTCCAGGGGGATTAGGGTCACTGAATGGGCCACAAAAAAAATCCCTCCAGAACCTTTCCCTGGAGGGATTTTTCTATGGCTTTATGTCGAAGATTCCTCCCACCAGGGTTTTACCTTGGCAGGAGTTATCAGCCTCAAAGGCGGTTGAAGGTGAACTCCATCACCTTTAAAAAGATTAGCATTTATAAAAATTGATGTCAAATATAAAAATTGATGTCAAGCATTATGGAGGATAGGGTAATGTATCAATTCTTGTGTCAGGAGGGGAAATGGGATACGCTATCGAGTTAGTTTTTAGGAAAATAAGTTGATAGGAGGTACCCCATGTTCCCCGTAGTAATTAGAAGTATAAATCAAGCGTTT
>Ga0315298_1005149_pt1 | contig 18850 bp, 15 predicted proteins | sample WHS_1_MG_FD_203077 | JGI IMG/M metagenome (GOLD analysis project Ga0315298, IMG submission 203077) | Extremophilic microbial mat communities from Washburn Hot Springs, YNP, Wyoming, USA - WHS_1_MG | ecosystem: Environmental > Aquatic > Thermal springs > Hot (42-90C) | place: USA: Wyoming...
TAGCGCCGGGGAAATGGCTCTGCCAGGCCCTTACATTTTTACCTCGGCCCAACCCGCGTTGTGGCGTTTCATCAACTCCGCCATGCCGCCGGCCACCACGGTCACTCCGGGAGCCAGATCGCGGCGCCGGATATGCAGCCGCTTCATGGACGTCTGGCAGGCTGCGAAGCGTACCCCCCGCATCTGCAGGATGGAGATCTCCATGGCGTCCGGGGCATCTTTCCGCAGCATCCGCAAACCCGGGCCCCAGGCCAGGACCTCCAGTCGGGCCGGCGGAATGCCAACCCGCTTGACGATGTGGGCCACCGCACCGAGGGTCATATTCCAGGCCGCCGGTTGCGCCGAATCCACTTCAAAGAGCATGCGATAGGGCCCGTTGCCCCAGGCCGGCTCCGCGGCACTCCACGCCGGCGCGAAACCCAGCAACATTCCCAGCCCCAACAGGATGGACACCCATCCCACGCGCGCCGCCCCCATCCTCTTCATAGATACCCCTCCTCTACCACACCCCCGCCGGCCGGCACGCCCCATTACCGCTGAGCTACACCAGCAATAAAAAGCGAAGCGTTCGGGGGCCATCCCCAGCGGTTAACCCCTACTCCCGCGCGCCGTGCGCCAGCACATGATCCAGCCACTGGCTGGAGATCCGTTCCAGCAGACGGTTTTGCGTCTGCCGGGCGGTCAGGTTGTCCAGGTCTACCCAGGCGAGGGGCTGATCCTGCTCGGCGCAGCAGAACACCGCCCGGGTGCGCTGACCCGTTTCCGGATCGATCTGCCACTGCAGACACTGGGCGCAAACGCCCTTGAGCATGCACTGCATGGGGCTGCCCACCGTTGCCGTCGCCTGCAGATCGGCGCGGAAATAGGGCTGCAACACCCCCTTCAGGGCCTGCTGAAAGCCCTTGAGCAGGCCGGTGGAACCCATGACCATGAGACGATCCACCGACGCCAGCGCGATCCCCGTCCCACCCTCCGGGCCAAGCTCTCCGGCGCCATAGGCGCGCAGGAGTTCCACCATGTCCGCCCCTGCCACCGCGAAATCCTGGGGCCGCCGTGCCTGGATGCACGGTCCCGTCGCCGTACACCAGATGATCTGGTCCGCCGCCGCTTCCAGTTCATCCTGGTGATCCAGCTCGCTGGCCCGTCCCAGCGCCGCCACGTAGAGGACTCGGTTGCCGGCGGCGCGCAGGGCGGGGCCGATATCCAGCATCACGGCGGCCCCCCAGCGCCCGGCCACCACCAGAATGGTCTGCCCCTGGGGAATATGGGTGGGCGCCCCGGTGGGGCCCATGAGGACCAGCGAATCCCCGGGCTGCAGGCGGCCCACGAGGCGTGGCCCGGTCCCCCATTGCAGGACCAGGAGGCGAATGGCATCCCCTTCCACCCCCGCTCCGCTCACCGTGAGCACCGGGATCTGCAGGCGCGTCCCCGATTGCATGGGGCTGGTGGCCTCGAAGGTCTGCAGGCGAAAGAACTGTCCCGGCCGGAAATTCCGTGCCGCCAACGGCGCGCGCACCCAGAGCTCGGCCACCGCCGGATTCGTCCGGTCGATGCGCAGCACCCGCGCCGTAAGGGCATCGGCCATCCGCGCGCGGAACGCCGCCAGGTCGTCGGCCAGTGCCGGCATGGCCCCGAGCACGGCCATGACCTGCGGGTAGGCGGCCTTGGCCGAAGCAATGGCCTTCACGACGCTGCCATGGAAGACCGGATGGGTATCGCCAATGAAGCTGATGCGCTGCCGGTCATGGGCATAGGAAGTGAAGGGGCCCGCTTCCGGCGCCTTGCAGTGGGCAGCCACCTGCACGGCCTGCAAGCCCTCCCCGTGGGCGATGTGGGTCTGGAAATGGTCGCCGTCGAGGATGAAGGTGCCAGGGTATTCCCGCTCGTAAATGGTGTTGGGCACGGTCCCGGCGGCGATGAAGACCGCCCGCGCCGGCAACTCCACCTCCGCGCTGCTGTTCAGCCACTGGCCCTCCACCTCGGTCATGCGCCGAAAGACCATGCGTTCGATATGCCCATAGACGTCCAGTTCGGCGCGCAGGGGGTCCAGGCCTTCGGCATAGAAAAGCCCTTCCTGCATGGCCTTGATGAGTTCCTCGTGATTGCGGGTATAGGCGGGCGACTGGCTCATTCCCTTGCGGTAGGCCAGGGTGACCCCGCCCCAGGCCTGCAGCAGCGGCACGAAATTGGGCAACTCCCCGGCTGCGGCGGCCCGCTGCCGCTCCGCGCGGACGGCCCGACCATGGGCCAGGAACTCTTCCAGGATCTGGTCGTCCTCCTGGGAGAGCCCTCCGTGCAGTTTCTCCTCGCCCAAGGTGGACGACATGGCTTCGTAGCGGTCGAGGACCTTCTCCACCTGCTTGATGTAATAAGCCTGGACCTCCGTGGCCGTGTCCACCGCCGTCAGCCCGCCGCCGATGACCACCGCCGGCAGGCGCACCTGCAGATTGGCCAGACTGCTCTTCTTGCCCGCGCCGGTGAGCTGCAGCGCCATGAGGAAGTCGCTGGCCTGGCGCATGCCCCGCGCCAGGCTCTCGCCCATGGGCACGATGCGCGGCAAGCCCGCGCCGGTGGCGATGCAGACATGGTCGAAGCCCAGCGCCCAGGCATCCTCCAGGGTGATGGTCCCGCCCAGGCGCACGCCGCCGAAGAGCTGAAAGCGGGCGCGCCGCGCCAGGCTGAGATAGATGAGCTTGAGGAAATTCTTGTCCCAGCGCACGGTGATGCCGTACTCCGCCACGCCGCCGAAGCCCAGCAGGAGCCGTTCATCCAGGTCTTCCTGCAGCTCACTCCAGTCGCGCACCGGGGCATCGAGCCACTGGGCGGGCAGCGGCTCGATCTTGAGCCCGTCGATGCCCACCACGGCACAACCCTCCTGGGTGAGGTGATGGGCCATGGTGAAGCCCGCCGGCCCCATGCCGGCCACCAGGACCTTGCGACCGCTATAGGGCTTGGGCAGATATTGGCGATCCCGCAGGGGGTTCCAGCGCGTGAAGAGATCGTAAATCTCCACCCCCCAGGGCAAGCCCAGCACGTCGGTGAGGACCCGGGTCTCGATCTCGGGGATATTCACCGGGTCCTGCTTCTGATAGATGCAGGCCTTCATGCAGTCATTGCAGATGCGGTGACCCGTGGCGGGAACCATGGGATTGTCCACCATCACCATGGCCAGGGCGGCCACGCCGAAGCCGTCGCGCTTGAGCAGGTGCATCTCGGAGATCTTTTCCTCCAGCGGGCAGCCCGTCAGGGTGACCCCCAGGGGATCGATCTTCAGCCCCAGTTCCGGCACCCCCTTTTTCTCCGGGAAGCCTTTGGCGCAAAAGTCGCCGTCGTGATCATGGCAATAAAGGCAATAATGGACCTCGCTCTGCACTCCGCGGGCGGCCATGCGCGTATCGGTGAGGTGAAACCCGTCGCGCCGGCGCAACTGCGCGGGCGGGGCCACCTGCACTTCCATGCAGGCCCCCCGCGGCAGGCGCTCCAAGGGCACCAAGTCCGTCGGATCCACCCGTTGCGGCAAGCGGAAACTGGGCCAGTCCGCCACCGCCTGCGCCGCTTGCGGGTCGTTCAGGGCCAGGGCGCACCACTGGGTCAGACCTTCCATTTCCGGCGCATAGGCCCCTTCGTCCGCCAGCCAGATCTCCCCCAGACGGGCAATGGCCCATTCCCGGTCCCCAGCCGAAAAGCCGTGGCGCCGGATCTCCTCGTCCAGCCACTGCTGCAGGTCCGCAAAGGAACGGGGAAACGCGCCGCGGTAGCGGCGCGCCCGGCGCAGCACGAAGTGCTTCTTGAAGGCCATGACCACATCATGGCTGCGGGTTTGCGCCTGCAGCGCCGCTGCCTCCGCATCGATGCGGAAAAGCCGGGCCACAAAGGTTTCCAGATGGGGTGCCACCGCCAGCAGCAGGGCACTGCGGGACTGGCCATCGCGAACCTCGGTCCCGAGCCGATACGCCAGCAAGCCATCGCGCAGGCCCGCATCCTGCTCACCCAGATAGCGCAGGAAGTCGCCATCCAGACGGGCCAAGCCCGCTTCGGTGAAAAGTTCCGAATAGCTAAAACCAAGGGGATTGAGCACCATCATCTCCTGCCGCAAGAAGGAAAAAAGTCGGTCACCATCCCACGTGAAAGCGACGGTACCGCCAATGGATCCAGGTTTCATCAAATTGTCATATTTCCCTGGCAATATATCACGAACAGCGCCCTGCGCAGATCATGACAACCCCGCCGGGCGCTGGAAGAAAACGCCCTCGGGCGGCGGCCCGCCATTTTATAACAGCGCCCCGGCGCGAACCAGAAAGCACCAGGAGACGTTCATGAACCAGGCCCTGTACCGCTCCATATTCCTCTCCGACATCCACCTCGGCACCCGCGGCTGCCAGGCCGAGAGCCTGCTCGACTTTTTGCGCCAGCATTCCTGCGAGCAGCTCTTCCTCGTCGGCGACATCATTGACCTCTGGCGCCTCAAGATCCGCTGGTACTGGCCCAAAAGCCACAACACGGTCATCCAGAAGATCCTGCGCATGGCCCGGGCCGGCGTGCAGGTGCGTTACATCCGCGGCAATCATGACCCCATCTTCGAATTGCTCTCGGAACTGGTCCATGTGGAAGGGGCCACCATCGCCCTGGGAGAGATTGCCATCCTGGAAGACTATGTGCATCAAAGCGCCGACGGCAAACGTTTCTGGGTCATCCATGGCGACCGGTTTGACGCCGCCATGCGCTATGCCCAGTGGCTGACCCGCCTGGGTGATCACGGCTATACCCTCCTGCTCTGGCTGAACCGCCACCTGCAACGCCTCTTTGCGCTCCTCGGCGTGCGCCGCCATTGGTCCCTGAGCGCCTACATCAAATACCACGTGAAAAAGGCCGTCCAGTTCATCAACGACTACGAATCCCTGCTCGCGGAGGAAACCCTGCGCCGCGGCTACGACGGCGTGATCTGCGGTCACATCCACCACCCCGAGCAAAAGACCATCAACGGCGTACTGTACTACAACGACGGCGACTGGGTGGAAAGCTGCACCGCCCTGGTCGAACACCACGACGGGCGCATGGAAATTATCCACTGGGTCGTGCCCGTGGCCCTGGACCATATCCAGGCCGCCTAAACCACCATTATCCGAAAACCGCAGGACGAATCCGCCGTCAGATGTCCAACCGCGAAACAAAGCGGGCATTTTCCTCGATGAAGCGGCGGCGCGGCTCCACCGCATCACCCATCAAGGTCGAAAAGACCTCATCGGCGGCAACGGCATCTTCCACATTGACCTGCAGCAAACGCCGGTTTTCCGCGTTCATGGTGGTTTCCCAGAGCTGTTCCGGATTCATTTCACCCAGGCCTTTGTAACGCTGGATACCCACGCCCTTGCGCGCATCGGCCAGCAACCACTCCATGGCCCCGCGAAAGCGCAGCACTTCCACGCCCTTGTCGCCCCGTTCCATGCGGGCCCCCTCGCCCACCATGCCCTCCACCTGCCGGGCATAATCGGCCAAACGCTGATAGTCCCCGCTGCTGAAGAAGTCCTGATCGAGAAAACGTATTTCCCGGGTGCCATGCCACTCCCGCCGCACCATCAGCCGGAGGGACTCCTCCTCGCCAATGCGCTCCACGGCAAAATGCTCTCCCGGCAAGGCCGCGCCCTCCAGGATCTCCGCCAGGCGCCCCGCCAGGGCATCCCAGGCCGCCGGGGACGGGTCTTCCTCTCCCAGGGGGGCAACCGTCGCCAGCGCCCAGAGCAGCGATTGGGGATAGCGCCGCTCCAGACGCTGGATCAAGGCCTCGACCCCCTGATACTGGCGCACCAGGCCGGCCAGATCCTCCTGGGCAAGGATTTCCTGACCTCTGGCGGGCGTAAAACGCGCCCCTTCGATGGCCAACTCCCGTACATAGGCCGCCAGCTCCGCGTCGTCCTTGAGATAACGTTCGTCCTTGCCCTTTTTCACCTTGTAGAGGGGCGGTTGGGCGATATAGATATAACCGCGTTCCACCAGGGCGGGCATCTGCCGGTAAAAAAAGGTCAGCAGCAGGGTACGAATATGGCTGCCATCCACATCGGCGTCGGTCATGATGATCACGCGGTGATAACGCAGCTTGAGGACATCGAAATCGTCCTTGCCGATGCCCGTACCCAGGGCGGTAATGAGGGTGCCGATCTCTTCCGAAGACAGCATCTTGTCAAAGCGCGCCCGCTCCACATTGAGGATCTTGCCCTTGAGGGGCAGAATGGCCTGGTGACGGCGATCCCGGCCCTGTTTGGCCGAACCGCCGGCGGAATCCCCTTCCACCAGGTAAATCTCGCTCTTGGCCGGGTCCTTTTCCTGACAGTCGGCCAGCTTGCCGGGGAGATTGGCGATATCCAGGGCGCCCTTGCGGCGGGTCAGCTCCCGGGCGCGCTTGGCCGCTTCCCGGGCGCGGGCCGCCTCGATGATCTTCGCGGCGATGGCCTGGGCCTCCTTGGGATGCTCGTCCAGGAAAACGGCCAACGCCTCGGCCATGCACGATTCCACCACCGGCTTGACCTCGCTGGACACCAGCTTGTCCTTGGTCTGGGAGGAAAACTTCGGATCCGGCACCTTCACCGAGAGCACTGCCGTCAACCCTTCCCGGGCGTCGTCGCCGGTGATGGCCACCTTGGCCTTGGCCGCCAGCCCTTCGCGTTCCATATACTGATTCATGGTGCGCGTCAGCGCCCCGCGAAAGCCCGCCAGATGGGTGCCGCCATCCCCCTGGGGAATGTTGTTCGTAAAGCAGAACACCGCCTCGCTATAGCCCTCGTTCCATTGCAGGGCGGCATCCACGACGATGCCGTCGCGCTGCCCGGTGAGGGTGATGACGCTGGGATGGACCGGCGTCTTGCTGCGATTGAGGTGTTCCACAAAGGCGCGAATCCCGCCCTGATAATGAAAGATTTCCTCCCGTCCGCTGCGTTCGTCGCGCAAGGTGATGTGCACGCCGGAATTAAGGAAGGCCAGCTCGCGCAGCCGCTTGGCCAGGATATCGAAATGGAAATGGATATCGGTGAAGATCTTGGCGGAAGGCTTGAAATGAATGGTCGTCCCGTGCATGCGCGACGGCTCACCGCGCTGGATGGGCGTGACCGGGTCCCCTTCCCGGTATTCCTGAGTCCAGTGATAACCGTCGCGGCGGATCTTCAGCTTCAGCCATTCCGACAGGGCGTTGACCACCGACACCCCCACCCCGTGCAAACCGCCCGACACCTTGTAGGCATTGTCATCAAATTTGCCACCGGCATGGAGCACCGTCATGATCACTTCAGCGGCCGATCGGCCTTCTTCCGCATGCATATCCACCGGTATGCCGCGACCGTTGTCGCTGACGCTCACCGATTCATCATCGTGGATGGTAACGACAATGGTGTCGCAATAGCCGCCCAGGGATTCATCGATGGAATTATCGACGACTTCAAAAACCATGTGATGCAGGCCGCTGCCATCATCCGTATCGCCAATATACATGCCCGGTCTTTTGCGCACTGCCTCCAGACCGCGTAATACCTGGATATTGGAAGAATCGTACTTCGCGTTGCTCGTCATGCCGCTATTCCTTCGATGAGATGCCCTTCGCGTAAATGAAATCGGTGCCCATGATGGCCATGGGGAATCTGTTCGCTATCGGTGACCGCCGCAAAAACCTGGAGGGCCAAGGCGTCCAAACGCTCCACCAGCCAGCGCCGCGCCTGACGATCGAGTTCAGCGGCAAAATCATCCAAAAGGACCACCGGCGCGACCTGCGCCCGTTGCTGGAGGAGGGCGAGTTGCGCCAGGCGATAAGAAAGCCCCAGGAGCCGCAACTGGCCGCGGGATAGAATATCCGCTACGGGTTTCCCCGCCACTTTGAAGATCAGGTTCGCCCGGTGCGGGCCGCTATGGGTAAAGCCCAGATCCTCATCCCGCTGACGGTCATGGGCCAGGCAAGCCAGCAAGGGGAGATCCTCCTTCCAACCTGGCTGGAGACTGATCTGAAATTGGCCGGCGCTCTGCGTCCACTCCTGCCAGAGTTGCCCCGCCAAGGGTTGCAGGGCGGCCAGATGGGCCTGGCGATGCTGCTGGACTTGTTCTCCCATCACCGCCAACTGGGCATCCCAGGGTTGGGCGGAATATTTGTTCTTGAGCCAGGCATTACGTTGCTGCAGCAGACGCCGATAATCCCGCAATATTTGCCCGTAGGCCTTGTTTTCATAAAATACGCCCCAATCCAGGATGCGTCTGCGCGTTTCGTTATTATCGCTGATGAAATGAACATTTTGGTCGTTCAATGCTTGGATGGGCAAGATATCGAGGAGCGACCAGGCGCTGTCGATGCTTCTTCCGTCATAGCGGATATCCCGTTCCTCCCCGTGGCGGCGCAGGGCGATGAGCGCATCGGCGGAATCCTGGGCCAGATGGGCGGTGATAAGGTACTCCTGACAACCATCCCGACGCAAATGGCGCAGGCCCCGGCGCCAGCTCTGGCCGGTGCCCAAGGTATGAATGGCCTCCAGCACGCTGCTCTTGCCGGCCCCGTTAGGACCCACCAGCCAGTTCCAGCGGGCGTCCGCCTGTAAATGCAGACGCTTGATGCATCTTACTCCTTCAATGTGCAGATCCCGCAAGGGCATGTCAGATTCGCATCGGCATAACGACATAGAGCGGCGTGTCCTGCCCCGCACTGGTGAAAACCGCGCTGCTACCGCCATCGCGCAAGCGCATGGTGAGAGTTTCTTCGGCAAAAATCTGGGTGGCGTCCAGGAGATAATGGATATTGAAGGCAATTTCCATTGTCGGGCCGGAAAAATGGATGGGAAAGTCTATTTCGGCATCCTCCTGCTCGTCATTGTGCGCACGCAGAATCATCTGTTCCGGATTCAGCGTCATGCGCGTCGCCGGATTTTTATCCGCAGTGAGAATACTTACCTGTTGCAAGGCGTTTTTGAGTTCCTGCCGATCCACCTCGGCCAGATGGGGATGATTTTCAGGAATGACGCGGCGGTATTCCGGATACTTGGCATCAATGAGTTTGCAGGCAAACTGCAGATCGTCCTGTTCCAGAACAAAACTCGTTTCAGCAAGCAGTAGAGTCGCTTCACCGTTATTGCTCGCCAGCAAACGCAATAATTCAATTACCGCTTTGCGCGGCAGAATGCCTTGATAAAGCGGCGTATCGCCGAGAACGGCAAAAGGAATTTCCATCATGGCTAAGCGATGGCCGTCCGTACTGACGCAACGGAGGAGATTATCCTGTATCTCCAGCAAAATACCATTCAGGAAAAAGCGTGCATCGTTTTGCGCCATGGCTGTCGCTGCGGTATTGAGCGCGCTACGCAAGGTTGCAGCGAGACAGGATCCGGAACAGGCGGGTTCGCTGATGCTGAGATATGGAAAGGTTTCGGCTGGCAGCGTATGGAGGGTAAAGCGGGCGTTACCGGCACGTACCGTGACTTTTTCACCGTCTTTGTGGATCTGTATCTGGCTTCCTTCGGGCAGGGCGCGGCATATATCGAAGAGCTTGCGTCCGGGGACGGTACACTGGCCTTCCTGGTCCGCCGGGTTGCCGATACTTGCGGACAACTGGACTTCCAGGTCGGTAGCGACAAACTTGCACTGCTCCTGGTCCGCCTGGATGAGAATGTTGCCGAGTATGGGCTGTATGGGTCGCCGGTCGGTAATATTGGCCATATTACCGAGCATGGGCAGGATCTTCTCGCGATCAATGGTGATTTTCATGACGCCTTGCCTCCAATATTTATAAATAATCTTCTTTTTTCTTTTACTACTATTAAAGGGGTTTCGGCTGGTGGATAGGCAGGATAATATAATGATTTTAATAGTTTTATCGATATTCTGACGATGGGTAGAAGCTGTGGATAAAAAGGTATGGCCGGGGATGAATCGAGGGGAAGTGAATCATCCCGTGTTTGTACCGGGCATGGCACTAGGCTTATCCACAGCTTGTTCATGCGCCGAGTATCCGCAGGAGGTTTTTATAATCCTCTTCCATGCCGTTATCCTCGCGCCGGAGTTTTTCAATTTGTCGACAAGCATGAAGTACGGTGGTATGGTCACGGCCACCAAAGGCTTCACCAATTTCGGGGAGGCTGTGATTGGTCAATTCCTTGGTGATGCACATGGCTACCTGGCGCGGTCGGGCAATGTTGCGGCTGCGCCGTTTGGACTGCATGTCGGAGGCGCGAATATGAAAGTATTCGGCCACCACCTTCTGGATGTTATCCAGACTGATCATGCGCTTCTGCACATCGATGAGATCGCGCAGCGCGTCCTTGGCCGTGGACAAGTCGATGGCCTTGTGGGAAAAATGCGCGTGGGCGATGACGCGGCGCAGGGCGCCTTCGAGTTCGCGCACATGGGAGCGGATTTTTTCCGCAATGAAGAAGGCGACCTCATGGGGGAGTTCGATGCCGCTTTCTTCGGCCTTGCACAGGACAATGGCCATGCGCGTTTCGAGGTCGTGGGGTTCGATGGCGACGGTGAGCCCCCAGCCGAAGCGCGATTGCAGGCGTTCTTCCAGGCGTTCCACTTCCTTGGGATAACGGTCGCAGGTGATGATGATTTGCCGCTGTCCGTCAAAGAGGGCGTTGAAGGTGTGGAAGAACTCCTCCTGGGTCCGGTCCTTGCCCGCGAAGAACTGGATGTCGTCGATGAGCAGGGCGTCGAGCTTGCGATAGCGCTGCTTGAAGTCATTGATGGTGTTGTGCTGGAGGGCGCGCACCATGTCCATGATGAAGCCCTCGGAGCTGACGTAGAGGACCTGGGCTTGGGGATTGTGGCCAAGGATGGCGTTGCCCACCGCCTGCATGAGATGGGTCTTGCCCAGGCCGACGCCGCCGTAGATGTAAAGGGGATTGTAGGATCGGCCAGGATGCTCCGCCACCTGTTTGGCGGCCGCCACCGCCAGTTGATTGGACTTGCCTTCCACGTAGGACTGGAAGGAAAAGGTTGGATTCAGCTTGTGGTTCTGCCGTGGTTCCGGGCTGGCGCTGGGGGGGGGCGGGGGAGCTGCCGCCTCGCCCAGGTCCAGGGTCAGGGTGACCCCCGGCGCGATGTCCGCCAGGGTCTGCTGGAGCTGGGCGAGGAGCCGGCCCCGCACCCAGTCGAGGACAAAGGCGTTGGGCGCCAGCAACTGCAGCTCATCGCCCCGCAGCTCGCCCCGCAGGGGGCGAAGCCAGGTGTTGAACTGTTGTGCAGTGATGCTCTGCTGGAGGTGGGTGCATAGGGTTGCCCACAAGGCGTCACCACTCTCTGCTGCGGATTGCGCCATATACCTTTTGCTCGGTTAGGGAATGAACCATCACCGCCCAGTATATCCGAGGGCGCCCAGGTTCACCAGACATCCTCCTGCCAACGGGCGGCGGCGGCCTTGCCGGTAAATAATGACTTGCTGATAAGTAAAAGCCGTTTTTTTGATTCCCCCATCCTTGATCAGCCAATAATTATTAATTTTCTGAAATTTTCACGATGGATTTAATGATGCATATTAATGGGCCGGACTTGTTTCCGGCCAAGCCTAGGGCTGATCCTTCTTGATGCTGCGGAAAACCGCAAAAAGCGGCATTGGCGGAGCGCTTTCCTGGCGCGGCGTCCTTCCGCCCGGGCGTTGGTCCTGCTGGAATGGGGGAGAAGAGAAGCCATGAGTGATGGTGACAGGTCAGGACGGCTCGCAGGGGTGGTGATAACCGGGGCTGGCGGTGGTATCGGGCGGGCGTTGGCGCTGGCCTATGCCGACCCCGGAAGGCCCATCGCCCTGCTGGGCAGGCGGCGCGCCGCCTTGCAGGAAAGCGCTAGAATGCTCACGGAGCGCGGCGCCATGGCGGCCATTTATGAGGTGGATGTCCGCCAGGCGCGGGATTTGGATGCGGTGGCGCAGGACTTCCATCAGCGCTTCGGCCCGGTGGGCGTGCTCATCGCCAACGCCGGCGTGAGTCAGGGCACACTGACGGCGGCCTTGGAAGATCGCGCGGTTTTCCAGGAGATCGTCGATATCAATCTGCTGGGCGTGATGTATACCTGCAGCGCCTTTTATGGGGTTCTGGCCAGGCCGGCGCGGGTGGCCGGCATCGCCAGCGTGGCGGGTTTTCGGGGTTTGCCCGGTGCCGCGGCCTACTCGGCCTCCAAGGCCGCGGTGATCGCTTATCTGGAAAGCCTGCGCCTGGAATGGCGGTCTGCGGGAGTGCGCGTCTGCACCATCTGTCCGGGCTATATCGCCACGCCCATGACCGCCCACAATCCCTACCCCATGCCCTGGCTGATGGAGGTGGACGTGGCCGCCAGGCGCATGCGGCGGGCCATTGATGCGGGACGGCCATGGTTGGTATTGCCCCGGCCCATGGCCGTGCTGGGCTATCTGCTGCGGCGTCTGCCCATCCCCATCTACGATCGGGTATTCCAGGGCTTGCCGCCGAAGCCGCGCCAGTCCCAGGGTGGGGAACGATAAATGGCCGGCAGTTATGCACAATTCGAAAAATAATCAGCTTAGCTGCAGGTCTTGTGGTGCAGTCTGTAGATGCATTTGTAATACGTTGTTTATAAATGATATATGGCGTGCGGTACCGATCATTCCCGGTTTTTTCAGGCCGCAGCGCGTATGTTCTCATGCCTTGCCATAAAAATGTCCACAAAGTTATCCACAGGCTGGAACAAAAACCCCGGCGATAGCCGGGGTTGCTGGGATGGTCGCTTTGGTCAGGAGGCGCGGGTCCGAACCGGGGGGCGAAATCCCCCGGGCGGACCCCCATGCCCGCCTGGTTGCGGCGATGCGGGCACCGTGCTCATCAGGCCGGCATGGGGCGCGGTTTCAAAAACCACATCTGGATCAGGCTGAGGAACATCTCCAGGAGGGCGGTGGGACAGGAGAGGGCGCCGCCGATGAGGACCAGCCAGGAGAAGGCCGGATTCTGGTGGGTGAGGAACCAACCGGAGAAGTCCACGACCATGGCGATGAAGGGCAGGATGATCAGCACTGCCTTGAGGGCCATGGGGAAACGGGTCCGGGCGAAGATGCTGCCGGCGATCCAGAAGATGACCCCGAGCATGGTGAGGTGGACCATGCCAGTGAGGAGCATGGTGGTATAGGACATGCCGGTATCCACCTTGGCCACGGCCTTGACGTCGTCATAGCTGACCAGCGGGGGGTTGTGGAGCTGCTGGCTCATGGCCACGCTATGGCACTTGAGGCAGTTGGCGTCGATGAGGGGTTTGACGGCGTGTTCGTACTCGCTCTTGCTCTGGCCGTTGACCACCCAATGGTCAATGGTCTCCTGCACCTTCGGGCGTTCGGCGGCGGGGATGGAGGCGTAACCCATCATGGTGGGGAGGACGGTTTGCAGCTTGCTGGCGCTGCGATTGCCGTAGTAGGAAATGATGATGTCCTGCCTATCCAGGCCCGGCTTGCCGTCCAGACCGCCCACGGTGAGATAGACATAGGCCTCGGCGACCAGGAGCCCCAGGCCAACCAGGAAGATGAAGCCCGTATGGGCGAGTTTTTCTGCCAATGTCAGTTCCGGCAATTGCCGCATGGTGGTGCCTCCCTTGATTTTACGCTCATTCATCCATTTTTCCGGACGTCCAAAAAGCGCGGAGGTTCAACATGATCGTTGTCTCCGCGCCGTTTCGGCTCGCTGGCCGTCCTTGATCCGCCCGCCCCGTTTCTCTAAGCAACTAGCTTGCCAAAGTCCATGGGAAGAGACAATATGATAATTGATTAGGATCGCTATGGATGCATAGGATGGCGGGACGCCTTTCAACACTTCCTGCAGTGCTGACCATCGCCGGCTCGGATCCCAGTGGCGGCGCTGGTTTGCAAGCGGATCTGCTGACCTTTGCCAGCCTCGGCACCCATGGCTGCTCGGCGGTGACGGCGGTGACGATTCAGGATTCCGTAAATGTCCGCGGCTTCACGATGATGGACCCGTTGGACACCATGGCACAGGCCAGGGTGGTCCTGGAGGACATTTCGGTCCAGGCCATCAAGATCGGCATGCTGGGCAACGCCCAGATGGTGGAGGCCGTGGTGGGGGTCCTGTTGGATTATCCCGAGATACCGGTGGTGCTGGATCCGGTACTGGCGGCCGGGGGCGGCGGGGCGCTGGCCGTTGCGGGTCTGCGCGAGGCCATGCTGGATCTCCTCCTGCCCCGGGTTACGGTTCTGACCCCCAACGGCCCCGAGGCCCTGGCGCTGGCCCCGGGGGCGGATAATCTCCCGGCGGCGGGCCATGCCCTGACGGAAGCGGGCGCCGAGTACGTGCTGATTACGGGCGGTCATGGCCAGGGAGCGCAAGTCGAAAACCTACTCTTTCATGACCGGCAGTGGCTGGAAACCTATCTGCAGGAGCGTCTGCCCCATCACTATCACGGCTCCGGATGTACCCTCGCGGCGGCCATCGCCGCGGGTCTGGCCCATGGCCTGCCGGTCCTGCCAGCCGTTGCCCAAGCCCTTGATTATACTCACCGCAGCCTCGTTCACGCCTATGCCCTGGGGCGGGGACAATGGTTCCCGGACCGCTTTTTCTGGGCGAGAAGCGGTGAGGAAGAGTGATGTGGGGAGGTGCCCGGGCGCGGGGCGTGGTAGCCGGTATCTATGCCATTACCGATGCCCGCTTGATGCCGCCCAACGTCTTTCTTGCCCGGGCGGAAGCGGCCCTGCGCGGGGGTGCGCGGCTGCTGCAGTATCGGGATAAGAGCAACGATACCGCGCGTCGCCTCGCCGAGGCCCGGGGCTTGCGCGCCCTGTGCGCACGCTATGGCGCCCTTTTCGTGGTGAACGATGACCCGGCCCTGGCCCGGTCCGTAGCCGCACCGGCCCTGCATGTGGGGGAGGAGGACGCGCCCCTGGACGAACTGCGCCGGGCGCTGGGGGAGGAGATCCTCATCGGGGTATCGTGTTATGGCAGCGTGGAGGGGGCGCAGCGGGCGGTGGCGGCGGGTGCCGACTATGTCGCCTTCGGCTCCTTTTTTCCGTCCACCACCAAGCCCCTTGCCCCGGTGGTGAACCTGGACGTCCTGCGCCACGCGCGGCAAGCCCTGGCTGTGCCCATCGTCGCCATTGGCGGGATCACGGCGGCCAACGGCGGCGCGCTCGTCGCGGCTGGCGCCGACAGCCTGGCCATGGTCTCGGCCCTCTTTGCCGCCCCCGATGTGGAGGCCGCCGCACGCCGTTGTGCGGCCCTGTTTGCGCATGCTTGAAGCGCCGTTGCTGCGGACCCGCAGCGCATCCATTCATTACCGCAATTAAAGGAGTATTGATGACGCGTTCATCCCATGACCTGTTTCATGCGGCCCGGAAAGTCATTCCCGGGGGGGTCAACTCGCCGGTGCGGGCCTTTCGCGGCGTGGGTGGTGACCCGGTCTTTGTGGAGCGTGGCGCGGGCCCTTACCTCTGGGATGTGGAGGGGCGGCGCTATATCGATTATGTGGGCTCCTGGGGGCCCATGATCCATGGCCATGCCCATCCCGAGATCCTCGCCGCAGTGGCGGCACAGATGGCCAACGGTCTGGGTTTCGGGGCGCCGACGGCCATTGAGGTGGAGATGGCGGAGACCGTCTGCCGCCTGATGCCCAGCATCGAGGAAGTCCGCATGACCTCCAGCGGCACCGAGGCGGTGATGACTGCGGTGCGCCTGGCGCGGGGCTATACGGGCCGGGATAAGATCATCAAGTTTGAAGGCAATTATCACGGCCATAGCGACAGCCTGCTGGTGAAGGCCGGATCCGGCGCCCTGACCCTGGGACAGCCCTCCAGCGCCGGGATTCCCCAGGACCTGGCCCGGCTTACCCTGGTCCTGCCGTACAACGATCTCGATGAGACGGCGCAGATGATGACGCGCTTTGGTTACGATGTGGCGGCCATCATTGTCGAGCCCGTTGCCGGCAATATGGGCTGCGTGCCGCCCGCGCCCGGCTTTCTCGCCGGTCTGCGGGCCCTTTGTGATCAATATGAATGCGTGCTCATCTTCGATGAGGTGATGACGGGTTTCCGGATAGCCCTGGGGGGCGCCCAAGCCCTCTACGGGGTGCGCCCGGACCTGACGACGCTGGGCAAGATCATTGGCGGCGGCCTGCCGGTTGGTGCGGTGGGTGGCGCCCGGGAGATCATGGAATCCCTGGCACCCAATGGGCCGGTCTATCAGGCCGGGACTCTCTCCGGTAATCCGGTGGCTATGGCGGCGGGTTTGGCGACCTTGCGCCTGCTGGAACGGCCCGGTTTTCATACCGAACTGGCCGCCGCGACGGAGGCACTTTGTCAGGGTCTGGCCGAGTGCGCGGGCGCCCTGCAGGTCCCCTTGCAGATCAACCGGGTGCCGGGGATGTTCGGGTGGTTTTTCCATGATCGTCCGGTACGGAGCTTTGACGATGTCATGGCGGCGGATGCGCAGCGCTATGGGCGTTTTTTCCATGGCCTGCTGCAACGCGGCGTGTACCTGGCCCCCAGCGCCTATGAGGCGGGTTTTGTCTCGGCAGCCCACGGCGCGGCGGAAATCGCCGCAACCCTGGCGGCGGCCCGGGAAGTATTGCAGGCCATAAAGGAGACGGAGCAATGAGCACCTTGTTTACCCGCATCATCCGGGGGGAGATTCCCGCCCACAAGCTCTTGGAGGATGACCGCTATCTGGCCTTCCTGGACATCCGGCCGGTGCGGCCGGGACACACCCTGGTCGTTCCCAAGATCGAGCATGACTATATCTTTACCCTGGATGATGCGACCCTGGCGGGCCTCCTGCCCTTTGCCAAGCGGATCGTACCGGCGCTGGAGCGGGTCACCGGCTGCAAGCGGGTGGGCGTCATGGTGGCGGGCCTGGAAGTGCCCCATACCCATGTCCATTTGATCCCCATGAATGCCCTGACGGAGCTCAATTTCGCCCTGGCCCAGGACGTGGGCGACGCGGCGCTGGCGGCCATGGCCGAGAAGATCCGCGCCGCGCTCCGGGCCTGAGGCGCGCCCGGTCGGCATGGGGCGAAGCTGGGTCGGGATCGGGGCTGCCCTGCTGCTCCTGGGTCTCTGTCCGGGGAAGGGAACGGCGCAAGCCGATCCCCTCCGTCGCGTCATGGTGGATATCAACATGGCCGATGCACGGCAGCTGCAGGACCTGCCAGGGATTGGGGCGCGCCGTGCCGCGGCCATTGTGGCCTTTCGCGCCGCCCATGGGCCCTTTCCCGGTAAGGCCGCGCTGGCCGCGGTGCCGGGGGTGGGGCCGAAGCTGGCCGCCCGGCTGCGCGGCCTGATCGTACTCGGCCCGCCGGTAGCCGGTCCGACGGCACGGATCACATCAAGATGATGTCGTACTGTTCCTGGGTGTAGGTGGCCTCGGCCTGCAACCGGACGGGTCGGCCGATGAACTCTTCCAGGCTGGCCAAACTGGCGCTTTCATCGTCGAGGAGCCGTTCTACCACGCCGGGGCCCGCCAGGACCACAAAGCGTTCGGCCGGATAGGCGCGGGTTTCGCGCACGATCTCGCGCAGGATTTCGTAACAGATGGTTTCCGGGGTTTTCATGATGCCGCGGCCCTGGCAATAAGGGCAGGGTTCACAAAGAATCTGGGCGAGGCTCTCGCGGGTCCGCTTGCGCGTCATTTCCACCAGTCCCAGGGTGGAGATCTGGGTCACCGTGCTGCGTGCGCGATCCCCTTGCAGGGCCTTTTCCAGGGCGCGCTGTACCCGGCGTTTGTGCTCCGGGTCTTCCATGTCGATGAAGTCGATGATGATCATGCCGCCGATGTTGCGCAGACGCAGTTGGCGGGCGATGGCCGCAGCGGCCTCCAGATTGGTCTTGAGGATGGTTTCTTCCTGGTTACGCCGACCCACGAAACCGCCCGTATTCACATCGATGGCGGTGAGGGCCTCCGTTTGATCGATGACGAGATAGGCCCCGGACTTGAGGGTGACCCGGCGTTGCAAGGCGCGGTCGATCTCGTCTTCGACGTTGTAGAGGTCAAAGAGGGGCCGATCACCGGCATAGAGCTCGATGCGGTCCACCACCTCCGGAATGATCCCCTGACAAAAGGCCAGCGCTGCGTCAAAGGTTTCGCGGGAGTCGATGCGTACCCGCTGGATGTTGTCGGACATCACGTCACGCATGACGCGCAGGGCCAGATTGAGGTCGCGGTGGATCTCGCCGGGGGCAGGGTGCGTTTCCAGGCGAGCGCGGATGGACTGCCAGAGGCGGCGGAGAAAATCCAGATCGCTGCTGAAGTCGATTTCCTCCACCCCCTCGGCGAGGGTGCGGATGATGAAACCGCCCGGTTCGTCGGGGGGGATCAGGGCCTTGAGGATGCCCTTGAGGCGGTTGCGCTCTTCGGGAGATTCGATGCGTCCGGATACGCCGATGCGTGGCACATAGGGCATATAGACCAGGAAGCGGCCGGGCAGCGTGATGCGCGTGGACAGGCGCGCGCCCTTGCTGCCGAGAGGGTCCTTGATGACCTGGACCACGACTTCCTGACCTTCATGGAGCAGGGCGCTGACGTTGCGCGTCTCGCTGTGCCCGGGGCGGGTTTCCACATCGGTTTCGCTGCCGGGGTCCGCCTCTTCTTCCTGAATATCGGCGGCATGGAGAAAACCCGTGCGCTCCAGGCCGATGTCGATGAAGGCCGCCTGCATGCCTGGCAGGACGCGGCGGACGATACCCTTGTAGATATTGCCCACCAGTCCGCGATGGCTGCTGCGCTCGATCTGCAGTTCCTGCAAGACGCCGTTGTCCACCAGGGCAACGCGAATTTCCTGGGGGGTGATATTGAGTAATAACTCTTCGCTCATGACAGTCCATGGAGAAAGGGAGGGGGACAGCCGAAGGTGCCCAGGAGCTGCCCGGTTTCAAAGAGGGGGAGGCCCATGACACCGC
>Ga0315298_1005150_pt1 | contig 18849 bp, 10 predicted proteins | sample WHS_1_MG_FD_203077 | JGI IMG/M metagenome (GOLD analysis project Ga0315298, IMG submission 203077) | Extremophilic microbial mat communities from Washburn Hot Springs, YNP, Wyoming, USA - WHS_1_MG | ecosystem: Environmental > Aquatic > Thermal springs > Hot (42-90C) | place: USA: Wyoming...
ATCCCTTCTTTGATATTCCACTTGCCATAAGATCAGCCCCTCCAACCGTGGACGACTCAAACCGATAAACTGGTCCCTCTTCCCTAACAAATCCAAAACCATCTCACATTCCAGGCTGTTTTGGATGTATGAGTGCCGACTCAGATGAGACAATTGTCAGCAAAATCATTACAACCATGATAAACATCGAAATGATAACTTGTATAAAATCAATAGCGTTTTTCAGTTTATAACCTGTCTCCTTTTCGTAATAGTTAGCCAGCTGAAGAGCTGTGTTCTTTACCGTTCCTGTTTCAGCTCCGCTGTGAAATCTTGAGATTGCAGTTTCAGTAAATACTTTCGTAGCAGCAAGTGATTCTGTAAGACCTTTCCCCTGAGTAACCATCATTGGTATTGCAATCGTCTTTATCTGGTGCTCCATATATTTGTTACCGCATGCTTCCGCAGCAAGTTTAATTACCTCTATATTCTCACCTGAACCACTGTAAAGAGCATAAAAGACCCGACAAAAAATCTCTATGCTTTGCTTGTGGAACAAACTCCCCATAACAGGCATCCTGATTACATACTTATCGAGAATGAACCTTCCTTTCTCAGTCGATGCAAATCGGACAAAAAATATTACTCCTGAGATGATTAACAGCGCTATCCACCAGAAATTTGCTGTTAGAAAATGACTCAGCTTTAGTGTAGCTGCAGTCATAGGAGGGACCTCACCTAACTTTGCAAAGAGTTCAGCGGTTTCAGGGAATATGTATGCAACATAATAGGCAACTGCAATGAATAAGACAAAGACAGTCACCATCGGCATAATCAACGCACTTTTCAAGTTCTTTTTGAACTCTGCCTGGCGCTCCAGAAACTTGGCCGTGCTTTCGTAAATCTCAGCCATATTTCCACTCTTTGATGCAAGTCCGAGCATATGAGCAGTGAACTTCCCGAAAACCTTTTCATGCTTCAGAAATGCCTGTTCGCTGTCCTTTCCCTGTTTGAGGTCGTTGTTAATATCACGAACAGATTCACGAAGAGTTTTATTTTCAATATCGTTTGCCAGAAGCTGGAGAACTTCATTATAGGGAAGTTTTTCACGAAGCAAATCTGCACTTACTCTGACAAATGTCACAATCTCTGTTGTAGGTGGTTTTGGCTTGAAATCAATTAAATTTCTTTGGACATAGAGAACCTTATATCCCAACCTTTCAAGGGCTTGCTGCACCTCCTCCTTTGAAAATGCCTTTTGTTCCCCTTTTACTGCTTTTTCGCCATCTTTGCTGACCTTATAAATAAAACTTACACGTGGACGCAATTCAGTTAACTTAAACTGATTCCTTTGCGCCAGATCTTGCACAATCTTTTTAGCTTCCGACTTCGATTCGGCAGAGAGAACCCCCTGAACCACACGTCCACCGGGCTTCACGCCAGTAAATCGGAAATCAGGCAATCCTAATCCTCCTTAAAAATCATTTTTCATCATGTCAATAACAAAACAAATCTAATCCTATCATGGGACCTGCAAAGACTTGTGAAAAAACTCGCATCCAGTTTACAAGTTCTATTGGGGCACAAATTGTTCATCTCGAAGACTTCGAGCCATGCGGACACCTTCCTTCGGGCCTCCTCCCTACACACATCACTTTAACGTAAAAACAGTGCTTAAGCTTAGATGACTTGTCAAAGAACCCGTGAGTCTCTTGTTCGCCCTTTTAGCGAAGTAAAATGCATACTCCGTCCTGTAGATTCGATAAAATAAAAGGGCAGCAAGCCAATTCAAACAGAGAGGCTACTGCCCAGAACGCTTGTGCCAAGACTTAATTTTGGGTAGTTGCTATTACAGAATCTGGCGTAACTTTGACGTATGCCTGAACTTTGTTTTTTTGGTCATTTCCTGTCTCCGTCCCGACTCCAACGATATAGATTGTCTGCGCAGACGTAGATACGGTGCTCGAGAGGCCAGAAGGAGGCACGGTTGTCGGAGCGTTTGTCGTTACTCCGTACTGCCCATTTGCGTTTGCTGAATCAATCGGCATCAACTTGAATCCGTTAAAATCCTGTCCACCACCCCCCATAGCTGTTGGCTTTCTGTAGTACTGCTGGGCCTTTGCAGCAAGGTTGTTGAGATCGTTAATTACCTGATCTCGGTTTGAACTTTGTGCATTGCTCTTAAACATCGATATGCCTACTGCAATTGCTATTCCGACGATTATTACGCCAAGAACAATAAGTAGAAGTTGTTGCTGTCCCATTTTAAACCTCCTTTAGTTTTTTATTGGGGACTATTTTGTAAACTTTTACCCTGAGGTGAATGCTGCTTTTAGTTAGGGCACTGGCACTCTCACAATTTTCTAAAGTTCTTCGTGGCATTCTTCCTCCTGTGGACAGTTAAGCGCCGCATTGGAAAAATCTTCCAAGCAACGCTCGTGCCCTTGACCATTCTCCTGTATCATTGAATGAATATAAACGTAAATACAGGTCAAAGTCAAGTTTAACTAATTTCACAAGGCCCATTTTCATGCCTTTCATCTTGAGTTAAACTACAATTTCAATGCCACCATTAATCTCCCCGCGTTCATATCATTTTTAAGCCTGGAAAGACAATTTTTCAGCAAAAATTACAACTTTGCTGAAAGAATTACCTCAACACTTCATTTGCCAGGTCACTTTTTGGTAACAGAATGTTACGATAGACAGACATCCTTCCTCATTGAGGTCTTCACTGTTTGACTAAGACTTGCAATATATCAGACGAAAATTAGCTCTCCAATTTTCGTTTGAAATGCTTCCTTTCATCTCTGTATCTATTTAATATGATAGTCCTTTATTGTAATTTACACCGGACGCAATACACACAAATTTAAAAAGCATAGGAGGGAACTTATCTTGAAAAAGCCCCTGCAACTTTACGACGTGCCGAAAATCAACTCCATTCAAGATATGCTTATCCAGTCGGCAAGAAAACACACAGAAAAGCTTGCGCTTGAAGATCTCAATGAAACGCCAATTCAAAGACTTAGCTATCGGTCCCTGCTCGATAGCGTTCTCCGATTCGGCAATGCTCTGAAGAATCTTGGCGTCCAGGAGAGAGATCACATTGCTGTCATAGGTGAAAACAGGGTCCAGTGGGGAGTGACTTACCTGACCGCTATGACATTTAATTTTGTCATAGTTCCTATTGATAAGAACTTGAGTGTCAATGAAATACTAAATGTGATTCACGAATCGGACTCGACAGCACTTATTTTTTCCGGCACTTTTGAAGAAATGTTCAGGGAGAAAAGAACAGCGTTGAAGCGCATTAAGCACTATATCAGCATGGATTTGCGAAAGGCAAAAGAAGGCTTTTTGTCCATGACAGAGCTGATGAATGAAGCCGAACCCTTCCCTATCAGCAATTTACCTGAAATCAATCCTGATGAAGTTGCTGAAATCATTTTTACTTCTGGCACACTCGGGAGGGCAAAAGGTGTCATGCTATCACAAAGAAACCTTGCCTCTAACCTGATGGACATGGTAAGTATGCTTTTCATTTACCCAGAGGATAGGTTTTTGTCTGTATTGCCAATGCACCACACTTATGAATGCACTTGCGGAATGTTGTGCCCTGTCTACGCTGGTGCTTCTGTACATTATGCGCGGTCACTCAAGACAGTTGCTGAAGACCTGCAAAGTGTTCGAGCAACAATGCTTCTAGCTGTGCCTTTACTTTATGACAAAATGTTCAAAGCTATTTACAAAGGTATCAAAGAAAGGAGGATATTAGCGAGTTTAATAAAGCCGATCATCGCAACAACATCTATCCTGCAAAAAGTTGGATGGAAAAATTCAAAGAGAGTCCTGTTTAAAGAAATTCACCATCGGTTTGGGGGCTCAATACGATGCTTTATAGCTGGTGGAGCCGCACCCGACCCACTTGTTGCAAAAGGCCTTAGAGAATTTGGATTTTCATTTATCCAGGGTTATGGCCTAACAGAAACATCTCCAATATTAACACTGAACAGGCTGGATAATTTTAAGGACAATGCTGCTGGTTTGCCACTCCCACATGTTCAACTGAAGATTGACAATCCCGACAGTGAAGGCGTTGGTGAAATTCTCGCTAAAGGTCCCAATGTGATGCTGGGTTATTACAAGAACGAACGTGCAACCCTCGAGGCATTTGAGGATGGCTGGTTTAAAACTGGCGATCTGGGATATATTGATGACGACGGATTCCTTCACATCAGCGGGCGAAAGAAAAATGTCATAATTTCAAAGAGCGGTAAGAATGTATTTCCGGAGGAAATTGAAGATTTACTAAACAGAAGTCCATATATACTCGAATCAATGGTTTATGGCGAAGAAGATGAGAAAAAGGGTGAAATCATTGCTGCTCAAATTGTTGTCGATGGGGAGGCATTTATAGAATTATCAGAGTCAAAGGGAATTCCAATTACTCCTGAGCTTCTAAACGAGGTCATTGGTGAACAGGTAAAGATAATTAACAAACAGTTGCCATTATACAAGCAAATTTCTAAGTTCATAATCCGTGATGAAGAATTTCAAAAGACAACAACGCAGAAGATAAAGAGATTTGCCGCAGTTGAAAATAGGGCTTGAAAAATAAAAGTTACGAAAGAGGGTTGACACAATGAGTAAAATCCCAGAAAAAAAATTTCAGCCTATTTCCTTATTTGTAATCCTCATCGTCTTATTTGTTAGTTCTGCTTTTGCGCAACTCGACAGCAACTCTATCCCTGTCCTAAAGCGCACAGTAAATGCAGCAAAAGAGGAGTTCCAGAAGCTTGTAAGTCCAACCACAGGTCAGGTTAAAAATAATTTATCACCTACTCCAGGATGGCCACACCCGTTTCCCTGCCGCATCAAAGGGACAACTGATGACGATATTATGTTCATGACTCTTGGAAATGTTGAAACACCAGTTGCAGAGGGCATCTTCGATCCATCGAAGGACGAAGTCATACTTCACAATGGAGAGAAAATCAATGACTACTTTAAGGACTCTCTTGGAATAAGATTTTATAAGCCAATTGATAAGACATATTTTCCACTCCCTCCCTCAGGCTGGTGTTCCTGGTACTATTACTATCAGGAGATTGATCAGTCTGAAATAGAAAAGAATGCAAAATGGATTTCGGATAATTTGAAGGATTTTGGAGCAACATACATTCAAATTGATGATGGCTGGCAGGGGAAAGGACATGGAGGAGGCGATAACAGGGATTGGACAACTGTTGACAAAAGATTCCCTGATGGGATGTCAGCTCTTGCAAATTACATTAGAGGGCTGGGACTAAAGCCCGGATTGTGGCTTGCACCACATGGACAGAGCAATCCGGTTGTGGTACGAAATAATCCTGGCGTGTTCCTCATGACGAAGGAAGATACATCCGCATCGAAAACATGGGAGGGTGAGTATCTTGTCGATCCTTCTACATCAGCAGGGATCAACTATCTTAAGTCACTTTTCACAACCTTAACAAAATGGGGCTATGATTATTTCAAAATTGATGGACAGCCTATCGTCATTAGTGAATACAAGAAAAAACAAGAGGTCATGAGAGATCCTTATGCCTCTCCCGATTCGCTTTATCGCGTCACCCTTTACGCCATTAGAGATGCGATAGGAAAAAACAGGTATCTCCTTGGATGCTGGGGTATCCCACTCGATGGAGCTGGAATAATGAACGGGTCGCGCACAGGTGGTGATGTCCTTCTTGGCTGGACAGGCTTTATGACAGCATTAGACGCTACAATGAAATACTATTTCTTACATAATGTGGTCTGGTACTCAGATCCCGACGTGATGCTATTGCGCTATCCGCTGACGCTTGACCAGGCGCGTGCCTGGGCTTCTCTGCAGGGCTTGACTGGACAAGCTTTGATGGCAAGTGACAGAATGATGGATCTCTCCAAAGACAGGGTTGAAATTTTAAAGCGCGTTTTCCCTGCTGTCAATATTCGTCCTCTTGATCTTTTTCCGAATACAAAACCGAAACACATATTAGACCTGAAAATTAGCCATCTCGGAGTAAATTACGACGTGGTTGGCTTGTTTAATTACGATGAAAATAGTTCAGAGATGCTCTTTTTGAGATGGACAGATATCGGGATTAACGATACAACGTTGGTCCATGTCTATGATTTCTGGAATAAGGAATATTTGGGTGCATGGAGAGGGGGGATAGATACAAGATTGTCACCAACAAGCTGTAGGGTGCTTACACTCCTCAAGAGCAACGGGCAAATCCAGTTAATCTCAACAAGCCGCCATATCACACAGGGCTGGCTTGATTTGAAGTCAGCGGAATATAACCCTGCCACAGAAATCTATAACGGGAGAAGTACCGTCATCAAAAATGATCCATATACATTGACCTTCGTCTTTCCACAGGGGAAAAACTTTCGAATTACAAAAGCATATGCTGGTGGGCTCAATGTCAGGGTTGAAAACCACCAGGGCTGGGCAACTGTTCAATTCACATCTCCTGTCAATCAGGAGGTCAGCTGGAGGGTAAGGTTTGAACCTACAGATTATTATTCTTTTCCCGTAGAGCCCCCGACCGGATTACGTGTACTGAGTTGCACGTCAAGAAGTGCATCATTATCCTGGGATGATCAGTATTATTTGAACGATGGATACGAGGTTTTCGTAAACGGAAAACTCTTTGGTTACACTCCAGTCAATCAAATCAAGCTCACAAATCTCGAGCCTGCTGAAAAGTATAGAGTAGAAGTTTATTCCGTATGGCAGAACGGCCAGAGAAGCAAGAAGAGCGCATCGATCGATATTGTGACCAATAGCATTGATTCAAAATAAACCCTGACTGGGGAACCCCTGTCAAATGACTTTATTAATTCAGTAATTTGAGAGGAACGAGAAAATTGAAATTATTTGCTCCAGCTAAGATAAACATCGGGTTGAGAGTAATCAGGAAAAGGCCCGACGGTTATCACGACATTGAGACAATTTTTTACCCAATTCATCTTGCCGATGAAGTTGAAATTTCAATAGCTGCACGGCATGAATTTTACTCAAACATACATCTCGATCAAGAAGCTAATTTATGTTTAAGGGCGTTAAACCTTTTCTGTGAGCGCACTGGCGTAAATGCTGAGGTGAAAATAAAAGTGCATAAAAACATCCCAATTGGTGCGGGCCTGGGTGGTGCCAGTTCAGATGCTGCAGCTGTTTTGACCGGCCTTCAACAACTTTACAACCATCCATTGAGCAAGATAGAATTGTTCGAAATCGCTTCTTTACTGGGTGCCGATGTTCCTTTCTTCCTCTACGGCAAGCCCTCATACGCTACCAGAAAGGGGGACATTCTTGAGCCTATTGATTTTAGCATTTCGTTGCCAATTCTTCTGGCGACGCCAAACATCTCAGTTTCGACTCCATACGCATATTCACTGGTTAAACCGATAGAAAATCGAGAAGAATCACTGAAAAAAATAATAACGACACTTTCGAATAATTACAGGATGTATACCAGTGCCATTGTAAATGATTTCGAAGACGTGGTATTCCCCAAATTTCCCATCTTAAAGAAGTTGAAAGAAGCTTTTTACCAAAATGGGGCTCTCTTTGCACTGATGACTGGAAGCGGAAGCAGTATTTACGGAATATTTGAACATGAAATTTCAGCATTAAAAGCACTTGAAAAAATTAAGAAAGAATTCGAGATACGTGCATTCGATATAACGCTGCCGCAAAACTAAGCCTGAGCCAAAAGTGTAAGTCGTCACTATGCTGCACAATACAAAATATCTTTTTAACCAGATCCCCGTAGTTCATGGTGCGTCATGACGCCGACCCATCTACGAAAATGGGTTGCAATCAATTTAGCGCAACTGTCTATTGCCAATTTTGATATTTTGAAGTGATTCTATAAAATTAGTTTGTAGAATTAAAAGGTGAGGCTGTGACAGGGAGATTTCACGCGGTGGAAGTAGCAGTTATCTTATTGTCCTTAATATTTGTCCAGGATAAGATCTTTGCTCAATCATCGTTTCAACCGCTGGCAGTTACAAAAAAGGATACTACACTTAAAACCGGAACCAAATCAGTTCTGAATACCACTCGGGCGGTTCCCCTAATTGACATTCACACAACCGATAAGGGTGGAATGACACAAATCTCACCCGATTCGGCACTTGATTTATTACAATCGCATAAAACGCTGATCCTGACCCCCACTGATGTCGCACAGACGTTTAATTCGAAAGATTCCACAATCATACATTTTACAGGTCCAACATTTACACATCAGCCCGAGGAAACATCAATCGAAGAGCAGCAGGTGACGATTTCATTTTCAACCCTCAAGCCTTGCAATGCTATAGTTTATTACGGACTTAGTTCTTATTACACAGACTCTTTGGTAGCAGGCAAAATTGACTCTGTTCACGATTTCACAATATCCAAGTTATCCCCTTCGACACTGTATCATTACAAAGTAATTGCCAAAGATAGCGAAGGAGTCAACTCAACAGGTGATCTTGTTTTTGCTACAGCTTCTCCTGCCTCTTCAACAGGTACAATTAGAGCGTATTTTAGTAAACAAGTTGACCCATCCGTTGCCATTTGGGATACAGCAAATGTAGTAGACATTTCTCAAAAATTCATAAATAGGATAGATTCTTCAAAGTTCTCTATAGATATCGCGCTCTACAGCCTTAAAGGTACCGTTGGTCAAAGGGTTGCAGATGCTTTACTTAATGCAAAAGCACGTGGCGTTAAAATCAGAATGATAGTCGAGAATGATAACGCAAATACTACCCCAATAGCAACTTTGAAAAACAATAATGTTCCGTTAATCACCGATGCCTTCGACTCTGTCAATGCTGGAAGGGGCTTAATGCACAACAAGTTTGCCATATTTGATTATCGTGATACATCGTCCTCAGCTGACGACTGGATCTGGACAGGATCATGGAACGCTACAGACCCTGGAAATTACAATGACGCACAAAATGCTGTGGAAATCCAGGACAGAACTCTCGCACTTGCTTACACTGTGGAATTCAATGAAATGTGGGGAAGCGATTCTGATACACCAGATCAGCAAAACTCTCGATTTGGAATGAGGAAGAGAGATAACACACCTCATCGGTTTAATGTAAAGGGGATTCCTATTGCGCTTTATTTTAGTCCTTCGGATCAGACAGCTTTACATATTAAAGAAGAATTAGATAGAGCAACATCTTCTGTTAACATCGCTATGCTAACATTGACGAGAAGTGACTTAGCACAAGAGCTCGTTACATTGAAAAGCTCATCAGTTAAAGTCAGAGTTATACTTGACAACAATACAGATACCGGTACACAGTTTCCTTTTCTTCAGGCAAATGGGATAGACATTCGATTAAAGGGAACGGCTATAACAGGACTATTGCATCACAAATATGCTATTATTGATGCGGACAAAGCATCTACTGAAAGCAGAGTAATAACAGGTTCATATAATTGGACAAATTCTGCTGAAACTGTCAACAGCGAAAATACTTTGATAATTTTCGATAGACAAATTGCAAATGAATTTCTGCAGGAATTCAAGAGCAGATACATCGAGGCGGGCGGGTCAGATGCTATTACTGGAATCTCAGAAAATAAAATAAATCAGGAGATGTCAGCCTTTGAGCTCAAACAGAACTATCCTAACCCGTTCAATCCTTCAACAACAATTGAATTTAGACTCCTTGAAGATTCTTATTTGGACATTGACGTTTACAACATATTGGGTCAAAAAATAGCAAAATTAATCGGTGGTTTTCTCAAAGCTGGGGCGCATCAAATTACTTTTGATGCAAGGCAATTACCATCGGGTATTTACTTTTATACCATGAGAGCAGGTAATCATGTTTATCAGCGTAAGATGATTTTGCTAAAGTAACTGTCAATCGAAATTTCAGACCGGAGCTAAAGATAAGTTTCTTCAGCATCACTCCTTAATGATCCAGGCCATGAAATTGTAAAACAAATTCTACCTTAAGCCTTGATCAGCCACTCATTATTTAACAAAGAAATCGCCTCTTCATAGATACATCTGCATCAGTACCTGACTGAAGACATTTGAGGCCGCTCTTTTTAACAAATCGATAATTAACCAAACCACAATATGAACACAATATTCCCTTAACATTAATTTTGGATATTACTCACGAAGGATTCTAAGATGCCGTTTAAAATAGCACATATATCTGATACTCATATCAGTCCAGAGCACAACAGAAACAATATCCGTAAACTCAAATCACTGTTGACATATATAGTCGATAGGAATTACGACCATATTGCAATAACAGGAGATATTACCTCTCAGGGAAGCCAAGAAGAACTTCGTTCAATTAGAAAGCTCCTTAAGCACTTTGATCTTCTTCATTCGAATAGGCTTTCAATTGTCGTAGGTAATCATGACATTTTCGGCGGCGTTCATCGCGCAGAAGATTTGCTCTCATTTTCAACTAAATGCAAAAGGGTGAATTACAAAAAGCAACTCAGCCTGTTCCAGAGAGCCTTTAAGGAATTACATACGAAAGACGACTTTAACCTCTTAAATTCGTACCCATATATTAAACTAATTGACCAAGTAGCTATTATTGGGGTAAATTCCATCCCCCCTTACAGCCGTTTGGGCAATCCATTTGGTTCAAATGGACGAGTAGATGATGTACAATTTGCGGAATTGTCAAAATTGCTGTCCCATCCTGCTTTAAAGGATTACAGCAAAATCGTTCTAATACATCATCATTTCAACAAATATATTGTTCAATCAGATGGTATAGCCGAATGGCTCTATCACAGATTCGAAGCCTTAACACTTGAGCTACATGGCTATCGCAAATTGCTGAAATTATTTTCAAATGAAGGGGTTAGCGCAGTTTTACATGGGCACACTCATATAATTGCGACTTACATGACTCTCGGTGTCTCTTTTTCCAGTACCGCCCTCATTCCACTTAACAATGACAATCAAAAACTTCATTTTAATGAGGTCACTGTCCTGAATCAAAATAACGTTACAATAGCACCCGTTGTAGTCGACCCTCAAAAAAGCCCTGCCCACACATCTGAAAATATTCCTGAAAAGTGGTAGGTTACTTTAAAATTGATAGCTGAAACCAAATTCAGTTACATAACCGGCACCCATTGGTAAAGCTTTCATAGACATACGCGCTTCAATCCTCTTTTCTTGAGCATGAGCGTAGAGAGCAGCCTCGAGTGCGGATATGAAATGATTGACAATAACAACGCCAACCGCTGTTGACGCAATTGCATAGTAGTCATTTGCCAGACCCCTCTGATCCATATAATAGCTGCTGTGTGGAGTACTCCCATGTACATAATCAACGAACAGACTATCACCCCCTGGAAGTCCACGAATAGCCTTCCCCCATTCGGAATCATCCCAACCCTGCCGGAACTGCGGATACTTTCCAATAAGTTCATAATACTGCTGTTGTCCGTGAGGCGGTAAGAGATGTGAGAAATAACCACCAATGGCACTCTCAACCTGGTTCAGTGCATACCAATCCACGTTACTCCAGGGTGCCGGCACTCCATTATTGACTATCATCTTCTGGGCATACTCTTCTGCAAGCTGTGCATTTGCACCTGTTGTGCCATTGACATTCATAATGAGGTTAAGGTCCTCTTTTATCCATTGTGCATATTGAAGGGCACTCCAGTGTCCATCCTTGTAATTTCTTGAAGATGTTCCATCAGCGTACTGTTGAAAAAAATTTGTTTGATTGTCACCCTTCTTATTCCAGACAACATTGGCAACCCAGCCGGCAACTTCGACAGCAAAAAAAATCCCGGCTTTCAAATAATTCCGATTATAAGCTTGTCCTGCACCAGGTAGTATCAAAGAAAAAAGACCTGCCTTTAGTGCAGCGCGCGTTTCTACGACAGCAGCACTGTCGTTCATTGAAAAATTGTCAGGAGTTGGTGCAACCTTCTCGGAAAACAGATCGTTTGAGAGAATGCCTGTCAGAGGAGATCCGTCTGTACTCTGTGCATATAAGCCTGAAACGAAAAAAAGAGGGAATAAAAAGAAAGCAGCTCGTATGTTCATTTAATGCCTCACATGAATCGTGTTTAATTAAAAGTCGAGGATACTAAAGTCAAATGTTAGACCAAAGTAAAAGCGCCATTCCATTCCATAAGTTGCCACGGTCTTGAATTGGGCAACATCGTGCGTGAACTTATCAAAGCCATACGCTGCATCAAAAAAAATAGCCGTTGGAAAGCTATAGAACGAAAAGCCACTAAGTCTAACTTGTACTCCAGCGTCTTTTCTAAACTTAAGTTTGTCAATATCACCATTCCATCCATTTCCAATATCAGAATAAAGGACAAGATAAGTATCACTCAGATAAAATTGTAAGAGCTGTTTATTCACATCTCTAAAAATCGGAAACCTATACATCAAGTTTATCGTAAGAATCCTGTTGCCACTGATTGAATAAAAAGGATAGCCTTTCATTCCAATAAGTCCACCGCCATAAAAATCGAAAAAACTGTTTATTGTAGGACCAAACGTATATCCCACGTGAAGTTTTAAGGCAATTGCATCGTCATCCATGAACAATGGCATTGCAGCGTAATTAACAAGCTCAGTTCTGATAAAGTTAAATTTCTGGTATATGGGCACAAGCATGCCGTCAATGTACTGATAGTTTCCATCAGCATTTAACTTGTCAACATCACCACTCAATGTAAAGCGTGTGCGAAGCCCCAGCGGATTTATATTTGCAATTCTCGACGGCTTTATCTCATCCAGATCGAGCTGCACGTAAAAACTTCTACCAATATAGTAAACATCCCCAGAAGAGGGGACATAAGCACCTAATTCAGGCAAATTAAACCCACCGATCGTTGAACTATATCTGTCGAACATAAAGCCGAGTGAAAGATTCATGGAAGGGATAATGATTGGCCCGCTGAAAGCGGCATTTACGTCTATCAAGTTATAAGTGACAGGTACGCCAATGGTGTCAGCACCAAGCCCAATTTTGCCATATGTCTGGCGGGACAAATTATAAGCCGAAAGGGTAAACTTTGGATAAATTCCAAGAGAAGAAAGCCCTGGCAATTTATCATTGTAGCTTAGCTGGAGGAAGAGATCGCGCTCAAGTAATTTGTTGATTGTTGCACCTCCAAAAATATCATATTTTCCTACAACATCAGTGGAATAAAAATAGACCCCAGCTTTTAGTTCATCAAAGAAGCTGTTGTGTGGATTGTAGTTGTCATAAAGCAAAACTGGATAAAAGGACATGCTCGTCGTTACAGACTCATATGGCTTTGATTTATAATTGGGAACATGTACATCATTAAAATGCTTAATCCCTGATGGAAAATATTCTCCAGATATGCTGGCTAAATCCACAGGATCGATTCTCACAACATAATGTGGAATACTTTCGACAGCCTGACATTCGCTCATATATGCCAATTTGTATCCGTTCCAGTGATAAGAGGAATAGGCAATCCGACCGTCGGTTGACACAGAGGGCATAAAAGCTCCACCGAGGACATTCGTTAGCGGAACAATCTCTCCCGTTCTTAAATCAATTCTGTATAAATTAAAAATTCCTGAACGATCAGAAGAAAAGACTACGGCGCTATCATGGTTAACAAACACAGGATCCCGGGAATCCTCCCCTTCTGGTGTTATGAACTTGTATGAGCTGTCCTTTAAAGTGTAAACAGCAAGTTGCCGAGAGTCGGTTATTGAGTAGACGAATATGATTTTGGTTCCATCGGATGACCAATGAGGCGTATAAATTTGTTCACCGTGCCCAAAATTCGTCAGCTTTCGAACATTTAAGAGCCTGGATTGGTTGAAGTCCACATTAGCTTCATAAAGGTTGCATGTGCCATCTCTTTCAATCACAAAGGCTATCTTCTTACCATCAATTGAAAGAGAAGGATAGTTGGCCCGCATTGCACGGGTTAGGCGAGTTTCCTTTTTCGTCACGAGGTCATACGCATAAATGTCATATAAGCTGTACCAGAAGGGATTAAATCTAGTTTGCTTCGAATACACAATATACCTTCCATCAGGTGTCCATGACAATTCGCTCGAAACTCCATCCACAAGTTCTTTCTCAGAACTGTCTCTGGTATCGTAAAGGTAAATAGAAGATGTCGAGAAATAATCGTTACTCTTGTTCGAGCAATAAGCTATGTACTTGCCATCTGGAGAAAATTGAGGGAAAAGGTTTGCAAATCCTCTGTCCTCAAGTATGTGTCCTTCAACAAGATTTTTCTTTATAGCATCTGTTTTTGTTCTGTAGTCTTCCTCTAAAAAGGCTTTCCACTCATCATAAACCCTCTTCGCAGAAACGCCAAGAACTTTCTCAAATGCATAGTTAATATTGAAAGCTCCAACGGACCTCATTGCTTCGGAGAGCTTGAGAAGTACCTCAGGACCATATTTGCCAGCTAAGTAATGTACAAACGCAAAACCTGCATTGTATGTAGATTCATTACCAAGGCTTGTCTTCCCAAAACCTCCCATCTCGTCGAGTGTCAGCATGTGATTATCCAGCACGTACATTCTCAAAATCATGTCTCGATGTGTATCCCATGTATCATAGTCCAGATTAGGAACGTTATATTGTGCCACTCCTTCAGCAAACCAGGCCGGAATTACAATCCCGCTCACAGGATAGCTTACTACCACGTTAGGATAACCATAAAGGACATCAGGCCTTCGCTCCGCTTCATACCCCAGCCATTGCAAATATATTGCTGGAAATCGCCTTCCAAATTTCATAGCAGTTTGCATTTGAACATCGTGTGTGAATTCGTGTGTAATGACATTCCTCAACCAGTTGTGAGTCCCTCTCAAAGCAAAATCGAGTGAAGATGCCCAGATATCAATTTTATTATCATAAAAATATGTTGCACCGTTCGCATAATCATCAGTGTCCCATAACACAAGCGAAACCTTTTGTGACGGCTGGTGATGGTAAAGTGATGTTACAGGTCCATAAATTTCCTCAGCAATCTTTGCTACTGTTTGAGCTGTCCTTTCTTCACCCTGATGATAATCAACATAAAAATGCGCCGTCTCAATTGTACGCCAGTTCAGTTCCGGATGAATAAATTCATCCTGCCCCAATACAACTTTGAAACTTGAGATGAAAAAGAGAAAAATAAATTTGAAATTAGAACAGGTCATTTTAATCTTTACACTTCAATCCGTTATTTTACAACGGCAATTTTAACAATTGATGTAGCTGTTTCATTAGCTGCCTGAGCATGAACTCGGGCAAAGTAAATTCCTGTCTGGACATTTGTTGTATTCCATGTTAGTTCGTTATCAATGCCACCAAAGCCTTCTGTAGAAAAATCTGCAACTTTATCCCCTGCAAAGTCGAATATCGATATGTTTACATTTGCATTTTCACGAAGGTAAAATCTAATTTTCGTCCATCCACCAGTCGCTGGATTTGGCCAGTTGTACACTCTATCTGGGGGCATTAGGCTCGCCGCAGGTGGGATTATCCCGCTGATTACTGGTTCGACTTTTGAATTAGAATGGCCTACATCAGCAAGTAAATTGCCCCACAAAATTCCTTTCGCATTTCCCATCCCAAGCTTCCAGCCATAAAGGTATCCATCCATTCCAATTGCTGCTAAACACAATTTCCCTTGATCGTCGATACTGACGGCTGGACTGGAAGAAAGTCCACCTCCCACACTAAGTGGAAAACCAGGTAATTCCCTGTTTGTTGTCGAAGTAATAGCATGCAATGATCCGTCCGCCGTACCAAAAATGATTTCTGGATTCCCATCACCATTCAAATCGGCAACGGCTATATCACCTACTATTGAATCTGCATTTGAAGGAGCATTTGGCAAAAGGGGGATGTAAATCGGAAAACCTGTGACGACAGCACCAATGTAGTTAAGGGCATAGACCTTTGTTTGGGTTGCAAAAAGAATATCCCTGCTTCCATCACCATCAACATCTGCAATGACTGGACCGGACGTAATAATCTCGCCAGGAGGCAAATTAAATATTGTCTTCTCCGTCGACCCAATCGAATCATACCTGATGCTTACAAAATATCTATGGAGGAATATTTCGAATGGCAATTTTTTAGGGACTAAATTCCCATATGATATCGAGATTATCGAATCTCTGGACATTCCCGAAAGTGGTTGAATTTCACTTAAATTTAGTGAAACACGAAATACGCCCTGTCCAACCGCAAGGAATGTCACAGAGTCTAACCCAGCGTAATCGCTCAAATTCGGATTCATCGAGCTTGAATTGACATTCTCGCCGTTCATGCTGATATGCACTGGTACAGGTAAGTAAAAAAGGGTGTCCAATTGTCCATCGGGAAAAAAGACTGCACCCACAGATTTGTCAAATGCAGATGCTACAACTCTGTTTCCAAGAAGGTGGAGAGGTGAGGTAATTGAAAATGGAATATGAGAGGTAAAAAGTGTGTCTATTGCTCCGGTGATATTTAAAGACTTCGTTGAAAAGCAATACAGGATCGAGTCATCAGCTGCGTAAATATTTGTGGTGCTCGACAAGTGAGATATAATTGGTTGGAATGCACCGCCAGTTCTGGAGAAAAGGCCTGTTGTGTCTGAGGTGACTGACCTTCCATCGGTATAAAATGCGTATATCGATTTCCCGTTGTTAGCGATCAATCCTGTCCTGTCATTTGTACCAATACTGGCAAACTCGGGCGATGAAAATAAACCTGCGCCACCAATATATTTCGGGAAGCCAGACATTGGCACAACGAGAGTATCGCCAACCCTCACCGTGCATGTCATGGAGCTATCTGGACTGCTGAATCCATAAATATATACATGCGAATTAGCACCACTGTAACTATCCGAGTTTGGATGAGATACTGGTGAAAACTGATTGATATACATCACTGCAGGGTTTCCATTAAACCAGAAATCAAACGGGGAGCCGTCGTAGTAATAGAATCCTGTAAAGGTTGTAATCAACTTTCCAATTTCGAGAGCACCATGAGCTTCCATTAGAGCAACGCCTCTATGATTCGGATTAGCATTAACCGTGTTGGTTGCTAAATTGTTGTTTATTACGTTTTCATCCACATGCCAGATCAAAATTCCACCGTTGTAAGTCTTGCCATTGTATTGTCCTCCTGGAAGTGCCCAATCATACTCATCAGCATCAGTCACTACACCGTTAATTCCTTTCACCTGAACACCATCAAAATTCGAAGTATCATTTGTTATTGTTTGAATGGATGTCCTGCCTTGATAATAGGTGGTGAGTTTCAGGCCATTGTTGTGAGCATCACGCTCTCTATTCTCTAAGAGGAAATATTCACTTCCGCTTATTGGAACCTTAACCACACTGTAGTTTGAAGTCTCGTTTGCAGAGAGGCTTACGACCGTTCCAGAAGATGAGGAAACAGTGATGGGCTTTACCCATCCGAGATAAATTTTCTCCCAGGCCGACGGCTCAGGTGGAAATATCCCTCCATAAGCAAAAATTGCCTGCCCATCCATTAGGCCAAATCTTCCTATTCCAGTAATCCCTGTTTGTGAATCAAATAAATCTGGCAATCCCAAAAAGCTTCCAAAACTCGATGCGAGGAGTCCGTTGGTGCCCAGTTTTAAGTCGACTTGCAGCGCTCCAGTTGCATCATAAATTTGGTAAAATTCAGCCTCAGGCATAATAATAGAATTGTCAATTGAGAACTTTCCGTTATCGACCTGCACACCATTGTAATTTTGGCCAAATATATTTCGTAAGCCCTGCAAGCTCAAGTAAATTGAAGGAATATCATATGGCCTTGGGTTGTAACCAAGAGAAGAAGTAAAATCAATGTCTCGTCCAGACCCGGCGTGAAATATAACAAAACACTGGTACTGGCTAAAGTCAAAATTCCTATAGAGAGAATCAGCAATGTGCCACGCATCTTGGAACAAAACTCCCACGTTTTTCATTGTGCCGTTCTTTGGAGGAGAGTAATATTTCATTTGATGAGGCAAAGTCACAACGGAATCGAGAACAGTAAAGTTGATGTTGAGCTTCCCTTTGGAAACTTTATAAAAGTAGTTTTTGAGGAATAAAAGATGGTTTTCAAAATATTTCTTGTCGTGAGGAGGCGCATCCAGGCCAGAGCCGGTCGAAAGATCGAATTGCCCATTTCCACTTGTCAGGCTATCTGTATCGGCCTGAAATTGAACCATGAGGGCAAGAACGTTTACTGTTCCGATTGCCGCCGAGTCACTCCGCGGCGCCACGCTAAGAGTGAGTGCGTGGCTCAACCTCTGACCAGATGCAACCACACCCCATAATAAAACTATTGCTGCAGTTAGAGGGAGTATTTTGGGCGTCAATTTAGAATTCAGAGCGGTTTCCCCAATTGAGACTCAATGAAAATCTAAGTTGATTGGCCAGAGGGCTATTTTGATCAAACGTTGAGTAATAACTGAAATCAAAACCATAAATATCGTATCGTATCCCCGCCCCAAAAGTCATAAAATTCCTCCCGCCAAAATTTGGATTCTCTTTGAAGTAGCCAAAGCGAAGAGCAATCAATCTCGGGTTGCCGTACCAATACTCCAGTCCCATGCTCATAATGATTCGCTTGAGTCCACTTCCATCACCCCAAGTTGTGATCAAAGCTTTTGGAAGTGGATCAACTGTATTGACGCCGTACCAGGTTGTGTCCTGTGTATTTGGATTTATCTGCATTACCGAGTCGTGCTTTACACGAACCATTGTTCTACTTAGATCAAACAAAAAGTACAGGTTATTGTACTCGCTTTTAATAGCGTGAACTGATAAACCGAGCCGCAAGTTTGTCGGGAGAGGATCGGCCTGT
>Ga0315298_1005152_pt1 | contig 18847 bp, 12 predicted proteins | sample WHS_1_MG_FD_203077 | JGI IMG/M metagenome (GOLD analysis project Ga0315298, IMG submission 203077) | Extremophilic microbial mat communities from Washburn Hot Springs, YNP, Wyoming, USA - WHS_1_MG | ecosystem: Environmental > Aquatic > Thermal springs > Hot (42-90C) | place: USA: Wyoming...
AAGCGCGGGGATACCTCGCCTGGGCATGGGAGCCCAGGCGCAGATGCCGCCAGGGAATCAATTCCCTGGCTGAAACGTGCCAGTCGGCTAAAGCCGACTGGTGATTGGCAGCAGCCCCCTTCAGGGGGCTTACCGTTTCAGCCAGGGATTTCAATCCCTGGCAGGCTCATGGTAAACGCCGCCGTCCGCTCTTATCCATATTCTGCCCCCAAACTGAACTACACCCGCTGATGCTCACCAACTTGCCAGGCATGGCGGGATGTGGTATACTCCGCATTGCGGTATTGCCCCTGTAGCTCAGTGGACAGAGCGAGGGCGTCCTAAGCCCTGTCGTCGGGGGTTCGAATCCCTCCAGGGGCGCTGAGGTGGCGCCTGGCTTGCGTCAGAAGAGCCAGGCGCTTGTTATGATGCGTGCATGGCCTGGGCTGTATACGGCGCTCGGTGGCGAAAAGGCGCACTCCGTCCGGCGGGCATTTCGCGCTGTTTCGATGCCCCCAAACAGGCGGCTGTTGACCCGGCAGCGGATATGTGCTATCATCTGTTGTGTAATACATATTCGCATACCGAGAAGGAGAGGAATGGTGCAGCGCATCAGTGGTGTGACGAGGCTACAGACGTCCTGAGTCGCCCTCGCATCCGCGCCAAGTACCACCTGGAGAACGGCGACATCGAGACTGTGCTTCGGCTCATCCTGTTATGCGGAGAAATGGTGACGCCCAACCGCCAAGTCACGACCTGCCGAGATCCTCTTGCTGACAGGTTCCTGGAAGTCGCTGTAGATGGTAAAGCGGATGTCGTTGTCCGTGGCGATGAGGACTTGGCACTGAACCCTTTCGCAGGCATTCCCTTCATCGGTCCTGCTGCCTTTTTGGAGAGGTTGGAACGACTGCATCCAGTTCGCTCTTAAGAAGGCTATCTCGAACAAGAGGGTGATGCCGTGTCTGTGATTGAACCAGGTCAGTTCCTCGAAGCCGACTTCTGGCCCGAGCCAGTGCGGGTGCTGACGGTGCAACTGTTGGGCACGCGCCTGAAAATCGAAGCCGTAGGCGTCAAGACCCAGCAGTTCTACTCGCGCATCTTCGGCTCGGAGGACATTGCGCATATTCGCGTTTCTTCCACTGCCTGCCGCGATTTTGCCGGCGATGGCGAAGCCATTTTCCTAGCCCTGGAAGCGCAGCGCATCCGCTTCGCCTACCAGTTCGACCCGCTCTTTGCCGTCAACGTCTCACAGATTGACCCCTTGCCCCATCAGATTGACGCCGTCTATCACGCCATCCTGCCCACCACCCGCATCCGCTTTCTCCTGGCAGACGACCCGGGCGCGGGCAAGACGATTATGGCTGGCTTGCTGCTCAAGGAGCTCAAGTATCGTGGGCTAGTGCAGCGCACGCTCATCGTGGTGCCTGGCCATCTCAAGGATCAATGGCTGCGAGAGATGAAGGAGCGCTTCGGCGAGGTCTTTACTGTTGTAGACCGCAGTGTGCTCAATGCTACCTGGGGGCGCAGTGTGTGGCGCGAGCAGCCACAAGTCATCACCTCTATGGATTTCGCTAAGCAACAGGATGTGCTGGCGGCTCTGGGCGAAGTGCGCTGGGACTTGGCGATTGTAGATGAAGCACACAAGATGGCTGCTTACCGTTATGGCGATAAAACAGACAAGACCGAACGCTACCGCCTGGGGGAACTGATCTCGCGCACTGCCCATTACCTCCTCTTCCTCACTGCCACGCCGCACCGCGGCGACCCGGAGAACTTTCGCCTGTTCCTGGACCTGCTCGAACCGGGCATGTTTGCGAATAAGGAACTGCTGCTGGAGTCGGTGCGTCATCGCGATAACCCACTGTTCCTGCGCCGTCTCAAAGAGGACCTGCGCGATTTTCAAGGGCGCCCGCTCTTCCCTCCGCGGCATGTGATCACCAAGGGCTACCGCTTGAATGAGGGGGAGAAGCGGCTCTACAACGCGGTGACAGAGTACGTCGAAAAGTCCTACAACAAAGCCCTTGCCGCTGACAAGCGCAATGTCGCTTTTGCTTTGCTGATCCTGCAACGGCGCATGGCTTCCAGCGTGCGCGCCATCCGCCGTTCCTTGGAACGCCGCAAAACGCGCTTGGAAGAACTGCTGCGCCTGGGACAATGGTTAGCCGAGAAGGGGCGTATTGATGAAGATGAGCTGGAGGATGCCCCGGAAGAGGAGCGCCTGCGCCAAGAGCAGGACCTACTGGAACGCCTGACAGCGGCTGAAACACGAGAGGAACTGCAAGCCGAGATTGAGACACTCGGGGACTTGATCCACCTAGCCAGAGAGGCTGAGCGCCACGAAGTAGAAACCAAGCTCAATGAGTTACGTGCGGTGATGGCTGACCAGGGCATCCAGAAAACGGGCGAGAAACTGCTCATCTTCACCGAGTCGCGCGATACGCTGGAGTACCTGGCTGAAAAGCTGAGCGCCTGGGGCTATGCCGTGACGCAGTTGCATGGCGGACTGAACCTCGATGCGCGCATCCGCGCCGAACATGAGTTTCACGATCGTACGCAGGTGATGGTCTCCACCGAAGCAGGTGGTGAGGGCATCAACCTACAATTCTGCGCCCTGATGGTCAACTATGACATCCCGTGGAACCCCAACCGTCTGGAACAGCGCATGGGCCGCATCCACCGCTATGGGCAAAGCAAAGAAGTGTACATCTACAACCTGGTAGCCAGCGACACGCGTGAAGGGCAAGTGCTCATGGCGCTCTTCAACAAACTGGAGCGCATTCAGGAAGTACTGGGCAGCGACCGCGTATTCGATGTCATCGGTGAGGTGCTACCCGCGCGCAGCCTGCAAGAGTTGATTGTCGAAGCCATCGCCAACCGGCGCACGCTGGATGAAATCATCGCCGAGATTAACGCCGTAACTGATGAAGAGGCCGTCCGGCGCACGCGTGAGGCCGTCTCTGAGGCGCTGGCTACGCGCCACATTGACCTGCAGCGTGTGCTGGGTGAGCAAAGGCTGGCACGGGAGAACCGCCTCGTTCCGGAATACATCGAACGCTTTTTCCAGCGTGGCTGCAAGTTCCTTGGCGTGCCGTTGGAGGCGCGCCGCGATGGGTTGTGGCGCATACCCAATGTGCCATATATGCTGCGCAATGTCCCAAGCGAATTTCGCCACCGCTATGGCGAAGTATTCCACGAGTACAACAAATTTGCTTTCGACAAACAAATCGCCCAGCGGCATGAAGCAGTCTTTGTCGCTCCGGGCCATCCGCTGCTCGAGTCACTCCTCGACCGGCTGCAGGATGGGACAAGCGCTGACCTCCGCCGTGGCGCTGCCTTCGCTGACCCCGATGGCGCGTTGGATGGCTGGCTGTGGTTCCTGCAGGGCGAAATCCGCGACGGCAGCAACCGCATCGCCGGCAAGCGCCTTTTCGCCCTCTTTCAGCCCCAACAGGACAGCCACGCCCTGCGCTTGGTCAATCCCTCTATCCTGTGGGACCTGAAGCCGTGCAGCCCGCCGGCTGACGGCATCCCTTGCCCCAGCGAAGAGATGGTGCTGGGCTATGCGGTGGAGCACGTGTTGGATGCCTACCGCGCGGAGATACAGCAACAGCGCGAGCGCGAGGCGGAAATCAAGCGCAAGTACGGCCTGCGTTCGTTGGATCAGATGATCCTGGAGTCAGACGCCAAACGGATTGAATACGACACGCGGCGCACCAAAGGCGAGCCCATTGCCGAAGCGGAAATCAAGAACGAAGAGCGCCGCAATGAGGAACTGCGGGCGCGCAAAGCGGCTTTAGAGGAGGAAATCCGCCGCGAGACAAGCCTCTCTCCCAGCGCACCGCAGGTGCTGGGCGTGGTGCGCGTCGTGCCATGGCTGCCAGATGACCCGGCGCTGCGCTCTGACGCCGCAATCGAAGCCATTGGCATGCGCCTGGCGATGGAGTACGAGCGCGCCGCGGGCCGTGTGCCGGAGGACGTATCTGGACAGAATTTGGGGTATGATATTCGGTCCCTCACCCCTAGCCCCTCTCCCGCGCTGCAGGAGAGGGAGGAGGCCCTCACCCCTAGCCCCTCTCCCAAGGCTTTTGGAGAGGGGGATAAGCCCCTCACCCCCGGCCCCTCTCCCACACTGTGGGAGAGGGGAGAGGGTGTGCGTTATATCGAGGTGAAAGCGCGCGCCAAGACGGGTCCGCTCGTGCTCACGCCCAACGAGTGGCTCATGGCGCAGAGGCTGGGCGCGGATTACTGGCTCTACGTGGTCGAGGACGCCGCCAGCCAGCCGCTGCTCCATACCATCCAAAACCCGGCGGCCCTGTTCACGCCCGAGGAGGTGACGGAGGTCGTGCGCTATGTCATTAGAGACTGGAAGAAAGCACGCTGAAGAGGCGTTTCCCTATACGAGGAGGGTACTGTCAACGGATTCTGAAAGCGGATTGAACGGATTGCCTTGCGAAAAGTTATGCCGCTGAGGGCGTGATCCGTTGCATCCGTTCTAAGGAATCCGCTGACAGTAGCGCTTCCCTATGCGAGGCGGGTACTGTCAACGGATTCTGAAAGCGGATTGAACGGATTGCCTTGCGAAAAGTTATACCGCTGAGGGCGTGATCCGTTAAATCCGTTCTAAGGAATCCGCTGACAGTAGTGCTTCCCTATACGAGGAGGAGGGTACTGTCAACGGATTCTGAAAGCGGATTGAACGAATGCTACATTGCATGGTCGGTAAATGGAAACACACTTTTACTGGAGGCCTTGAATCATGACCCAACCTATGCAAACACGGCTCATTGAAACTGATTTCCCGCTGCGTGTGGTCTCTGAGGAGTCCGTGCGCGAGAAGAACATCCGCCACGGCCATATTTCCACGCTGCACATCTGGTGGGCGCGGAAGCCGCTGGCTGCCTCACGCGCCACCGCCCTGGCGGCGCTGTTGCCGGATGACCCGCAGCGGCGCAATGAATGGCTGCGCCTGGTCAGGGACATCGCGCCCTGGGAGGTCGTGTCTGGCTCCCCTCTCCCACAGTGTGGGAGAGGGGCCGGGGATGAGGGCATCATCCACAAAGCACGCGCCCTCATCCGCGAAGCCTGCGGCGGGCGCGCGCCACGCGTGCTGGACCCCTTTGCCGGCGGCGGTGCCATCCCGTTGGAGGCGCTGCGTCTGGGCTGTGAGGTCTATGCCCTGGATTACAACCCGGTGGCGGTGCTGTTGAACAAAGCGGTGCTGGAATATCCGCAGCGGTTCGGGCAGCCAGGCGCTGTCCAGCGCGTGCCGCTCCCAGCAAAGCGAGAGGGCGGGCGTACGCTGCCCGGGCTGGTGCTGCCTGATGCACAGGACGAGAACCCGCTGCTGCAAGCGGTCAAAGCCTGGGGCGAGTGGGTGCTGGAGGAAGCGCGCCAGGAACTGCAGGCTTTTTACCCTGCCGACCCCGACGGCAGCGTCCCGGTGGGTTATTACTGGATGCGCACCTTGCCCTGCCAGAACCCAGCCTGTGGGGCTGAGATCCCGCTCACTGCCAACTGGTGGCTAGCCAAGAAAGGCAACAAGAAGGTCGCGCTGCGTCTGGTGCCCAACCGCGCTGCGCGGCGGGTGGACGCCGAGATCGTCGCGGGCGCAGCCATTGATTTCGACCCGGATGAAGGGACGGTAACCCGCGCCCATGTGCGCTGCCCTGTCTGCGGCGGGACGATAGACGACAAGACCACCCGCCGCCTCTTCCGCGAGGGCAAAGCCGGCCAGCGCCTGATGGCTGTTGTCCTCTCCCCTCGCAACTCCCTCTCCCGCACGGCGGGGAGAGGGGTCAGGGGTGAGGGCGGCAAGCGCTACCGCCTGCCCACGCCGCGCGACCTGCAAGCCTATGAAGCAGCAGCTGCCGCGCTGGAAGCCAAGCGCCAGGCACTGTGGGCAGAGTGGGGCATGGACCCGGTGCCGGATGAACCCACGCCAAAGGGTGGCGGCCCTGGCGCAGAGCGTGCTTTTTCGGTGTATAAGTACGGCCTGACGCGCTGGGGCGACCTGTTCAATCCTCGCCAGAAGCTGGCGTTGATCACGTTTGTGGAGAAGGTGCGGAAGGTGTATGAGGCCCTCACCCCCAACCCCTCTCCCGCAGGGCGGGAGAGGGGGGCGACTCCCCCTTCGCCCGAAGCGTCGGGAGAAGGGGGCCAGGGGGATGAGGGATGGGGAGATGAGGGCAAACCTCCCCACCCCAGCCGCGAACTTATCGCGCGTGCTCGCCAGTTGCGCCAAGAGGCAACTTCTGCCGAGCAACTGCTCTGGGAATTGTTGCGCAACCGTCAACTGCTGGGTCGCAAATTCCGTCGCCAACATCCCATCGGCCGTTTCATCGCCGATTTCTTCTGCGACGATGCCAACCTGGTCATCGAAATTGATGGTGCGATCCATCAGGAAGCAAGTCAGCAAGAGCGAGACCGCGTCCGCGCAGAGGCTTTGCAGCAATATGGCTACTACCTGTTGCGCTTCAGCAACGAACAGGTTTTGCATCACACAGAGGATGTCTTGCAGGCGATTGCCGATTTTGTGGCAACGCACTCGTTTGAGGAGGGAGACCCTCACCCCCGACCCCTCTCCCACAGTGTGGGAGAGGGGGGCTTTGCCCTCACCCCCGGTCCCTCTCCGACACTGCGGGAGAGGGGGGATTGGCCCTCACCCCCAGCCCCTCTCCCACACTGCGGGGGGGCAACTCCCCCTTCTCCCGAAGCATCGGGAGAAGGGGGCCAGGGGGATGAGGCCGACTTCGCCAAAGCCGTGGTCACCTACTTGGCACTGGCAGTCTGTAGGCTAACTGATCGTAACTCGGTACTATGTCGGGTTATTCCGCAGACAGAGGCTATCGGTTTCACCTTTACTAGACAGGCGTTGCCGATGTTGTGGGATTATATTGAAATGGCACTGTTCGATCATCCGAGTGGATGGGAGACGTTGATAGAGGATACATTAGCAAATATTGCCCATCTCACCCAAATCCCGCCGCTTCCCGCATCCCCCAACCCCCTCTCCCCGCGCGCGGGGAGAGGGGGCGCAGGGGGTGAGGGCACCACCGTCCTCCATGGCACCGCCACCGACCTGCCCTGGCCGGACGAGTTTTTCGACGCCGTGCTCACCGACCCACCGTACTACGACAATGTGCCCTACTCTGACCTATCCGATTTTTTCTATGTCTGGCTCAAGCGCATTTTCGCCCCTCTCCCGCAGGGCGGGAGAAGGGCCAGGGGCGAGGGCCTTTACCCCGACCTGTTCGCCACCCCGCTCACACCCAAATCGCAGGAGATGGTGGCTGATGCCAGCAAAGCCGGTGGCATGGAGCAGGCCAAGCGGCGATTTGAGGGAATGCTCACCCAGGCTTTTCGCGAAATCTACCGCGTGCTGAAATCCGATGGCATCGCTGTCATCGTCTTCGCCCACAAGACCACTGCCGCCTGGGAAGCAGTCATCAACGCCTTGCTGGACGCGGGACTTTACCTGACTGCTTCCTGGCCCGTCCATACCGAGATGCAGGCGCGCCTCAGGGCGCAGGAATCGGCGGCGCTTGCCTCCTCCATCTACATGGTCTGCCGCAAGCGGGCGGTAGGGGCAGAGGACAATCCGCCTGTCGGCGAGTACAGCCAGGTGCGGCGTGAGATCGAGGCACGGGTGCGCCAAAAACTGGCGCAGTTCTGGGATGAGGGCATCCGCGGGGCGGACTTTTTCATGAGCGCCATTGGCCCAGCGGTGGAGGCATTCGGCAAGTACGCCTGGGTGGAAAAGCTCTCTGGCGAGCGGGTCAGCGTGGCGGAATTGCTGGAATACGTGCACAAGGTGGTGGCGGAGTTCGCCTTGCAGCGCATCCTGCAGGCGGCGGAATTGGCCGGCGTGGACGCGCTGACCCGTTTCTACCTGCTGTGGCGCTGGACCTACAACGTGGCGCGCGTGCCTTACGATGAGGCGCGCAAGCTCGCCACCAGCCTGGGCGTGGAACTGACCGACCATTGGGGGCCTGGCGGGCTGGTGCAGAAGCAGAAGGAGTACGTGCTGGTGCGGGCACCGCACGATCGCGCCCAGGACCCCCACTTTGCCAAGCAGACGGAATTCCGCACCATGGTGGATGCGCTCCAGCGCGCCGTGTACCTATGGGAGAAGAACCAGACGGTACGCCTTCAGGAGCACCTAGCGCTGACTTATGGGGGGAACGAAACCTTCTGGCAGGTGGCGCAAGCCATAGCCGACGTCCTGCCTGATGGCGACAAGGAGAAACAAGCGCTGCAGGGCTTGCTCTACGGGCGCCGAAGCTATGTGGCTACGCCGAGGTTGTTTTAGAGGGGCTGTCAACGGATGAGGGGAGCGGATTGAACGGATTGGGTTGACGGGCGATTATCCGTGTAATCCGTGTCAGGAATCCGTTGACAGTAGTGCTTGTGTGTTCAGGAGGCAGCGCTGTCAACGGATGAGGGGAGCGGATTGGGCGGATTAGCATGCTGTTATCCGTGTAATCCGTTTGAAGCAATCCGTTGACAGTGATGCTCCAGCAGCTAATCGTATTATTAGTCCGAAGGGAAAGTTGATGTCATCCAAGCGCATTCAGACTCCTTATGATGAGCTCACGTATCAGATCATTGGTTGTGCCATGGCTGTGCACCGCCGTCTTGGCCCGGGTTACCGTGAAGACACGTACCAGCGTGACCTGGAGGTGCAGTTCACACAGAATGGGTTGGCCTACTTGCCGCAAAAACTGATTGAGGTTTACGATACCACTCAGAACGGTGTGCTGATTGGCTACTATATACCGGATTTCATCGTGGCCGAGCAGGTGATCGTTGAGATCAAGGCTCTTTCCGGCTTGGACAACAGCCACATGGCTCAGGTAATCGCCTATCTGGCCGTAACCGGCTGCCCTATAGGTCTGCTGATCAATTTTGGCACTCGCAGCCTCCAGTTCCGGCGCATCCTTCCACCAGCCAGAATCAATGAGCACAAGGTGAACCGTCACTGGCTGTGGGTGCCAGACTCTTGGAAGGAAAAGTAACTGTCAACGGAATGGAGAACTGTCAACGGATTAGGGGAACGGATTGAACGGATTGGGTGAGCATGTTGTTATCCGTGTAATCCGTTTTCAGGAATCCGTTGACAGTAGTGCTTGTGTGTTCAGGAGGCAGCGCTGTCAACGGATGAGGGGAGCGGATTGAACGGATTAGCCTGCTGTTATCCGTGTAATCCGTTTGAAGCAATCCGTTGACAGTAGTGCTTGTGTGTTCAGGAGGCAGCGCTGTCAACGGATGAGGGGAGCGGATTGAACGGATTGGGTTGACGGGCGATTATCCGTGTAATCCGTGTCAGGAATCCGTTGACAGTAGTGCTTGTGTGTTCAGGAGGCAGCGCTGTCAACGGATGAGGGGAACGGATTGAACGGATTAGCCTGCTGTTATCCGTGTAATCCGTTTGAAGCAATCCGTTGACAGGAATCTTGTGAAGGGAGGACGAGATGAAACCCTGGCATCAAGTGGTGACGCCGCACGCGGACATCCGCGCCGGCTATTTCGATGAATCGGTGTTCGCCGCCGACTTGGCAGACGTGCAGGCTGGCCGCGGGCCATGGGAGTACCGCGACGCCGCGGCTTTCTTCCGCAAGACCTACCTGACGCAGGGTCTGCGCAACCTGCTCATGGCAGTGCTCTCGCGCCTGACGGGGCTGGGCAAGGGCGAGCCGGTGATCCAGATAGAGACGCCTTTTGGTGGTGGCAAGACGCACAGCCTCATCGCGCTCTACCATTTGTTCATGGCTGGCGAAGAATTGCACTCAGTTGAGGCGGTGGGGCAGTTGTTGCAGGAGAGCGGCCTCAGCGCCATCCCGAAGGTGCGCGTGGCTGCCTTTGTGGGCACGGTTGCCGATACCATCCACGGGCGCACGCCGTGGGGTGAGCTGGCGGCGCAGTTGGGCCAGTACGAGTTGCTCCAGGAACACGATGTCCGGCGACGCGCGCCGGGCAAGGACCTCCTGCATCGCCTGCTGGACGGAGCGCCCACGCTCATCCTGATGGATGAGATTACCGAGTACACGGTCAAAGCCGCAGATTTTGCCCCCCAAGTGCTTGCCTTTTTCCAGGAACTGACCGAGGCGGTCAAAGTGCTGCCGCGATGTGCTTTGGTCGTAACGCTGCCTTCTAGCGCGCCCTATGGCGAAGAAGGCGAACGGGCAAAGAACCAGTTGCAGCGCATCTTTGGCCGCATGGAGGCGGTCTACACACCGGTGCAAGACGAGGAAGTTTACGAAGTCATCCGCCGCCGACTGTTCGAAGAGGAGCCTGACCCCGTTGAGGCACGCCGTACCGCAGAGGCTTTCTGGGAGTTATACCAGCGTCTGGGTGACGATGTGCCGCGCGACGTGCGCGAAGCCTCCTACCGCGAACGGATGCGCAAGGCTTACCCGTTCCATCCCGAACTGATTGACATGCTCTATGAACGCTGGAGCACTTTCCCCACCTTTCAGCGCACGCGTGGTGTGCTCCGCCTGCTGGCTGAAGTGGTGGCCGACCTGTACAAACGGGAGCATCGTGCCCCGCTCATCATGCCTGCCCACCTGAACCTGACCAACACGCAGATCCGTCGCGAGTTCCTCAAGCACATTGGTAACGAATTCGAGGGCGTCATCGCCTCGGACATCGCTGGCCCGAACGCCAAAGCGCCCAAGATTGACCAGGAGATGGGCTCGGAGTACGCCCGGTTTGGCGTTGCCAGTGGCTTAGCCGCAGCGATCTTTTTCAGCTCCTTCAGCGGCGGGGAGAAAAAGGGCGTGGGCATCCAACGTTTGCGGCTGGCGTTGCTGCGCGAGGGCATTCAACCGGCGATCGTAGCCGATGCCTTGCGGCGGATGGAGGAGGAGCTGTGGTACCTGCACGTCGAGGGCGGAGTGTACTCGTTCTCCAGCCAGCCTAACCTAAACCGCATCATCATCGAAAAGGAAGAGGCGGTTACGGAAGAGTTGATCCGCGAGCAGATCAAAACACGGCTGGAAAAAGCGGCCGGCGCCGAATTGCGAGTCTTCCTTTGGCCGCGGGAGAGCCAGGATGTGCCGGATAGCAAGGCGCTCAAGTTGGCAATTTTGGCTCCCGACTACACTCGACAATCCCCTGCGACTACCGCCTTTGTCGAATCGCTGCTCAAGAGGTGCGGCGAGCCATTCCGCACGTACCAGAATACGCTGCTGATGCTGGTTGCCGATGGGGGCGAATTAGCCACGCTGCATCAGCAAGTCAAGCGCTGCCTGGCGCTGCGCGCCATCCAGGATGACAAGACGCTGCAACGGCAGTTGACCGCGGACAACCGTGCCTGGCTGGACAGTCGGCTCAAAGATGCCGAGGGCGCTATTGCCTTTCAGGTCCTCTCGGCTTACCGCCACCTAGCCAAGGCTGGCGAGCGGGGCGTGGAGTGGTTTAGCCTAGGCTTGCCGACCACCGGCGAAAGGACAACCTTGGCGCGGCGTGTGCGGGAGTACTTGCAAAGCGAAGACATCCTGCTCAAGCGCATTCCGCCCCAGCGCCTTTTGGACAAAACCCTGCGCCCTGACGAGAAAGAAAAACCGGTCGAGGAGATAGTGGCTGCCTTTTTGAAATATCCGCACCTGCCTGTGCTGGAAAGCGAGGACACTGTGCGCCAGTCCATCCAGCAAGGTGTGCAGCAGGGCCTCTTTGGCGTGAGGTCGGGCGAGCGAGTCTACTACAAAGAGGCCGTACCGGATTCGGTGCTGGAATATGGCGCGGTGTTGTTGCGCGAACCACCCACGCCGCCCCCGGCACCACCGCCTCCGCCGCCTCTGCCTGGGCACATTGCAGCCGAAGAAATCGTCCATCATCTAGGCGCAGCCGAGTCCTTGCCACTGCAAGAGGTCTATCGGCAATTGTGGCGTACTCGTGGCAACGAGTTCCCCAGCGAGGAGGCGTTTCGCCAGTCTTTTCGGGAAGCGATGCTTGACGCCCAGGACCGCGGACTCGTGGACACTCGACCGCGACTAACCAAAGATGGAGCGGACTGGGCAACCATCCTGCAGATGACGCATATCGTGCGTCCATCTGCCCCGCCACCGCCTCCACCATCCGCACCCACGGCACAAACTTATACCCTGCGCACCCGCATCCCTTGGGACAAGTTTTCGGACTTTGTACGCGGGGTGGTCACCCCATTGCGACAGGATGGAGCGGAACTGGAGGTCGAAGTATCCTTGCGTGCGCGGTCGCAGCCAGGTGGGTTTAAGAAATCTACCCTTGAGCAACAAGTGCGCGAGACGTTGCAGCAGATTGGAGCGGAGATAAAAGAGGAGCAAGTAACGCAAGAGAATCCATGACCATAGTACTTGATAGGTTGGGTTCGTAGTGCGCACCCTTCGCCTGCGCTCAGGGCAAGCTTCAGTGCGCGATGAACGCTGAAGCGCTCACTACAAGCCTTTGTCCTCGCCCGGCTGAGGATTACCGGCGCAGGAACTCGATGAGGATGGGGTTGACCACCTCTGGCCGCTCGTAGTGAGGCACATGGCCCGCCTCGTCAATGGGATGGAACTCGGCACCTGGCATCGCCTCAAGCACGCGGCGGTGCGTTTCCATGGGGATGGTCTTGTCCAAATGACCCCAGATGAGCAGGATGGGGCGTTCCTGCGCCCCCACGCGGCGGAAGATGGGGGTGTGGTCGCGCAGGACATCGCCGCGCAGGGTGGAGAGCAGGGCGTAGCGAAAGCCAATATACTCCGTCTGGGGTAGGTACTGGGCGCGAAAGTCGGGGAAGCGCTCTGGGTGCACAAAGTCATTGCCCTGGGAATTGACCATCACCCGTTCGAAGAGGAGGTCCATCAGCCGTTCACCCAGCCAGGGCAGGGAAATAAGGCTGCTCAGTCTCGGCTTGGGAAAGGGCAAGCCGGCCGGGTCAATCAGCACGAGTTTGCGCACGCGCTCCGGGTAGCGATCCGTGAAACTCACAGCGATGGGCCCGCCCATCGAAAGCCCAACCACATCCACGGGGTGCTCCAAGCCCAGTGCCTGCAACAGGTTCAGTAGCTGGCGCACAAAGAGATCCAAAGTATACTCTGTCTCGGGCCGGTCAGAGAAGCCTCGCCCGTACAGGTCATAGCGCAATGGGCGGAACCCCGCTGCGGCGAGAGCGGGGAAGGTGGGGTCCCAGATGTAGTAAGGGACAGAAAAGCCATGGATGAGCACGACCGGCTGGTCATCCGGGGGACCGGCTAGCTCATAGTGCACCACTCCGTCGGGTAAGGCAATAAACTGCCCTGCTACTCCCTGGCGCGCTTTGTCGTCCAGCACTTGACTTTCACCGCGAAAACGATAGGCGGCCATAGCGTCTCCTATTTGTCCTCATTCTTTGCCGCTATTATAGCACAGTTTGCAGTGAGCGGTTTGTAGCAAGCAGTTCGTAGTAAGCGCTTCAGCGCTTAAAATCCTCGCTACTACCCCACCAGGCGCGAATTGACAGAGGCACAGGAAAGGGTACAATATATGCGGTGGGACTCATGACGCGCGAACGCTGCACGACCAATCCAATCCTCATTATTGGCGTTGCCGGTGGCACCGCTTCAGGCAAGACGACGGTTGTCCAAGCCATCCTCGACCGTGTGGGGCGCGAACGCATCGCCTATATCCAGCACGATTCCTATTATAAGGACTTGAGCCATCTCCCGCTGGAGGAACGCCGTAAATTCAACTTTGACCATCCGGATGCCCTGGATACACCGCTGCTGGTGCAGCACTTGAAGGAACTGCGTGCGGGCCACCCAGTCCAAGTCCCGGAGTACGACTTTGCCACTTATTGCCGTCTTCCCCAGACGCGCACGGTTTATCCGCGTCCTGTCGTGATCGTAGAAGGCATCCTCATCCTGACTGAACCGGCGCTGCGCGAGTTGATTGACCTGAAGATCTATGTGGATACGGATGCAGATTTGCGTTTGATACGCCGTATCCAACGGGACATCGCCGAGCGCGGGCGTACGGTTGAATCGGTCATCGAACAGTACCTGGCGACGGTTCGACCGATGCATTTGGAATTCGTGGAGCCTTCCAAACGCTATGCGGATGTCATCATCCCCCTGGGTGGCCACAACGTCGCCGCATTGGAACTGGTCACGGCTAGGATTCTCACCCTGCTGGATAGCGCAGAATCAGAGAGGGGCTGATGCTTTCCCCACCTGCTGCGCGAGCCTGCGAGTCCCTTCATATTTGCGCATCTTACCTGAAGGAGGGTACATGCCTGCTCTGCAGACCTTGAACCTGATTGGTTGGAGCCTCGCCGCAATGCTTGTGCCGGTGGGCTTGGCACTGTTAGCCATTGGCGCTGCCCGCGAGGAGCGCGCCGAGGAGGTGGCAACGACCGCGCTCTTGGCATTGGCGGCAGCAGCCGTTGGCTATCTCTGTTGTGGCTTTGCCTTCCAGTTTGGCGGTGTCGCCTTTGTCTCGGGCATGCCAGGGCTGCAAAGCCTGACCGCCGAGTGGTCGCCGCTGGATGTGGCGTGGGGTCCAGGCTGGGGCATGCTCGGCTTGCGTGGCTTCTTTCTCAGCGGTGAGGTGTATCACACTGACGTGTACCTCCTCTTTTTCTCGCATCTGGCAGGGGTAACCACGGCGGTGCTGGTCACCCTGCTAGCGTTGTGCCAACATGTCAGGCGCATTTATCTGCTCATCATCGGCTTGCTGGTGTCGGGCTTGATTTACCCCTTGGTTGGCAACTGGGTGTGGGGCGGAGGCTGGCTGGCGAACCTGGGGTTAAACCTCCATCTAGGGCACGGGTTTGTGGAAGTAGCAGGGGCAGGGACGATTTTCTTGCTGGGGGCGCTCGTCGCAGGGAGCGTATTCCTCGTCATCAAGCCGCGTCGTGCTCCCGAGATGGGCACAGCCAAGTTGCCCCCCATCCATTTCCCCTTGTTCATGGTAGTAGGAGCCTTGTTAGCCGTAGCTGGCTGGCCAGGGTTGGTGCTGGCAAACCCTTTGATCCATGAGCAAGTGGCAGCGCCACTCGTTGTAGTGAACTTGTTGCTCGGCGCTGCGGGCGCAGCGCTGTTCGTTTCGTTGTACACCTGGTTTGTTACGGATTCACCCAATGCCCTGGCGATAGGGCGGGGCACGGTGGCTGGTCTGGTGGCGGTAAGTGCTGCCTGCGCTTTCGTTCCGGCCTGGGCTGCTTTGTTGATTGGCATCGCGAGTGGGTTGTTGTTCCTGCTGAGCCTCTATGTCCTGGAACAGTGGCTGCGGCTGGACGATCCCGCTGGGACCATGGCTACGTTCGCTGTTCCTGCTATCTGGGGCATCCTCGCCGTGGCCATTTTCGCCGATGGGCGTTGGGGCGCGGGTTGGAATGGCGTAGGCATAGAGGAGTATTTGGGTATTCCGGGCCAGGGTGTGTCCGGGTTGCTCCTCGCCAGTGGTTACCAACCAGCAGGAAAAGCCCAGTTGTACGCCCAATTGACCGGCTTGGGCGCGCTGCTGGTTGCCGCACTGCTCCTGCCCTGGCTGATTTGGAAGACAGTGCTGTGGATTCACGCCATGGGCAGGCGTGTCGCTGTTGCACCGGCGGAAGCACCTGCCAGTGCTCCTGCTCAACAAGAACTTGGTGAATCCCCTCCGGCTGAGCCGTCTCCTGAGGCTCCCGCCGAGGAACTGCTCGCTCCTGAAGCACCTGGGGGCGAGCCGGCACCCCCAGAGGCATCTGCTGAGGAACAACTGCCTCCAGAGGCAGAGGGTGCGGTGGAACCCTGATGCGCTTGGAGCAGGCGGATGACCTCTTCATCGGAAGTCTGGTCGAAGATGGCGTAGAACGCGCCCACTGCCCAGAAAATCTCGGGCGTGTACAGGCAAACGACCTGATCCGCTTCCCGTGACAGGAGCTGAATGGTATCCGCTGGGCCAACGGGGACTGCCAAGATCAGACGGGCAGGCTTGCGCTGTTTGATGGCGCGCAGGCTAGCTAGAATAGTTGCGCCAGTGGCTACGCCATCGTCCACCAGGATGACCGTTTTCCCCTCCAGTTGCGGTTCGGGCCGTGAGCCTCGGTATGTGGCTAGTCGCCGTTGGATCTCTTGGCGTTGGCGCTCGGTCTCCCTTTGTACGTAATCCTCAGGCACACCAATGCGCTCAATGAGGTTGTAATCCAGGACCAGGGTGCCATCGCTGGCGACGGCGCCGATGGCTAACTCTGGGTTGTACGGTGCGCCGATCTTGCGCGTGATGTACACATCGAGGGGGGCACCCAATTTCTTTGCCACTTCGGCAGCGACAACGACGCCGCCACGCGGGATGCCCAGGACAATGACATCCTTTTGGCCACGGAGCGAGGCGAATTCTTTCGCCAAAAGTTGTCCTGCTTCGCGTCGGTCTCGGAATTGCATCATTGCCTCCTTGCATAGAGCGTTCAGGGCACAGCAAGTGCCAGGGCTTTCTCCACTGCCTCCTGTGCTGTCTGTGCACGGACAATCGCCTGGTTTTCCCGGCCGTCCTTGGCCAGTTGCCAGGTGTACAATCCCACAACAGGTATGCCCAGTTTCAAGGCATGGGCGATCTCGGAAAGGGTGCCATATTCACCGTGGATGGCGATCACGGCTTGGGCGGATTGCACCACCAGGACATTGCGCGCTTCGCCCATGCCGGTAACGATAGGAATATCTACGTAGGGGTTGGCTTCTCGGCGTGAGGTCCCCGGCAGGATGCCCACAGTAACGCCGCCAGCGGCTTTAGCGCCGCGGCAAGCGGCTTCCATCACGCCACCCAAGCCACCGCATATCAACACCGCTCCGCGTTTTGCCAGTTCCTGCCCGACTGCTTCAGCCAATGCCGCGACCTCTGCGGAGCAGCGACCAGCGCCAATCACAGCAATGAACATCGCCCACCCCCCCAAACGGTTTACCCGAGCGGGACAGTTGACAGACGGGTGTACACTGCCCCGGTTGGGCGCAAATCACTGCGTATCAGGTGCACCTCACGCACGAGCATCGAGGCGCTGGTGTCCACCTGAACCGCTGCAATGCGTTTTGCCATTTCCTCCCGTTCATTCGGGCGGGCGTAATCGCGAATCCGCGCTAGGGTGAGATGGGGTTGGAAGCCGCGCTTTTCGGGAGGGAAGCCGATAGCATTCAGTGCAGATTCTACGGAACGTTGCAATTGCAATAGCGTTTCCACCTCTCCGTCCACGCCAACCCACACCACACGCAACCGGCGGGCATTGGGGAAAAAGCCGGGTTGCGACAAGGAGATAGTGAACGGCGCAAAGGAATGGCAGCCACGCTCTATTGCCTGGGTGATCTCCGGCACGCGTTCGGGCGATATATTGCCCAGGAATTTGAGCGTTAGGTGGATGCCATCCGGGGCTACCCAGCGGCCAATGCGGGCTATGGGTGCGCGTTTCAGTTCCTCCTGTACTTGGCGGAGGACATCCTTCAACGTATCGTCCAGTTCGATGGCGACGAAAGTGCGAATCTGCTCCATAGAGTGCCTCCTGTAGCCTTATTCCAAGCGGCTTATCTGCAACAAGCGCGCTGCATTGCCGCCTAGCAGCGCCTCGCGTGCATCTGCCGAGAGGTCTGTTTCGCGGATGCGTTGTAGGAAGCGCCCCTGGCTAATCAGTGGATAATCCGTAGCAAAAAGCATCTTTTGGGGGATAATCTGCGCTGCCAAAGGGAAGATGTCATCCCGGTATAGGTACAACGAAGCGGACGTATCGTAGTAAACGTGCCGCAGGGCTTGCTGCACTTCGGGCATCAACTCGTAGAAAAACAAGCCCCCGCCCCAGTGTGCTGCCACCAAAGTGGTCCCAGGATGGCGTACAGCCAGGCGATAGAGGGACTGCAAGGTGCTTTTGCTCTTGCCAGGGTAGTAATGGCCCACTGGCTCGTTGGTGTGGATAAGCACAGGGCGTTTCCAATATGCCATTTGCTGCATGACCTCATCCAGACAAGGGTCATCCAAGGCATACCCCTGGCCCTCTGGCATCAGTTCTCCCAAGCCGTGCAATCCCTTCTGCATGCAGCGCTCCAGCTCGGCAACAGCTCCCTCCACTGCTGGGTTGACCACGGCAAAGCCCAAAAGGCGCTCTGGCCAGCGGGAAACGGATTCCAGCACATACTCATTGGCTTCGCGGCACAACCCGGGGTCTGCCCAGGCAAAGCCAAAGGTCACTGCCATATCTACTCCGCTCGCGTTCATCTCGGCAATGAGTTCATCCGCGCTGGCCATCCTTGCCTGCGGATGCGCGTAGAGCAAGCGAAACCAAGCATCACGCTCTAAGTAGGTGTCGCGCCTAGCGATGACCTCAGGTGGAAAGATATGCGTATGAAAGTCAATAATAAGCACAGCGGTATTTTCGCACAGGCAGGCATAAAAGTCAAAAGGCTGATTGGTTGTGCATTCTTGCTTTTTTCACAAAAACGGGGTATTATTGTCTCATGAAAAGTGGTTCCCAAGTGAAGATTGCTGCATCTATATTATCAGCAGACTTTACTCGCCTTGGAGAACAGGTGAAAGAGGCAGAGGCAGGTGGGGCTGATTATATCCACATTGATGTGATGGATGGCTGCTTTGTGCCCAATATCTCCTTCGGCCCCATGATCGTTGAGGCAGTGCGTCGTGTGACCACTTTGCCCTTGCCTACCCACCTCATGATTGTACAGCCGGAACGGTATATCTCAGACTTTGTCTCTGCGGGGGCAGATTGGATCTTGGTGCATTGGGAAACTTGTCCCCATTTGCACCGCACGATCCAGCAAATCAAGGGCTATGGTGTAAAAGCTGGCGTGGTGCTTAACCCGGCCACGCCAGCTACGTGTTTGCAAGAGATTCTAGAATATGTGGATTCGGTTCTGGTCATGACGGTCAACCCGGGGTTCGGGGGGCAGAAATT
>Ga0315298_1005158_pt1 | contig 18837 bp, 17 predicted proteins | sample WHS_1_MG_FD_203077 | JGI IMG/M metagenome (GOLD analysis project Ga0315298, IMG submission 203077) | Extremophilic microbial mat communities from Washburn Hot Springs, YNP, Wyoming, USA - WHS_1_MG | ecosystem: Environmental > Aquatic > Thermal springs > Hot (42-90C) | place: USA: Wyoming...
TGCAGGCTGCAGTCTGCAGCCTGGCATGGAGACGACTCTTGTACGGTAGCCGCCCATGCATGTGGCAGTTCTGGGCAACTGGTGGTTGCCCAGCAGGTGGCTCCCGGTATGATGGTGGCAATCCCCGCCACAAGGAGGGCTGATACATGCCCGAATTCGTAAACCCTTTCTCCGGCGCCGTGCCCAAGATGATGGACCGGGAGGAGTTGCTGCGGGCTCTGCGCCTGGATATCGCGGCGGAACTGGAGGCCATTCACCTCTACATGGCCCACGCCCAGGCCACCGATGACCCGCTGGCCAAGGCGGTATTGGTGGATGTGGCGGAAGAGGAGATCGTTCATGCCGGAGAGTTCCAAACCGTGCTCGCCGAGTTGTACCCGGAAGAGTTGGAGTTCCTCAAGCAAGGTTATCAGGAAGTCATGGACATGAAAGCCAGGCTCGGCCTGGCCCCGGAGCCGCCCGCGCCAGGTAGCGCTTCTGACTCCACCATCGGCAACCTGCGATAACCGGAAGGAGCGACCATGCACCAGTACTTTCCTGCCTCGGACGCGCCCTTTGGCGCGGAGGTATTCGAGCGCGTACAACAGACCGTGTTGGGGGTGATGAAGTCCCAGTTGGCCGGACGCCGACTGCTCGAGGTGGAGGGGCCCTATGGGCTCGGCCACAAGTCCTTCGGCGGCGCCGACCGTGACCTGGAAGAGACCACCGAGGTGGCAGGTGCGGTGGCCCGCCTGAAGGTAGCCACCGCCATCCCCCTGCCCATGATCGAGTGCACCTTTACCCTGGGGGTGCGTGAGGTGGCCGCGTTCCTGGAGCACCAGGCCCCCTTCAGCCTCGACCCCGCGGTGCGCGCGGCCATGGCCGTGGCCCGGGCGGAGGACGCGGTCGTCTTCTGGGGAAGCGAGGCCGCTGGGCTCAAGGGCCTGCTGAACATGCCCGGAGTGCAGAGCCGTGACCTCGAATCGTGGGAGGAGTTGGGCAGCCCCGTCGAGGACATGATCCGGGCTGTGGGCATGCTTGAGCAGCGAGGCTTTCTGGGGCCCTACGCGTTGGCACTCTCGCCCGCCCGCTATGACCTGCTCTACCGCCGCTACCAGGAGGCAGCCATGCTCCAGATACAGCATGTGGAGCAGATTGTCACCGGCGGCGTGATCAAGGCGCCGGGACTGGGCAACGTGGGCGGCGTGCTGGTTGCCGCCGGCGCGCCTTTCGCCAGCATCGTGTTGGGTCAGGATGCCCAGGTCGGGTTTGTCGGCCCGCACGCCGCCGGCTACGAACTGGTAATCCTGGAATCCCTCGCCACCCGGGTGCAGGTGCCGGAGGCGGTGGCCGTCCTCAAGTAACACTGCAGGCGGGAGGCGGCGCGTACCGCCTCCCCCTCCCTGCCGGCGGAGAGGAGCGGCAGCGGGAGGCGTTGAACTACCCTCCGGGGGTACAATGCTCTTGACTTGCCGCCCCTGGAGGCCTGCATGCCCGAGAAGCGCCACCGCGCTCCTGCACCCGCTGCGTCCGCCGCTGCTGCTGCCCCCACCGTCGAGCCCCGGCCGAGCCAGGGGCTGTTCGCGGGCCTGACCCTGGTCGCGCTGGCCACGCTGCTGGCCGAACTCACCCTCACCCGGGTCTTCAGTGTCGTCTTCTGGTACCACTACGCTTTCGTAGCCGTGAGCATCGCCCTTTTTGGGATGACCGTAGGGGCGGTGATCGTGCACCTGTTGCCGCGCGGGGTGAAGGAACGCCGGTCGTACCAGGTGCTGGCGCTGGCGGCAATCGCTTTCGGCATCACGCTCATGCTGGCCACCTGGTCGTTGGTGGCCCAACCCTGGCGGCCGCCGCGTCCCGGTGACCCGCTCTCGGCCCTGGCCGGGCTGTACCTGATCGTCTCCGTGCCCTTTGTCTTCAGCGGAGTTGCGGTCAGCCTGGCGCTGACCGGCTCGCCCTCCCGGGTCAATCGTCTGTATGCGGCCGACCTGGTGGGGGCGGCGATGGGCTGCCTGGTGATGGCGGCGCTGGTGCGGGCCTTGGGCGGCCCGGGCGCGCTGATGGCCGGAGGGGTGCTGGCCGCCGGGGCGGGTGCAGCCTTCTCCCTGGGTGCGGGGCGGCTCTGTCGGCTGGCGGCGCTGCTCACGCTGTTGGGGGTGGCGGGGATCACCGCTGCCGGGGTGGCCGGCCACTGGTTTCAGGTGTACTACGCCAAGGGGATGCTTGCCGAGAAGCCGGAGTTCGAGGGCTGGAATGCCTTCTCCCGGGTGGTGGTCTGGGATATGGGCTACAGCCCACCTATTGACTGGGGAGGGTCGCTCGGCCGCCCGCCGGCAGGTGTGGACCAGAAGAACCTCTTCATTGATGGCTGTGCCTCCACCGCGATCACCCGCTTCGACGGCAACCTGGAGGACGTGGCCTTCTTCCGGAGTGACATCACCGCCCTCGCCCATCGCCTGCGGGGCGATGGCAGTGCACTGGTGATCGGCGCAGGTGGGGGACGAGACGTGCTCATCGCGCTTACCAGCGGCCAGCGTGAAGTCACAGCGGTGGAACTCAACGACCTCATCCTGCAGGCGGTCAACCAGAAATTTGGCGACTTCACCGGTCACCTCGACCGCCAACCGGGGGTGCGCTTCGTCAACGACGAGGCGCGCTCGTACCTGGCGCGCTCGCACGACCGCTACGACGTGATCGCCTGCTCGCTGATTGACACCTGGGCCGCCACTGCGGCAGGCGCCTTCGTGTTCTCGGAAAACGGGTTATACACGGTGGAGGCCTGGCGCACTTTCCTGGACCGCCTGCAGCCGGACGGGGTGCTGGCCGTCACACGCTGGTACTACGGTCCCCAGCCCGCCGAGGTGTGGCGGCTGCTCGTCCTGGCGCGGGAGGTGCTCACCACGCACTATGGGTGGGATCCCATGGATCACGTGATCGTCGCCAAGCGGGTGCCACCCGGCCCCCTGCAATGGGGAGTGGGGACGGTGCTGGTCAGCCGCAAGCCCTTTAGCAAGGCCGACGCGGCGACGGCGGCCGCCTTCTGCCAGGAGAACGGTTTCGAGCTCGAACTGGCGCCCGGCAAGACCGACAACCTGTTCGCCGATATCCTGCGCCGGGGCCCCCAGGCGCTTACCGACACCGGACTTGAGTACCTCGACCTGTCGCCGCCAACCGACGACCGGCCCTTCTTTTTTCACATGCTGCGGCCGGGGGCACCGGCGGAGTTGGCCGCGCAGGATCGCAGCCCCATCTACTTCAACATGGAGGCCATGCGCCTGCTCGGCCGATTACTGGCGCTCACGGCGCTGCTCACCCTGGTTTTCATCGTCCTTCCGCTGGCCCTGGGCGCGGTGGGCAAGCAGTACGACCACCGGGGGGCGCTGCCGCTATTGGGGTATTTCGCGGCCATCGGGCTGGGCTTCATGCTCGTCGAGATTTCGCAAATGCAGCGGCTGATGATCTACCTGGGGCACCCCATCTATGGGGTGGCGGTGGTGCTGTTCTCACTGCTGTTGGCCAGCGGCCTGGGCAGCCTGGCCAGCAATGTCGCCGCATCCCGCCTGGGGACCGGACGTGTAATGTTACTTCTGCTCCTGGTGCTGGCGCTCTTTGCCCTGGTCACCCCGCATCTCACCGCGGCCGCCCGCGCCTGGCCCGCCCTCGCCCGGCTGGCGCTGGCGGTGGGCACCTTATTGCCGATGGGCTTCCTGATGGGAATGCCCTTCCCCCTGGGGATGACCGCCGCCGGGCGCAAACCCCGCGCTCCCCTCGCCTGGCTGTGGGGGGCGAACGGCGCCACCTCGGTGCTGGCCTCGGTGCTCGCGATGGCCTTCTCACTCTACTATGGCGTCACCCTGACCTATCTGCTGGGCTTCGCCTGCTACGCGGGCGCAACGGGGTGCCTGGTGGCGGTGGAAAGGCGAAAGGCAGCATAGGGCCGGCCCCATCTCTCCCGGGAGAGGGTCTTGGTGCGGGGCGGCGGACAACGCACGCCCATTCCTTTGCTCTCTCCGCCCCCTCGCCAGACGAGGGCATGGGCCGCCATGCAGACTGCCCCGTGCGGGACTGCTTGGCCTACTTCTTCCCCTTCCGGTGTGCCCGCTTTTCCGCCTGCTCCGGGGTGATCCTTCCCGCCCGCACCTGGTGGTCGTAGGCCAGTTTGTTGATGGCCTGCACGTAGGCCCGGGCGCTGGCGTCCAGGATGTCCATGCTGGCCCCCCGGCCCAGGTAGATGCGGCCGGTATCGTCCGTCAGGCGCACGGTCACCTCGCCCAGGGCATCAGTACCGCCGGTTACCGACTTCACCACGTAGTCCACCAGTTTGTGGGGCACCTTGACCAGGCGGTCGATGGTGGTGAAGATGGCATCCACCGAGCCCACTCCCAACGAGGCCTCCTCGATAGGCTGCCCATCCCGAAGCAGCCGTACGCTGGCCGTGGGGATGATGCCCGAGCCCCCCACCACGTGCATGTAGTCAAGGTGGAAAATTTCGTGCACGGCCCGGGTCTCATCGGCGATCAGCGACTCCAGGTCGCGGTCGGAGATCTCCTTCTTCTTGTCCGCCAACTCCTTGAAACGAGCAAAGGCCTTCAGTAACTGGTCGGGCTCCAGGGTGATGCCCATCTCCTGCACCTTGCGCTCGAAGGCATGGCGCCCGGAGTGCTTGCCGAGCACCAGTTTGCTCTCCCCCGCCCCTACCGCCTCCGCATCCATGATTTCGTAGGTGCTGCGGTCGGCCAGCAGCCCGTGCTGGTGGATGCCCGACTCGTGGGCAAAGGCGTTGGCGCCCACGATGGCCTTGTTGGGCTGCACCTGGATACCGGTGATGTCGGTGACCATCCGACTGGAGCGGTAGATCTCCTTGGCGGATATGCCCGTGTCGGCAAAGTCAAAGACTTCCGGCCGGGTGCGCAGGGCCATCACCACCTCTTCCAGGGCGGCGTTGCCGGCACGCTCGCCAATCCCGTTGATGGTGCACTCGACCTGGCCGGCGCCGTTGGCGACCGCGGCCAGCGAGTTGGCCACCGCCAGCCCCAGGTCGTTGTGGCAGTGCACGCTGATCACCGCCCGGCTCACGTTGGGCACCCGCTCGCAGATGGTACGAATCATGGCCCCAAACTCGGCGGGCTGGGCATAGCCTACCGTGTCGGGGATGTTCACCGTGGTTGCTCCCGCGGCGATGGTCGCCTCCACCACCTGGCACAGGTAGTCAATGTCCGTGCGGGAGGCATCCATGGCCGAGAACTCCACGTTTTCCACATACCCCTTGGCCCGCTTCACCGCCGCCACCGCAATCTCCAGGATCTCCTCCCGGGTGCGCCGGAACTGGTGCTTCAAGTGGATGTCAGAGGTGGAGATGAAGGTGTGGATACGTACGTTCTTGCCACCCTGCAGCGCCTCCCAGCCCCGGTCGATGTCTTCGGGCAGGGCGCGGCAGAGGGCGGCAATGGTGGGTCCCTTTACCTTCTGGGCGATCAAGCGGACCGCCTCGAAATCCCCCTGCGAGGAGGCGGGGAAGCCGGCCTCGATCACGTCCACGCCCAGACGCGCCAACTGCTGGGCAAGCATGTACTTCTCCTCGATATTCATCGAGGCCCCCGGCGACTGCTCGCCATCCCGCAATGTGGTATCGAAGATCACGATCCGCCGTTTCATCGCTTCCTCCTTTGGGATGCGGTCCAACGAAAAACGCCATGGAACCTTGATCGGCCCATGGCGCGTAGCGACTATCGTATGTAGCGAAGGTGGATTAGCCTGCCAAACGCGTTAGAGCCCAGCCCGTCCTACGGGCCGGGTAAGCGCCAGGATCGGCACCATCCACGCCTTCGCGATCATGTCAGCGGATATATACCACAAGCGCGGGGCACTGTCAACGGAGCCGTCGCGAGGCCGCCGCTCTGCCCGCTCCTCCTTTTCCGCCCCTGACCGTAGCCCGAGCGCGCACAGGGCAGCCAGCCACCACGGCGTTCGCGACCGAGAGCATCTCATCTCCATGCCTCTCGAGCAAGGATTCGACACGCTCGCCAACTCTACTTGACGCTGACCTCCAGCCCCTCCGTATCCAACACCATGTTCATGCTCGCCCGGAAGTGGGCGTGGTCGCGCACGAAAGCCAGGTAGTGCTCCAGCCTGCCGGCCAGGTTGACGCTGTTGTGGGCCAGCACCAGGCTGCCGGCGGGCATCTTGTCATAAGCCGCCTGGACGATATCCAGGTAGATACCCTTGCCCCGGCCCCCGGCGCCGTCGGCATCCAAGTACAGCAGGTTCACGGGATGCCCATAGCCGGCCACCACCTCTCCCGCATCGGCCGCGATCACCCGGGCTACGCCCGTAGGGTCCAGGGCGCGGACGTTCCGCTCGGCGCGGGCCGCCTCCTCCGGCTTGATCTCTGATCCGAGCAGTTCCTCCGCCCGGTAGCAAGCCCCCGGCCCCACCGCTGCCCCCGCATTGCAGATGAAGGTGAAACCGCAAAACACCCCTGCTGCCAGCATGCGTGCCGGCTGGGCAATGGCGTTGATGGCCCAGATGAGCCGGGCCATGCGCGGGGTGATCGCCGTCCACGGGATCTCAAAGGCACGTGCCACCGCCTGCCGGTGGGCCTGCAGCCGGTGCTCATCGTAGCGGGTGTGTGGAATCACCCCCTCCCCCGCGAGCGCCGCCAGAGCCTCCCCTACCACTCGCTGCTCTGCCTCCGCCGGCTCCAGGGCCGCAAACGGGTTGCGGGTATCCATGCGATACTCCTGCCAGCCCGGGGCCTCAAACACCGCGGCCATCAGTGCTCTTTCCCCAACCTGTCTTCCCGCAGGTACCTTGCTACGCTATTGGTAGCGCCTGCCCCCCTGCCCCGTCCGACCTCCAGCACCGTCGTCAGTCGCCACCGCCGGCCCGGAACCCGCATGACTACCATCCCCTGCCGGTCCGCGTACGGATTCCCAGGAGCCTCCCCCAGGGTGACCTCGCACGGGCGGTCCGAGTGGCACAGCATCCGCAGCCACGTCCCCTCCCCCGTCTCCCAGGAGAGAGCGCATTCCTGAGCCATCATGCCCGTCCTACGCTTCACCAGGTTGGCCCAGGCACCCTGATCGGGTAGGGGTGGCAGGCCGAGGCCGTGCTGGTCGGAGGACAGGTCACCGGTCACCGGGCCGGCTGCATGGAAGGCCCAACCCAGGCGACGATCTGCGTCGGACTCCCACTCGTCCACCAGGACTACTCGTGGTGGCTCCCAGTACACGGTTCGCCGAAGCGTGACTCCGCCCACACGCAGCGTTCCCTGCGCCTGCGCCGGTTGGGCATCCGGCCGCCAATCCAGGGCGGCTTCGCCCTTGGTATCCTGCTCGTCCACAAAGAGCGTGTTGTGAGCGAGCGTGCTGCGGTACCAGTTGTGGTGCAGGCCGCGCAGGGAGTATCCCGGCTCTCCCAGGTCGCCGGCCAGCGGCCGCCCCCACCCATAGAGGAAGACCGAGAGCCGGTCGGGATGGTCGTGCCCGTCCCGGAAGCGTCCGGCGCGGAAGAGCAGGCGCATCGGATAGGGGTCAGTGGCGCGGAAGGTGCCCATCTGCGCCACCGGCAGCAGGCTGTGACTGGCGGGTAACCCCCCGGCGGCAGGGAGGGCGTCCGGCCCCCATGCCAGCGCCGCCCAGTCGGTACGGGGAGCGTTGGCGATGCGGTAGAGCGAGGCGAGCACCGGCCCGAAGGCCTTGGCCTCCAGCCGACCGGCGGCATACTCGTACACGTGCCGGTAGGCAGCCAGATTCATGTGCGAGGGACAGCCCAGGTCCCCCAGGTTGGGCAGGCTGCCCTCAGGGCCCGCCAGGGCCACCGGGGCCTCGCACATGGCCCGCAGCCGTCGCGTGAGGTCAGGGTCCACCTGCCCCTGCTGCCGGGCGATCTCGTAGAGGGTGATCAGGGGGCAGAGGGCATAGAAGTGATAGAACATGGTGCCCTCGCACCAGAAGCCATCGACCCCGCCTCCGGCCCCGGTGGGCACGCCCTGGCCCAACTGGGGTTCCAGCCCGCCTGCGCCCCGAAGCCCACGCGCGATCCAGTCCTCGCGGCCGAGCAGCACCCCGCAGCGGGAGATAGCCGCCGCCGCAAAGCAGGGGATATTGCCTACCCCGGACTTGTCGAGGAAGCGCACCAGGGAGGGAACGCGCTCCTCAAAAATGCCCGTGCGAATACGCGCATGGTCGGCCGGGGCGTAGGCGGCACTGTCCCGGGTCAGGTCATAGGCGCCGGCCAGGAGCAGCAGCATGCCGGCGTCGTAAAGCGGGGAATGGAAAAGGGCCTCGCCCTTGTGAAACTCCTGGTGACCAAAGTAGTCGGCGGCGAGGCGCATCCCTGCCGCCACCCAGCGGGCGTAGCGCTCGTCGCCGGTCGCCTGGTAGAGCACCGCCAGGCTGTTCATAATGCGGTAGGTGCGCTCGTGCGCCAGCAAAGCCCAGGCCCGTCGCTGGGTGGGGTCGCGCTCGCGCTTGCCTGTGGTGGGATCGAGGTAGCGGTCATCCCGGGCAGGCTCGAAGCGCAGGTGGGCGCCGGTGGTGCGGGAGAAGAAGTCGTGCCGCCAGCCGCAGGGCTCCATCGGCACCTGCGGCGGCAACGGCAGCACCCACTCTGCCTCCCGGCGCATAGTGGCCACCAACCGCCGTGCCCAGGGCAGACTGGCCGCCTTGCGCTTGACCTCCGGGCACATACTGCGATCCAGGTAGAGCGAGGGCCATACCCCCTCGATCACCCAACCGGAGTCACCGGGGTCCAGAGTATAGGGGCGCCAGGCGATCTTCCCTGCAGGCAGGGAGGGCCTACCGTAGCCGGTGTTGTTAGGCATACCTGCCACCTCCGGCGCCGTGAGCAGGGCGAGGGCCAGCAGGGCGAGGGCGCTGGTTCGCTTGCATTTCATGGTTTTCATCTTCGAGCAAGCGCGCCGGGCCCCTGCCGGATACAGGGAGGCAGGCACCTGGCCCCGAAGAGGAGTGGGGAGAGGTAAGGCTGGTGATGCGAAAGGCTGCCCTTTTCCTGCTGTTCTGTCTGGTTACCGCCGGCGGCGCCCAGGCCGATACCCGTACCGAGCGCATGGTGGCGCCGGGGGTCAAGCATATCACCCTGGTGCGCACCGCAGGGCCCTGGGTGATCCATATCTTGGAGTGCAACCGGGCCGAGCCACTGGTCTTCCCCGCGGCAGCCTTGGCCAGCGGTGAGGTGGTAGGGCTGGCCCCGCTCACCCGGGTGGCGCGGGAGATTGCGGCCCCCGGTCGCACCCCGGTGGCGCTGGTGAACGCCGATTTCTTCTCCATGGACAGTGCCGACCCGTACCAGGGGGATCCGCTCGGCTGTTACGTGGAGGCCGGGGAGTTGATCAGCAACCCAAGTGAGCGATCCTGCCTGCTGATTGGGCCGGCAGGTGAACTGGCGATCGCCCGCCCCCGCCTGGAGGCCTGGGTGGAGCACAGCACCGCAGGGCGCACGGGCCTCTTTGCCCTGAACCAGTCGCGACCGGCGGGCGTGCTGGTGGCTTACACCCCGCGCTTCGGCGCCAGCACCCGCACTCCGGCCACCGGGGTGGAGGTTACGCTATCCGGACTGGACGGCGGCATGCACCCGGTGGATGACCGCACGCTCACCGTGGTCTCGGTTAACGAGTCCGGCAACTCCACGATTCCCCCCGGCGGGATGGTGCTCTCGGGCACCGGGCCGGCGGGAGATTACCTGCGGCGGCTTGCGGCCGGGGATTCGCTCAAACTGACCGTGAACCTGACCGATGCGCCCTTCACCCCCGTGCACGTCGTGGCGGGCGGGCCCTGCTTGCTCTCGGCGGGGGTGCCGCGGGGCAATGGCGACTACGCCGCGGAAAAGTTCACCGCCTCCTTCGCCACCACGCGCCATCCCCGCACCGCGGTGGGGTTCAACGACCGCACCCTCTACCTGGTCACGGTGGACGGCCGACAGCAGGCCAGTGCAGGCATGTCGTTGGCGGAACTCACCGCGCTGATGCAGGAGTTGGGCTGTCGCGAGGCGCTGAACCTGGACGGTGGCGGCTCCACCGAGATGTGGCTACGCGGGCGCATTGCCAACTGCCCCTCCGGCGGTGCCGAGCGAGCCATCGCCACCGCCCTGGCGCTGATCAGCACCGCCCCCGTCGGCCCCCCGCACCACATCACCCTGCCCGTGCAGCGGCTCGAGGCGCTGGTGGGGCACCCGGTAGCCCTCGGTGCGGCGGAGGTGGAGGACCAGTACTACAACCCCCTCCCCGAGGCCCGGGTGACCTGGGACTGCCCGCCCGAGGCGGGACGGGTGGAGGGCAACGCCTTCATCGCCGCCCGGGCGGGGACCACCACCCTGGTGGCGGGCAACGGTATGGCCCGGGCCACCCTTCCGGTGACGGTGTACGGCTCCCCCGCCCGGCTGGTACTGGAGCCGGTCGGTGGGCAGACGGTACCGGTAGGCGGGCGCTGCCAACTGCGGCTACAAGCCTTCACCCGGGAGGGCAGTCTGCTCCCGCTCGACCCGGCCCGGGTGCAGTGGCGGGCACAGGGCGGCACCATCGCGGCAGGGGTGCTGACTGCCGACAAGCCCGGCCAGGTCACCGCGGAAGCCGTGGTGAACGGCGTGAGGGCGACCGCCACCCTGATCGCCGGCCAGGTGCTGTTCTCGCCGCTCGAAGGCTTTGAAGCAGCCGGCACGGAGTCCTTCACCGGCACCTCCAGGACAGTGACCGGCAGCGTCAGCACCACCCGCGATCAGGCCCACGAGGGCAAGCAGTCGCTCTGTCTCACCTACTGCCTGCCCGCCGGCACAACCACCGAGACCGCGGGCATCCGCCTCAACTTGCGCCTGGCAAGCGTGCGCCAGGTCGCGCTGTGGGTCTACGGTGATGGCAGTGGACTCTGGCTGCGCGCCCGAGTACGGGACGCCACCGGGGCGCGCGCCCCCGTGGACCTGGCAGAGCGTCTCGACTGGACGGGCTGGCGGCAGGTCTTCCTGAATGCCCCGGCCCACCTGAAGCGTCCGCTTTACCTGGAGAGCGTGTACCTGGTGGACCTGCATCCCCCGGGGCGGCAGGGCTGCATCTACCTGGACCAGGTGGAGATTCCCTACCTGAAGAGCATCACCCCCGAAAGGAGCCCGGCCGTGCCCGAGCCCACCTGCACCATCAAGCGCACCGACCGCCCGATCAAGGTGGACGGCATTCTGGACGAACCGGCATGGAAAGCGGCGGAGCCCCTGTCGCTGCTGCTTTCCGACGGCAGCGGGGAGCCCGCCCAGCCCACCGAGGCCAGGTTGTGCTGGGATGACCGCTATCTGTACGTGGCTTTCCACGCCGTGGACAGCGACATCTGGGGAACCTATACCCAGCGCGACCAGCCGCTCTTTGATGAGGAGGTGGTAGAGATCTTCGTCTCACCCACCGGTGACCTGCACCACTACTACGAACTGGAGGTGAGCCCGCGCAACGTGATCTGGGACGGCAAGATGTACAACCCCAATCTCACCCGCCCCGGCCTGCAGGGCGACTCCGCGTGGAACTGCCCCGGCCTGCTCACCGGGGTGCGAGTGGTGGGAACGCTCGACAACCGCAAGGATGTGGACCAGTACTGGTCGGTGGAAATGGCCATCCCCTTCTCCGCCATCACCGAAAACGGCCGGCCCCCGCGCCCGGGAGACCGCTGGCGGGGCAACCTCTTCCGGATTGACCTGGGCGAGCGGGACGAGTATAGTGCCTGGTCGCCGACGCTGGCCGTGCCCGCCTCATTTCACGAGCCCAAGTTCTTCGGCCACTTCATCTTCAGTGGCGACAAGGCCTGATACCGATGAGAATCAAAGTGATCGCCTGCGAGGTGCTCTTCCGGGAACTCTGCCTGGCCGCGGCCCAGGCGCCCACCACCATTGACCTGCAACTGATGATTCGGGGCCTGCACGACAACCCGGTCACCCTGCGCGAGCAGGTGCAGGCCCAGATAGACAGTACCGACGAGAGCGAGACGGACGCCGTCGTGCTGGGCTACGGCCTGTGCAGCAATGGGGTGGCTGGCCTGGTGGCCCGCGGCCGCCCCCTGGTGATCCCCCGCGCCCACGACTGCATCACCCTCTTCATGGGTTCCAAGGAGAGGTACTCCCAGCACTTCTTCGCCCACCCGGGTACCTACTATTTCACCTCGGGCTGGGTGGAGCGCGCGGGTAGCCGCACCCCCCGCCTGCCCAAGGACGGCGCCGGCCTGGATGCCAGTTATGAGGAAATGGTGGCCAAGTACGGCGAGGACAACGCCAAGTACCTGTGGGAGTTCCAGGCCTCCTGGATCAAGAACTACACCGCCGCCACCTATATCGACATGGGCAGCACGGGGGATGACAAGTACCGCGAGCAGGCCCGCCAGGTGGCCGCCGAGCGCGGTTGGGAGTTCACCGAGATCAAGGGCGACATGTCCCTTATCGCGCGCATGCTGGCCGGGGGCTGGGATGAAGAAGACTTCCTGGTAGTCCCGCCCGGCCACCACGTAGTGCAAGCGGTGGACGAGGGGATCATGCGCGCGGAGGCAGGGGAATAGGCTGGCAGCAGTTCAATCCTCCTGGTCCTCCGGTGCTTCGGCCGTTTCGTCGCCCGCCAGGGCGCCGTTACGCGCCTGCCGCTCTTCCTCGCTCAGTTCCATGTCCACGAGGATGACCTTCACCGGTACCGCCGGGAAGTGCCGGCGCAAGCGCTCGATGTCATATACCAACTGTTCGCCGTAGGAGACTCCGCTTGACATCTGCTTCTTCAGCGGGTGGCACGGCACGATTTCGACCCCCACCTCGGCCTTGGCCTCGTTGAAGAAGTACTGGAACTTGGCCAGGTCGTAGAACATGAACGCATACTTGCCGAACTGCACCTCGACCAATACCCCGTCCCGCGCGAAATCCACCTGCTTGTATGCACCCCTGATGATGCGGTCGTAGTTCGGGAGCACAATCGAGTATCGGTCGACCATCTCGGCAAAACCACGCTCCCTGAACGCCACCTTGAACATTCCGTTCATCTCTGGAGGCGAATAGAAAAGGGTGCCTATCTTGCCGCGCTCCTTGCTAACCTTGCTCTTTTTCGTGACGCGGACCGAGGCAATGACATCATCTATCGCGGCGTTAATCTCAGGGTAGCGGACTTGCAGTATCTCACTGCCCCCCAGGTGAGAGTATTCGTACACCTTAAGCATGCTCACTCCTGTCACCCGGCGGAGTATAGACGGCTCTGCCTCGGGGACGCACGCGTGCCAGCCCATGTTGGGCCAACGCCACGCGCTCACGGGCGATCTCAAGGTACTCGGGCACAATCTCTGCCATCGCCCCCCGGCGTCGGTTGAGCACCGCGGCGAGCACGGTGCTGCCCACACCGCCGTAGGGGTCCAGCACCAGGTCCCCTTCGGCGGTCATGGAGAGCACCAGCCGCTCGACCAGTTCCACTGGAAACTGGCAAGGGTGTGTGGTCTTCTCGACGTGGTTCCACTTGACGTTGGGGATTACCCAGACATCTCCGGGGTTCTTCCCCAGAGGGTTGCCCGTAAGTTGGCCGACCTTGGGCCCCTTGAAGGCGCGCTTATTGGGATACTTCTGGGGCACCCGCACGGCATCCAGATCAAAGCGATAGGCATCCGACTTGGTGAACCAGAGGATCGTCTCGTAGCGGCCGCTGAAGCGGCGGGAGGCATGGAGGCCATGCTCGAAATGCCAAATGATACGGTTTCGCAGTTTGAGCCCAAGGGAACGAAAGACCGGATACAGCAGCACATCCAAAGGGACCACTTCCCCCCCGTGTACGTGGTTGCCCACTTGCCAGCAGATACTACCCTGGTCGTGCAGGACCCTCACCGACTCCCGGATGACCCGCTCCTGTTCATCCAGATACCGATCGAGCGGCCGGCGCCTCTCATACTCCTTGCCGATGTTGTAGGGAGGCGACGTGACCACCAGGTGGACAGTGCCGCTTGGTATCTGCGGCAGCAACTCCTCGCATCTCCCGCCGAAGAGGATGGCGTCAGCGCTGGGATCATAGTAACTGGAGATGACCAGGGGACCGACAGGGGGACGGTAAGTGTCGTCGGCCTTGCCACTACCACCACCCCGCCGCAGCCTCTTCACCCCGGGTGCAGGCTCACTTGGCTCGAATAAACGTAGATTGCTGTTGGTCATCAGAAGCCCCAAGTACACCATTCCACCCGTTGGCCGAGCGAACCTGCCCCGGGGGCCGGGCAGTCCCGGCATCTGCTACTCACCCGCCAGGCGCTCTCCAACGGCGCTGCATCATCGCGCGGCGATCAGCCGCACCCCCGCCACCAGCACGCTCGCCCCCACAATCAGCCCCATGCCGCCCAGGTTCCCCTTGGGCATCATGCGTACGGCCACGATTACCAGGAAGAGGGCGAAAAGTGTCTTCAGCGTATCCTGCGGCAGCGAGAGCGCCAGCCTGGCCCCCAGGCGGGCAGCCGGGATCCCCCCGAGCATCAGTGCCAGCGCCGCCAGCACCTCCAGCCGGCCCCCCTTCCAGTAGGTGAAGGCGCCCATCAGCGCAGTGGGCACCATCATCAACAGTGAGGTGCCTTGCGCGGTCTGCTGGGTGAAGGCAAAAAGCAGCACCAGCGCGGGAATCGCCACCGTACCCCCGCCTATACCAAAGAGCCCGCTGAAGATCCCCACCGCGACGCCGGTCAACACCATCTGGATGAAGATTGTGGGAGTCATGCCGTTCACCTTTCCCTGCAAGCCCGATTGGCCGGGGCGCCTGCCGTACGTCCGCCCTGCTCACGCCGCGTGGCTCTTGTACGGATGAGCGCACGCGCCACTCACGCATGCGCGCCTTCGCGCGCAGCCTCCCCCGGCAATGCGACACCTCAAGCCGCCCGGGCCTGAACGTTGCCGCCCGATGCGCAGGACGCACCACCCATTGCAGCAACGGCGGACGCCCATGTGCTATCGCCTTACCATCACGGTAACGCTTGCCGCGCTCCTGGTCGGCCTGCACCTGGCGGCCCGTCCCCCGCAGGACTCACTCGCTGCGCCGGGCGGCCAACCGTCGAAGTTCCATCCAACCGCGGGCGACTCCTACCCTGGCACGACAGCCCGACAAGCAGCACCGGCCCTCGGCCAAGGGCCGGCTGCCCCCGTAACCGCCTCTCCCGCACCCGCACCACCCCGGTCGCCTGCCCCCCTGGCTTCCGCACCCCCCCTGGCAAAGGGCGTAGAGCCCGGAATGCCTGCCCTCTGCCGCAGCGAAGGCACCTTCGTCGTCCACTATGACCGCGGGGAACAGCATGTCGACCGGCTGGTGGCATTGCTGCACGAGGCTGAGCGCTCGGTGCTGCTGCGGGCCGTACCCAGCCGGCCCGCGTTCCGGGTGGTCATTTTCAGCGACCGCCGTCGCTATGCGGCGGCGTGCAAGAGCATGGACCCCCAGAATGCCCGCGCTCCCAACTCCCCGGCAGGGGCGGCGGCGGACACGCTCTACATCTGCCGGCTGCGCGACCTGCCGCTGAGCCGCCTGCCCCGACTGGTACGGCATGAGTATGCTCATATGGTGATCAATGCCACCGTAGGTAACCGCCCGCTGCCCCGCTGGCTGGCCGAAGGGATTGCCTGCTGGGCGACCGGCTACGGCGGGCCCTCCGAGGGAAGACTGCAGCCTGGCAAGGCAGTGCCGCTGGAACAGATGGAGGCCGCCTTCTTGGGTACCGACCGCGCCCAGACCAACCTCGTCTACGCGCAGGCCCATGCCCTGGTCTCGTTGCTCGTGCAGCAGCGGGGAGAAGAGGCGCTGGGTGACCTGCTGCGCCGGCTGGGTGCCGGCAGCACGCTGGAACAGGCGATGCTGGCAAGCGTAGGGATGGACGCACACGCGTTGTGGGAAACCTGGCAACGGCAGCCTTGGCAGGGAAAGGGTACCCCCATTCCCCCCGGAAGCAATATCCAGCCATAAGCGAATGGGGGTGTGGCGGTGGCCAGGGTCATGAGTGTGGTGGCGGGATTGGTGTTGCTGGCGCTGGGGGCGCTGGCGGTGTTCTACTGGCTGGGCGCGGTGCTGGTGCTGGCGAAGGCGATGGTGGCCCTCGGGCTGCTGCTGGTAGGCTTCACCACCCTGATATACGGCCTGGCCGAACTGCGGGTCGGGCGCGCCCGGACGAAGGGGGAGGTGATGCGCATCCCTGCGGATGACCGGGGGGACTGACGCTCAGAAGCCGTCCCCCGGCCAGAACGCAGGGGTGGGACCGGCGAAGAGCGCCCGCAACTCGGGCCGGTCGAGGTCGGGTATGGCCTGCCATTGCCCGAACAGCAGCGGAATCGCCTGGGCATCGTCCAGATTGTAGCGCGTCCCCCCTACCCCTCCGGCGATTTCCAGCCCTCTGGGGGTGCCGACGACTGCCACCTCCCCCGTGCGGTGGCATAGCGTCGTCTCGAGCACCGGCCGGCCGGCCTGTCGCCAGCGTTCCTGGAGCGCCGGCAGTATGTACCGCACCAGAGCCGGCCAATCGAAAATCACGCACATCATGCCGGTGTCCGTACTCTCGCTGGCGACCTCCGCGCTGCCCTCCCAGAGTTCCGGACGCAGAGCGGGGTGGCCGGGCGCTCGCATCAGGGGCTTGCCCAGGGCGCGGGCCATGTGTGTTGCTTCCGCGAGCAGATCGCGTGCGGCCGCCTCCGCCCCCGGCAGGTAGCCCCCCTCATGGATGTCCAGCGTCTCCCTCTCCGGAGATAGCACCACGTAAGCACCCTCTGCGAGCCACAGGTGGCACCGCCGCCAGCGGCGGATGACGTTGGCCTCCCAATACTCCGGCCAGCGGGCGATCGGCCCCACCTGGTCGCGGTTGGCTGCCTCGTAGATGGGCGCCACCGCCCGCGCCACCTCGCCGGTCATGGTCTCCGGCTGGAAGCGGCGAATAGGGCTCCGGGCCGGCACCCCCGAGGGCAGCGGCCGGAAGCAGGCGCGCAATACGGGCACCGCCTCCCAGCCCAGGCGGCGGTAGAAACCGGGGATATCTGTGAAGAGCATGCCCAGGGGATAGCCCCATCCGGGCGCCAGTTCGGCCACCTGCCGCAGGATGGCCGAGGCATGCCCGCGGCCCTCCTCGGAGGGCAGGGTGGAGACGTTGCCCACGCCCAGCATGGGGATAGTCGCACCCGCATAGTGGATAGGGCGCCGCAGCACGATCAGGCTGCTTACCACTCGCCCGTCCACCACTGCGACCCGCGTCTGGCAGTGACGGTAGCCCGGCTCGTACTGCTGCTGCTCCATCACCCAGGAGGTGCTGTCTTCCTTGAAGGCCTCCCCCACCACCCGGCAGAGTTGGGGAATCTCATCTTCACGCAGCGCGCGCACTTCTCTCATGGCTCATCCTTCTGCCGGCGCGGCCGGCAGACGCGAAAAGCCGACCGGCGGAGGCCGGTCGGCGATCGGAAGGCTACGCCTCCAGTTGTGCCTTCGCCAGGTTGACCAACTGCTCGAAGGCCTGCGCGTCGTTGATCGCCAGGTCCGCCAGCAGTTTGCGGTTGATCTCCACCCCGGCCTTGGTGAGACCGTCGGTGAACCGGCTGTAAGTCAGGCCGAAGGCCCGGGTGCCGGCGTTGATGCGCGCGATCCACAGCGCCCGAAACTCCCGCTTGCGGTTGCGGCGGTCGCGATAGGCGTAGGCCTGGGCCTTGATGATGGTCTCGTTGGCGCTGCGGAACAGCCGGCGCCGCCCGCCCCAGTATCCCTTGGCCGCCTTCAGCACTTCCCGGTGCCGGCGGTGGGAGGTCATTCCTCGCTTGACTCTTGGCATTTCCTTCTCCTGTCGGATGCCCTACAGGTAGGGCACCATGCGGCGGGCCTGCTTCTCGTTGGCGCCACTGATCACCGTATCCTGGGACAAGTGCCGCTTGCGCTTGCTGCTCTTGCGGGTCATCAAGTGGCTGGCAAAGGCGTGCCGGGCCATAAGCTTGCCGCTGCCCGTCACTTTCAGCCGCTTCGCGGCCGCCCTGCGCGTCTTCATCTTGGGCATGAGAGCCTCCTCCAATCCCACCGGCACAAGGAAAGCAGCAAGCAGGCCCCGCCGGCTTGCTGCCTCATGTCCGTATCTCTTTGCGGCTAACTGCTCGGGCTCAGGATGATGCTCATCATCCGGCCTTCCATGGACGCGGGCTTCTCCACGTGCGAAACGTCCTTGGACTGCTCGATGAAGCGCTCGAGCAGGTTCCGGGCAAACTCGGGGTGGCTCATCTCCCGGCTGCGGAAAAGGACGTTGACCTTGACCTTGTCGCCCTCCTCCAGGAACTTGTGTACGAGCCGGCTCTTGAACTCGAAGTCGTGGTCGTCAATGTTCGGGCGGACGCGGATCAGCCGCAACTCCGCCTGCTTGTGCTTCTTGCGGGCCTCCTTGTCACGCTTGGCCTGCTCGTACTTCCACTTCCCATAGTCCATGATGCGGCAGACGGGCGGCGTCGCCGTCGGGGCCACCTCGATCAGGTCCAGACCCCGTTCCCGTGCCGCCGTGAGCGCATCCCGCGTCTGGATGATCCCCAACTGGGCCCCGTTCTCGTCGATTACCCTGACTTCCCGGGCCCGGATGCGCTCATTCACCCGGAACTCTTTGTCGATATGCGTTCACCCCCTGCCATGATGGGCATGCAAAAAGCCGACCGTCAGCCTTCGCCGCTGCCGTGTCGGCGTGAAGTATATCAGCCGTCCCGCACGCTGTCAACGCGCGAGCGGTCATTTGAAGTAGCATAGCGATTATGTCCCCCATGTAAGTGCTAAGGGATTATGTCCCCTCGTTGGCGGAACAAGAACGCATGGAAAGCGAGGGATTGGTTGTGAGCAGGAGGGAAGAGCAGCGGTACCGATTGCTACAGCAGGTACTGCACCGC
>Ga0315298_1005160_pt1 | contig 18829 bp, 16 predicted proteins | sample WHS_1_MG_FD_203077 | JGI IMG/M metagenome (GOLD analysis project Ga0315298, IMG submission 203077) | Extremophilic microbial mat communities from Washburn Hot Springs, YNP, Wyoming, USA - WHS_1_MG | ecosystem: Environmental > Aquatic > Thermal springs > Hot (42-90C) | place: USA: Wyoming...
GATAAGAGGCATAGGCAGTTCTACACTTAATAAGATAAAGGGTCTGGTGACCTTAGAGGAGTAGCCTCGTGACACTCCTCTACCTCGGCAGCGCTTGGGTGTCAGGCATATGGTTGGGGTCTAAACTACGATTGCCACTGGTTCTGTTCTCACTGGCAGCCATCCCCCTTTGTCTGTTGCCTTTTATGCCAAGTCACCGACGATGTCTCCTCCTGTGTTGCCTCTGTCTGCTAGCTCTCCTTGGCGGCGCACTGCGCTTCCAGATGAGCCTCCCCCAATTCAACCAAGGACAGCTGCAGTTTTACAATGACAAGGGAGTTATTGAACTTCTCGGCGTAGTACACACCGAACCGGAAATAAAGGGCAACAGCACTATGTTCCAGCTCGCCGCCTCGGAGATCAGGACTGACGCTGGCGGAAGCAATAGAGTTAAAGGGAAGGCCGTTGTCGTTTGCAATAGATATTCAGGGTATCACTACGGGGATGTATTGAAGATAACCGGGGTATTGGAGACCCCAGCCGAAGTGAACGAATTCGACTACAAATCCTACCTGGCACAGCAGGGGGTACATTCGTTCATGTCTTATCCCCAGATAGAAGTGGTTACCACAGGCAAAGGCTTCAAACCTCTGTTATGGATATATTCTGTAAGAAAACACCTCTCACAAAACCTATCTCGAGCCTTGCCTGAGCCACAGGCATCGTTAGCTCAAGCTATCCTACTCGGGTTGAGGAATAATATACCCCAGTGTATAGACGAAGCTTTTTCCCGCACAGGCACAGCACACCTGCTGGCAATATCAGGACTACACCTTAGCATAATCATCGGGATAGTCACCAGTGCCAGTATATGGCTTTTCGGGAGGCACCGTTACATATACATCTGGCTTGCCCTGATGACCATATGGATATATGCCCTGATCACCGCTGTGCGCCCACCCATTGTTAGAGGAGCCATTATGGGAAGTCTGTTTTTGATAGCTGAATATCTGGGCAGACCGGGTAGCGCCATCACAGCGCTCGCTTTCGCCGCCGCAGCAATGACAGGGCTCAACCCTCAGATTCTTTGGAATGCGAGCTTTCAGCTGAGCTTTTTGGCCATGACCGGGCTGGTGATACTTGCACCATATTTTCAAACATTCGGAAGGGGTAAATTGAGCATTCCTGCGAATAAAAGCAGGGCTACCTCATCACTGTCTAGGATAGCTAGTTTCATTGTTGATAGTCTAGCAGTGAGTTTAGCCGCCATTATGGCAACCTGTCCGGTCATTGCATATCACTTCGGCATCATCTCTTTTGTCGGTTTACCTGCCACTTTCTTCGCATTGTTATCTCTGCCCGGGGTAATAGTCTCAGCAGGACTGGTAAGTATTTTTGGGCCAACGATACCAATCCTGAGCCAGCTACTGAGCTGGATAGCCTGGTGCTTCCTAACTTTTTTCGTTTCCGCAGTCCAGATGTACAATGCCATACCTTTCAGCTACACCAGCCTAGCCCAAGTACATATATGGCAGGTACTGGTGTACTACGTCCTGCTTGCAGCATTTGTAATGGCTATCAAGCACAGAAAAAAGGTCGCTGCCGTTGTCAGCAGAGCGGTACTCAGAATCAAGGCTTTAGGCAACCAGCTTATGCAGGTACCTACTATATTTATGAAATGGGTCACAATCTGCCTTTTCCTGGGGAATGCCATTATCTGGACAATGGTAGCGACAATGCCGGATAACAAACTTCACGTAAGCGTACTGGACGTGGGCCAGGGCGATGCCATCCTTATCCAGACACCAAACGGTCAAAATATTCTTATCGATGGCGGACCTGATCCTGAAACCATAAAGCTCCAGCTGGGGCGAAAAATACCGTTCTGGCACAAAAAGATTGACCTGGTGGTGTTGACCCAGCCACAGGCTGACCATCTTACTGGCCTCATCGAGGTGGTACAGAAATATGAAATAACTAATATCCTAGAATCTGGCATCTCTTCTGACACCGTTACTTACCAAGAATGGCTCAAGACGATCCGTAGCAAAGGTATCAAACGCGAAATCATCCATGCGGGACAAGAAATTGCAATTGGGGATAACATCACACTCAAGATCTTGCATCCGCCGTCAGCCAAAGCACTAGAGACAGCTAATCCGATTGATGACAATGGAGTAGTGCTGCGACTGAGCTGGAACAAGATTAGCTTCTTGTTCACTGCAGATATTAGCAAGGAGACTGAATGGTTTCTAATTACCCAACGGAAAGACCTTCAAAGTACAGTGCTTAAGGTTGCCCATCACGGTAGCAAAACTGCTACTTCGACAGAATTCCTGAGCGTAGTAGACCCCGAGGTGGCAGTTATCTCAGTCGCCGCAAACAATAGGTTTGGCCATCCTCACCGTGAAATTTTGGACAGGCTCGCCACTAAAGTGGGCGATGGCAGAGTTTTTCTAACATCAGAGCATGGAACTGTCGAGTTTATTAGCGACGGTGAGCATCTATGGGTCAAATGTGGCAAATGACCTTGCAAAGCTGCGTAAATAAAGCAAAGCCAGCGGTGATAAGGCGATAAACGGATATTAGCTATACCCCCGCTTAGTCCCAATAACGGCTAAGAAATTGGTACCAACGGGCTTGTCCGCATTTGCAAACAATGCGAAGAATATTGACACCTGGAAGACTGAATAGGTAATGTTTTGATTACAGTGGTCAGGTCCGCCATGTATGCCTACTAAGGACGTGCACATGAAATACAGCTACAAAAGAGAGCAGGCTTTGCAGATAGCTACTTCAGTTCCCCTGAGGTTCAAAAGTCTGCTAGAAAAAATTATCCTGACATCGAGCATTTTAAACAGGGAACTCGCCCTTCGAGGTAGTAACCGGGAAATGAGACTAGTGAGGACGATTTCGAATTCCGCCTGGAACCTGTGGACCGAGATGTCAGCAATTATTGATCTAGCCAACCTGGAAACAGAGGGGTTCTGCTTGAACCTTCAGCCGGTGGCTATCAATGCACTAGTCCATGGCATGCTTGACCATGCATTTGCAAGTCTGCGGAGCCGTCAACAGCTATTGAACTTGAAATTACCGCCTAGGTCGCCCGTAGTAATGGCTGACCAGTACAGACTAGAGCAGGTCTTGACGGCCATATTATCAAAAGCCAGCGCAGCTACAGCTGAGAATGGCAGCATACAAATATCGCTAATAGAACAGGAAAAAACTGTAACCTTAAGAATCTGGGGACATCCCCAACTTACCAAAGAGGATACAGCAAATGCACCACAGGATCGGTACAGCAACGAAGAGACAGCAAGCATCGAACTGGCACTATGCAGATATTTGATCAAACTCCATAAAGGCAAATTGTGGCTGCCGAATGACAAAACCAGCGGGAACGCCTTCGTCCTAGTCCTACCTTCCATCACCAATTGACCATCAAAATCTGTCTTGATTATTGACCCAGTTTGCTCCACATCCATCGCGCACTACAGCTATTGATTTAACAACGATTTTAGCGTACAGTATTAAGCATTAGGACATTCGGGTCAGGAGGTCAGAATGAGAAACATATCCTGGCTGCTGGTATTGGTACTGGCTACTCTTGGTTACCTGGCCGCAACCAACTTGGCCATAGCAGCAGACCTCGAAATAGGAGACTTGACCATAACTCCTCCCTTCCCTAAGGAAGGCGATCAGGTCACTATCACTTGTGTGGTAACCAATAAGGGAAACCAAAAAGTGGGTCGTACACTGGAATTGAGGATCAATGGCGAAGTTCAGGATACCAAAGAGTTGTCCCTCAACCCCGGAGAGAGCAAAGAATTGACTTTTTCTATCATTGCCGGCACGGCAGGTGAATACGCAGTGGAGCTCAACGGAGAGAGCACTACTTTCACAGTCGAACCGACTACATCCTTCTGGGGGATGTTCCTTAGGCCCCCTTTGGTGATAATTGTCGGCGCCATCCTTGGCGTTCTGGTTCTGCTCATAATAGTGGTGATTGCCATGCCTCCTCGGAAAAAACAGCCTCAAAAGGCGACTCTGAGGGGTAGAGAAATGGTTGACCGTAGATTGCATGACATGCCATCTCAAAGACCGCCATATCAAGAAGTGCCACCGATGCCCACAGCTATGCCAGGCCCTATGCCAAGTCCGAGGCATGGGCAATTCTCAGTGCCTCCTGAATACCCTCCCCCCTATATACCCGGTCGACCATCTGGTCCTTTTGCCCCGCCAGGTCCTGTACCAACTCCACGACCCGCTGGTATGCCATATTCGCCATACGCCAGTCGCCCCATTTTCTCAGTTAGCAATCTCACCATCAGTCCCAACCAAGTAAAAGCAGGACAGCCGGTAACAATAGGCGCACTGGTTACTAACAGTGGCAACGAAACTGGCAGGTACAGCCTGGTACTGAGGATTAATGGGATAGTGGAAGGCATTACCGAACTTACCCTGCCACCAGGAGCAAGCCAAGCAGCATCTTTTACTGTAGTAAAGGAGACTGGTGGCGATTACTACGCAGAAGTGGATGGATTGGGTGGCTCCTTTACGGTTGTGCCGCTGGCACCAGCCAGCTTTTCCGTAAGCAACTTAATCATATCGCCCGACCGTGTCAAGCAAGGTGAGAATGTCACTATAAGTGTAATGGTAACAAACAGCGGCGAGGTCAGTGGCAGCTACAGTGTGGTGCTCAAGATAAAGGGAACAGTGGAAGCAGTAGAAGAAGTCCATCTGGGGCCTAACAGTAGTGAAAGGGTCACCTTCAATGTCGTCAAAAATACACCGGGGTTCTACAACGTTGAAGTGGAAGGGCTAACCGGTAGGTTTGTTGTCGAGATGGAGTGGCAGGGTTAACTGCTCCCCTTGGCCGTCTCGGCCACCACTCTCCGCAGCTTCTCTGGCTGCTCTATGCGGTCAATGTACAGGATACCGTTAAGGTGGTCTATCTCATGCTCCAGTGCCTGAGCAAAAAGCCCCTCGCCTTTAATACGGATAATCCTTCCCTGTCTGTCCTGAGCTCTAACTTTAACCCAGACTGAACGCTTAACCTCGCCCTGGTATCCTGGGATGCTAAGGCACGCCTCCTCTACCAAACGCTCGCCATGACGCTTCAATACTTCGGGGTTAATCAGCACGATGACCTCCTCACCCGGGATCTGGATGACGGCTATTCTCAACGGAATGCCTATCTGAGGAGCAGCGAGCCCAACGCCAGAGGCCGCACGCATGGTATCTACCATATCGTCAATTAGCTGCTGTACACCATTATCAATGCTGACCACCCGTTTGGCTTTCTGCCGGAGTATAGGGTCGGGTAACACACGGATAGTGCGCACGGACATCTCAGAGTAAATTAAACCACACCCACAGGATCGATGTCCACAATCCATCCCCTGGGTAAAGCTATAGACGCGAGAAATTCAGAAATTCTGTCGCCACAAAGTAGAATCTGCCACTGGTAATGTCCTCTGACCCGCGGTATGAACGAGGGTGCAGGACCAATCAAACGAACATCAGCTAAACCTCTTCTCCGAATCTCGCCCATAAGAAGTCTGGCGACCCGCTGGGCCTCATTGAGACACTTGGCTTCGTTAGTATGATTGAAAATCAGACGAGCTAAGTGCCCAAAAGGCGGGTACCCGAACTGTCTCCTGTAACTTAGCTCTTGAATATAAAATTCCGTATAATTGTGTTTCGAAGCTGCCTTTATGGCATAATGCTCCGGGCAGTAAGTCTGGATAATGACTCTACCTGGCGTAAAACCGCGCCCGGCTCTTCCCGCTACTTGACACAGAAGCTGGAATGTCCTTTCCCCCGCCCTAAAATCCGGAAAATTTAGACCGGTGTCTGCATTTACGACCCCGACAAGCGCTACCCCCGGCAAGTCTAGGCCTTTAGCTACCATCTGAGTACCTACAAGTATGTCCGCCTCTTGATTCCGAAGCTTGCTCAGCAATTGTTCGTGTGCTTTGCGTTTTGTAGTCACATCGCTATCCCAGCGGACGACACGCGCGTGTGGAAAAAGGGAGCGAACCTCCTCCTCTACTTTCTGCGTACCGACACCCAAAAATTTGAGTCGAGAGCTAGAACAACTAGGACAAACGTCAGGCACCGACACGGAATAACCGCAGTGATGACAGACTAGCTTCCTCGTGGCTGCATGATGGGCAAGGGCCACTGTACAACTTCTGCACTGAAACACAAAGCCACAGCGCCAGCATTGAATGAATGTTGCTGTGCCACGCCTATTCAAAAACAAGATGACCTGCCCTTTATCATTTAGTGTTTCAGAAATCGCCCCCAAAAGTCTTCGACTAAAGAGGCTTCGATTATCCGCTCTGAGCTCCTCACGGAGATCAATAACCTCCACCTCGGGCAAAGGGGCAATGCCCTGTAGCGTGATGCGTTCCTTAAGTTCAATTAGTTCGTATTCACCCCGTAAGCTCCTGTAATACGTTTCTACGTCTGGAGTCGCACTTCCAAGCATTACAGCAGCCCCAGTAAGTTGAGCTAGTTTGATAGCTACATCACGACAATGATAGCGCGGAGATTTGTCAGTTTGCTTATAGGTCCATTCATGCTCCTCATCAATAACGATTAGACCTAAGTCGGGTTGCGGTGAAAAAAGGGCGCTCCTCGGCCCAATAACGACGTCGCAAGAACCGTCCCTTATGCGCTGCCATTCATCGAACTGTTCGCCCAACGATAGCCCGCTATGAAGTACTGCCACCCGCCCCGGGAATCGAGAAAGGAAGCGCTCTATCATCTGTGGCGTCAGCGCAATCTCAGGTACTAGGCAAATGCCCCTTTTGCCTCTAGACACGACTTCGGCCAGAGTCCGCAAATATATCTCCGTCTTGCCGCTACCGGTAACACCGTGTAACAGAAAAACTAGCGGCGAATCGGAATTGCTTTTTTGGTTCATCTGGCTAAGAATTCTTTGCCACGCCTTCAGTTGCGATGGAGTTAAGTCAGGCGGCGTAGAATAATGGATATGCAAGCCTGCCAATGGCTGCCTCTTTACTTCGACAAGCTCTATCGCCACCAATTTTCGCTTTTGCAGGCACTCAATGACCGAACTTGAACAGGCGGTTCCACGCCTCACTTCTGCAACACGAACGGGTCTACCTTGCTTGAGCAAGAATTCCAGCACCTCGGCCTGCTTGTAAGCCCTAGCATTTCTCAGACGGACAAGTTCTTCCTCAACCGCCAGGGAGGATATCGTGAGCTTCAAGAACCGTTCGACTTTCGGTCCTACCCTAACTTGCTGGAGTTCTTCACTTCTGGACACTAAGCGTCGCCGTACCAATTGCTCAACCATGACACCAGTTCTACGCTTGCCAAACCTTCTCTCGAGTTCTTTTATACTTACCTTACCCCTCGAGGCGAGAAAATCTACCATCTTACTAAGTTCAGCGTCTAGTTCCCCCAACTTACTTGGCTGCAAATTAAGCTGCAAGAAAGTGATTAAGCGACGCTCAAACCCGGGCGGTAGCATCAAAGCCACAGCATCAAATAGAGGAGAGAGGTAATAATTGCTCATCCACACAGCTAGTTCCACCTGAGTCGGGGAAAGCAGAGGTGAAGATGTGATAAGATCGCTAATTGGCTTAGTAACCTCTACGCTGGGATAATCAGTGAGTCCAACGATAACGCCCTGCACAGTTCTAGAGCCAAAAGGTACCCATACCGCCTGTCCGAGCTGGACGTTCAACTGTGGAGGCACATAGTAACAAAAGCTATGCCGCGGGGCAAAAGGTACATTGACTGCAACATCTGCATACGTCATCCCATCGCTTCAGTCTTAGTTCACGCATTTTCGCCAGTCTCGGCGTTTTCCACCGGCGACTCAGTCTGCTCACTTTCGCCTGTAGCAACTTCCGCAACGACCGCCTCTGCCATCTTTTCTCGCCTCTCCTTGAGGCGTGACTCCCGGGCGCTCAGCCTGCGAATGTAATACAACTTCGCCCTACGAACCTTACCGCGGCGCACTACCTCGATTTTTTCCAAGAATGGAGAGTTGAAGGGGAAAGTATGTTCTACGCCGACACCATAAGCAACCTTTCTTATCGTAAAGCTACCCCCACCGCCACCGCGCCTAATCCTGACCACAAGTCCCTGCAAAACCTGAACGCGCTCTCGGTTCGCTTCCTTCACTCTGAAACTAACTTTCACGGTATCGCCCGGGGCGATCTCGGGTAAATTAGAATTTGTCTTTGCGCGAACAAAAGTACCGGTCTCCATTTCTAATACCCTCTCTAAGAACTAATTTGAAGAACTTCATTGAGCAGTTTCTTATCTTCCTCGGAAAGACTTATCTTCCTTAACAAGTCAGGCCGCCGCTTAGCTGTTCGTATCAAACTCTGCTCGCGACGCCACCTGGCGATTGCAGCATGGTCACCAGAGAGAAGCACCGAAGGGACAGCCCAGCCTCGGAAAACTGCCGGGCGCGTATATTGTGGATATTCTAGCAAACCCTTGATAAGAGAGTCCTCCTCCAAGGACTCCTCCGAACCAAGCACACCCGGCAGGAGTCTGACAACAGCGTCAACCACAGCCATGGCAGCCACCTCACCACCGCTGAGCAAATAATCACCGATACTGATCTCATCAGTCGCCAAATGCTCGGCAACCCTTTCGTCAACACCCTCATAACGACCACAAATAAGTATGATAGACTCATACCCAGCCAATTGCCGAGCTATCTCCTGATTAAAAAGTCTACCCTGAGGGCTAAGCAAAATTACCGGCACAGACGATAAACCAAGTTCCGACTTAATAGTTTCAACAGCTTCAAATATGGGCTCCGGCTTCAACACCATGCCAGCCCCACCCCCGTACGGATAATCATCAACGGTGCGGTGCTTGTCACGAGCGTAGTCACGGATATTGTGGAGCCTGATGTCAACCAACCGGCGCTCCCTTGCCCGACCAATGATAGTTGAGCCGAGAAAGCCTTCAAACACCTGAGGAAACAGAGTCAGTATATCAATACGCATTTTTGCACCACACAATCAATGCCCCTTGCCCCCAAGTATCTCGATAGCATGAGGTATGACGGGTAAAATAACCTCCAAGCACTCCCTTACAGCAGCAGGACTGCCGGGTAGATTGATAATCAAGCACTTACCACGATTACCAGCGACAGCCCGGCTCAGCAACGCCTCAGGTTTCTTCTCCGCCGTCCGCATCCTCATAGCCTCAGCTAGACCCGGAATTGCTCTGTCGATTACTGTCAACGTCGCCTCAGGAGTAACGTCCCTAGACGCCAAACCTGTGCCACCACTGGTGACGATGACATCCAGCCCTTCAACGTCTGCCCACTGCTTCAATGTAGCAGCAATAACATCCACGTCATCAGGCACAACCGCGTACTTAGCCACATCGATGCCGAGCCGATCAAGATATCCACAGGCAATCTTGCCGCTCTCGTCTTCCCTTTCACCACGCCATCCCCTGTCACTAACCACTAGTACTCCGCCACGAAACATTTGCTTATTTTAGCACATCTCACAAACACTTGAAACCACCGCAGACTACCGCGCCGCAGCCCTAAAGATGGTTCCTTCTGCCCTCAATATGTAGTAATTAGAAGCGGAAATTCTTCAATATATAGAACCACCACCGACGTTTGCAATTTACCGCTGTGGCAAAAACCGACAAAAAACTAAAAAACTGGTGGGAAAAGGTATTGACAAGATAGGCAATTTGTGTTCTATAATGGGGAAAAGTGGGAAAAAGTGGGAAAAGGAGGTGACGCATGATTGACTGCATTCAGTACCGGGTGGGTAATAGCAAGCTCCTTCACTTCCTTAAAGAAAACAGTCACAGCAACATTGAGCTACAGCTGATCCGATTTTGGTCCCGGCATCCACGAGCCAAACTAAGTCTTTGTGCCATTGCCTGTGCTCTAGACATGGCAAAAATCAACCTCAGAGATGCCATCAAGGCTTTGGTTGCCAAAGGGATACTTCAAGAACAAACTAACGGCAATGGGCTGATCACCTATTCGCTTAGCGATAGAGCGGAAGTGCAGGAATGCGTAGAGGAATTGACCAAACTGGACTGGAGAGAGATCAAAATTTTGGAACATCAGCTGGACGGTGAAGCTGTTCTGGCGTGACAATGTTCCTCGGCGAATATCAGTACAAAGTTGATAATAAGGGTAGATTACCCTTACCTCCGAAATTTAGAGGGGAACTCGGAGGGGAATTGATGCTTACAAGAGGAGCAGAAAGGTGTATCGTCCTGTATACAGCCTCGGAGTGGCATAAGTTGGCTGACCAACTGGCAACTCAAACTGTATCCCCGAGTAAATTGCGCAAGCTAAAGCGTGTGCTCTTTGGCAACGCATTCAGTTTGACACTCGATGGCCAAGGCAGAATTGCATTGCCACAACCACTACGACAGTACGCTCAAATAGATGACGCCGCGGTCATAGTAGGCGCCAACAATTGCATAGAGATATGGAATCCAGACCTCTGGAACGCAGAGAAGACATCCGCTGAGGAACAAGTTTGGCAGATCATAGAAAGCCTTGAGGGGCAATAATGCGAACAGCTGTTATGATTACATTTCATATTCCCGTGATGGTAAGTGAAGTGATACAGGCACTGCAAGCACAGCCCGGAAGGCGCTATGTTGACTGCACCGTGGGCTCAGGTGGGCACGCTGAGGCGATCCTCCAGAAGATCCTGCCAGACGGGCGATTGTTGGGCATCGATGCCGATATCGAGGCTATCAACACCGCCAAGGATAGGCTCGTCGAGTATATCAATAATATCACCCTCGTGCATGGCAATTTCGCCAATCTTCGTTCTATCTGCGAGGAAAATGATTTTGTACCGGCGCATGGTATCTTGTTTGATCTAGGAGTTTCTTCTGTACAGCTAGATGTACCGGACAGGGGCTTCAGTTTTCGTTACGATGCCCCGCTGGACATGAGATTCGATCGTGACGCAGAGCTAACGGCAGCCGATATCGTGAACACGTTTCCCGAGGATAGGCTAGTCCAACTAATCAGAAATTATGGAGAAGAAAAGCACGCCCGTCAGATAGCACGCCAAATTGTTAAGAGTCGGCCTATAACCAGCACGCTCCATCTTGCACGCGTAGTAGAACAGGCTACTGCTCATCGCCGCAGCAGAATCCATCCAGCAACAAGAACCTTCTTAGCATTGCGCATTGCAGTCAACCGCGAGCTAGAAAACTTAGCTACAGCATTAGCACAAGCAGTAGACTGTCTCCAACCCGGCGGACGCCTTGTCGTTATCAGCTACCATTCTCTTGAGGATAGAATCGTTAAACAGTTTTTCATCACCGAAAGTAAAGGGTGTATCTGCCCGTCGGAAACTCCGGTGTGCCGTTGTAACCACATACCCAAACTTAGGCTAATATCAAGGAGAGCCATCACACCTTCAGCTACAGAGGTCGAAACTAACCCCAGAAGCCGTAGCGCCAAGCTCAGAGTAGCAGAGCGGATTTGAGATTACACAAGGAGGTGTCGACACTTTACAGGTATAGATCGTGCAAAATACAAAAGGGAGGCAAGCAATGAAGAAAGTCATCGCAGCCATTGACGTAGGAACAGCAAAAATATGCACCATAGTCGGTACGCTAGATTCAGGAGGCAATATTCAAGTCCTCGGCGTTGGCCTTGTCCCCTCCCACGGTATGCACAAAGGGATGGTAGTCAACGTGGAAGAAGCCAAGGAATCGGTCGCTGAATCAGTGAGACGTGCCGAGCAAGCAAGTGGACTCAAAATAGAAAGTGCCTATGTGGGTGTTACCGGAAGACATATAAGTTCCATGAATAGCCATGGTGTTGTCGCTATACCACGCAATGATCGCCTGGTGCGGCCGGACGACCTAAAACGAGTCCTAGCAGCAGCTCAGCAAATTAATTTGCCAGACGACAGAAAAATACTACACGCCATACCGCGTAGCTATACGCTGGACAATCAGGAAAGGATCAAAAACCCTGTGGGAATGCACGGCTTTAGGCTGGATGTAGAGACCCATATAATTACAGCAGCCGTAGCTTCGGTGCAGAATTTGGTCAAATGCGTCCGCAGTGCCGGCGTCGAAATTCAAGACCTTATCCTGGAACCGCTTGCCAGTGGTGAAGCAGTATTGACGCCGGAAGAGAGAGAGGTCGGAGTAATCCTTGCAGATATCGGTGGTGGCACCACAGATATTGCCGTATTCAAAGACGGTAGCATATACCACACCTCGGTAATCCCAGTAGCAGGATATCAGGTTACCAGTGATCTATCTATCGGCCTAGGGCTGCCTTTCGAAATTGCAGAAGCAATGAAAAGGAAGTACGGCAATGTTTACCCCGAAGTGCTCACCAAGAGCCAGGAGACCACGCTAACGGTCGAGGACGGACACAGCGTCTCTTATAGAGACCTGTGCAATATTATCAAAGTACGCATGGAAGAACTGCTTAGACTGATCCTTCTCGAGATGCCAGATTCAAACTATGCATCACTGGCCCCCGCTGGTCTAGTACTAACCGGGGGTTCAGCAAAGCTCGCTGGCCTCGAAGCTCTTGCCCGAACTACAATCCGCATACCGACCAGGATTGGTGAGCCCATGGGAGTATATGGCATCACCGACATTCTCCACGACCCCGCACATGCCACTGGAGTAGGACTTTTGCTCTGGGGGACAAGAAATCAGGGCAAGCCAGCTTGGGAGGCCAGAAAGCAAAGCGGCGTCCTCGGTGGCTTCGTAAAGGCACTTAAGAAATTCTTTGGTGTTTAAAAATTCTTATGGAAGGAGGGTTAAAGCATGGCTAAATCTACATTTTCTATGGCACCTGCCAAAATAAAGGCCATCGGCATAGGCGGAGGCGGCTCTAACGCCATCACTAGGATGGTGAGGGAGGGCATCAAAGGTGTGGAATTCATCACCATGAACACCGATGCCCAAGCGCTCGCTCTTTCCGAGGCACCAGTGCGTGTCCAGTTAGGCGAGAAACTTACCAGAGGCCTAGGTGCTGGTGGTGACCATACTGTAGGAGCCGCAGCCGCAGAGGAGAGCCGCCAGACGATACAAGAAGTAGTCTCTGGCGCAGATATGGTCTTCGTCACCGCAGGAATGGGCGGCGGTACCGGTACCGGTGGTATCCCGATAGTAGCTGAAATAGCTAGACAGAGCGGCGCCCTCACAATCGGCGTCGTGACCAAGCCCTTTAGCTTTGAAGGAGCAAGGCGCGCCAAAGTAGCCGAAGAGGGTATCCTCAACCTTTGCGAAAAAGTTGATACTTTGATAATAATTCCGAACGACCGTTTGTTGGAACTCTGCGACGCAAAGACCACGGTAGACCAAGCATTTAGACTGGCTGACGACGTACTCAGGCTGGCAGTCCAGGCAATAGCCGAAGTGGTGACTGTGCCCGGCCTGATTAACTTGGACTTCGCAGATATACGCTCAATAATGAAAAACGCCGGACCTGCCTGGATGTCAGTGGGACGAGCCAGCGGTCAGAACAGGGCAGTAGAAGCAGCCAGAGCAGCACTCGCCAGCCCCCTCCTCGACGTTTCCGTAAACGGCGCCAAAGGAGTGCTGTTCAATGTCACCGGCGGGAGCAACCTCACACTCTTCGAGTGTAACGAGGCCGCCGAAGTAATAGCACAGGCAGTCGATCCCGACGCCAACATAATCTTCGGCGTCGTCTTCAACCCGCAAATGGAGGACGAAATACAGATCACCATAATAGCCACGGGATTTACAGCTCAATATGGAGCTGGGGTGCCGACTGAGGCTGAACTACGCCGTCTCCTTCGCGGCGTCGCCGAAGATAGCCTGGATGTCCCATCGTTTCTCCGTCGCGCACCGCAGTACCCCGCTGCGCGCCCTGCTCCCACCCCCAAAATGCCCCTGTAGCCCTACCCACCTCACCCTCCCCAAGAAGAGCGGCAACCCCAGTTGCCGCTCTTCTTATTCTGAAGCCCCGGGTTGACAATTCCTATATATTGGGTTACAATGTAAACGAACCACAGCTTCTAGGGGGCGGCATGAGATGTCCGTATTGTGGTGACTCGGAGAGCAAGGTAATTGACTCTAGAGATATCGGGGATGGTATAAGACGCCGCCGCCAATGCCTTCGATGCCAAGCCCGATTCACAACGTATGAACAGCCTCAATTACGTAACCTTTTTGTGATTAAGAAAGATGGTCGGCGAGAGGAGTTCAATCGTGAAAAGATACTTAGCGGCATCCGAAAAGCCTGTGAGAAGCGACCACTACCTACTGGAACCATTGACAAAATGGTCGATGATATTGAAACTGAGCTTTATCGCCTCGGCAAAACAGAGGTTCCTAGCTCACTAATCGGTGATATGGTAATGGAACGGCTACATGACATCGATCACATAGCATATGTTAGATTTGCCAGCGTTTACCGGGAGTTCGCCGACATAGCCATCATGAAACAGGTAGTTGACACCTTGGTAGACTCTAAAGCAAAAAAACCGCCAGCCGGTCAGTTACCACTATTGCCTGAGGATGATCTGAAACCATCGGTGCGTCGACAACAAAGAAGGAAGTGAGGATGGTCAGTCACAAGAATAAGAACAGCGACCAAAAAATAGCCAGTCAACACAGGATAGCACGAGCCATCTTTGCGGCTGCTGAGTCCATGGGAATCACAGACAGAAAACTGCTAGAAGAGCTTACTGGCCAGGTGATACAAAGGCTGGAGACAAGTCCCACTTTGCCCGGAATGGAGGAGCTAGTGCCAAAACAACGAAAACAAAAACCGACAAAGATACAAATTACAGCTGCTGTTAAACAGATCTTAACGGAAAAAGAGCGAGAAGCAGATAAGCCTGCCCAAAAGCTGGTTATTGCAAGGGCGCCGGTTGGGTCTGAAGGCGGGCTGCAACTTTCTCAAAACGCTTTGACGGTTCTCGAAAAGAGATATCTGAAAAAGGACAGCCAAGGGCGAGTTATCGAAACACCCGAAGAAATGTTCCGCAGGGTTGCCAAGCATATCGCTTCTGTGGAAGCATCTTATGACCCCCAAGCGGATGTTGGCTTTTGGGAAGAGAAATTCTATCAACTCATGACTAGCCTAGAATTTCTACCCAATTCGCCGACGCTTATGAATGCAGGGAGGGAACTCGGGCAACTATCGGCGTGTTTCGTTATCCCCATAGATGATTCTATGGAATCAATTTTCGACGCTGTTAAGTACACTGCACTGATCCATAAAAGCGGCGGTGGCACTGGCTTTTCTTTTTCTCGGTTACGACCAAAGAACGACAGAGTCGGTTCTACCGGTGGCATAGCCAGTGGCCCTGTGTCCTTTATGCGCGCCTTCGACACCGCTACAGACGTCATTAAGCAGGGAGGCATGCGCCGGGGGGCCAACATGGCTATTCTGAGTGTTGACCACCCCGATATCCTTGACTTTATTTCCGCCAAAGAAGACCCTAAAGCATTAACGAACTTCAATCTCTCAGTGGCGGTGACAGACGATTTTATGCGGGCTGTGGAAAAGGGGGAAGACTACGACTTGATAAACCCGCGGACGGGTGAAGTCGTAGGGCGACTGAATGCTACGGAAGTATTCAGAAAGATGAGCGAAATGGCCTGGCGAACCGGTGACCCCGGGATCGTTTTTATCGACACCATAAACAGGTTCAACCCCACACCACACCTAGGAAAGATAGAGAGCACTAACCCTTGTGGAGAACAACCTCTACTGCCGTTTGAATCATGCAACCTCGGTTCCATAAACCTTGCCAAAATGGTCAAATACAATAACGGCAATCCTGAGATCGATTTCGCCAAGCTAGGTGAGGTTGTAAGACTAGCAGTACGTTTTCTGGACGATGTCATAGACGCCAACAAATTCCCGCTGCCGCAAATTGAGAAGATGACTAAACTCACCAGAAAGATCGGGCTTGGTGTAATGGGTTTTGCAGACATGCTTATTAAACTCCGTGTCCCATATGACTCAGAAAAAGCGCTGGAAATAGCTGAAGCAGTTATGCGTTTCATTTCCGAGGAGGCACTCAAGGAATCAGTAAAGTTGGGCGTGGAAAGGGGTGTGTTCCCCGCTTTCGAGGGAAGCATTTACGATACAGGCAATGGGATAAGGCCCAGGAATGCGTCCCGAACTACTATTGCGCCCACTGGCACACTTAGCATAATCGCCAACTGTTCCAGTGGCATTGAGCCACTGTTTGCGCTCACTTACACTCGCCACATCTTAGATGGCGCAGAGCTTATCGAAGTCAACCCTTACTTCGAAGAGGTAGCTAAAAAGGAAGGTTTCTATTCCCAAGAACTGATGGAGGGGCTGGCAAAAGGTAAGAAACTTAAGGATTTCGAAGGCATTCCCCAATGGGTGAAGGAGGTTTTTGTTACGGCACATGACATCACTCCAGAGTGGCATGTGAAAATACAGGCAGCGTTTCAAAAGTATACTGATAGTGCTGTCTCAAAAACGGTCAACTTGCCCCACGAAGCCACAGTCGAAGATGTGGCAAATATTTTCAGACTGGCTCACAAACTGGGGTTGAAGGGAATAACAATCTATAGAGACCGGAGCCGTGAAAGCCAAGTGTTGACTGTCAGCCATGCCAGAGAATCCGGAGCCACAACCTCCCTAAGGCCAAGACCCCGTCCTAAAGTTACCAAGGGGATAACCGAACGAGTGACTACGGGATGCGGCTACATATACATCACGGTCAACTTTGATGAAAAGGGGATCTGCGAGGTATTTTCTAGCCTTGGGAAAGCTGGGGGCTGTGCCTCGGCACAGCTAGAGGCCACAAGCAGACTTATTTCGTTGGCTCTTAGATCGGGCATCGACCCAAGTTCCATAACCAAGCATCTTCGTGGCATCCGCTGTCCCTCAGTAGCCTGGGAAGAAGGACGCGCTGTTCTTTCTTGCGCCGATGCCATCGCCAGTGTTCTGGAAAAATATATCAACCACAAACAATCCGGAACGGCTGACGACCAAGAAACGACCACCAAGAACTGGGCAGGACAATGCCCGGAATGTGGCAACATATTGATTTACCAAGAGGGATGTCACATCTGCCCTAGCTGCGGATACACCAAGTGCGGTTAGGTCGGCGGTGTGCACTGGAGGCGGCGTGGAAAATCAGCAGCTTGCCTATTCCCAAGCTTTCAAACAGATAGCTAGGAGTGTCAATTCCTCGCTACCTCTAAAGAAAGTGCTGAGCTCTATAGCCAAGAGCGCGGCCAAAGCGCTAAAGGCTACTGGCTGCTCGATAATGCTCCTCAGCCCACAGAAAGGACATTTGGACATTGTAGCCGCCTATGGGCTTAGTGATATGTACCTTAAGAAAGGAGCGCTAGATGCCCGTAAGAGTCTTCATGAGGTTATGGAAGGGAAAACAGTTGCTGTTTTCGAGGCAAAGAGTGACAAGCGGACCCAATACCCTGAAGCTGCAGATATGGAAAGAATAAGCTCAATTTTGGCCACACCTATCTTCCAAGGCGGAGAGGTGATTGGCCAAATTCGCGTTTACACCCGCCAACCGACACGATTTTCGCATTCTGATAAAGATTTTATATCCACAGTGGCAAACCTTGTTTCACTTGCTCTTGAAAGAGCCGAGCTCCGTCAGATGCTTAGGGAAACACACAAGGAAGGTATAAGTAGAGGACACAAGTTCATCGAGACCCCGAAACTACCCACTTCCTCACTCAGACCGTCAACATTTGGCCATCCTAGCGAAGAGGAATTCGCCAAATTGCTGGATTTCTATAAAATTGAATGGCTATATGAACCGCGCTCTTTCCCTCTTCAATGGGAGGGTGACAAGGTGACGGAAATGTTCACCCCCGATTTCTACCTTCCAGAACTAGACCTCTACATCGAACTTACAACTTTAAAGCAAAGCCTTATCACGGAGAAAAACCGCAAAGTGCGGCGACTCCGCGAACTGTATCCAGACATAAACATCAAGCTGCTTACCAAGAATGACTATCTGAAATTGCTAGCTAAGTATGGCTACGGAAGCCTCGGTGCTACTAAGGTTCGAGGCGTGGATCGCGTCCTCTTCAGCCACACTCAAATCCAGCGTCGGGTGAAAGCGCTGGCAAAACAAATTTCAAAAGATTATGCCGGCAAGCAGCTCCTTTTGGTAGGCATTCTTAAAGGTGTCGTCTGCTTCATGTCTGATATTATGCAATACATCTCGATACCACTTGATATAGATTTCATGGCAATCTCATACTATGGCAGTGGCGGAGAAACGTCTGTCAAGATAACCAAGGACCTCGACACAAACATAACTGGGCTTGACGTCTTAATGGTCGAAGATATTGTGGATACGGGAATGACACTCAACTATGTATTGGGACATTTAGCTTCGCACAATCCAGCCAGCTTGCGTGTCTGCACATTGCTCGACAAGAGGGTGCGCCGCCTAGTCGATGTGCCCCTTCACTACGTCGGCTTCGAAATTCCGGACGAATTCGTTGTGGGTTATGGCCTAGACTTCCGCGGAGAATACAGAAACCTGCCCTTCATCGGTGTCCTTAGTCCAGAGCTGGCCGACGAGGAACCAAAATGAAATGCCCCAAGTAACCTCACTCTTCCGGATCCACACTCACGACGCTTTTCGGCCTTCGCCTACCTTGCGTCGGCGCCTCACCGCTCCGAGCTCGATTACTTGGGACATTGTTAATATAGCACAACCAAAATACCCTGTCAAGAGCCATTGGGCTGTATTTTAGATTGTGTGGAAAAAGTTGTCAGAAAAATTTATGGTGGTAAGAACCCCAAAGCACAGAATTAAACGAGAGGAGGTCTTACCACCATGGCCAAAGGCCAAGACAATGGTACCAC